>Ga0101945_1001392_pt1 | contig 24635 bp, 17 predicted proteins | sample DewCreD2012metaG_2_FD_75246 | JGI IMG/M metagenome (GOLD analysis project Ga0101945, IMG submission 75246) | Hot spring sediment bacterial and archeal communities from British Columbia, Canada, to study Microbial Dark Matter (Phase II) - Dewar... ... | reverse complement strand
TTTGAACCAAAATGAGCATAACTATCTCCCAAAACTCAGGCAAGAAAAACCTAGAGATACCGCGTCATTTGCACTCGGAAGCGACCTTTTTTCGTTTCGGCTACCTCTTCAATTTGCAGCCGACCCCGACCTCGAATGGCAATCCAATCCTGAGGGCCAACGGTGTAGCTGGCTTGGGTAATGGGCTTCCAATTGACCCGCACTTCCCCCCGTTGGATTTCTTCCACCATCTTGCTGCGGGAGATGCCAAACCCGGCTGAGGCTACTGCATCCAAGCGCAAAGAGGCTTCTACGCTGGTGATGGATTTGACACGAGGGGGTTGAATGTTCAACTGACTCAGGGGGATCCGGCCCACTTTGACGGGCACTGTACGCACCTGAGTTAGGTTTAGGGTGAGGTAGTCCACCATTTCGGGCACAACAATGGCCTGGGCACCTGAGTCCCCCAACACGAGGATGTCTCCCACTTTCTCGCGGGCGATGCCGGACGACAACAGGGCTCCCAGAAAATCGCGGTGGGTGGCCGGGTCGAACAGAAAGTTGCCTTGAATCTGAATGGCGGCCAATGGGATCCCTTCTGGGTCACGCTCTGGATCCCGGACGTCTAGACCCACCTCAGAGCGAGCCAGGGCCAAGCGTTGGCGTTCTGCTTGAGGGTACCCTCCCCAAGCCCACACTTGCAGTTCGGTCAAGTTGCGCAGCCGAGCTTGCACCTCTGCTATTTCGGGTGGGGAAAGGAAGTCGCTCCAGACCACTTGCCAGGTCTTGAGGGCTTGCTCTCCCAAATCCAAGACTCGTGCCAAGGTTTCTCGATACTCTGCCCCTTGCAACAAATCGGCTCTGGGTAGCATTTTGGGGTGCTTCGACCTCTGTGGTTCAGTCCTGTTTTTCCCATGCTAAGCTAGATAGCCAGAATCATGGCGGGCGTAGCCAAGCGGTTAAGGCAGAGGATTGTGGATCCTCCATTCGTGGGTTCGAGTCCCATCGTCCGCCCTCAGGCAAAGCAAGCAAAACGCGCTCCAGAAGCGGCTTTAGCGTGACATCCCCAAAAACACGATTGAGGAAAATCGTGGGAAATCGTGGAAAATCGAGGGAAATTTTTAGGCCAGGTATTAGGCCAGGAAATGCTGGCATGGCCAGGCGACGCTCTAAGCAGCTATCCGAGGACAACTAGGAACTCCTGAGCCGAGTAGCTCAGGCCAACGGGCGGCTACGGGCTGGGAAAATCGGACTGGTGATCGAGGTTCGGGGAAACCGGTTCTATTTGAGGGGCACACTGCCGCCCAAGCCTGGCAGTCAGGCGCAACGGCCACACTATCAAAGGCTCGCAACGGGCATTTTGGCTAACCTAGGAAACCTGCCTTCAGTTGAAGGCCTGGCGCGGCGAGTGGCGGTGGAGAGGGAAGGTCAGTTTTATGGCTCGTATTTCAGGAAAACGTAGCTAAGCTGAGATGACAATCCTCTAGGTCAAACAGAATTGCTCCCTTAGTAGTATTTCTTCATGCGAGTTGGAACAACAACACTTTGAATTTCTACACCACGGATAGACTTTCCAATGATATCTGACATTACACTTGCTCCTTTTCCTTGAGCGGCGTAAAGTATAAAGCGGCGTACCCTGATTACATTACTTTGTGTAGTTCTCCCGGTAGCAATAAATCGCTCTAGAATCCCTTTTCTGACCAAAAGACCTATCTTCGTAGGCGGAAACTTTAATTTTTCTTCGTCAGAAGCTTCCCTGATTCCAGTTATAGTTGCTATATCTCCTTTGTAAACCCCATCAGTGCCTAGAAAGAAATAGTTGGTGGGAATGGTAGTAGCACTACCGCTGTCACCGCTGGTACCCCAAGTTCGTTGCACAGTTGCTTTTAGCAGAATTAGCTTAGGCATGGCTACTTCTGTTAAGCAGATAGACGAGCTCTGACTGGAATCTTTGCCGATGTAATTTCATTGCCCCTGTACTTTTTGCCTAGTAGTTGTACTATCGCTTCAGGTACTTTGTCAGCAACACACCATATCATCGCTGTTTTGCTAACGCCGTTTTTCTTATAGCTGATTCTTAGTCTCATCAGATATCCAGAATCCCAAAGAGATTTAGGCTCAAATGTAGGTTTATTTTCTACATAACCCTCGGTAAATCCGCAAGTAGAGGCAAAATTGCTTCCGTCGTTTGCATAGTGAGCAGGCAAGATTATGTTAACTTCTCCTAATCCTAGGAACTTTGGCCTTGAAGGGCCGGTACTTAACTGCTGTCATGGAGAGCTCCCGTTAATCTGTAATGACGCAGTAACTCCGTAAAGAGAGAGACACCAGCAGGATTTGTCAATAAGTTAGCTGCAGCTCAAGACTAAGGTTCCCACCTCGTCGATGATACCCCTCCAACCCCCTTCTATCACCGCAGTTGCTTCCGGCATCTCGACAATTGCCGGCCCACGCAGTTGGAATCCCACACCCATGCGCTGCCGATCGTAGACCGGCACCAGGCACATCTTGCCCCCAAACCAAGCCTCTCGCCGACCCTTGAAGGGATCCCCGGGCAAGGGGTGGGGTGCAGTCAAAGGCACAGTGGGTAGGGCCTGCACCGCCTGTAGACGCAACTGAATCACCTCCACTGTCTGGGCCGAATCCTGCCATCCGTAGCGTTGCTGGTGGGCCCGGTGAAATTGTTCTTCCAGGTGGGCAATCGGATCCGACAACCGCACTGGGATCCCCAACTCAAAAGACTGGCCGCGATAGCGCAAGTCCAAGCTGAAGTGCAGCGCCGGATCCTGTAGATCGGCTTGGGCCTGGCGGATCAGGGGTTCTGCCCATTGAGGCAGCAGGGATCCCCCTGAATCGGACACAAGCTGCTGCAGAGGTTGGAGGATGGCCCGCCGATAATCTCGCCGCAGATCCGCCAAAGCCATTCCCAGCGCCGAGAGCACCCCACAGGCAGCCGGGATCAAGATCTTGCGGATGCCCAGCTCTTCCGCCAGGGCACAGGCATGCATTGGGCCTGCCCCGCCAAAGGCCAACAGGGCAAAGTCGGCGGGATCCAAACCCCGCTCCACGCTGATCACCCGCAAGGCCCGCGACATAGCGACATTGGCCAAGGTGCGAATGCCAACGGCAGTTTCCTGCAAGCTCAAACCCAAGGAATCCGCCAGCGTGGCCACAGCCTGTTCCGCCAGCTCCCGCCGTAGCCGCACCGAGTCGCCCAGCCGCCCGCCATCCGGCAGGTACCCCAGCCAGAGGTTAGCATCGGTCACCGTTGGAGCCGTTCCCCCCCGACCGTAGCAGGCTGGCCCAGGGTTGGATCCGGCACTCTCTGGCCCCACCTGGAGCCCACCGCCGGGCAGCAAATGGGCCAGGGATCCGCCACCGGCACTGACGGTGTGGATGTCAATTTGGGGCTGTTGCACGGGCAAGCCGCACACCACCGCTGCAGGAGTAACCTGGGGGATCCCATCTTGGACCAAGGCCACATCCGTGCTGGTTCCCCCCATATCGAAGCTGAGCAAGTGGGGGTAGCCACTCAGCCGACCCAGATAGGCCGCCCCGTAAACTCCGCCTGCCGGCCCTGAGAGCAAAGCCACCGAAGCATGGGCCGCCGCCTGAGGGATGGAGGTTACCCCGCCGGAAGATTGCATGATCAAGGGTTCGGGGATCCCTCGCTCCCGACATCCTTGGGCCAAGCGGTGCAGGTAGCCCGCCAGTGCCGGGCTGAGGTAGGCATCGATGGCGGTGGTGCTGAACCGCTCGTATTCCCGGAACTCCGGCGCCACCTCGCAGGACAGGGAAAGGTGCAGATGGGGAAAAGCCTGTCGCAAGGCCGTTCCTAGCCGCTGTTCATGCTCCGGGTAGAGAAAAGAAAACAAAAACCCCACCCCAATAGCGCGGATCCCATCCCGCTGCACCCGTTCCCCCACCTCCTGCACCACCCGCCAGATTTCGGCATCGGTGAGCGGCTCCAACACTCCGCCCGCGCTGCAGCGCTCCTTCACCTCCAGGCAATGGTGGCGGGGCACCACCGGCTCCGGTTTGGGCTGCGTTAGGTCATACAGAGAGGGGCGGTTTTGACGGGCAATGGCCAGCACATCTCGAAAGCCCGCCGTGGTTAGAAACAGGGTGGGGGATCCCTTGCGCTCCAGCAGCGCGTTGGTGGCCACTGTCATGCCATGACAGAACAGGTCAACCCAGAGCTCTCCTTGGAGGGCTCCCAGTTTGTCCAGCGCCGCAAAGACTCCCTCCTCAGGGCTGGGGGTAGACAGCACCTTCGCCGTCTGAATCTGGCCGTCGCGCAGGAGCACCAGATCGGTAAAGGTGCCCCCCACATCGATCCCCAGGCGGGCCAAGCCTCGGCTTGCTTCCGTCTGATCCAGATTGGCCGGATCGATGTTGCTACCCAACGCTGACGCGACCATGGTTTCTCTCGTGCATTTCCTACTGCCTTCTTCTGGGGCCAGCCCTCGGTCGGACTATGGCTGTGACGCCTGGCTTCTGGAGACGGCAGAGACGAGCTGACCGGCACCCTTCAGCCTAGCGAGTGTAGCTCAGCAACTTCCGTCCTTCTGGAGTTTGGAATAGCCATCCCCTCTAGATCGGACGTCCATCGCTGTTCTTCACTAGCCCTGCCCGAACGGCATCCAAGAACTGACGGGCGGTGCGACCGGAAAAGCCGTTTTGCTGTTGCGCCCAGATCAAAGCATGGCGGTGCAGGACATCCCAAGATTGGGTGAAACCCAGCCGCTGCGCCAGGTGTTCTACGGTTGCCAGGTAATCGCCTTGGGTGAAGGGAGTGAAGGTGAGGGTGAGGCCGAAGCGATCCCGCAGCGACAGCTTTTCCTGTACGGTATCCCAGGCGTGAACTTCTTGATCTTGGGGATTGGGTCGGTCGCCGAAAAACTCGCGGATGAGATGGCGGCGGTTGCTGGTGGCATAAAGACGCACGTTGAGGGGCGGCGCGACGAGATCTCCCTCCAGGAGCACCTTGAGCTGCTTAAACTCGGTTTCCTCTGCCTCAAAGGAGAGATCGTCCACAAACAAGATAAAAGGCAACACCTGCGCCCGCAGCTCTGCCAAAATCTCCGGCAACTGAATCAAGTCTGTTCGTCGCAGCTCCAATAGGCGCAACCCCTGCGGGCCATAGCGGCGCAACAACGCCTTCACCAGAGAAGACTTGCCGGTGCCCCGCGCCCCGTAGAGCAACACATGCAAGGCCGGATCTCCCCGCAGCAGCGCTTCGGTGTTGGCCGCCAACTGCCGTTTCTGCCGTTCGTAGCCGTAAATCTCCTCCCAGTCAGGCAGATCGAGAGCGGGGATCCCCTGCAGCCCTGATGCCCCCCAGCGAAAGGCCCAGTAGCGAGCACAGATTCCCACCCCTTCTCGGCGATAGTGGGCGATCAAGTCCTCTAGGCTCAGGCCCCAATCGGCAAAAGGGCGGGGATCCCAGCCGGAGCTGCTCTTGTTTTCATCCGGCCAGGGGATCCCTAGGCCCAGCGCCTGCATTTGCTCCGCAATGGTCTCCTGACTATCCGCCAAGGTTTGCAGACAGCGGAGATCGTGGCGGGCCGCCTGTATCAGAGGTTCTGGGATCCCTTGGGGTCGCAGCGCCGCGCGGGAAAAGGGGTTATCTGCCCAGCCAATCTCCCGGATCAGCCACTCCCGCCAGCTCAAGCCCTGCCAGGCCAACTGCTCAAACCAGCGCCCGTAGGCTGCCCAGCAAGGCAAGGGATCCCCTGTCATCAACTGCTGGATCAGCTCCTGCCAGGCCAGGGTTAGCGGGTGGGTGCAGAGTTCCCGAAACACCAGCAGCTTGGCTGCCGCTTCCGTCGCTTCTTCCAAAGGGGTCATGCTTTGAGTTTTGCTCCTTGTGCTGCTCAGACTCCCATACTCCCTTCTCCGCCTGGGAAAGAGGTTGGCGGTGAGGGTCACACTGGGTAAAGCTGGAAGCTCCGTACTTTAGTACGGGGAGGAAAGCTCCTTTGGCAACTTCAGTTGCCTTGGGTTATTGTAATGATGCGGACACCAGAAACGGTTGTTCAAGGCACTGGTAACGGTCGTTCGCGCCAGCGGCGCGGAGCGCGCTTGGGGGTGTCGTAAACCACCCCAGAGGTTAAGCCTACGGCTCGCTTCGCGAACGCGGTTGGCTTGCCAACTGCAGGGCTACTGAAAGCTCCCTGCTTTAGCTGGGAGTAGTTTACCTGGCATTGTCCCGACGGCCCAACTCGTAGAGGCCACCGCCGACGCAAGCGATTAGGCCACAGGAGACAGCCCAGCTTTTGCCCAAGGAGATCTCCGTCAAAGCCACCACCAAGCCTGCCGCCAGCAGAAAAGGAAGGGCGCTCAGCAAAGAGGCCAAAGCTCCACTGGGATCCCACGGCAATTCCTTTTCCCAGCCTTCCTGCAGCTTATGATGCAGCGGCGAAAATCCCCACATTAGTCCCAAGCCCCACAGAGCTGTGGCCGCCCACAGAGAGGGGCGAATCATCTCCCAGCTCCCCAGTTCAACCCCAACGGGATGCACCGGTCAACTCCTAACCCTGCCTTTCTAGGCTAGCGGGATTGGGCCCAATCGGTGGCAGTGATGGTGGTGCCGGGGAATTGAATGGGGTTGCCCAAACTTTGAATTTGGGCCTGGAGAGCCGGCAACAGCCGCAAATCCAACAGCGGTTCCTCCACGATCTCTGCCGGGATCAGATCCTGCTCCAGGGCAAAGTGGGCCGTGTGACCGGCGGCGGTGCCAATGGCCCATTCCACGGGGTGCACCCGGTAGGAAGCGCTGGCGATGCGACTGGTGGCGATGTTTTTGTTGCCGGCCAAGAGGTTGTCGATGCGCTGGGGGATCAGAGCCCGCAGGGGAATCTGGTAGGGGTAGCTGGGCGCTTGCGAGTCTTTGTTGTTGCTGGGGGGAAGCGAAAAATCCGGCAGCAGGCAGTCGTGAAAGTCGATGGGGTACTGGCCCACCCCCACCGAGTCGTAGAAGATGAAGGGGCGACCCCGATTCAACTCCGATTCCCGTGTGGTGATATCCGACTCGTAGATGGTAAACCCCTGTGGGTAGGCCCCACTGGGGCGACCAATGATGCGCCGTGACTCACGGATATAGGGATATCTGGAAAGACCGCTGGCGGTTCCCATTGGGCTATTGGCCCCTTGCAAATAGCCATAGCGCAGGTAATAGTCTCTTTGGAAATGGGGATCCTCCTGCTGCAGCAGAAAATCCGTCCTTCCCGCCACCAACCAGTAGAAAAAGCCCTTGGCATGTTGCTCGCCCCGCCGCAGGGCTTCCACCCGCAAGCCCCCCATCCAGCCGCCGGGATCCAACTGGCCTGAAGCCTGCAACTGCTCGTGGGTGAGGATGAGATTCTTATCCGGCCCTGTGATGCGCCAGTCGTTGCCCCAAGTCCAGTTTTGCATCGACTGATCCCCCACCCGAATGGCCTCTTCCCCAAAGCCAAACACCTGCCCCCGGATGCGGCGGTAGGTGAAGATCAGCGCAAAGTTGAAGCGGGGGTGTTCGTAGCTGTAGTAAGGGCCGTGCAGGGGATCGTTGTAAAACTCCGGCTTGACCGGCACCTGCGGCACGGGGAAGCGCTCCATGACAAAGGTGTAGGTGAAGCCCTGGGTACAGTAGGGATCCACGTAGGGCTTGGAGCTGGGTTCCCAGCGGCTTTGGCCATCGGTTCCCAGGCGGTAGGGCACCCGCGCCAGGGGCAGCAGCTCGCCGGTTTCGGTGGCATCGATCACCACCCAGGGCAGGGTTTTCCCTCGGCGCTCTGGCGGCGGCTCAAAGCGCAGGATCTCCTTGTCCCAGTTGTCGGTGGGTTCTAGGCGGTAAAAGTCCAGAAAGTAGGTGGAGAGATCCCCCCGCTGCTCCGGCTCCACGCTGGCGTGTTTGGGGATATTGCGAATGGCCTGCACACTGCGGATCTGATAGCCTTCGATCTCCAAATCCTTCACCACCGTCTCCGTGAACAGCCGCAACTGCCCCGACTGCAGATAGGGATCCAACATCTCCCGAATCACCTGGTGGCCCACCTGGGGGGAAAAGCAGAGCACGCTCACCCAGCATTTGCCTGGATTGGGATCCCCGCCGTATTTTTCCCGCACCCGCCGACGAAACTCGCTGTAGCCTCTGGGGAAGATGTCGTTTTCTCGCTGCAGGGGTCGCTCGTCCAAAGCGGAGACTCCCTGGGCGCTCACCTGCCCCCCGATCCAATCGGTGATCTCCGTCATGCACACCTGCCGACCCAGTTGCAGCGCGTCATAGGCTGCCGCCACCCCCCCCAGCCCACCCCCCGCGATGAAAATCTCACAGGGGATCCGGGTTTCCGGCACGGGCGCCGTCGAAGGTTGGGCCAGGCCCGCTCCCGCTCCGAGGATCCCTGCTCCCAACAGCACACCGCTCCACCCCCGAAGATTGACCTGAAGTTTCATCAAATGAACCTCTCCACACCCACGCTACAGCTTGGCCTTCTGGATTTTCCGGCAACCTCTATCATGGGAGAAAGCCTTGCAGATGCTCATGCCGGATTCCACCTTTGTCATCACCACCCCCATCTACTACGTCAACGCTGCTCCCCACATCGGCAGTGCCTACACCACCTTAGCGGCGGATGCCATTGCCCGTTACCATCGCCTGCAGGGCAAGGATGTGCTGATGGTGACGGGAACCGACGAGCACGGCCAGAAGATCCAGCGCACCGCCGAAGAACGGGGCGTTCCGCCGCAGCAGCACTGTGATGAGTTTTCTGCCGAGTTTGCCAAACTGTGGCACCTGCTCCACATCCGCCACGACCGCTTCATCCGCACCACGGATCCCCGCCACAAGGCTATTGTGCGGGAGTTTTTTCAGCGGGTCTGGGATCAGGGAGATATTTTCATTGGCCGGCAGCAGGGTTGGTACTGTGTGGCCTGCGAAGAGTTCAAAGACGAGGCCGAGCTGCTGGAAGGGGGATTTTGTCCCCTGCACCCCACCAAGAAGGTGGAATGGAAAGACGAAGAAAACTACTTCTTCCGCCTCTCCCGCTACCAAGAAAAGCTGGAGGCCCTGTATGCGGAGCACCCGGAGTTTATCCAGCCAGAAAGCCGCCGCAATGAGGTGATCAACTTTGTCAAGCAGGGCCTGCGGGATTTTTCCATTTCTCGCCCCAGCGTCTCCTGGGGGATCCCCTTCCCGGCGGATCCCGGCCAAACCCTCTATGTTTGGTTTGATGCCCTCATCAACTACATCAGCGCTGCTTTGGCTCCTGACGACGAGCCCACCTTGGCCAATGCCCTGCGCCGCTACTGGCCTGCGGATGTCCACCTGGTGGGTAAGGACATTGTCCGCTTCCACGCGATTTACTGGCCGGCCATGCTCATGTCGGCAGGTCTGCCCCTGCCCAAGCAGGTGTTTGGCCACGGCTTTCTCACCAAAGATGGCCTCAAGATGAGCAAAAGTCTGGGGAACACGGTGGATCCCTTTGAGCTGGTGCGTCAGTACGGCGCCGATGCCGTGCGCTACTACTTTCTGACGGAAATCGAGCTGGGCAAGGATGGCGATTTCAGCGAGGGCCGCTTCATTGACGTGCTCAACGCCGATCTGGCCAACGATCTGGGCAATTTGCTCAACCGCACCCTCACCATGCTGAAGAAATATCAACCAGACTACCGCATTCCCGCAGTCGAGATCCCGGCTGACCACCCTCTCAAAACCTTGGCGGAAACCCTTGCCCCCCTGGTGGCCGCAGCCTACGAAGGGATGGATCCCGGCTCTGCCGCCCGCAAGGCCCTCAGCTTGGCCCAGGCCAGCAACAAGTATCTGGATGAGCAGGCCCCTTGGACGCTGCACAAACAAGGGCAAAGGGAACGGGTGGCCCAGATCCTCTATGCCGTTCTGGAAAGCGTGCGCTGGGTAGCAGTGCTGCTCTCCCCCCTCATTCCCGCTCTCAGCCTCAAGATCCTACAGCAACTGGGGTTCTCCCTCACCGACATCACGCAACTGCGCTGGGATCCCGATGCCACCTGGGGTCAGCTTCCCCCTGGGCAAGAGCCCCAGCCCCCCACGCCCGTCTTTCAGAGAATCCTGAGGAGCACCTAAGAATTAGCAGGATCCGGTCGGGAAGATTGGGCATTGGGTTGGGATCCCTCTGGTGTGGATCTGTCGGCAAAAGGGCGAACATCTCCCAGGGGAATGGTTGAGGAAGCAACGGGGAAAGCACGGTTGGACGAGTCGGATGGGCGCAGCCGTGGGTTGTGAATCCCGCCAGCACTGGGGGGCCCTTCGCCGGACAGCGTCTGCCAGGCCGCCCGTACCCCTGCCCAAAGGCTGCGGATATTGACTTGGGCGCCCTGGGCTTGGGCGCGTGCCCCTTCGATGGAGCGGTTGACCTGCTTCACCACCTGCCCGGCCCCTTTCACCCCTTCGTCGAGGCTGTCAGCAACCTCGCTCACTTCCAGGCTGGTCAGGCGCAGGGCTTCCAGCGTGGGGGGCAATTCCCGCAGCAGGGTATCGAAAAAGCGTTCCACACTTTGGGCAGCTCGACCCAGTTGGATGACGGCGGGCAGCAGGGTCAGGATCACCGCCAAAATGCCCACGGCCACCAGACCTACGGAGAGGCCCAGCCAAAATACCGGATCGGTCATCGCGCTTCTTCCTGTCGATCTTGGGCTTCTAGGTTCACTTCTTCCCTAGCCAAGGCGCTGCGGTTTTGGGCTTGGCTCAGTTCTTGTCGCTTTTGCAGCATCGCCTCTTTGCCCACCGCCACCGCCTGTTGCAGTCTCAGCAGGGCCTCGTCCAGACTTTTTTGGGCAGAGTCAAGCAGCTTTTCCGATTGGTACTGCAGGCTGCTGGTTACATCTTCTGCCACCTCTGGCAGGGCCTCTGCCGATTTCTTCAGCAGTCGCCGCGTTTCCCGTCCGCTGCGGGGAGCCAAGAGCAGGCCAATGGCGGTGCCCACAGCCGTTCCCAGCAACAGCCCACCGATAAACGCGCCAGTCCGGTTTTCAGCCATGCTTTGCCAGAGTTGAGTTGGATGCGGGTGGCCCCGAAACCAGACTACCTTAAGATCTCCCGGGATCGGTGGGCTTTCTGTATTCTGTCACCTGCCTCTAGAGAATCCGCAGGGGATCCACATCCAGGCTGACGCGGATCCCTTGGGGGGGATGGCCAATGGCGGTGTGGATCTGGGCAGCCAGCTGCGGGCGATCCCAGCCTTGGTCGGGCAGTTGCTTCAGCAGGATCTGCCAGCGGTAGCGTCCAGCAACCCGCTCCACCTGAGCTGGCCCCGGCCCCAACACCTCTGCTGGGATCCCCTGTAGGCGTTCGGCCACCCGATGGCAGTAGCGCTCCAGGGCTTCCCAGCGGGTGCTGCTCAAGCGGATCAAAATCAAAGCTCGGTGGGGAGGATAGCCCCCCTCTTGCCGTTGTTGCAGTTCTGCCCGCAAGAAGCCCTCGTAATCTTGGGCCAGTACCGCCCTCAAAATTGGGTGCTCCGGCAGATAGGTCTGGATAATGGCCTGTCCCGGCAGGGATCCCCGGCCTGAGCGCCCCGCCACTTGGGTGAGCAGTTGAAAGCTGCGCTCGCCGGCGCGATAGTCGGCTTGGTGCAACAGCCCATCGGCGGCCATCACGCCCACCAAGGTCACCTGGGGAATGTCCAGCCCTTTGGTGAGCATTTGCGTGCCCACCAACACCTGGGCCTTGCCGCTGCGAAACTGCTCCAACAACTCTCGATGGGATCCCTTGCGGCGGGTGGCGTCGCTGTCGTAGCGCAAAATCGAGAGCTGGGGCCAATGCTGGTGCAGCACTTCCACCACTTTTTGGGTGCCGGTGCCGAAGTGCTTGAGGTAGGGGGATCCACAGGCGGGGCAGCGCTGCGGATGGGGTTGGCGGGCGCCGCAGTAGTGGCAGCGCAGTTCTTGCCCGCCGAGATGGGCCAGGTGAAGGGTAAGAGAAACATCACAGTGCTTGCAGGTGAGGACAAACCCACAGCTACGGCACAAGACAAAGGTGCTGTGGCCGCGGCGGGGGACGAAGAGAATGGCCTGTTCCCCTCTGTCCAGCGTCTGCTGCAGGGCCTGGTGTAAACGGCGGCTGAGGATGCTGCGGTTGCCGGCTTGTAGCTCCTGGCGCATGTCCACCAGCTCCAGTTGGGGCAGGGTGGCTGGGATCCCAACTTGGGGAATGCGCTGCGGCAGGGCCAGCCGGATCCACCGCTGCGGATCTTGCAGATGGGCGGCATAGGTCTCCACTGCCGGGGTCGCACTGCCCAAGACCAGTGGACAACCGGCCAGCTCGGCCCGCCACTCGGCCACCTGACGGGCGTGGTAGCAGGGCTGGGGCTGATCCTGCTTGAAGCTGTCGTCGTGCTCTTCGTCCAAAACGATCAGGCCCAGCTTGGACAAGGGGGCAAACACCGCCGAGCGGGTGCCGATCACCACTTGGGGGGTGGAGGATAGCATCTGCCGCCAGGTGTCGTAGCGCTCACCCTCGGAGAGGCCGCTGTGGTAGGCCCACACCTGGGATCCCAGCCGCGCCCGAAACCGATCCATCAGTTGCGGGGTAAGGCCGATCTCAGGCACCAGCACCAGCGCCGACTGCCCTTGCTGCAGCACCTGGGCGATCACCTGCAGGTACACCTCTGTTTTCCCAGAACCGGTGACCCCGTGCAGCAAAAACCGCTGGAACCGGCCCAAAGCTTGCCGGATTGCCTCTACCGCCTGGGCCTGGGCTGCCGTCAAGGGCTTGGGCGGATCCCGCCATCCCGGCAGGCTGGCATCTCCCAGCCGCAACAGCGGTCGCTCATAGAGGTGGACACGGCCTTTGCGGGCCAACCCCTGCAAAACGGCTCGGCTCACTCCGGCCAGGCGCTCCCACTCGACAAGCAGCAGCTCTCCCCCCTTCTGCTTGAGGATCTGCAGCGCCTTCTGCTGAGGGAGGCTCAGCCCCTCTGGGGAGTCGTCGGCCAAACTGGCGGCCAGTTGGGTCTTCACCCTACCCCCCTGCTGCTCCTGCCAAAAGCTCTCCACCCAACCCTGTCGTTGCAGCTCCCGCAGGGCGACGGCAGCAGTGGGCACCTGCTGGTGCAGATAGCGCCAAGACAGCTCTCCCCCTTTGGCCTGCAGCATCTGCAGCAGGGTTCGGGCAGCCGGCGAACATTCCTCTGCTTCAGCAGGGAGCCGGAGCAAGCGGATACGCCGCTGAGAACGGCTGAGCAAGCCAGGAGGCAAAACCGTGCGCACCACCTGGGCCAGAGGGGTGAGATAGTAGTCGGCCACCCGCTGCAACAGGGGCCAGAATTCTTTGGGCAGGATCCCTTTGGCCACCACCGCCTCAATCTCCCGCACCGACTGCGGATCTACCCCTGCCGGCAGCTCGGAGCGCCAACCCAAGGCCACTGCCCCCGCCATTTGCCGACCAAAGGGTACGCTGAGCAGGTCGCCCGCTTCTGGCGCGGATCCCTCTGGCACCCGATAGGTAAAGCAACCGCCCAAGTGGGGATGATCCACCCACACTTCCAGCCAGAGGGGAGGAGCAGGTTGCAACACGGGATCCCTCACGGACGGGGCAGAAACCTCGGCAGATCAACCGCCCGCTTGTTGACTCGAGCCGGTAGAGGTCGGGGCAGGGACTGGACGGTAGGCTTGGGGGCAGGGGCTGGAGACAGAGCCTGGCCCAGGGACTCTGTTCGCGTGAGTGCGCTGGAAGCGTTGGACTCCACCCCGCCAGCCCGAGGCGGAACCTCCAAGCCTTTGCGTTCCAAAGCCGCCTTCAAGCTCAGTACATGCATCTGCTGCTGCTCGTATTTTTCCCGGAGAGAGCGGTTTTCTTCGCAGAGGGCGGCACGCTCCGCCTGCAGAGCTTTGATCTGCTCTGCTTGCTTCTCCAGTTGTGTGGACAAGACTGCAACTTCTTCTTGCAGATGGAGAAGGGTTGCTTGTGCAGAGCTTAACTGCGACTGCCAGTCAGGTTGGGCGGCCAACTGCTCCAAGGCAGCTTGCAACTGCTGCTCCAAGGCAGAGAGATGCTGCTGGGCTTGGGCGTACTGTTCCTGTAGATGGCGGTGCTCTTGCTGCCAACGGGTAACTTCTGCCTGGGCTTGGGAGAGGGCCACTTGCAGCGCTTCGGCCTGAGCTTGCCATTGCTGTTGAAGCTGCTGTTGCTCTAGGGATCCCTGCTGCAGATGCTCCTGTTGAGCTTGCAAAGCTGCCAGTTGAGCCTGGGCTTCAGCTAGGGCTGCTTCCAGCTCTTGCCGTTGTTCTCGCCAACGCTGCTCGGCCTCGGCTTCCGTCTCGGCATAGCCCGCCAAGCGGGCCTCGAGGTGTTCCCGTTGCTCCTGCCAGGCTGCCCGTTGGTCGCTGTACAAAGCCCGCAGACTGCTCAGCTCCGCCTGAGTTTCGGCAATTTGGGTGCGGGCCAGAGAAAGCTCTGCCTTAAAACGCTGCAACATCTCCACCCGTTTTTCTGCCACATCCTGGGCTTCCAGCAGAGAAGCTTGCAGCTCCTGCTGGCGCTGTTCCCATTGACGGCGCTCCTGAGCGTGGGCCAGGCGTAGCTGCTCAATTTGCTCCTGCAGGGCCTCGATATCCTGCCGCTGCCGTTCATTTAAGCGTTGCCGAGCGGCAAGCTGAGCTTCCTGCTCCGAGATCTGGAGTTTCTGATCCGCCAGAGTCTGCTGCAACTGCTGCAAGAGGTGCTCCCGCTCCTGCAGCGCCTTTTCTTGTTCGGCCACCTTCTGGCGCAGAGCGCAACATTCCGCTTCTAGGCCAGCCTCTGCAGAGGGTTGGGCCTTCCGTTGCAAAAGCTCTATCTGCTGTTGTTGCTGGCAGGACTGCAATTCCGCCTGGGCCAGTTGACTGCGCAGAGCCTGAACCTCGGCCTGCAGCTTTTCCTGAAGGGCTCGCCGCTCTTGCAGCTCGGCTTCGGCTTTGAGGAGACGGTGCTCCAATTGCTGTTGCTGCCTCAGGGCCAAGTGCCACTCTGTGTTGGGATCCAGCTCCGTTCGCGCCAGCGGGACAGAGTCCTTGGCTGACCAGCTTGCTTGAGCTTCTGGAGGGATGGGATCCGAGTCACCTGAGGAGGGAGCACGCATAGATTGAAGGGGAGATGAAGAAGCTGGAGCGAATGATAAAGTTCCTTGCAGTATAGAGAGATTTTTGGGCAGGTTCAAGCCAGAAGGCTGATCTTGTAAGCTCTCTTGCTGCTGCGCACGGCACGGAGTGCTGTCAGGCTGTTTTGGCTGCGCTCTTGCTTCTGAGGTTCCCCAATCCCGGGACTGGGCAGAAGGGTTCGGCTTACTTTTTTGGGGTCGCGGGGCACCAGCCCGCCGGGAAGAGGCTCCCCCTTGCTTAGGTGTGAACTCCGGCCTACTGCTGCTTTGAGAATTTGCCACAATTGCCCCCTTCTATCACCCACAACACCCAGCATCGCCATCACGTCCAGATGGCTGCACCATTCTAAGTCTAGTTAACTCTAATTAACTCATTCCCCAAAATTGGGTCTAAAGCTCCGCAGTTTGCCTTGGCAGGCTGGCAGGGCAGGGAGTCTATCAAACTTCTGGGAACTGGGAGAATGGGGCTTGGGCTACTGCCCTCTGCTGGGCAACTCCTGGGGGCGGTGCGAGTATTCTGAGTATTCTAGGAGCAGTTGAACGTATTGCCCTCTCGCCAGCTCTTCCCCTTCGCGACAGCGGTGCGGAGCACTTTGTCTGGGATCCCTGCTGCCCTTTCTCCGGAGAAGTTGAGTCTTGAGCAGGTCAACCTCTCCGCTTCTTCGCTGGCTCTGCTGGAACATTGCCCCCGCCTGTTTCGCTATGTGTATCTGGAGCGGTTGATCTGGCCTGCTGCCAATCTTTTTGAGCACGAACTGGAGCAGAGGCGCGGACGGCAGTTTCACCGTTTGGTGGAATGGTACAGCCGCGGGCGGCAGGTGGAGCCGCGTTTATCTGCCCTGGATGAAGTGGTGCAGCAGTGGTGGCAGGTGTTTTTGGCCAGTCCCTACGCCCATCCCCGAGGACGGGTGTTGGCAGAATTGCCCCTGTGGCAACGGATGGAGGGCTTTAAGCTGATAGCCCGTTTGGATCGGCTGGTGATTACCCCCGGATCCCTGCACATCCTAGACTGGAAAACCGAGCGGCAGCGCCCTGGCGACGAACAGTTGGCCCAAGACTGGCAGGTGCGCCTTTACCCCTTGCTGCTGTGTGGGTTGGCCATTCGCGCCAGCGGTACGGAGCACTTTCAACTGCCTCTGGAAGCTCCCTTTTGCCCAGAGCAGATACAGCTCACCCTCTGGTATGTGCAGCATCCGCAGCAGCCCTTCCACTTGCACTACAGCGCTGCCGCCTATGAGCAAGACCTGGCCCACCTAAAAGCCACCCTGAGCCACCTGCGGCAACTGGAGACGCAAGACTTTCCCATGACTCCCCACACCGAACGCTGCGACAGTTGTCTGTTTCGCTCCCGCTGCCATGGGCTGTTGCCGGAAGGGATCCCTTCTCAAGACCTCACGGATTGGGTCTGGCCAATGCAGGAGCCCGCAACACCTGAGGATCCCATCCCCGATACCTATTGAGGGCAGTGACCTAAGAATTGGGTTTCAAGCTCCGCCGTTTACGGCGGCTTTCTGTTATGATTTATTTCGAGTTCCGCCAGCTAGGGTATGGCGTAACGTTAGCTCAAGCAAGTATCTGGGAGTTTATCCCAGTAGTTGGGGTTATGGCATCCCCCACCACTGTTACGCAAGGGTGGTGTAGCGGGTGCTAAGCACCGCTAACGCGAACAGGAAGTGGGAATTGTCCTGCAACCTGAGAAAGAATCCTTCGCCTTTAGGCGAGGGAGAATGTCAACAGAGCAGGGTGGGACAGGATCTGTTTTGGCAGCAACCCATGCCCACCCTACTGTGGGGCTGTTCGCGACAGCGGGACGGAGTCCTTTGTTCCCGACGTCTTCTATCTTGAAGGCCTGTAGGTAGGGATACCCGGTTGCAGGGCTGAGCGTGGAACTTGTACCTCTGGTGTAGAGGACAACTGCAATTTTCTCGGAGACTTGCATACTGGGTTAAAGGGTGTTGTCAGCGCTGCCAACTGTGATCGCGGGTGTCATCTCCAGCATTTCCACCGTCCGGGATCCCGACTGGGATGTGCAAGTGACGGGCCTCTACAAGCGTTTTGGCGATTTTGTGGCCCTCAATGGCATCGAGCTGAACATTCGGCGGGGGGAGTTTTTCGGCCTGCTGGGCCCTTCCGGCTGTGGCAAGACCACCCTGCTGCGCATCCTGGCCGGCCTGGAGATGGCCGATGCTGGGGAAGTGGTGATTCGAGGTCGCCCGGTGGGCCACTTGCCCGCGCATCAGCGCAATGTCAACACCGTGTTTCAGAGCTATGCCCTTTTCCCTTTTATGACGGTGGAGGACAACGTCGCCTTTGGCCTGCGCATGCGGGGTGTGCGGGGGGAAGCTCTGCGCAAGCGGGTAGCCGCTGCTCTGGAATTGGTGGAGATTGCAGATCTGGCTGGGCGTAAGCCTCGTGAGCTGTCGGGAGGACAACAGCAGCGGGTGGCTTTGGCTCGGGCTCTGGTGAACGAGCCGGAAGTGCTCTTGTTGGATGAGCCGCTGTCGGCGTTGGATGCCAAGTTGCGCAAGCAGCTTCAGGTGCAGTTGTGCGAGTTGCAGCGCCGCCTAGGCATGACCTTTATTTTTGTTACCCACGACCAAGAAGAAGCTTTGGTAACCAGCGACCGGGTGGCGGTGATGCGGGCAGGGCGCATTGAGCAAGTGGGCCTTATCGATGAGGTGTACGAGCGCCCGGCGACGGCCTTTGTAGCTGACTTTTTAGGGGCCAGCAACCTCATCGAGGGGATCGCCTGTGGGACGGACTGTGTGGATACGCCCCTGGGAAAGCTGAAGGTGTTGGGGATCCCGGCCAGCTCGGGACCAGTGCAATTGGCTATCCGCCCAGAAAAGATTCAGCTCTCCCGCAGCGCCTGGGATCTGCTGCCCAACCAGGTGCCGGTGTGGGTGGAAAACCTCATCTACACCGGGGCCGAGAACCAATACCTATTGCGGACAAACCAGGGTCAGCAGCTCAAGGCCACGGCCCTCAACACCGATATTGAGGATACAGGGTTTGAGATTGGCGCAGCGCTGGTGGCCCACCTACCCCCGAAAAGCCTGATCCGCTTGCGACCCGACCCCCGTCAGGAGGAGACTGGATGTTGAGGCTGCTGTTTCCCACAGGCAAGCGGATCCCTTCTTCTGGCCAAGCCCAGGTGCGGTTTGGGGAGCTGCTCACCCCATGGCAGGAGTTGGGGCGCAGCCTGATTTTTGCCGGGCCAGGGGTGCTGTGGGTGATGGTTTTTCTGGTGCTGCCGGGGCTGTTGCTGTTGGTGTACAGCTTCCTCAGCCGCGGAGAGTTTGGCCAGGTTCAACTGCCCCTAACCCTGGAGAACTATCTGCGCATTCTCGGCTTTGGCCCCTTGGGATGGACACCCATCTACTGGCAGATCTTGGGCCGCAGTCTACTGGTGGCGGGGGTGACCACCTTTTTTTGCGTGCTGCTGGCCTACCCGTTGGCTTTCTTCATTGCCGCCCATCCGCCCCGACAACGGGAGCTGTTGCTCACCCTGGTGGTGGTGCCCTTTTGGACGAACCTGGTGATCCGCACTTACGCCTGGATGGTGGTGCTGGCTCCGGAAGGGTGGCCGGCTCGCTTGGCGGCCTGGCTGGGCTGGATCCCGCCGCAAGCGGCTCTGTATCCCAGTTGGCTGGCAGTTTATCTGGGCATGGTCTATACATTTTTGCCCTACATGGTCTTACCTTTGTACACGGCGGTGGAGCGCATCGATTGGCGGTTGGCGGAAGCGGCCCGCGATCTCTACGCCAAGGGTTGGCAAGTCTTCTGGTGGGTGCTTCTGCCCCAAACCTTGCCCGGGCTGACGGCGGGCCTCATTTTGGTCGGGATCCCGGCTTTCGGCATGTTCGTGGTGCCGGATCTGTTGGGGGGCAGCAAAACGCTGTTGATTGGGAATGTGATTCAGTTGCAGTTTGGCTCCAGCCTGGACTACCCTTTCGGGGCGGCCCTCAGCTTTTTGGTTACCGGCCTCACTCTGGGGTTGATCTACGCCTATAGCCGGTATGTTGGCACCCGCAGCCTAGAAAATCTGGTTTGAGAAGCTGCTGTGGGCCTTGAGCAAAGCCGCCAGTTGCTTGCGCATCAGGATCCCGGGCTTATCGGCCAATTCCTGAATTCAGTTCCGTAGCCCGCGCCACACTCTCTATATTGGGATATTGAGGATCTTGCAGATCCCAGCAAACCCACTCCCAGGGGATCCCGACCTTGTGGGGAAACCTTGGAACCTTTGGTAGGGTGAAGGTACCGGTCTTGCGTTTGAGTTTCCAGAGGGATCCCTTGACCTCAACTTTGCCTTCTCAGACCCTCTTGCAGTCCAGAGCTTTGCACACCCCTTCCCCTGCCTGGGATGCCATCGTCATCGGCGCGGGGATCGGGGGATTGGTTGCGGCCAGCCAGTTGGCCGCCAGGGGATACCGCGTGCTGGTGCTGGAGAAATACCTCATTCCAGGGGGCAGCGCCGGCTACTTTGAGCGTCCGGATCCCTTGGGCAATGGGATCTACCGCTTTGACGTGGGCGCTTCCATGATCTTTGGGTTGGGCACCCAAGGCACCACCAACTTGCTGACCCGGGCTCTGGCAGCGGTGGGCCAGTCCTTGGAGTCCATTCCCGACCCGGTGCAGATTGCCTACCACCTGCCCAATGGCTTAAATCCACGGGTACACCGGGATTACGAGCAGTTTTTACAGGAGTTATCGGGCTATTTTCCTCGGGAAGCCCCCGGCATTCGCCGGTTCTACGACAGCCTGTGGCCCATCTTCAACAGCCTCAATGCCATGGAGCTGCTCTCGTTGGAGGAGTGGGGCTATCTGTTTCGGTCTTTTGTGGGCAATCCCCTCGGCTGTCTGACCTTGGCGCGCTATTTGCCGGTGAATGTGGGCCAGGTGGCGCGGCGCTGTCTGCGGGATCCAGATTTGCTGCGCTTTGTGGATATGGAGTGCTACTGCTGGTCGGTGGTGCCGGCGGATCGCACGCCCATCATCAACGCCGGGATGGTGTTTTGTGACCGACACTACGGCGGCATTAACTATCCCAAAGGGGGGGTGGGGCAAATCGCCCAAAAGTTGGCCCAAGGGCTGGAGGCCCATGGCGGGCAGATCCGCTACAAAGCACCCGTGCGGCGGATCCTAGAAGAAAAAGGTCGGGCGGTGGGTGTAGAACTGGCCAGCGGGGAAAAGCTCTTTGCCCGCACAATCATCTCCAATGCCACCCGCTGGGACACCTTTGAGCGCCTATGGCCGGGATCCCTGCCCACGGCGGAGCGGCAGTGGCAAAAACGCTACCAACAATCCCCCAGCTTCTTAAGCTTGCATCTGGGGGTGCGGGCCGAGGCCCTGTCCGGTGAACCCTATTGTCACCACATTCTCCTGGAAGATTGGGATCAGATGGAGGCTGAGCAGGGCACCCTTTTTGTCTCCATCCCCACCCTGTTGGATCCCGACCTGGCTCCCCCAGGCCGCCACATTGTTCACGCCTTTACTCCCAGTTGGATATCCACCTGGCAAGGGCTGAGCCCCAGCCAGTACCAGACCCAGAAACAGCAAGCCGCTGACCGCCTCATCTGCCGCCTGGAGGCCCTTTGGCCCCAACTGGGATCCCACATTGAACTGAAGGAGATAGGCACTCCCCGCACCCACCGCCGCTTCTTGAGCCGCAGCAACGGCACCTATGGGCCCATCCCCAGCCGGGATCCCTGGGGCTTGCTGGGCATGCCTTTCAATCGCACCGCCATCCCCAACCTGTACTGCGTGGGGGATAGCACCTTCCCCGGCCAAGGGCTCAATGCCGTTGCCTTCTCCGGCTTTGCCTGCGCCCACCGGGTGGCAGCGGATCTGAGTTAGGCTGCCCTTCTCCTTGCTTACCGCTTTGGAAAAGCGAGTTACCCGTTCTCAAAACGCGGACATAGACATCCAAACATCCACAAGACAGAGGCAACCCAACGGGGTCATTCTCGGTAGCAGTGAAACTGTTGTTCCGTTGATCCCCAACTCCCCTCTTCCTCTGGGAAAGGGGCTGAGGGTAGGGGTTGAGCGGCGTAGGGGGTTTGGGGGACGTTTGTATCCACTTGAAATGACTATACTGGGCAGGGCTGGAGAATTTCTATCCACCTTGTGGCCGATGTCAGACTCGACACTTACAGACAAACTTCTGACCGGGATCCAAGCTCAGCAGGCAGGAGATCTGCGGCAAGCAGAAGCCATTTACTGCGAAATCTTGGCAGATTTTCCTGAACAAGCAGACGCCCTTCACCTATTGGGAACAGTAGCTCAAGCCAGGGGAGACTTGGAATGGGCAGCGGCTCTCATTGCAGAAGCCATTGAGCAAAAGCCTGAAGTGGCCCTGTATCATCACAATTTGGGTGTCGTCTATGAGTCTTTAGGTCAACTGGAGAAAGCGCTATCCTGTTATCGGCAAAGCCTGAAACTAAATCCACAGGCTGCTGGATCTGCTCTTCAAGCTGGGAAAATCTTGGTTAACCTGCGACGTAGCGAAGAAGCCATTGCCCTACTCAATCCTCTGGTGGAGAACTTGGATGGACAGACTGGGATCCCTTTGGCAGAGGTGCATCTTAATCTGGCCATTGCCTACCGAGATCAAGGAGAACACACTGTTGCATTGGATCACCTGGAGAAAGCAATGGCTTTGGATCCTCACTTGGAGCAAGCTCGTTGGTTTTATCATCTGTATCTGCCAGTAATCTATCAGAGTGAGGAAGAACTTAAATTCTTTCGTGTTCGCTTTATTGAGCACCTGGATTGTCTTATTGAGGAAACTCCCCTGGAAACGGAGGAGCAATGTCGCAGAGCGCTGTGGGCGTCAGGACTGGGAACCAATCACTACCTACAGTACCAAGGCTACAACGACCTGGATTTGCAGAAAAAATATGCCCAGTTCGTTCAACGCATAGTCAACGCCTGTTATCCCCAATGGAGATATCTTCCTCGCCGATCCCAACCAGGGGAGCCCATCCGAATTGGGTTTGCCTCAGCTTCCCTGCGAGCTTGCTCTTACAGCCGCTTGTCTCTGGGTTGGGTTAAGTACCTGAATGCCAATTGGGCTGATGGACAGGCTAACTCTGAGCAAAAGTTTCAAGTTTTCGCCTATCACTTGGATCCCAGAACCGATTTCATGACAGACGGTTATCGTCAATATGTTGACGTGTTTAGACACATTCCCACCGGCCTTGAGGATGCAGCTCAACAAATCTTGCAGGATCAGTTGGATATTTTGGTGTATTTGGAGATTGGTCTTTCCCCTCTTATTCTGCAACTGGCTTCCCTGCGACTAGCACCGACACAGTGCTCCACTTGGGCTCATCCTGTAACTTCTGGGCTTTCTACGATTGACTATTTCCTTTCCAGCGATTTGATGGAGCCAGAGGACGCTCAAGAACACTACAGCGAAACCTTGGTTCGGCTACCTCGTTTGGGTACTTGCTTTGAAAAGCCAGTCTTGCCTCAGCAAAAGCGCCATCGTGAGGATTTCGGCTTGCGAAAAGATGCAGTGGTTTACCTAACTTGTCAATACTTGGGTAAATATCTGCCCCAATACGACTATCTTTTTGCCGCTATTGCCCAACGAGTGCCCAACGCTCAGTTTGTCTTCCTGGCTCTGCCCAATGCTGCCATTGCCCGACAATTTCAGCAACGGCTCAGCCGGACTTTCTCTGCTTATGGGTTGGATGCGGAAGACCACTGCCTGATCCTGCCTGGATTAGACCATCAAGACTACTTGGATCTCAACCGCTGTGCCGATCTGATGTTGGATTCCTACGGCTGGTCAGGTGGGATCACCACCCTAGAAGCCGTTGCGATTGGATTACCTGTAATCACTTGCCCTGGAAAGCTGATGCGGGGCCGGCATACCTATGCCATTCTCAAAAGAATGGAGCTGGATAGCTTAATTGCCTCGGATCTGAAAAGCTATGAGGATTTGGCGGTAAAACTGGGATCCGATTCTGAGTTTCGCCACCATATGACCGAAGAGGTTCGGCAGCGACGCGACCTACTCTTTGAAGATCGAGAATGCGTGGCAGCCCTGGCCCATTTCCTTCTCACCAGGAAGTCTGACACCGGTAGTGGTTAGCTCCCTACAAAAAGGGGTTTGCTCTGGATCCCTTCCTGAGGACAGGATTGGCTCAAGGGCTCCACTATGCCTTTGAAGATCCCTTTTCGATGCCAGCAGCGAAACAGCTCCCCCAGGCCGGTGCAAGCCCAAACGTGGGAGAAGCCTGTCAGTGATCTGCATTTTGCCGCGAATTGCTCAAATCATCGTAATCTAGAGGAACATTGATGATCCGGTGTCCGAAGGAGTGCTTATGCTAGGGCCAGCATCGAATGCTTCTAGAACTCCGCAGGGATCCCTGCAGAGGCTGTTCTTGGGCCTTTTGGCCTCGGCTGCGGTTTTGGCAGGTTGTGGAGGAAGCGGAGGGAGTACACTACCGCCTCTGGTGAATGTCTGTGAACAAGCCTTCAGTCCAGACTTTTTCGCTTCTATTGGTCTGCGCCGACAGGGGGATAGGCGCAGTGGAATCTTGGGGCCGAATAGCCTTTTGGAGTTTTATTTCGATGCCGCCGGCAACATTCTGAATGCTCGCACGACTCCCCCGCCTCCTGGCACATTTACCTTCTATTCGGATGGGTTTCTTTACTTCCCTTCTGCAGCCAACGTTACCGGGGTTACGATCCGGCTGACCAGCCCGGTTTTCGACCCACTATTGGTCATCGGCAGCTTTGACAGCAACCGGAGGTTGGATCCTGACGTTTTTGTGAATGACGACGCTGCCCCTGGCAACTTTACCACCTCTCAGCTAACCATCCCGGTGCGGCAAAACCGCTGCTACTTGCTCCAGGTGCAAAGCTACTGGGCGCAAAATGCCTCTCCAGCCGCTGGGCCGGGTAGCCCTGGGCGAGGCCCTTACACCATCGAAGTTGTGAGCGAAAGCTTTGCTGCTCCTCCTCCACCGCCTCAAGGGCAACAGAAACCGGACGATAGGGAAGACGGCGGCGGTGGTGATCGAGGAGGAGGCGTGGGTATTTAGCTCTGCCGTGTGAGCCTAATGGCGAAGCTGGCGCTACCACAGGTAGCCGTTCCTCGAATTGACCGTCCATCGGGACTAACAGTGCCGCTCCAAGTAATGGTTGGGGTGCCACTACCCGCTGCCTTACCGCTGACAGAAAGTTGATTGCCGATGAGCTGGCCACTGCGTTCGGAAAAGCTGAGAGAGGAAACGCTGATCTGGTTACCGTCTTGACGAATGGAGACGGTTTCTTGGATACCGGTTGCAACATTAACTTTACACAGGGATCCTTGCCAGATAAAGGCTCCTCCTTCATAGAGCCACTGGCCGCTTAGGGCAAGCTCTGGCACAGGCGTTGGCGTTGCCGGGGCAGGTGTGGCGGTGGGAGTAGGAGGTGGAGGCGGGGTGGGGGTGGGAGTGCGGGGGACAAGCGGGGTGAATCGGGGGATAGGGGTAAGCGTCGGTGTCGGAGTGGGGGTGGGCGTCGGCGTTGAAGTGGGAGTGGGTGCCGGTGTCGGAGTCGGGG
>Ga0101945_1001385_pt1 | contig 24768 bp, 23 predicted proteins | sample DewCreD2012metaG_2_FD_75246 | JGI IMG/M metagenome (GOLD analysis project Ga0101945, IMG submission 75246) | Hot spring sediment bacterial and archeal communities from British Columbia, Canada, to study Microbial Dark Matter (Phase II) - Dewar... ... | reverse complement strand
GAATTAGTCCCACCACCGAGGATCCCTACAATCCCACCAATCCACAGGGAGTGGTCTGGTATCGCGGACCGCTCCAGAACATCGGCAAGCTGCAGGTCATCGGCCATGTACCCGTGGAGGAACCCACCTACAGCCGCACCGAACACTGCTGGCGCATTGACACCAACGCGCGGCGCGGACATAAACTCAGCGCACTTCGTCTCCGTGCCGACGGTACCCTCGAGGAGACCATCAGCATTCCAGTAGCGCAAGAGGATCAGGCGTTAGCATAGCGGATAGAAGCTTCTCAACTGGACCAAGCGGACACAAGGGGATGTATGTTGCCACCAGCAGTCGCCAGCACGGCATGTCAGTATCACCAACCAGTGGAGGATCCGATGCGACGCATCGCCTGGATACTCGGAGTGCTGCTGCTTGTCGCAAGCGTTCCAGCACGCTCCGATTGCGTTGACCCGAACGTGGTGACTGGGTGGGTCAGGCTGGATCACCATACCATTGTGCTCTATCAGAACGGGGAATCGTACGCTGTGGTGAAGATCCCGTACTGCTGGATCTACCCCAACTCAACCATCCGCTTTGGCCGGGGAATGCTCTGCCCGTACGGGCAGTTGTGGGTTGATAATCAGGCGTGTATGGCAACCCAAATTTGTCGGCTGGACTCCTACTGACGCGGTGAGAGAATGGAATAGTCAGCATGCGATGCTCTGGGTACCGCTTGGATACAACAGGGCGTGTGGGTAATTTTGCCGATGGAAAACACTCGGAGCACAGACGTGGCAGTAACGGCAGTGGATGGATACGGTCGCATCTTCCGCTACGAGCGGGAGTGTGTGGCGTTGGTTGTTGCCTCGCTCGAGAGCGTTCCCATAGAGCATCGTTCCGATGCGCTCTACCAGAAAGCACTAACGCTTGTCGGGCACATGCGAGCGGCGCTGCAGGTGTGGCTTGCGCGTCTTGGGATGGGGCAGATGCCCACGCACCCCTTTCCGAGTGCCGAATCACTCGACCGCGAAGCGGAGGCCTGGCGTGCTGCAATTGAGCAGTGGTCGAACTACCTTGCCACGTGTCAGGATGCTGACCTGGAGCGGCCGATCCAGTATCGCACCACCACGGGCGCTGCCTACGAAAACACACTCGGTGATATTCTGCAGCACCTGTTCGGTCATGCCCTCTACCATCGCGGGCAAATTGCGCTCCTTGTGCGGCAACTGGGCGGCACACCAGCGGTGACCGATTTCATTGTGTGGGCACGCCAGCAGGGGTGATTGCTCCGCCAAGACCAACGCCAGCCGATACCGTATTTTTCCGCCAGTCGTCCCAATACGATGATGCACGATGATGCGGAATGTTGTGCTCGTTGGAGTCGGTGGCATGCTCGGCAGTATCGCGCGGTATGGTGTGGCGGTGTTTTTCTCGACGCGCATGCCGCTCGGCTTCCCCTACGGCACACTGACGGTCAACATTGTCGGGTGCTTTCTCATTGGGGTGGTGGTTGGGTTGGCAGGACGAGGGAACTTTGTTACACCGGAAGTGCGGCTGTTCCTTGCCACTGGGTTCTGCGGCGGGTTTACAACGTTCTCATCGTTTGCGTACGAAGTCGTCGAAATGGTCAAGGCGCATCGGTACGAACTGGTGGTGGCGTACGTCGTCGGTAGTGTTGTCGTTGGTATTGGTGCGACGGTCGTGGGTCTGATGGTTACACGCTAACATTGGAGGAGCAATGAGCTGGTCGGTGATTGCAGTGGGTGTGGATACTTCGCTTCCGTCCCTGCATGCCGCAGCCGTTGCCGGTATGCTGGCGCGCCAGATGGGGTCGGAAGTGGTGATGATTGCCATTGTTGATCGCACGCAGGCGGTGGGCGATATTGATGCCGGCATCGGGATGGAGGAAGCATTGCTGATTCTGCGGAAAGAAGCAGAACAGGCGCTCGAGCAAGCCAAAGTAGAACTTGGCGCGGTGCCGCTGCGTACGGTGCTAGTTGAGGGTGATCCCAAACACGACCTTCTTCGGGTTGCTGAGCACGTCGGTGCCGATGCCATTGTCCTGGGCACGCATGGGCGCACGGGATTGGCGCGTCTGCTGGAGGGTAGCATCGCTGAGTACGTGCTCCGACATTCACCAGTGCCAGTGGTGGTTGTTCCACTGCCACCGCATCGGTGATGGAGGATACGATCATCGGCTCGCAGCGGTCGCGTATCGAGGAAGAACCGCTTTTTGCGGAATTCGAGTTGGCGGGATTGATTGGCGCCGAGCTTGCCGAACACTTGCCGGAGCATCTGTGGTTGGTCTTCGAGATTGCACGCGTGATCGAATCGCGCGACACCGCATTAGGCGAACACGTGGCTCCGCTGCTGGAGCGCTCTGCTACCGACGGGGAGGAGCCGCCACCACCAGCGCTACCGAGGGTTGCAGCAGAAGAGTACGAAGCAGACCTGATTTGCCACTTCCACGAACTGCCGCTGATTTACCCCTACCAGTTTCTGTTGCCCGAGGAGGTGTTCTACCAGCGCTTGGCGGAACGCTCGCTGTGGCTGCCGCGTCCAGTGCCGCCGCGATCGTACCGATTCCCCAGCGCCAGCGACACGTTCGCTCCCGATCCGCGCAAGCAGAAAGTGTACGTGCTCTTCGACGTGTCGCGTTCGATGAATTCGCATTGGCGCATTGCACTGGCCAAGGCGATTGCCTACGTGTTTCTCCTGCGCAACATGCGAGAGTTGGGGACGGTGTACCTGCGCACCTTTGCCGAAACGGTCGGTCCGCGGTTGCAGGCTGAGGATGTGCCCTCGTTCCAGCGCTTGCTCCGGAGCATCCTGTTGCTGGAAGCAAGTGGACGCGGCACGAATATGCAAGAAGCAATCGAGATTGCCATCGAGGACATTCGCTCCAGTCATACGCTCAGCGATGCAGAAGTGCTGGTCATCACTGATGGTGCCGCCCATCTGGACGTGGAACGGCTTCTGGCACTGATGGGGGAGAGCATTCGAATCCATGCTGTCAAGATTGGGCACGAGCGCATCGCTGCCGATCCAGCGATGGTGGAATACTACGCACGCAAGCTCGGCACCGCCGATGCACGACGCTTGATTGAGTTACAAGAGCGCCGGCGGCAACTCCAGCTCGAGCTGCAGCACGCCAATACTGCCATGCGGCGCTCGATGCTCTCCCACGATATCGGTGTGCTCGACCGCATGATTGCTGACCTTGCCGACCGCGTGGCTCGCTATGCGACCGAGCATTTCGGCAGCGACATCGAGCAGCTTTCGACGGTCTTTGTTCAACTCGACGACATTGATCCTGCCGTTGTGTTCCGTTTATCGGAGCAGCGTTGCCAGCACTTGGAGCAGCTTGCGCAGGCATTGCTTGCAGAGTTTGCTGCCAGCCCACGCACTGAGGATGCCGAGCGCATGGCAGCATTGCTGGAACACCTGCGGCAGGTGCTGCGCTTCAATCCCGATGCCGCTGAGCTTGCCGCGCTGGCACATCGCATCGAGGAGACCTTGCAGGGCTATCTGCAGCGCCTGCGCACGTTCGATGCCGAGCTCATGCCCCACGCGCCGATGCTCGACCACATTCGCGTCTGGCTGGGTCGCGGCAGTGCGGGGCGGCTATCGTTGGCGGTGCTGCTGCGGATACTGTGGCGACGGCTGGTGCGCTGGCTCCGGCGGCAACGGCAGGTGCGAATTGCGCGTGTGCTCGTGCGTCGTTGGCGCCGACGCTAAAGTTTTTGCGACCGCTCCCGATAACTGGGCATGGATGGTGACTCATGGTGGCAGGATGCCCGCTCATTGGTAACACCACTTCATGGAGGTTCCTATGCCTTCCGCAATTACGAACGGAGCTCGCATCCGCACCAACACGCCCGCCGAGAATGCCTACAACGCATTGGATGCAGCTAACCGCGATATCGCTCTCCGCCAGCTTCGCCTTTCGACCGGCAAGCGCATCAACTCTGCGCAAGACGACGTCGCCGGCTACATCACCTCGCGCGCACTCAAAGCACGCAACGGCGCGCTGCAATCGGCGCTCAATGCCGTCGGTGATGCAGCCAGTGTGACCAACATCGCCCAAGACGGCCTCGACAACATCAGCGGTCTGCTCCAGCAGATCAAAGATGCTGCCTCGACTGCCTCCAGCGGCGCGCTCGGCACCGACGAAAAAGTCGCCCTCGCCAAGAGTGCCTACCGCCTTGCCCAGCAAATCCAAACCATCGTGGATTCAACCGTCTTCGGCGGACGGCAACTGTTGAGCGGCACCTTCTCAGCCGAGTTCGTCATCGGCACCGGCGCCACCAACAACCTGCTGACGCTGGCCGTGGACCTGACCACCGGCAACACAGACTTCGACATCAGCGGCTCCAACGGGTTCAACATCAACATCACCAACGCCAACTTCGCGGGGGTGACGGGATTGAACCTGAGCTCGCTCAACAGCGTCTCGTCGAGCAATCTGGGCATTTTCGACAATGCCAACATCCAGACAACGCTGACAAGCCTTTCGACGGCGCTCAACAACATCAGCAAGGTTGCCTCGTACTTGGGTGGTTTGACCAACCGGCTGGCTTCGCAAGAAGACGCGCTCAAGTCGCAGATCACCAACTACAACGCTGCCATCTCGCGGATCGAAGATGCCGACGTGGCGCAAGAGCAGCTCAAGCTCATCCGTGCGCAGTTCTTGCAACAAGCCTCGATCGTCTCGCTGGCCCAAGCAAACCAAGCACCCTCGACGTTCCTGTCACTGTTCCGATAGTGGCAGCCGGTGATGCAGAGCCGTTGATGCCTATCCCAGCGTAGCTTCACCATAAGCCCCACGACGCAGCGGCTGTATCACCACCATTCGAAGCCGCTTGCCATGATGGCAAGCGGCTTCACGATTTAGGGACACTGGGCAATTGCACAATCACGGTTGTCCCCTGGCCTGGTTCCGACTCGATGCGGAATTGGCCGCCGTGAAGCTCAACCAGGCGCCGAGCGATCACTAATCCCAAGCCGATCCCCTGTTGTTCCTGCACGAAACGATTGAATTGGGTGTAGGCACCAATGCTGCTGATTTGCGCTGGCGTCATACCATTGCCGTTGTCCCGAATGCACAGCTCCCACTGGGTGCCACGCTCGACGATGTCCAGCCGAACCGGTGTGCCCGCTGTGGAAAACTTGAACGCATTATCGAGCAACTCGTCGAGGACCTTGTGGAGGTGTTCGCTCGAAATAGCAAGACGGACTCCCTCGGGCACCGGACCGAGCACCAGATCAGCAGGGCGATCGTATTGGCTCGCTTTTGTGAAGGCAATGTCAGCAGCAACGGCTGCTGCTTCGTCGGTGTGGTATTGGCGTAGTTGTTCCTGCGCATTCCGATCAGCGCTGAGCGCTTCGAGCTGCGCATAGACGAGAAAATTTTCCGTGATGCGGAGCAGCCGCTTGGCACTGGTAAGAATATCATCGGCAAGTTCAGCAACCATTGCCCGATCGTCACCGGCTGTCTTGAGCACGTTGGCGGCAGAGAGTATTTGGTTGAGTGGCGTCCGGAATTCATGCGGAAGCGCATAGGTAACGTTGAGCTTGATTTCCTCGACGTTCCGCTGCTGCAGATCCGACTTTTTCCACTGGGCATCAATTGCCGAGAGCAATTCTTCGATCGAAAATGGCTTGATCAGGTAGTCGTCGGCGCCAATATCCATACCCGTCCGCATATCGCTTTTCTCCGCGCGTGCGGTCAGAAACATGAAGCGGAGCGATGCCGTTGCTGGATCGTCGCGCAAGTGGCGCAGCACCGTGTAGCCGTCCATTTCCGGCATCGAGACGTCGCAGATGATCAAATCCGGGTGATGCTGCTTTGCCAGCGCCAAGCCATCTCGACCGTTACTGGCGGTGAGCACGGTATATCCCTCGAAGCGCAGCAGCGAGGCTGTACCCTCGATGATGTAGTCAGAATCGTCAATGAGGAGGATGGTGCGCTGCTTGTTCACTGCTGGTCGGATAGGATTGTTCGACGTTGATCGGTGCACCGCTGCACGGCAGATCCAACCGAGCAATCATTCCACCGTCGGGGTGATTATCGAGCCGAAGGCAGCCACCGATGGATTCAATCAGCGGCTTCAACGTTGCAAGGCTCAGACCACTGCCCGGGATGTTCCCACTACGCGAGCTGCGGAAGTATGGCGTAAAGAGCTGTTCCATCTCGTCGTCGGGGATACCGATACCGCTGTCCTGAATTGTAACGCAGAGCCGATCGTCGCTTCTTGTGGCGATGTGCACACCAATAGTTCCTTCCTCGGGACCGTACCGAGCTGCATTGTCGAGCAACGCTTCGATAGCCACGCGAAACAGCTCTGCATCGAGCAGGACCCTCTGCGGCGCATCGCTCTGCAGTGCAAGGCGTGCTCGCTTTCGTCCGATGATCTCGATATCGGCAGCGATGCGCTCGATAGTCACAACCGGTTCAACCTCGGACCACGGCGCGTCGGTGCGTCCCAGGAGTGCAGTCCGTCGCGTAAAGGAATGCACGATGTATTCCAAGTCCCGGACCCGGGCAGTAATAGAACGGATCGTTTCTTTGCGTTGCTCATCGGTCATGACTGCGCCATAGCGGTCCAGGAGCTGTGCGGCGGTAAGTATGCCCGCCAGCGGTGTCCGGAATTCATGCGAAAGCGTCGAAACAAACTGCGAACGGAGCATGTTCATCGTTTGCTCGTGTTCGAGTGCGAGGCGAAGTGTGCGCTCTGCCTCAACCAGTGCAGTAACGTCGTGGCAGAACATTCGCCATCCCTTGCCGGTTTGTGCTACCAGGCGCATGTAGGTTTTCGATTGAACCTGCACCATTGCCGGTTGATGTTCATCGCTCCACTGGTGTTCGCACTGATCCAGCCCCTGCCCGAGCGGATGGTCCAGAAGGTACGAGCCGAGCTTGAGCTCCGGGAATGCCGCATGCGCAGCACGGTTGAGGAATGTTAGGCGATAATCCTTATCCCATTCGATAATCGGCTCGATGCTCTGCTCCAGGTACGAAGCAGCATGACGCAAGCGCTGTTCAGCGGTCGCACGCTCGGTAATATCGAGCACAACTTGGAGGATCCCCTCACATCCATCATCGTGCACAATGCGGGCAATGTAGTTATCGAGCCAACGGACAATGCCATGCCGATCAATGAAACGGTACTGCAGATGCAAAGGCGCCGTGCTATCGCTCCGAAGCCATTCAAGATACCGCGCCTCGACGGTGGGACGGTCTTCGGGATAGAGACGCTTGTTCCGCTCTTCGATCTCTGTCTGGCGATAGGACTCAAGCGTATAGCCTGTTACTTGGGTGAATTCGGAGTTGATCACAACGCGGGTGGTTGTTCCATCGGGCGCAAATTCCTCGTAGAGGATACCGCATGGCATGTTCTCGATCAGCGTGCGGAACAGCCGTTCGCTATGCTCGAGTTCTTGCGCATACCGTCGTTCAGTCGTCACGTCCACCATCGAGCCGAGTACATCGGTCACACGCCCGGCATTGTCGCGGCGAAATGGATGAAGCAGCGTCAGGAACGTCCGCCCACCGAGCGAGTACGTGAACTCAACATCTTCCCCATCGAAAGCACGAGCGACCATCGGCATCGTGATGGCATTGACCTCGGGAGGGAAGATGTCACGCGGACTTTTCCCGCGCACAGCATCAGTACGCAGATCACCTGCTAAGCGCCCTTCGCGGAGAACATAGACCGGTTTACCTGTGGGTGAGCGGCGGAGAAGAATAGTCACCGTTTGAAGATTGCTGATGATGTCCCGCACTTCGACGGGGAGCTCAGTACCAGTTATGAGCGGCTCGAGTTGGCGCAGGAATAACTCCACCCGCGAGCGCGATACACCTCGCGTGCCGAAGTATAGGTGCACTAAATCGGCAATCCGTTTGCGCCAATCGTCCATGCCGTCGAACGACTCGATGCGTTGTTGTTGTCAAAATTATCGGCAAATCCAGTGCCAACTGCACTGCTCCAGGTGCAGCTTAGTCTTCGGTGGCGAATTTGCTCATATCGAGCTCGACTTCGACGGGATACTCTCCGGTAAAACACGCCGTGCAGTAGCCGATTCCCTCCTGCTGGGGCACAGCATCGAGAAGTCCCTCGACAGAAAGGTATCCAAGGGAGTCCACACCCAGCGCACGCCCGATGCTTTCGGTATCGCTGTGATGGTTGGCGATGAGTTCTTCGCGACTGGGGAAATCCATCCCGTACTTGCACGGATGGGTGATCGGCGGCGATGTGATCCGCAAATGCACCTCTGCTGGAGCAGCACTGCGAAGGAGCTGCACCAGTTGCTTGGAGGTCGTACCACGCACGATGGAATCATCAACGACAACAACCTTGCGCCCTTCGAGGACACCACGCACCGGATTGAACTTTGCCTTTACTTTCAAGGAGCGCTCGTCTTGCTCCGGCGCGATAAAGGTTCGCCCCACGTAGTGGCTTCGAATCAAGCCGATTTCGAATCGGGTGGGGATGCCGTTTTCTTCGGCGTTGACCTTGGCATAGCCCAACGCCGCAGTATTGCCGCTATCGGGGACGGCAATGACCGTCACTTTGTCGAATCCTTCCGCCGAAACGGGTTGTTCCAGCGCCAAGTTCTTGCCGAGTTTTCGGCGGACTTTATCCACGCTGTGCCCGAAGACAATACTGTCGGGGCGAGCAAAGTACACGTACTCGAAAATGCACTGTCGCGCCGGAGGGGTTTGGTCCTCGATGTGGTAGGATTCAATGGTGCCGTCGGCAATGGTACGCTGGTTGATGACCACAAGTTCGTTGTGGCAGACGTCGCGAACGTATTCGGCACCGACGATGTCGAATGCACACGTTTCGCTGGCGATGATATAGGCGATCGTGCCATCGCTATTGCGAATGCGTCCGATTGCCAGGGGACGGAAGCCGTGCGGATCGCGCGCAGCGTACAGCGCTGTATCGGTCAGCAGCACCAGCGAGTATGCACCGCGCGTTGTCCGGAGTGCTGTGCGGATGCGTTCGAGTTCCGTTGGTGCCTTGCTCCGAGCAATTAAGTGGAGGAAGAGCTCGCTATCGGAGGTGGACTGAAAGATTGCTCCGTCGGCTTGGAGCTGGCGACGCAGAGCAATCGTATTGGTCAGATTCCCATTGTGTGCCAGTGCCAGATTTCCCCCGTGGTACCGAATTGCAAACGGCTGAATGTTAGCATCGGAATTACTGCCCGTAGTTGAGTAGCGGTTGTGCCCGATCGCTGCAGATCCACGCAGGTGGTCGGTCAGCAGACGACTGTCGCTAAACACATCGAGCACCAGGCCGCGGGCTTTATGCCACCGGAAACGATGGCGCCCGTTTCCATCAGTAGCTCCAGCGGCAACAATACCACAGGCTTCTTGTCCGCGATGCTGCAACGCATGGAGTGCATAGTAGCAAATGACCGCTGCCGATGGATGATTGAACACTCCAACGACGCCACAGTTGGGACGGGCGCCGTCAGCCGAGGAATGGTGTGAGGGCATACACGGACGGGAATGCGAATGTGGAGTTTCTCTGGGCGGTTCAAAATTACGGTTTCGCTTGGCCGTGCGGTTGGTCTGGATTGGTGTACGTTGCCAGCAGTTCGACTAAGTGCCGATCCCGCTCATAGGCACTTGGCCGAAGGCGAATCGGAAAGCGCCGACTGTGCAGGTAAATCCGCACGCTCCGCAGACGCCGCCAGCCTGCACGTTCCCGCCGGATCACAATCCGCCGTATTGCCGACCGCTCCAGACGACGCTGGCGGAATCGTGTGGCATAGATAATTGCCTCCGGCGTAATGGTCAACTGCCGGCCCAAAATCAGATTCACAACGAGTGCTGCACTGCTGACCACGACAAACAGCGCCAATAACCAAAAGATCGGATCGCCAACGACAACTTCGATTTTTCCATCGTTCCAGATGGTCCCCGCTATCATGCTGCGTCCAAGACCATAGAGGAGCAAAGCAACGGCATAGATAGCAACGGACCGCCAGTAGGTGTCGAGCCGATAGTGAAATGTGTGCATCTGCTGTTCCATCTACTCTTCCTCCACTGGTGACGACAGAAACGGCAGCACGACACGTTGCTGGCCGCGCACCAATCGCTCCAGATGCGCGGCAAGTTCACCGGTTGTCCACGTCTGCTCCACCATCAGGGCGCGACAATGACCGCGGTTGTGGTACATCCAGCTTGTTGCTATTCGGAGCGCGGTGACCTCCATCGGCGACAACTCCTGCTGTGAATGCTGCTGCGCCTGGGTTATCGTCTCGGCAAGCTGCCCAAGTTTCTGCCGTCGTCCGACAACGCATTGCGCAATAAGTTTGCCTCGCACGAACGCGAAGAGTTCGACTGTTGCATCTTCGTAGGCAGTCGGTATCGCCAGCGCAAGGTTGAACTGTGTCAGTGATGCCGACGGTGTTGGCATTCGGTGGGTGAGTTTTTCCAGCTCGCGAATCCTACGAAGAAGTCGCTCGGCTCGCTCAAAGTCGAGCTGGTCAGCGGCAAGCTGCATTTGCTCCCGAAGGTGCTCAATCAGCCAATCAGCGTTACCATGGAGGAGCGCTCGGACGCGATCAACTTCCCGGCGATAGTCGGCGGCACTCTGCTCAAGACTGCAGGGCGCTCCACATCGCCGTAGATGGAAGTAAAAACATGGTTGCGCCGTTGGTGAGGGTTCGATTGTTCCACTACACCGCCGCAATGCAAACATGTCCTCGATCAAGGCGCGGAGTTCCTCGGCCATGCCCCGATGCGGAAATGGACCGAAGTACTCGCCATTGCCATCGTGGTGCATGGTGAGTTCCAATCGGGGAAATTGCTCATCGGTCAGGCGCAAAAAGGGATAGTGTCGCGGCTGGCGATGTAGGATATTGAACGGCGGTTGGAAAGTGGCAATGCGCTGCGCCTCCAGCAACAGGGCGCTCAATTCCGTGGGAGTCTCTTCCCACTCGATACGGCGGACCTGACGCACCATGTGCTCGATATGCGGCGACAGCACAGCACTTGGTTGGAAGTAGCTGCGGACGCGTTCGGCAAGGTTCTTGGCTTTGCCGATGTAGAGCAACTCATCATCGGCCGCATACATCGCGTACACCCCTGGCAGCGACGGAAGCGAAGCGATGTAGGGCTCGACTGCTTTCAGAACACGCTTGGGGATTCCATGGCTGGAAAGGCGCTGATGTTGGAACGAAAGCGCTTCTTCTACCGTTGTAATGCCTCGCCGCTCGAGTTCCTCCAAGAGACAGAGCAGCACATGCGCAGTCGCCTCCGCATCCCCACGAGCGCGATGACGGCCGTTGATCACGATTCCGAAGTACTCTGCAAGTGCACCGAGATTTTTCTTCCGCTCAGTCGGCAACAGTCGCCGTGCCAGTCGAAGCGTACACAATCGCGGAACATCCCTCACCCGGCAGCGGCAACGACCAAGCGCCTGCTCGACAAATCGCCAATCGAACACCTCCTGATGAGCGACAAACACCGCACCCTGCTGCTGAAGCAACTGCCCCACCAAGGGCATGACCTCGTCCTCTTCCGGTGCGCCGGCAACGTCCGCATTGCTGATGCCCGTCAACTGCTCGATGAACGGCGGCACAAACCGGTGCGGATTGATCAGCGAGTGCACCTGCTCGGCTATCTCACCCCCACGCACAACAACGCAGGCAATCTCGATGATCCGGTCGGAGTACGGATCCGAGCCGGTCGTCTCAACATCGGTGACAACGTACGTAGCGTCCCACAGTGACGGCATCAATTCTCCTGCGTTTTCGTGGAAGCTTCGATCCATGCAGCGTAGGCTTCGGCAACGTCGGACGCTTCGAGCACAATGAACTCCGGAATGTCGTAGGGGTGCAGCTCCAGGATTCGCGCTTTCAAGCGCTCGACCAGCGTGCTGGTCGTTTTAATCATCAGTACAGCTTCGGTTTCACTGGTAACTTTGCCACCCCACCGATAGTGGGATGCTGCTGCGGGTATGACCGTCGAGCAAGCGATCAAGTGCTCGTTGAGCAACTGATGCGCAAGTGCCGTGGCTTGTTCTTCCGTGCTGATCGTCGTGAGCACAACTACAACCGATGGTTGTTTTGCCATAACTTCGTGTCCAGTTACCGACCGTGTCAAAATTACACGATGCTCGATATCGTTGCGCTCTATGCCGAGTTGTACATCTGCATCTACACTGCGGTGGCGCAGTGGCAGCAGAACCGATCCCTGCGTGAGAGTGTGTTGGCAATTGCGCTCATCGGCTTTGCCTTCATCATTCTGTGGGCGCTCATCAGTCCACTGGCTCGCTTGCTCTACCGACCTTCTGAACAAGGACTCTTGATCGGAACCGATTCCCTTGGCGTCCTCCTCACGACCGCTGCTCACCTGACCTTTGTTCGCTTCCTCTTTTTTTCGAAGCGTCGCAGACTATCACCACTCATGGCAAAACGCGTATGAGAAACATTGTTGCCCTCGTGCTCGCCATCATCCTTGCCTATGCCATCGTGAGCTTTTTCGGATGGCTCATCTGGAATTTATGGTGGCTTGCTCTCTCGCTTGCGAAGTTGGTCGTCATCGTGATCGTGGCACTGCCGCTGTACGTTATCGTACGGAAGCGGCTACTGCGCCAATAGCGTTCGTACCAAGAACCAAACGCCGAAGAGCCCCAGAACAACGCCATAGAGCACTTCGAGTGTGCGACTTGTGATGCGGAGAGCAATCGCTGCGCCCAGGCGCGATGCGGGGAGCGCTGCAACCGCGACCAGTGCTGCTGCAACCCAGTCAATATGCCCCAGCAGTGCATGGACGAGCGTTCCGGGTATTGCCATTGCTGCAACACACACCAACGAGGTTGCCAGGGCACGATGGATCGGAACGCCAAGCCAACGCACAAACACGGGCACGAGCACAATACCGCCACCAATCGCAAGGAAGCCGGCAGCAAACCCCGCAACAGCACTGGCAATCGTCAGCCGCTGCGATGGAAGTGATGTCTGTGCTGTCGTTGCCTGAGCCGACGAACGCACCACCATCGAAGCTGCCACATAGAGCAAAACCAGCGCCGTTGCGACCATCAACACCGCGCCACTGATCCAGTGCGTTATTGCCGAACCAAGCACGGTCATCGGGACAGCAACGCGCAGTGTTCGCACGGTAAGCGTTTTATCAACCAAGCCACGGCGCCAATACGCAGCTGCGCCGCTGAGTGCAGAAGGAATAGCAACTGGCAAGGGCGTCGCCAATGCCAGGATCGGCGGCAGTTCCGCAAGCACCCGCAGGAGCGGTGTCCCAATCAACGCACCCCCGATACCAAAAAGACCAGAGCTGACGCCCGTCAGCAACCCTACAGCAAGCAGTGCGAAGACCCGTCCCATCACCCTGCCACCCGGCACAAGAGTCGAAGCATGCGATAGAGCAACTCAACCGGTAGCCCTACGACGGTATAGTAACACCCCTCGATGGCAGACACGAACGTTGCGCCACAGTCATCTTGGATGCCGTAAGCTCCTGCTTTGTCCAGTGGTGATCGGCTTGCAATGTAGGCAGCGATCTCGTCATCGGCGAGTGGGCGGAATGTCACGGTCGTAACGCGACTATCCACCAGACGCTCAGACCGCCAGAGGACCGCCACACCGGTCATGACACGGTGCTGGCGTCCGCTCAGTGTGCGCAACATGCGCTCAGCATCAGAAGCATCGGCGGGTTTGTTGAGCACCAGCCCGCTATCGAGCACCACCGTCGTATCGGCACCAACAACAATTGCGTCGGGATGCTCTCGCTGAACGTGCTCTGCCTTGCGTAGCGCAAGCAGTTCAACCGTTTGCCGTGGATTCTGCACCGCAATTGCATCCTCGTCCAGATGCGCAGGCACGACGATAGCTTCGATGCCCAACATTTCGAGCAACGCGCGCCGCCGTGGGGATGCCGAGGCAAGCACAACCGGCGCTCCAAGCTGCAGCACTGTCGCTGAACACGCGCTCATAGCCTCACCGGCGTTGCTGGATACAGAACGATATGCGATGGCGATGCATCGCTTTCGAGCGGAAGCACCCCAAGCTGCATCCAGTACGTGCCATCAGGAATCGAGTCGGGAATGTAACACAGCTCGGTAATGGTAGCCTCCAAGCGCGGAGCATCGGGATAGTTCCAAAACGCACGATGGGCGGCAAGCACACCACCATCGGATTCAGGGTCAATCGAGGGCAGGTCCACGACCAAATGTTCTATCCCTTGACGGCGTAGCAGTGCGGCAGCCTCTGGTTCCAGGTACGGTGGATTCGTTCCTGACCAATTGCGCTGACACTTGGAGGGATCATTCGGCAAGGTGCGAATCACCAGCGCTCGTGCATCGGATACGGTCAATGCTATTGCCAGTTGGTCAGCAGTGATCAAGCAGTCAGCGCCGCGCTGCCGCGGTTCGATGCTCACTACTACGGCTATTGCCGTCCAGGAGCGCAGGCAATCGGCAATCCAGTACCGCTCCCGGCTGATGTGTCCGAGGCATTCGGTGTGGGTGCTGTTTCCATGCGGATAGAGCACCAAGCGATCGCAGTTGACGCTACCACCAGCGGCAATGGAACCGATAAAGTTTCCGCTCGTGGCGGGCACAATTTCCGCAGGTGGCAAAAAATAGGCACGCAAGTTGCTTGTCGTACGGTTGAGGCGGATCGAAATGGGAAGTGGTTGTCCCAATTCGACCGACCATTGTTGACCAGTTGATACCGTGATGAGTGCTCGCACCGCAGACGAAGATGTTCGTTGACAGTGGCAAAATTAGCGGCAAGATTGGAAGGGCTAAAGTTTTTTTCTGCTCCTGCCGATACATGCCACCGAGCATCGGGCTCAGTACGGATTGAGGTGCAGGTAGCACCGAGAATACGTACAGTCACGGATGAACGCAAACCACCGTACATGGAGGTACGACGATGCCTTCTGCAATTACTAATGGTGCGCGGATTCGCACCAACACTGCGGCGGAAAACGCCTACAATGCTCTCGATGCAGCCAATCGCAATGTTGCGCTCCGGCAACTGCGCCTTTCGACGGGGAAGCGGATCAACTCCGCAGCCGACGATGTTGCCGGCTACATCACCGTCCGCTCCTTAGGTGAGCGCAACAGCTCCCTCAAAGCAGCGCTCAATGCTGTCGGTGATGCAACCAACGTCACCAACATCGCGCAGGACGGGTTGGACAACATTACCAACCTGATCATGCAGATCAAGGAATCAGTCGCATCGGCTGCCTCCGGCGCGATGGGAACCGATGAAAAGGTTGCGCTCGCCAAAGCTGCCTACCGCTTCGCCCAGCAAATCCAAACCATTGTGGATTCGACGGTGTTTGCCGGACGGCAACTGCTCGATGGCACGTTCACGGCAAGTTTTGTCATTGGCTCGAGAGCCGATAACACCCTCATCACGCTCGGCATTGACCTTTCGACGAACAATCCCGAACTGAACATTCCCTCGAACACCTTCGATCTGCGCCTGGTCTCGCTCAACTTTGCTGGCGTAACGGGGCTGAGCTTGGCATCGCTCAACGCCGTCTCGGCAAGTAATCTGGGCATTTTCGATTTCTCGGTCATCCAGACGACGCTCACGAGCATCTCGATTGCCCTTGCCAATACGAGCAAGGTTGCTTCGTACCTCGGCGGGATCGCCAATCGGCTCACCTCGCAGGAAGACGCACTCAAATCGCAGATCACCAACTACAACGCAGCAATTTCCCGCATCGAGGATGCCGACGTCGCCAAAGAACAGCTCGAGCTAATCCGATCGCAATTCCTCCAACAAGCTTCGATCATTTCATTGTCGCAAGCCAATCAGACGCCGCAGACCTACCTGCAGCTCTTGCGCGGATAACGCCCAGGCGTATTCTCTACGGGTACGCACACAGCGGAACGCTCGCAGCACCTGCGAGCGTTCTGCACATTGGTAGTTTCGCCAGTCGAAATCCATTCACTCGATGACCCAATGAAGTCGCCACTGGCAATCCTGTTTTTTACCGTCTTGCTCGACCTTGTTGGCTTCGGCATCATTCTGCCTGTGCTTCCGCTCTACGCTAAGAGTCTTGGGGCCAGCGAACTTGAAATCGGTGCGATTGCTGCAAGCTTTTCGCTGATGACCCTGCTCTGGTCGCCACTGCTGGGACGCTGGAGCGACCGGATTGGACGGCGTCCCGTCTTGATTGCCGGTATCCTCATCAACGCCATTGGCTATGCCGTTTTTGCCCATGCTTCAACGCTTGCCCTGCTGATCGTCTCGCGAATGCTCAATGGGATCGGCGCTTCGAACATCAGCGTAGCGCAAGCCTACATCGCCGACACAACTACCGATAGCGATCGGGCACGATCGCTTGGGTTGATCGGTGCTGCATTCGGTCTTGGCTTCATCATCGGACCTGTCCTCGGTGGTTTTCTCAAGGCGCATGGTGGCATAGTTGCCGTCGGTTACGTCCCGGCAGCGCTGAGCCTGCTCAATGCACTCATTGCATTCGCGCGCCTGCGCGAACCGGTCCGTCACCATGCCGATCATGGGCAGCGCAGATCGCTGCTCCAATCCCTCCACGCAGCCGTCGGGCATCCCGTTCGCGGACGACTGGTCCTGTTCAGCTTTGCCTACTGGTTCGCATTCGTGATGATGCAAATCACATTCGTACTCTTTGCCAACGAGCGCTTTGGGTGGCGCGAGGATGCCATCGGCGGACTCTTTGCCTTCATCGGCATTATTGGTGCTGCGATCCAGGGCGGTGCAATTGGTCCGTTGGTGCGTCGTTTTGGAGAAAAGACGCTGCTTGCTCTTGGTAGCAGTGCCTTTGCCGTGGGAATGTTGTTGCTCCCGCTGGCGCCGTCTGCTGCCGTCCTGGTTGTGATTATCGGTGTCATGGCAGTGGGGTCTGCACTCGTCAACCCGACGATGAATGCACTCCTTTCGCGATCGGCCGATGCAGCATCCCAAGGCTCGGTGTTGGGGCTTTCCCAATCGGCGGCATCACTGGCACGCATCACCGGACCCATCATCGGCATGAGCCTCTATGGCCTACGGCATGAGGCTCCCTACGTTGCTGCTGGCATCATCGGCATTGCATGTTTGGTGGGATTAGTGCTCCCTTTACCAGTTGCAGGATCGGTGCAGAGCAACTAAGAGACACTATTTTTGTTTCACACGTATCACTCTGCGCATTCCGCGATGGGACGATGTCTGGCACTTGCACTTTTGATGATTGCATTGCTCGTCTGGGAAGGATGCTCCGTGGCAGGTCTTCGTGGCATCGTCACACGCACAGAAAAAGACACCTACACCCATACACGCCAGGATACCACCTTCACTGTTGAATACCAGAACGCCCCCGGAGAGCGCGGTGTGGTCTATCCATCCAATCGTACTATCACCAGCCAACGGGCACTGGAGCAGTACGACTCCACAGCCGAACGCTTCTACCCCAACTTCATCCGCTTTGCGGTGTTCGAATCGGCGGGCCTGCTCGCCACAGGACCATCCGATCAAGCTGTTGGTGGGGGCATCTTCGGCGTGTATGTTGATCCCAGCGAAGCTTTCAGCGACAACATTCGTCCCAAGTCGGCAGTGTTTACGGGTTTTCTGTCGCGATTTGCGACGATCGAATTTCCGCTGTACTGGTTCGACGAGCTGCCGACGTGGACCATTGGTACCAGCGTTGGCGAGCTCTTTCAATTCGAAGCAACCAATGCGCGGGCGGTTGTTGGCACCTTTCCGATTTACCTGCGCAAACGGTATTTCCTGCGGGACCAAATTCCGTACGTAACCCTCACAGGGGCGGTTGGCCTTGGCTTTTCACCGTCGCAGTACTTGAACCTGGCCGCATCGCTCGATGTTGGCTCGCTGGGCGGTCTCAACGTCCGTGCACTGACGGGCATCGTGCTTGGGCGGAGTCTCGAGCAAGAGACTATCGTGCAACCATATGTGGGAATCGGTGTGTCCGTGCTGGACTTCCACAATCACCCACGCGAACTACGCCGCCAGTGGAAAGATCATGAGCATTCGAGTTGGAGCATTGGATTAGCCCGGATCGAGCCGTTTTTGCTCCTCAGCGGTGGCGATACGGCAGCAACCAGTCCCAGCATCGGGTTGCAACTCCAGCTTGCACCAACAACAGTCGCATTCCCCGTCGGGGACCATCGCATTTGTGCTGGCGTGGATTTGTTCAATTTCGTTTTTGCCTACCGCCAGCAATCGGGCAATCGCAATAGTCCTGTTGGTTTCGGCTATGGAGTCTTGCCGTTGCATGCTGGTTACTGGATTCCGATCGGCAATGGTGCCGCTGCCATCGAACCGTTCGTCATGTACTCGTACTTTCCCCACACCATGTGGCAAGTTGCTGCCCGCCTGCATCTGGATGCAATCGAGTGGCTACCCCTGGGCATTACGCTTGGCTACATCAGCAGCGATGGTTTTCGAGTAACCGGTGGCACGATCGCCGATGTCGTTGGGCGGAACATTCTCGCCTTCAATGTGGCTTATCTTGGCATCTCCATGGGCATCGGTGGAGAACTATTCCGTCCGGCTGACCTTCGCTACTATCGCACAGCGTCGCCATGAGTATCCTGCTGCTAACATTGCTCACGTTAGCGACGCCATTTGTGGTCAGCTCGATTGGAACCAGTGACCCCTACCGCTTTTGGATCAACGCCACCACCACTGCACCCATTCGCGTGTGGAATCGTGGCACTCTGGCATCGGTGGAAAAGTTCGATGAGCGCAGTGTCCGCATGGTCGGAAAAACGCGAGCAGTACTGACAACACCCAAGCAAACCGAAGTTCGGCTGGCAATGACTGCTATCGGCAACGAACAGCTCGAAGGCTTCAGACTTCACCTGCGCACAACCGACACCGACTTACTGCAGCACCAGCGACAGGGCATCACACTCGTACTCGACCGCCAGGGACTTCGCATTCTCGACGAGCACCAGTCCGTCCTGGCTTCGACTGACACGCTGCGCTATCATGCAGGCATTCCCACCCGCATCGCATTCGAACACGATGGACAGTGGACTCGCATCGCCGTTGGCTGCACACTTTTTGGACCTTTCCGTACCCACCTTCCTGCCACGGAAGCCACCATTGTTGTCCCCATTGGGGAAGATGAGTCTTCCCTCTTGCTCAAGGATATCGCCTTCGAGGCAGTGCGTCCCTAAAGCTTCATGACCATTCCTAGCCGCCGGGAAAATTCCCGCTCGAGCATATCGTCACGCTCTGCTACTGTGAAGGCGCGCCGGGCGGGTGGAAGTGTTGCAAGAGCAGCCGCAAGAGCTGATACTGAGTTCGATGCGACCGTCTGCATACGTTCGGCATTACTGTGGGCAACAAGTGCTGCCGCATACTCTCCGATTGCGATGATTGGAACGTCCACGCTGGCGGCACGGTGCACAATTGCACGTGGAATAGCCTGCATCGGCGTTGCATACGCAAGCAGCGCAGCGCTTTCTGCAAGCCACCGGTCGAGTACAGCAGGCATCACCGCGCGTTCGACAACGACGCGATCCGACAGTCGCCACTTTTGGAGCAGCCTCTCAAGTCCGGGCGATACGTCGGCAGCAATCCGCAGATGATAGCGCGACTCCGATCGCACAATCTTGAGCAAGGGACGCAAGATCGAGACATCGAGCTCCTCGGCAACAACAGTGAGGTTGCACACTCCTTCGGCTGATGATGGCATCGGTTGCCCATCCTCGAACGGGAGGATGCCGATTTCTTCGTGGGTGAGGAATCCATGGCGGCGCAATAACAACTCTTTTTCCTGCCGCGACGGAACGGTAACAAAGAGCGCGCTTCGGAGCAGCAGTTCCAGACTCTCGTCCTGGTTGCGGCCACCATACGAGGGAGCGCGGTGCGGTATCAGTTCGACACTCTCGCCAATATCCAGCGCCAGCGGGATGTTCCACTTCCGCGCGATGGCATTGGCAGCAAGCCCAGCGCTGATCGGGGGCACAACGCCAAGCACGAGATTGATGGTATACCTGCGGATTATGTGTTCGGCGGCCACCGATGCGCTCTCGATCCAGTCGTCGAAGTAATCGGGCGCGGTGTGGAATGGTTGCCGGATCATGCGGGCAATGCTGACCGCCGCCAGCGATCGTCGTCCCAGCGATGGCAACCGCTTCCGACTCGGTGGCACAGGTAAGCGTTCAACCCCGAGCTGCTCAAGTTCCTCTGACCATGCTCGGTCCTGCATGCTCTCGCTGCTGGAATCTGCATGGAGAACGCAGACGCGCCAATCGCGTGCCGACAACACACGGGCAATCTGGGCGGCACGGAAACTGCTGACCCCCGCATGGGGAGGAAACCAGTATGCCACCACAAGGACAGTGCGCTCGAGCTGGTGTTCGCTCATCGGTGCAAAAGGGGAACTGAGTACTGAGACAGAATTGCAAATTACTGTAGCGTTGCTTCTGGCAGTGCGCCGGTGAGCCTCGCCGTAATTTTGCAACGAAACGATTGTTCCACCTCCTGGAGCCAACCGCCATGATCGAGCTGGAAAAACCCACCACCGCAGTCGAAGCGGATTTCCTTCCGATTCTGGGTACCGACCACATCGAATTCTACGTAGGCAATGCCAAGCAAGCGGCATACTTCTATCGCACTGCGTTTGGCTTTCAGCTTACTGCCTACGCTGGCTTAGAAACGGGCGTGCGCGACCGCGCTTCCTACGTGCTCCAGCAAGGGAAAATTCGTTTTGTTCTGACGACGCCCTATCACCCAGACAATCCGATTGCCGAGCATATCACACGCCACGGCGATGGTGTCAAGGTGCTGGCTCTCTGGGTGGACGACGCCCGTGCAGCATGGGAAGAGACAACAAAGCGCGGCGCCGTGAGCGTCCAAGAGCCAACCGTTCTCCGCGACGAGCACGGCGAGGTCGTCGTTGCAACCATCCAAACCTACGGTGACACCGTCCACACATTTGTGGAGCGAAAAAACTACCGCGGCGTATTTCTGCCGGGCTACGTTCCCGTCGAGACAACCTACAACCCGCCCCCGATCGGACTCAAGTACGTTGACCACTGCGTCGGCAATGTCGAGCTGGGCAAGATGAACCAGTGGGTCAAGTTCTACCAGGACGTCCTTGGCTTCAAGCTGCTGATTACCTTCGACGACAAGGACATCTCGACCGAGTATTCGGCCTTGATGAGCAAAGTTGTTTCCAACGGAAGCGGCTACGTCAAGTTCCCCATCAACGAACCAGCCGAAGGACGGCGCAAATCCCAGATTGATGAGTTCCTCGAATATTACCACGGGCCAGGCGTCCAGCACGTCGCTCTTGCAACCGACGACATCATCTTTACCGTCAGTGAGCTGCGCAAACGTGGTGTTGAGTTCTTGCGTGTGCCCGCAACTTACTACGACGACTTGCTCGAACGCGTCGGCACAATTGACGAGGACGTTGCCGTGCTCCGCGAGCTCAACATCTTGGTTGACCGCGACGAAGAAGGATACTTGTTGCAAATTTTCACCAAGCCTGTCCAGGATCGCCCGACACTCTTTTTCGAAATCATCCAGCGGAAAGGAGCGCGCTCGTTTGGGAAAGGCAATTTCAAGGCACTCTTCGAAGCAATCGAGCGCGAGCAAGCGCTCCGCGGCAACCTGTAATCCTTACCAACCACCGTTGAGATGGCGGGCTGTGCTGGCACCAGTACAGCCCGCTGTTGCGTTTCCCAGAAGAGCACACTATTTTTGCGCACCGTGCTCCAAGCGCCGGTCATCACAAGTAGTTCCACACCGTTTTTCCAACCATGCCATCTGCAACCAAAAAGACAGCAACCAAGAAAGCTACCAACCGTTCCAACAGCCGTTCGACTTCTCCGCCCCCACCGACGAAAGAAACGATGGGGGCGCGCTTTTATGAATCAGTCAATGCCTACTTCGACCGCGCTGCTGCCCTCACCAAACACGACAAGGGTATCCTCGATCAAATCCGTGCCTGCAACACCATCCTGGAAGTGAAATTCCCTGCCCGCATTGGTGGTGAAATCAAGGTCATCACTGCCTGGCGCGCCGAACACTCGCACCACAAACTTCCCTGCAAAGGTGGTATCCGATACAGCGAAGATGCCGACGTGTACGAAGTGATGGCGCTTGCGGCACTGATGACGTACAAGTGTGCGGTGGTCAACGTCCCGTTTGGTGGCGGCAAAGGTGCTATCAAAGTGGACCCGCGCAAACTCACCGTTGATGAGCTCGAACGCATCACGCGCCGCTACACCGTCGAGCTGATTCACAAAAACTGCATCGGCGCTTCGATTGATGTGCCTGCGCCCGACTACGGCTCCGGCCAACGCGAGATGGCATGGATTGCCGACACCTACATGTCCTACCGTCCCGACGATATCAACGCGCTTGGGTGCGTCACCGGCAAGCCTGTCGGTCAAGGTGGTGTGCGTGGCCGAACCGAAGCGACCGGACGCGGGCTCTACTTCGGCGTGCGGGAAGCAGTCAACGATCCCGAACTCGTCAAGCGTCTCGGCATCACTCCGGGCTTAGGTGACAAGCGCGTCATCGTCCAAGGTTTCGGCAACGTCGGCTACCACGCAGCGTTGTTCTTGCAAGAAGGTGGCGCAACCATCACCGGCGTTATCGAATGGGATGGCGCTGTCTGGAATCCCAAAGGCATTGATGTACGGGAACTCGACCGCTATCGCCGCCAGACAGGGACAATCACCGGCTTCCCCAATGCCAAGACCATCAAGAATGGCAACAGCGTTCTCGAATACCCCTGCGACATTCTCGTACCGGCTGCACTCGAATCGCAAATCCACATCGGCAACGCTGAACATATCCAAGCAAAGATCATCGCCGAAGGCGCTAACGGACCAACGACCTCGTACGCCGAAGAGATTCTCACCAAGCGGGGCATCTTTGTCATTCCCGACATGTACCTCAACGCTGGCGGCGTGATTGTCAGCTATTTCGAATGGCTCAAAAATCTCTCGCACGTCCGCTTCGGCTTGATGGACAAGCGCTTCGAGGAACAGATGAATTCACGCATCATCGCAACCATCGAACAACTCACAGGCCGTGCTCTCGGCGATAGCGAACGCAGGCTCATCATTCGCGGCCCGGAGGAAGAAGACCTCGTGAACTCCGGCCTGGAAGAAACCATGGTCAGCGCCTACCACGAAATCATGGAGGTCTGGCGCCAGAACCCGAAAGTCAAAGAGATGCGGACGGCGGCTTTCATTTCTGCAATCAACAAAATCGCACAGGCATACTCATCGCTGGGCATTTTCCCGTAACAGCAGCCCAGTTGGCACAGTCGTTGCGAATTGACCAAGTGTCGTTTACCACCTGGAGGTCACCCCATGCAAGACGTGCAGCGATGGAGTTGTGGTTTGTTGTTCCTCTGTTCGGTCCTGGCAGCGCAGGTGCCACCGGCGCAGAAGGTTGCTATTCCCATCGAGGTGCAACTCGATCGGTCTGCTTCCGGCACACGCGCCATCCTGCGGTGGCAGCACGATTCGGAGTACACCGATTCGTACACGGTCATCTTCCGCAACCGAGCAACTGATCCGCAGTTTTTTGTCGCTGGCACAGTTCCTCCAGGCAGCGGTGGCATGTTCTCGTTCGAACTTCCGCTCGTGGACGGAACGCTCACGGAAGTGGGTGTCGTTAACCGCTTCGTTCGCACCATCAATAACCAGCAAGTCCAATTTGCTGCCGCAGGCTATTCCTGTATTGCAACCGATCCGCCGGCAATGCCGTTTCGAGGGCGCGTGCTGCTTGTCCTCGATTCGAGCATCGTCGAGCCGCTTGCTGCCGAGCTTGCCCAACTGGAAGACGATCTCGACCGCGAAGGCTGGCGCATCAGTCGCACGATCGTGCCGCGTGCGGAAACATTCAACGCAACTGCCGTTGGCCGAACTAAAGACAGTATCGTCGCATGGTACCGCCGCGGCTCCCTCGACGAACCAGCAACGGTTTTCCTCATCGGACGTGTGGCAGTCCCCTACTCGGGACTTTACTACCAGGGACAATACATCACCCCACCGGATGGGCACAACCCCGACCATCGCGGTGCGTGGCCCTGCGATGGGTACTACGGCACAATCTCGGAAAGCGGCTGGAGCGATGCAATCGCTGATACCGCCGGTGTGGTGCGGCAAGAAAACCGCAATCTTCCAGGTGATGGGAAATTCGATAACGTGTTCTTCCCGTCGCCGCTCCAACTGCGTATCGGACGGGTTGATTTCTACAACCTGCCCCGCCTGACACCGCAAGGTTCAACCGATCGGCAAACAGAGATTGCCCTGCTGCGTGACTACTTTGCCCGCGACCATGCCTACCGCCGCGGCACCGCACTCTACAACTGGTCAGCACTGATTGACGACAACTTCAAAACGTACCCTGAACTCTTTGCGCGCTCGGGTTGGATTAGTTTCCCGCCGATCGTTGGCCGCGGCAACGTGCGGGAGGAAAAATGGTTCCCAACGCTGGATACCAGCTCACGGCTGTTTGCCTATGGGTGTGGCGCAGGTTCCTACACAAGCGCTGCTGGCATTGGCAACATCAACGACTTCGCCACTCGATCGGTCCGCGCTGCATTTACCATGCTGTTCGGCTCGTACTTCGGGGATTGGGATTCGCAAAATAACCTCATGCGCATCAATCTTGCGCGCGGTGCTCTGACGTGTGCGTGGTCGGGACGGCCCGTTTGGTATCTACACCCAATGGCAGCGGGCGAAACAATCGGCGACATTGCCATGATGGTGCAGAACTTCTCCCCGTTCGCTGGACAAAGCGTGTACGTCAGCTCTGCAGCACAAGGATGGATCC
>Ga0101945_1001381_pt1 | contig 24829 bp, 25 predicted proteins | sample DewCreD2012metaG_2_FD_75246 | JGI IMG/M metagenome (GOLD analysis project Ga0101945, IMG submission 75246) | Hot spring sediment bacterial and archeal communities from British Columbia, Canada, to study Microbial Dark Matter (Phase II) - Dewar... ... | reverse complement strand
TCCTGGGGGCCGGGCGATATTACCTGCTGGAGTGAAGGGGGTGCGGAATGTGGGTATGTTAAAGGGGTGCGGTCTTTTCTCTTGGGTCTCCTCCTGGCCCTTACCCTTCCTCCTTTCCCCTTGGGCTTTTTGGCCCCTGGGGTTCTGGCCCTTCTCCTTCAAGGGGGTTTCCGCACGGGCTTCCTCATGGGCCTTGGCTTTTGGGGTTTGCATCTCATCTGGCTTCCTCAAAGCTTCGCCCAGCTTTTCGGCCCCCTTGGGGCTTTGCCCTTCCTTCCCCTGGTGCTTTTCAAGGCTCTTTCCTTCGGCCTCCTTTTCGCCCTCACCCCCACACCTCTCGCCCGGGTGGGGGGGTGGGTGGCGCTGGAGTGGCTCACGGAGCAAGGAGACTTGGCCTTCCCCTGGGGTTTCCTAGGCTACAGCCTGGTGGAGGCTCCTGGGCGGGTGCTCGCCGCCTGGGGCGGAGTGTACCTTCTTTCCCTTTTGGCTTTGCTCGTGGCCTGGGGCCTTAGGGAGCGCCGCTACTGGGTTCTGTTGCCCTGGGGGGTGTTGTGGCTTTTCCCTTTGCCTCCGGAAGGGGGGCCGGAAAGGGCCCTTTTGGTTCAGGGGAACGTTAACCCCCTGGCCAAGGTGCAAGGGGAGTTGGATCAGGAGATCTACCTTCGTCTTACCAAGGAAGCTTTGGCCCAGTACCCGGGGGCGGGACTGGTGGTCTGGCCGGAGACAGCGGTGTGGCAGATCCCCGAGGAAGCGAAGCGCCTGCTTCAAGACCGGCTCCTCCTCACCGGCTTGAACCTTTACGGGCCTAACCGGGCGGTTCTCTACCAGGAGGGGCGGGTCCTGGGCCATTACGACAAGGTGCGCCTGGTGCCTTTCGGGGAGCGTTTTCCCTTCCGGGAGACCCTGGGAGGGGTGTATGGGTTTTTCTTCCGCGCCTTTGGCCTAGGGGAGCTGGCGGACCGGACGCCAGGGGACCGGTTGGCTCCCCTTGGTTCCTATGGAACCATGATCTGCTACGAATCCGCCTTTCCCTCCGTGGCCCGCGCCTTGGTTCGGGAGGGGGCGGGGGTGCTGGTCCTCCTCACCAACGATGCCTGGTTTGGGCCTTCCTTCGGCGGCAGGCAGCACTTCGCCCTGGGGCGGCTTAGGGCGGTGGAAACGGGGCGCTGGCTCTTACGGGCAGGAAACGACGGCATCACCGCCAGCGTAGACCCCTATGGCCGGGTGGTGGCCCAGATTCCCCCACGCCAAGAGGGATATCTCCTGGCTCCCTACAGCTTGAAGGAGGGCCGTACCCTTTACGTCCGCTACGGGGACTGGGCGGTGGGGGTAGCGTTGACGCTTTTCCTTTGGGGCCTTATCCTTAGGATGCGCGCGCCGGGGTGGCGGAACCGGTAGACGCGGCAGACTCAAAATCTGCTGTCCGCAAGGACGTGCGGGTTCGAGTCCCGCCCCCGGCACCAAAAAGCCAGGCCCCAGGGGCCTGGCCAAGCCTTTGGTACAGTACCCCCTATTTTTTAGATCCCCTGGGGGTTTTCCCAGAGAGCCAGAGTGAAGTCTTCCTCCTGAAGGATCACGGGCGGGCTTCCTAAGGCCTGCTGGAAGAGGACTTGTAGCCTTTCTGGAGAAAGCCTCCGCTCCAGGGGTGGGCCTTCCTCTTGCTCACGCAAGTCTGTTTGCCCTTCGGGCAAAGCAACTTCTTGGCGGAAGGGCCACTCCAAGACCGCCACCCGCCTGGCCACCCGGGCGGCTTCCCTCAAAGCGGGAATAGGGTCCAGATGGTGGAGGCTCAGGCCGAAGAAGGCCAGGTCAAAGCTTTGGTCCGGGAAGGGGAGGCTTTCCCCGCGGGCCTCCAGGAAGCGGGCTTTCTTCACCTTGGCCCGGGCCACCTCGAGGCGGTCGGACCTGGGGTCCACCCCTACGGTGAAAAGGCCCAGGGAGGCGAAGGCCTCGGCGAAGACCCCGGTGCCCGTGCCGATGTCCAGGACGCTTTGAGCCTTGAGGCCCTCCAGGGCCTTTCGGGCAATCGCCAAGGGGGGAAAGCGCTTGAGGCGCTCGGGCCTGCGGAAGGGGTCCTTGGCCTCGCAGGCATTGGTGAAAAGGGCCCACATCACCGTGGCTCCCTCCATTGCGGCGGCTTTGAAGGCCGCCTCGAGGGCCCGGAAGACCGCCTCCTCTTCCCCGGAAAGCTCCGTGTGGGTGGGGTAGACGCGGTGCTCCACCCCGCTGGCCTCCAGGGTGGAAAGAGCCTGTTCCACCGCTCGGTAGTCCCCCTGCAGAAGGGGATAGAGGGCGAAGAGGACCTTCACCGCCATCTTCCCAAGTATAGGGCCCCGCGGTTTCCTGCCCGCAGGCCTGCCTGATCCGCCTCGGGAAAGGGGGGCTTGGCCTCGGGGGCTAGGAAGACCGCTTCCTCTTCCGCCTCCGGCGGGCCCAGGAGGTCTTTCAGGTCCTCGCGGGTGAGGAAATGGGCCTGGGCCCATGGGAGAACGCCTTTTTCCCCGAGCCTCCGGTACAGGGCTGCCCAGGGGGAGAGGGCCTCGAGGATCCCCACCAAAAGGCTTCCCTCGGGCTTCAGGACCCTTCTGGCCTCAGCGAGGGCTTTCTCCACGTCCTCCACGAACTCCAGCACGGTGAAGAGGAGGACCACGTCAAAGCTTTGCCCGGGGAAGGGGAGGGCCTCCGCCCGCCCTTCTACCCACGTGGCTTCCGGTACCCTCCTTCGCCCCACCTGGAGCATGGCCAAGGAGGGTTCCAGCCCCACCTTTTGGGCATAGGGAAGGCGCTTAAGCCAGTAGCCGGTTCCCGCTCCCACCTCGAGGAGGCTTTCCCCTGGGGGAAGGAGGGCTCTTAGGGCCTTTTCCTCCTCGGCGATGACGAAGGCCCCCAGGGGGGTCTCGTACCAGGCCTCGTAGGCCTCGGCCAAGGGAGCAAAGGGATCCTTTCCCATCCCGCTCTAGCCTAGCCGGACCACCACTCCCTCGTCCGGGCGTAGGCGGAGGGTGTTGCCCACGGCCTCCTCCCGGTCCAGGTGGGTGGAGAGGACCACCCTGCCCTCCTGGGGTAGGTCCAGGGCCTTTTCCCGGTCCGTGAAGTTTAGGGCGATGAGGAGGCCTTCCCCTCGCAGGTAGGCGTAGAGGCCGTTTCTCGCCCAATAGGTGCGGTAGGGGCCGAAGAGGAGCTCGGGGTCTTGGCGAAGGCGGATGAGGCGTTTCACCAGATGGAGCATGGATTTCGGGTCCTTCTCCTGGGCGGCCACGTTTCGCACCGGCCAGTCGGGGTTTAGGGGAAGCCAGGGCTCCACGGTGGAGAAACCCGCGTAAGGAGAGGTATCCCAGGGCATGGGGGTGCGCTCGGGGTCCCGGCCCAGGGTGTGGTAGCCCGCGGGGGTGCGGTCCTTCTGCCTCAAGGCGGCGGGGTCTCGCACCCTCTCCGGGGGGATTTCCCCGTTGGGCAGGGCCAGTTCGTCCCCGTAGTACCAGGTGGGGGTGCCCCGCAAGGTGAAGAGGAGCATGGCGGCCACCCGAGCCTGGGATTCTCCTAGCCTCGAGGCCAGCCGGGGTTGGTCGTGGTTGCCCAAAACCCAGTTGGGCCAGTCCCAGGGGGTGAGGAGGCTCTCGTACCCCTCCACGATGCGGGCGATGTTCTCGGGTTGCCAGTTAGGGAGGCCCTCGGTGATCAGGCTGAAGTTGAAGGGCAGATGGCACCCCGCCCGGTAGTAGCGCACCAGGCGGTGGAGGGGAAGGTAGATCTCCCCCACCATGATCCGTTCCCGCCCGGGTTCGCTGAACTCGTCCAGGACAAAACGCATCTCCCGCACATAGGCGAAGGTTTCCGGTTGATCCTCGGTGAAGGTGTGCTCGTGGCGCAGGCGATCGGGAAGACCAGGCCGCCAGAAGGGGCTACCCGGTTCGTCCCGGAAGAGGGGGTCTTTGGCCAAGAGCCAAAGGACATCTACCCGAAAACCATCCACCCCCCGCCGTAGCCAGAAGCGCATGGCCTCATAGAGGGCTTCCCGCACCTCGGGATTTTGCCAGTTGAGGTCGGGTTGCTCAGGTAGGAAGAGGTGGAGGTAGTACTGGCCGGTACCTTCATCCAGGGTCCAGGCGGGGCCTCCGAAGAAGCTTTGCCAGTTGTTGGGGGGGCCGCCATCCGGGCCTGGGTCTTTCCAGATGTACCAATTCCGCTTGGGATTGTTCCGGGAGCTTTTGGATTCCAAGAACCAAGGGTGCTGGTCCGAGGTGTGGTTGGGAACCAGGTCGATGAGGACCTTAAGCCCCAGGGCATGGGCCTCCTTTAAGAGGCGGTCAAAGTCCTCGAGGGTGCCGAAGACGGGATCCACGTCGCAGTAGTCGGCCACGTCATAGCCGAAGTCCCTCATGGGGCTTTTGTAAAAGGGGGAAAGCCAGATGGTCCCCACTCCCAGGTCCTTCAGGTAGGGCAGCCTTCTCCGGATGCCCTCGAGGTCGCCAACGCCGTCCCCATTGGAATCCTGGAAGCTCCGGGGGTAGATCTGATAGACCACGGTTGTCTTCCACCACATGTCCGGAGTTTACACCCCGATGACCTGGGTGTGGAAGGGTTTCCAGGAGGGTCCCTCTGGTTCGTGCATGGAATCCAAGAGCAATTCCGGACCCCGGTTTATACTGACGTTCGTGAGCCTGATCATCGTGGCCAACCGTGCCCCCTTCCGTTTGACCGCCGAAGGTCTGGTTCCCGCAGTGGGGGGGCTGGCCACTGCCTTGTTGCCGGTCCTCGAGGCCCGGGGCGGAACCTGGGTGGCTGCAGCCGAGTGGGGTGAAAAGGGCCGGACGGCGCATCCGAGACAAAGTGCCATCCGCTTGGAGAGGGTTTTCCTCAGCGAGAGGGAGTGGCAAGGCTATTACGGGGGTTTTTCTAACCGGATCCTTTGGCCCCTTTGCCACTACTTCCTGGAGAAAATAGAGCTGAGGCGGGAGTATTTCCAGGATTATCTGCGGGTGAACCGCCGCTTTGCTGAGACGGTGGCCCGCATTCACCGGCAGGGTGATACCGTTTTTGTGCAGGACTATCATCTTCTTCTCCTCCCTGGGCTTCTCCGGGAGAGGATCCAGGGTCCTATAGGCTTTTTCTTCCACATTCCTTGGCCCTCCAGCGGGGTTTTCCGCATTCTTCCCTGGGGCCGGGCCCTGGTGGCGGGGGTCTTGGGGGCGGATCTGGTGGGCTTCCACACCTGGGAGTATGCGGAGAACTTCCTGCGCACTGCCGCCTATTACGGCTTTCCCGTGGAAGGGAACAGGGTGCGGGTGGGAGAGCGTACCGTGCGGGTGGAGGCCCATCCCCTGGGCATAGACACCCATCGGTTTCACGAGCTTTCGCAAAGCCCGGAGGTGGGGGCCCACGCCAGGAGCCTGCGGCGCCTGGCCGGGGTGGACCGTCTGATCCTGGGGGTGGACCGGCTGGACTACACCAAGGGGATCCGGGAAAGGCTTCTCGCCTACGAACGTTTCCTCCAGGCCTATCCTCATTGGCGGGGCCGGGTGGCTTTTTTCCAGATCGCCACCCCGAGCCGCACCCAGGTGGCTGCCTACCGGGAGCTAAAGCGCCAGGTGGACGAGGTGGTGGGGCGGATCCTGGGGAGTTTCTTGCGGGAGGACTGGGTGCCCCTCCGGTACTTCTATCAGACCTACACCCAGGAGGAGCTTTCCGCCTTCTATCGGGCTGCCGATGTGGCCCTCATCACCCCCTTGCGGGATGGGATGAACCTGGTGGCCCTGGAGTACGCCTACACCTCTTCGGAAGGGGTCTTGGTGCTCTCCAACCTGGCGGGGGCGGCGGAGCACCTCAAGGAGGCCCTTTTGGTCAACCCCTACGACCTGGACGGTATGGCGGCGGCTCTGGACAGGGCCTTGCGCATGCCCTATGGGGAGCGGGTGGAAAGGCTTCTGGCCCTGAAGGCGAGGATCCAGGCCCTGGATGCCCAAAGCTGGGCGGATCGCTTCCTCTCCTCCTTGGAGGCGGGATGAGGGTGGAGAAGCCCCTTTTCCTTCTGGACTACGACGGCACCCTGGCTCCCATTGCCCCAAGGCCCGAGGAGGCTTTTCCCCACCCAGGAGCCCTCGAGGTCCTGAGGGCCCTGATGGTCCGCTATCCCCTTTACGTGATCACGGGGAGGCGGGTGGAAGATTTGGCTAGGCTCCTTCCCCTCCCGGGCCTAAGGGTGGTGGGGGGGCATGGCTTGGAGGAGGGCGAGATAGGCGGGGAAAGCCATCCCCTTTTCCCCGTGGACCTCGGCCCCTTGCGGCGGGTGCTTCCCTCTTGCCCGGGGGTTTGGGTGGAGGATAAGGGGTTTGCCTTGGCCTTCCACTACCGGGGGGCGGAGGACGAGGAAAGGGCCCGCGCTTGCCTGGAGGTTTGGCTTGCCGCCCACGAGGATCTTTTGCGGGGCCTGGGCCTTGAGGTCCTCCCCGGTAAGAAGGTCCTAGAGGTGAAGCCAAAGGGCGCGAGCAAGGGGCAGGCGGCGTTGCGCCTTTGGGCAAGGTACCCTGGCCACACCCCCATCTATATCGGGGATGACGCCACCGACGAGACCGCTTTCCAGGTCCTTAAGGGGAAGGGGCTTACCTTTAAGGTGGGCCCAGGGCCTACCCTGGCGGAAGGACGGCTTGAGGACGTGGAGGCAGTCTTGACCTACTTGAAGTCTTACCTCTAGCGGCGCATACTTGGGGATCGTGGATCCCCTCTGGTACAAGGACGCGGTCATTTACCAGCTTCACGTGCGCTCCTTCTTTGATGCCAACGACGACGGCTACGGGGACTTCGAGGGCTTAAGACAGAAGCTGCCCTATCTTGAGGCCCTAGGGGTTAACACCCTTTGGCTCATGCCCTTCTTCCAATCTCCCCTGCGGGACGACGGGTACGACATCTCCGACTATTACCAGATCCTGCCCGTCCACGGAAGCCTCGAGGACTTCCGGCGCTTTCTGGACGAGGCCCACGCAAGGGGGATGCGGGTCATCATCGAGCTGGTTCTCAACCACACCTCCATCGACCACCCTTGGTTCCAAGAGGCCAGGAAGCCAGGAAGCCCCATGCGGGACTTTTACGTGTGGAGCGACACCCCGGAGAGATACAAGGGGGTAAGGGTCATCTTCCAGGACTTTGAGCCCAGCAACTGGACCTTTGACCCCGTGGCCGGGGCCTACTACTGGCATCGCTTTTACCACCACCAGCCCGACCTCAACTGGGATAACCCCGAGGTGGAGAAGGCCATGCATCAGGTGATGTTCTTCTGGGCCGACATGGGGGTGGATGGCTTCCGCTTGGACGCCATTCCCTATCTCTACGAGCGGGAAGGGACCAACTGCGAAAACCTTCCCGAAACCATCGAGGCGGTAAAGCGCCTGCGCAAGGCCCTGGAGGAGCGCTACGGCCCCGGCAAAGTCCTTTTGGCCGAGGCCAACATGTGGCCCGAGGAAACCCTGCCCTACTTTGGAGAAGGGGATGGGGTGCACATGGCCTACAACTTTCCCCTGATGCCCCGCCTTTTTCTGGCCTTACGCCGAGAGGACCGGGGGCCCATTGAAGCCATGCTCCAGGAGACGGAGGGCATACCGGAGTCCGCCCAGTGGGCTCTTTTCCTGCGCAACCACGACGAGCTGACCCTGGAGAAGGTCACGGAGGAGGAGCGGGAGTTCCTTTGGGAGGTCTATGCTCCCGATCCCAGGTACCGGATCAACCTGGGGATTCGCCGTAGGCTCATGCCCCTGTTGGGGGGGGATAGGCGACGCTTTGAGCTTTTGCACGCCCTTCTCTTTACCCTGAAGGGAAGCCCCATCCTCTATTACGGGGACGAGATCGGCATGGGGGATAACCCCTTTCTGGGCGACCGCAATGGGGTGCGGACCCCCATGCAGTGGTCGGCGGACCGGAATGCGGGCTTTTCCCGGGCTCCCTATCATCGCCTCTTCCTGCCCCCGGTGAGCGAGGGGCCCTACAGCTATCACTTTGTCAACGTGGAGGCCCAGCAGGAGAATCCCCACTCCCTTTTGAACTTTGTGCGTCGCTTCCTGGGCATCCGAAACCGGTACGCCAGGGTTTTGGGTCGAGGAAGCTTGCGCCTGCTTCCCGTGGAAAACCGGCGCATTCTGGCCTACGAACGGGAGTACCAGGGGGAAAAGATCCTGGTGGTGGCCAACCTCTCCCGGTATTCCCAGGCCTTTGACCTGCCCTTGGAGGAGTACGAGGGCCTGGTTCCGGTAGAACTCTTCTCCCAAAACCCCTTTCCCCCGGTGGAGGGCCGTTACCGCCTGGCCTTGGGTCCCCATGGGTTTATGCTCTTCGCTCTAAGGCCCAAGCAGGAGATAGAGCGCCTGTACCTTCCCGATTGGGCAGCGCCCGAGGAGGAAATGGCGGGGATCCCCCAGGACCTGCCCACGGTGCCCCTTTCTGGCGGTGTGGAGGGCCTCTTCATCGATACCTTGGTGGACGAAAGGGCCCGGGCCTCCTTCCTAAGTGCCTTGGGCAGGGTGCTTAGTGAGCGGAGTTGGTTGGCCTCGAGGCCCAAGCAGGTGGGGCTCAAGGACGCCCTTCGCCTCCAGAAGGAACCTCCTCTGTACCTTACCCTTCTGCGCCTTGAGGGGGAGGGGGGTTCCCTTGAAGCCTTTTTGCCTATCGCCTTGCGCCAGGACAGGGAAGGCCCGGGGCTCTTCGCCCGAGTGCGGGGAGGAGGAGGGGGATACCTCTTCGAGCTTTCCCAGGATCCGGGGTTTTATGCCCTCCTCTTAAGGCGGCTTGCCCAGGGGTTTGAGGGCCGGAGCCTCAAGGCCCACTACCGGGGCCGCCATCCGGGCCATGTTCCTGAGGCCCTGGAGCTTCTCCGTCCTGGCTTGGCGGCGGGGGAAGGGGTTTGGCTCCAGGTGGGTTTGATCCAAGACGGGGGGCTGGACCGTACGGAGAGGCTTTTCCCCCATCTTTCCCTCCCCTGGGTCCGGAGGCCCGTAGGGGGGCTTTACTGGGAACGGGGCAGGGAACGGCGAGTCCTGGCCCTCACTGGCACCTTCCCTTCTGGGCAGCCCCAGGAAGCCTTTGCCTACACCTTAAGGCTAGCCCGGGAGGGTTTGGCCCGGCTTCAGGACCACCCGGTTGGGGAAGGTGCCTTGGGCCTCATGGCGGACGCCCTTAGGGAGCTGGAGGCCCTGGTCCGGCTCCTGGGCGTACGGCTTGCCCTTCTGCACCGAGCTTTGCAGGAGGTGGAGGGTGAAGGGGATGGGGTACCCCTCCTGAACCGTGGCCTGGGGGCCTTTGTAGAGGTGGAAGGGGAAGTTTTCCTTCTGGCCTTGGGCAAGGAGGGTAGGGGCCTTCCCCTTCGGGACCTAGCCCGGTTGGCCTACGACCTGGAGCGGGCCCTTTATTTGGCCGCGGAGGAGATGGAAGGGGCAGGGCCTTGGGTGGACCTTGCCGCGGACTTTTTGGAGGAGGCCCTTTTTCAGGCCTATCAGGAAGCAACCCAGGGGGCCTTGGAGGCTCTTGAGGGGTTTCCCCAGCTTATGTTGGCTCTGGCGCAAGAACAGGCTTTGCGGGAGGAAAAGCCAAGCCGGCAAGAGGTGCTTAAGCGCTGGCGAAGGAGAACTGGGGAAGGGGGAGGCTAGGGCCTGTGGGTTGGCCTTACTATAATGAAGGTTGGGGCGATGCCGTCCTGGTTGACGCCGGATTCGGGCAGCCGCCCGGTTCCTGTGTTCACCAGACAAAAGGAGGGTTAGGCCATGCGGATCGCTCAGATTGCGCCGCTTTACGAGGCTGTTCCACCCAAGTTCTATGGCGGAACTGAGCGGGTAGTGCATGCCTTGGTGGAGGAACTGGTGCGCCGCGGGCATGAGGTTACCCTCTTTGCTTCGGCGGACTCCCGCACCAGTGCCCGCCTGGTGCCCATGGCGGAGGGGGGATTGCGCCTTACGGGAGCCAGGGATGGCTTGGCTCTCCACATGGCCATGCTGGAAGAGGTTTATGCTCAGGCGGATCGTTTTGACATCATCCATTCCCATGTGGATTACCTGGCCTTTCCCTTTGCCCGCCACAGCCCAACCCCTACCCTAACCACCCTACACGGCCGTTTGGATCTACCGGAGACCCGTCGGATCCTGTCCCGCTTCCCGGAACAGCCCTTGGTCAGCATTAGCCACAGCCAGCGCATTCCAGTGAGGGACCTTTCCCTTCGCTGGCAGGCCACGGTCTATAACGGCATCCGCCTCGAGCACTTCCCCTTCCGCCAGGAGCCTGAGGATCCGCCCTACCTGGTCTTCCTGGGGCGTATTTCGCCGGAGAAGGGGCCGGTCCAGGCCATCGAGGTGGCCCGGCGTGTGGGCCTTCCCCTGAAAATTGCCGCAAAGATTGACCCTGCGGACCGCGCGTGGGCGGAAACCCATTTCCTACCCCTTTTGGACACGCCGGGTGTGGAGTACCTAGGAGAGGTGGACGAAAAGGCGAAGGCGGAGTTGCTGGGAGGGGCCTTGGCCCTCCTCTTTCCCATCGACTGGCCGGAGCCCTTTGGCTTGGTTATGGCCGAGGCCATGGCCTGCGGTACCCCGGTGATAGCCTTCCCCGGGGGCTCCGTAGACGAGGTGGTGGTGGACGGGGTTACGGGGATCGTCTGCCGTTCACGTACGGTGGAGGAGATGGTCCAGGCGGTAAGGCAGGTGGAGAAGCTGGAACGCGCCGCCTGCCGGCGCCACGTGGAGGAGAACTTCTCCAGCGCGGTGATGGCTGAACGCTACGAGGCGGTTTACCGTCGGGTAGTGGCGGAGGCTCGTGGCGAGGCTGTGGGTGTGCCCTTTGAGGAGGGGTTCAGGTTGCGCATGCCTCCTCCTTCCCGGCCCCGCCAAGGAGGAGGCTTGGGGAAGGGAAAGGCAGAACCTACCGCCTGGGGGGGTGAAGGCCGGGCGCAGTAGACCAAGGTGAGGACGTTTACGGCTTTTCCATTTCCAGTTCCCCCTTCTCTGCCTGGAACCCCACCTCCTTGTGGCTACCGTCGCAGAAGGGCTTGTTCCGGGAATAGCCGCAGCGGCAAAGGGCCAGCTTGGCCCTTTCCAGGCGCCTTTCTTCCCCGTTGAGCCGGAAGGGGGTTCCCTCGGGCAGGTCCAACACGTAGGGCCCATCCTGGCGGAAGCGAAGCTTCATGGTTTCAGGATACCGGGGATAAAGTGGAGGTATGCTCTGCCCGCAGAATGGAAAGGTGGGCCTCGAGGTGCCCCTGAAGACGGTGAAGAACTTCCTCACGGGAAGGGCCCTGGTGCGGCTTAACCCCTCTAGTCCCCATTACCTTTGCCAGGATCCCGCCTGCCCGGTGGTCTACTACGGGGAGGAAGGCGTGTACACCCTGGGGGAGGTGCGTTTCCCCATCTACGACAAGGGAGCCTCCCTCGTCTGCTACTGCTTTGACTGGACCCGGGAGGGGTTGGTGGAGGCCCTCGGGCAAGGGGTGGATCCGGTGGCCCAGGTGGAGGAGGGGGTCAGGGCCAGGCGATGCGCCTGCGACCAGCGCAACCCCAGGGGGCGTTGCTGCCTTGCTACCTTGAAGGCGGAGGTGGCCAGGCTTGCCTGAGGGTTTCCCGCAGGAATTGGAGGAGGCTTTCCAGAAGCGCCTGGCCCGGCTTGCGCCCCGGGGCCCTTTGGTGCTGGCGGTTTCGGGAGGCGGGGATTCCGTGGCCCTGGCCCACCTGGTGAAGCGGGCTGGGCGGGAGGGGGTGGTGGCCCATCTGGACCACGCCCTGCGCCTGGAAAGCGGGGAGGATCTCCTCTTTGTGAAGGCCCTTGCGGAAAGGCTTGGCTATCCCTTCTACGCCGAGCGGGTGGAGGTGGCCAGGGTGGCCAGGGAACGGGGGGAGAACCTCGAGGCGGTGGCCCGGGAGATCCGCTACGCCTTCCTCCACCGGGTGGCCAAGGAGGTGAAGGCCAAGGCCATCCTCACCGCCCATACCCTGGACGACCAGGCGGAAACCGTGCTCCTCAAACTCCTCCAGGGCACGGCCCGGGGTCTGGGCATCCGGGAGAAGGAGGGGCTTGTGGTCCGCCCCCTTCTGGCCTTTCGCCGCGAGGAGTTAAGGGCGTACCTAAAGGCCCTGGGGGAAGCGTGGCGGGAGGATCCCTCCAACCAGGACCTTTCCCGGGATCGCAACTACCTGAGGCTTAAGGTGCTTCCCCTTCTGGAAGAACGGTTTCCCAGGGCCAAGGAGGCGCTTTCCCGCTTTGCCCAGGTGCGGATGGAGGAGGAGACCCACCTGGAGAGGGAGGCTAGGGCTCGCCTCCTATCCGATCCCCGCTTCTTCGTGCCCGCCTACCGGGCGGCACCCCTTTTGGAGGCTCCCGGGGCCCTTAGGCGGAGGGCTTTGCGCTGGATGCTGGAGGCCTTGGACCTCCGGCCTGAGGCCCGGCTTATCGCCCTTTTGGAGGAGGCTTTAGGGGGCAAGGTGGCCATCCTGCCCGGCGGTTACACGGCCAGGCGTAAGGGAGGTACCCTTTTCCTCCTTCCCCCCGCGCCCCGGCTGCCCCTTCCTCCCGGGTTCCGCCGCCCCTTGCCGGGGGACTACCTGGCCATGCCCTACGGGAGAAAGCGCCTGGTGGACTTTTTGGCGGAGAAAGGGGTACCTAAGGAGCTCAAGCCCCTTTGGCCGGTGAGGGCGGAAGGTAAGCGGGTGGTGGAGGTGCTGGGCTTTCATCCTCCCTCCGAGGAGGAGCGGTACATGGCCTTGGCCCTCGAGGAGGCCAGGCAGGCCTTCCAGGAGGGGGAGGTGCCGGTGGGGGCGGTCTTGGTGGTGGGGGAAAGGGTGTACAGGGCCCACAACCAGGTGGAGGCTACCCGGGATCCTACGGCCCATGCGGAGATGCTCCTCCTTAGGGAAGTGGGCCGGGGGGCCCGGGGAGGAAGGCTTTACGTGACCCTGGAGCCGTGTCGCATGTGCCACCATGCCCTTCGGGAGGCGGGGGTGGAGGTGGTCTACGGGGTGGAGAACCTGAAGGAAGGGGCCTTGACCCGGTTCGGCCAGGGGGAAGGCCTCAGGGGTGGCGTCCTGGAAGGGGAGTGTGCTAAGCTCCTAAAGGGTTTCTTTGCCCGGCTCAGGGAGGGGTGCCGGAGCGGTTGAACGGGCCGGTCTCGAAAACCGGTAGGCCCCGCAAGGGGTCTCGCGGGTTCGAATCCCGCCCCCTCCGCCAAAGGCGGCCTGAGGGCCGCTTTTATACCACCTGGAACCCCCACCGCCCCCCGAGGATCCCCAGCGCCTCCAGGAGGGTTTCCGCCTCCTTCCTTTCCCCGGGAAACCCGGAAAAAAGCAGGTACAAAAGGGTGGCCAGCTCCCCCAGGACCAGGAAGCCGTACCGCCTTTTTTCCTCCTCCCAAACCGCCTCCATGCGCAGGCGGGCCATGCGCCAGGGAGCGGAAAGGAAATGGCCCTTTTGCAAGCCCGCCTCGGGTTCGCAAAGCCTCGGGTCGCCTTGGGTAAAAAGCCCCCGGCAGGAGAAGGGACGCCAGGGATAGACACCGCAGAGACCCTCTTCCAGAAAGGGGCAGGGGGTGCGGGTTAGGAAGAACTGGCTTGGGAAGTGGGGGTCGTCCTTGCCTTCCCTGAGAAGGGCAAGCCGCCTGGGGCCTTCCTTAAGGAGCCTGGAGCGCTGGGCCTCGCTGAGGTGGGGAAGAAGGGCTTCCCCTTCCAGGCGGGAAAGGGTCACCAGGCCATGGCAGCAGGCAAAGCATCCCGCGCGGCAGGAGGGGGTAATCCCCTTCTTGGCCAGGTAGTCGGCCAAGTCCGCCTCGAGGGCCAGCCAATGGGCTTCCACCGGGTTCATCGGCGCAGGCGGTAGACACCCCTTCTGGGGTGGAAGGGACAGGCTCTCACGGCCACCTGGGGGCAGTGACGCCGGTACCGGGCCACCTCCTCCGCCAGGGCCTTGGGCAGGTGGCATCGGAGGCAACGGGCCTGGGGAGAGGCTTGCCGCAACCGGTAGGCGAGTAATAGGGCCAGGCCCGAAAGGAAGAGAAGACCAAAAGCCTCCACAGGGGTTAGTGTAAGCTCTTCTTATGGCCAGTCTTGCGCCTTTCCTGCAAGCCCTAGAACCCGGGGTTTCCCCGGCCGTTTCCGCCTGGCTCAAGGGCCTTAAGGAAGTAGAGCTCCACCTGGACCGCTGGGCCTTCGACCTTTCCGATGAGGGTTTTTGGTGGCGGCCCAAGGAGGGGCTGAACCCCATCGGGGGCCTGGTGCGCCACATCACCGGAAGCTCCTTGCGGCTTCTTTCCTACGCCTTCCCCCAGGAGCTTCCCGACTGGGCCAAGAAGGGGCGGGAATGGGAGCTCCAGGGGGAGCCCGAGGCCAAGGAGGTGGTGGAGGCCCGCTTCCGGGAGGCTTGGGCCAGGCTCCTTTCCGCCTTCCAGAGCCTACGGGAGGAGGAACTTGGCCAGGAGGTTCCGGTGGGCACCCAGGGTCTTAAGGCTCCCAGGGCCCATATCCTCCACCACCTGGTGGAGCATGCCCAGCACCATGCGGGGCAGATCGTCTACGCCCGCAAGCTCCTGGGCTGAGGACTCCTGTCCCCGGGGGATGGCTGTAAGCTGTTCCCATGGAACGCGTTGGCCTGCGCGCTTCTCCCAGGATTACCCTCGAGGCCCTCAAGGAAGCCCTTAAGGGCGTGCGCTTTCCTGAGGCCAAGGTCTATTTCATCACCGACTGGCAGGACCGCCGGCACCAGGCCCGGTACGCCCTTCTCATCCACGGGGGCAAGAAGGACCTCCTCACCCCTGACGCGTTCGGCCCCGCCTTTCAGGGAGGGGAAGAGGCGCTTTCGGAGCTGGTTAGCCTGTTGCTGGACCTTGGGGCCAGGAAGTTCTACGAGGCGGTGGTTTCCCCAGGGGAGCTGACGGGCCTTTTGAACCTGCCGCCAGAGGAGCTCCTTAGGCGGATCAATGCCATCGCCAACCCCACCGACCCGGGCATCTACCTGAAAAGGGCCGCCTAACCGTATAGAAGCTTAAGCCGGGCGGCTTCCCCTGCCAGCTCGGGGAGGGCTTTTAGGTCTATTCCCATGTGGAAGCCTTTGGCTTCCAGGTAGGGGAGGACCTTTTCCGTGGGCAGGTTTCCCACCAGCTCATCCCCGGCGAAGGGGCAGCCCCCTACCCCGGCCAAGGTGCCCTCCAACCAGAGGATGCCCGCCGCCAGCACCGCCTCCACCTTGGCCAAGACCCCTTCCGGGCGGGCGTGCAGGTGGGCCCCCAGGCCCTCGGGGCCAAAGCGGGCCACAGCCTCCCCTAGCACCTCCTGGATGCGGCTTGCCTCCGCCACCCCGTAGGTATCCGCCAGGGCGATCTCCCTGACCCCAAGTTCCCGTAGCCGCGCGATGTCCTCCAGGACCCCCTCCACGCTCCAGGGGTCCCCGTAGGGGTTGCCGAAGGCCATGGAAAGGTAGACCACCAGGCCAAGCTTTCCTTTTGTGGCCTCCACCATGGCCTTTACCAGAGGCCAGGATTCCTGCCGGGTGCGATTGGTGTTCTTCCGCTGGAAGGTTTCCGAGAGGGAGAAGGGGTAGCCGATGGCCGTGAGGTTTGGGGCCTTAAGGGCCCTTTCCAAGCCCTTTTCGTTGGCCACGATGGCCAGATAGGTGCGGCCCTGGGGTGGGGGAAGGCTGGCCAGCACCTCCTCGGCATCCGCCATCTGGGGTACCCACTTGGGGGAGACGAAGCTGGTGAGGTCCAGATGGCGAAACCCCGCTTCCAGAAGTTTCTTTAGGAAGGCCACCTTCTCCTCGGTGGGGATGAAGCGGCTGAAGCCCTGCCAGGCATCCCGGGGGCATTCCACGTAGCGGATGGGGACCTTGGCCATAGGGCTACACCTGGAAGACTCCGGTGCGGAAAGGCTTCCGCTCGGGGTTTAAGGCACAGGCCTCGAGGGCCCGGATGAGCCACTTCCGGGTCTCGTGGGGGAGGAGGATCCCATCCACCCAAAGCCGGGCGGCGGCGTACCGGGGGTCCAGGGTTTCCTCGTAGCGGCCCTTGATGCGCTCGTAAAGCTCCTTTAGCTCCTCGTCAGAGGGTTCCTTCCCTTCCCGCTTAAGCTTTTCCACCTCCAGCTCCAAGAGGGTCTTGGCCGCCTGGGCTCCTCCCATCACCGCGTACTTGGCGCTGGGCCAGGCGAAGATGAACCTGGGGGCGTAGGCCTTGCCCGCCAGGGCGTAGTTTCCAGCTCCGAAGGAGCCTCCCAGGATCAGGGTGATCTTGGGCACCACGGAGTTGCTCACGGCATTGACCAGTTTGGCTCCCCGGCGGATGATGCCGGCTTGCTCGGACTCCTTCCCCACCATGAAGCCCGTCACGTCCTGGAGGAAAAGGAGGGGGATGTTCATCTGGTTCACCTCGAGGATGAACCGGGCGGCCTTGTCCGCCGCCTCCGCGTAGATCACCCCACCCACCTCGATCCGTCCCTTCTTCTTCAGGATGAGGCGCTGGTTCCCCACGATGCCCACGGGGAAGCCCCCGATGCGGGCAAAGCCCGTGACCAGAGTCTCCCCGTATCCCCCCTTGTACTCCAGAAACTCCGAGCCATCCACCAGCCGGGCGATCACCTCCCGAAGGTCATAGGGACGGCTGCCGTCGGGGGCGATGAGGCCGTAGAGGTCTTCGGCGGGGTAAAGGGGTTCCCTGGGTTCCTTGCGTCCTTCTGCCCAGGGGGCGAGCCTGGGGGGTGGGTACAGGGCGATGAGCTGGCGGATCCTTTCTAGGGCGGCTTCGTCGTTCGGCTCGTAGAAGTCCACGGTCCCCGAGACCTCAAAGTGCATGCGGGCCCCGCCCAGCTCCTCGCTGTTGACCTCCTGGCCGATGGCCGCCTTCACCAGGGCTGGGCCCGCCAGGTAGAGGCCGCTTCCCTCGGTCATGATGAGGACGTCGGTCATGACGGGGAGGTAGGCTCCCCCGGCCACGCAGTTGCCCATGATGGCGGAGATCTGGGGGATGCCCAGGGCGGACATGCGGGCGTTGAGGTAGAAGATACGGCCAAAGTCGTCCTGGTCCGGGAAGACCTCGTCCTGTAAGGGTAGGAAAACCCCGGCGGAGTCCACCAGGTACAGGGTGGGGATGCGGTTTTCCAGCGCCATGGTCTGGGCCCGGATCACCTTCTTGGCGGTGATGGGGAAGAAGGCCCCCGCCTTCACCGTGGCGTCGTTGGCGATGATCATCCAGGTCTGGCCCTGGATCTGCCCGAGGCCGGTGATGACCCCTCCGGCCGGGGCCCCGCCCCACTCCTCGTACATCCCCCACCCGGCAAAGGCCATGAGCTCGTAGAACTCCGTGCCCGGGTCTAAAAGCCTCGCAATGCGCTCCCGGGCGGTGAGGCGTCCCTTTTTGTGCTGCCGCTCTACGGCCTTGGGCCCGCCCCCTTGGCGCACCTTCTCCAGGCTTTCCCTGAAGTCCCGCACCAGGGCCACCCAGGCGTCCTTATTGGCCTTGTAGACGGGACCTTCCCGCTCCTCCGGGCGAAGCTTGCTCTCGAGGCGGCTCGTGGGCTGGCCTAGCATGGCCTTAGTATAACGTTTTTCTGCTTATCGGGGAAAAAGCGTAGCCCCCTCAGGAGGGCAGGGGGTCTGGGACAGGGCCTTTTGCCGCTGGGCCTGGCGCCTGGCCTCCCGGTCCACCCGTTCGTTCTCCGGGTGGCCGTTATGCCCCCGGATCCAGTGCGGCACCACCCGGTGCCGTTTGAGCTCCGGCATAAGAGCTTCCCAGAGGTCGCGGTTTTCTATGGGCTTGCCGTCCGCTCTGCGCATCCCCCTTTTTTCCCAGGCGGGGAGCCACTCGTTTAAGGCCTTCACCAGGTACTGGCTGTCGGAGAAGAGGTGTACTTCACAGGGTTCCTTGAGCGCCCTAAGCCCTTGCAGCAGGGCGGTGAGCTCCATGCGGTTGTTGGTGGTGCAGGGCTCACCTCCGGAAAGCATTCGTTCGTGGCTACCGTAGCGTAAAAGCGCCGCCCACCCGCCAGGGCCGGGGTTGCCCAGGCAGGCCCCATCGGTGAAAAGCTCCACCTGTTTCACGACCAGGGGATGGGCCGATGGGGGAAGGCCAGGGGAGCCTTGGCCTCGCCGGGGAAGAGGATCTCCCTAAGGCGGTAGTGGTCCTCTTGGGGGTGGCGGTAGACCTCCAGGAGGTTTTCCACCAGGTTCACGATCCAGACCTCAGGGATACCAGCTTTGGCATACAGGGCGAGCTTCCTGCGGTCGTGGTCCAGGCTGGTGTCGGCCACCTCTATGAGGAGGAGGACGTCCTGGGGCTCAGGGAGGCGCTCGCTGTACTGTTCCAGGGGGGGCTTCAGCACCTGAAGGTCGGGTTCGGGCTCGGAGTCGGGGGAAAGGCGCAGGGGGGATTGCACGGCGATGACCGCCTCCTCTCCCAATAGAGCCTGGAGCCTCTTGTCCAACTGGGCTACAGCAAAGACGTGCCTAGGACCAATCGGGCTCATCTCGTAGATCTCTCCCTCGAGGAGCTCGAGGTGCTTCACCCCCTGGAAGAGGCGCTCAAACTCCTCTACCCCGAAGCGGTACCGGGTGGCCATGCCCTCATTCTAGGCCCCAGATGGCGGCGGGGGCCAGCTCCACCAGGTTTCCCGCGGGGTCGCGGGTGTAAAGGCTTTTCCCCCTGGGCCAGTCCGCCCACCAGACGGGAAAGCCCGCTTCCTCCAGCCTCTTGGCCCAAGAGGGAAGCTCCTCCTCAGCCACCTTAAAGGCCACGTGGACGCTTCCTTGGGCCCCGTGGGGGGGAAGGTTTTCCTCCTTTGCCGTGTGATGGGGGTTGAAGACCAAAAAGACCCCCTTTCCTGCCCGGAAGAAGGCATGGCGCGGGGGCTGGTACTGGAAGCAAGGAAGGCCCAGGACCCCCTCGTAAAAGGCGCGGGCCTTCTCCAGATCCTCGGCGTAGACGGCGGTTTCCAGAACCTCCACTACTTGAGCTTAGCGATGAGGTCGGCCACGGGGATGGCCTCGAGGGTGGTGGTCCTCACGCTTCCCCTGGCCGAGAGGTGGAGCATGGCCCGGGCCACCGCCAGGGCGTCCTCCGCCTCCACGATGTTCACGAAGTCATAAGGCCCCAAAACCGCGTACTGGGCCACCACCTTGACCCCGAAGTCCCGCTCCAGCTCCTGGTTCACTTCCTTGATGCGCTCGGGGTTTTTCACCAGGGTCTCAGCGCCGTCATCCGTGAGGGTGCTGAGAACGATAAAGGTGGGCATCTTGGCCTCCTTTCGCTTCCAGTCTACGCCGGATGGGTCTCTAGATCCAGGTGGGTAGAAGGGGGTGTGGGCAGAAGTCCCGTGGGGGCCAGGGCGTTTAAGGAATTTGTAAGGGGGTGGTTGGTACTCTGGATTCGAGCCTCGGGGGTTTTGCCCTTGGGGCTTGAAAGGAGGTTTGCTATGAGGAAGTTGCTGGCAATAGGGTTCTTGCTGGTGGGTCTCATGGGGTTGCTGGCAGCTTGCCAGCAAGGCGGTGGGGGCGCTCAGCTTGGGGATCCGGACTTCCGCATCGTTCTGAGTAAGGCCAGTGTGGATCTCACCCCTTTTGCCCCCAGGCAGGAGATCCTGGTGCAAGTGGTGGCGAAGAACGGCTTCAACGGCCAAGTGACCCTTAGCTTGGAGGATGTGCCGGAGGGCATGAATGCCTCCTTCAATCCCGGGGCTGTGACTCCCCAGTCTCTGGAGGTGGTCACGGGGGTGGGGGCGGCTACTTTGATGTTGGAGAAAGGCTCTGCTGCAGGTGGGAACTACACCATTAAGGTCGTCGGACAGAGTGGTTCTGTACGGAAGGAAGTTGCCTTGCCAGTAACCGTAGCCAGTTCCTTGCCCAGTTCCTTGCTTCTATTCGATTTTTCTCAAGGAATACCACCTGATTGGAGGATCATAGATAACACCGGCAACGGTGCTTGGTCCACGAACGATGAGTGCGATAGAGATGGTCCTCTGGACCCCATCCAAGCACCCTTTGCCATCATCGACTCCGATTGTCTGGGTGAAGTGGATGTGGATACGGAGCTTTGGACTCCTGCTTTGAATCTTTCGAGCTTTTCTACAGTCATACTTCATTTTGATCATTACTTCTACTACTCCGCCGATGAAATTGGCGACGTAGATGTGAGCGTTGATGGCGGTAACACTTGGATCAACGTGGCTCGCTTCCAGGGAGCGGATGTGGGTCCTGAAACCCATACTGTGGACATCAGCTCCATTGCCGCGGGTAAGCCCAACGTCATTATTCGCTTCCACTACTACGATGCGTACTGGGATTGGTTCTGGATTGTTGACAACATACGCGTAGAGGCTTACTGAACATCAGCTGTTTGGCTGGGAGTGAGGGGAATACTCCTCACTCCCATTCTATGGTGGCAGGAGGCTTCGAGGTGAGGTCGTAGACCACCCGGCCGATCTCCGGCACCCTGCGGGTGATGCGCCGGGCCACCTCGTCCAGGAAGTCCAGGGGCAGCCTGGCCCAGTCGGCGGTCATGAAATCCTCGGTGGTCACAGCCCTTAAGGCCAGAACATAGCCGTACTTCCGCTCGTCCCCCGCCACCCCTACGCTCCGCACGGGGGTGAGGACGGCCAGGGCCTGGGCCACCTGGGAATACAGCCCCCACTCCCTTAGAAGGCTTATGAAGATATCGTCGGCCCGCCGGAGGATGTCCAGTTTTTCCTCCGTGACCTCCCCCAGGATGCGCACCGCCAGGCCCGGCCCCGGGAAGGGGTGGCGCAGGCGGATAGGGTCGGGAAGGCCGAGAAGCAGGGCGAGTTCCCGCACCTCATCCTTGAAGAGGAGGCGGAAGGGCTCGAGGAGCTCGAACTTCAAATCTTCAGGAAGACCGCCCACGTTGTGGTGGCTTTTGATCTTGGCCGCTCCCGGTTCCCCAGCGGACTCGATCACGTCGGGGTAGAGGGTCCCCTGGGCGAGGAACCGGAAAGGGCCTGCTTCCCGGGCCACCTGGGAAAAGACCTCCACGAACTCCCGACCGATAATCCGGCGCTTTTCCTCGGGGTCTTCCACCCCCTTAAGGGCCGTAAGGAAGCGCTCCCTGGCGTCCACCACCCGGAGGTTCACCCCAAGGGCTTTAAGGGCTCCTTCCACCTCCTCCCGTTCCCCCAGGCGCAGGAGGCCGTGGTCCACGAAGACCGCCAGGTGGTTCACCCGGGCCTTGGCCAAGAGGAGGGCCAGGGTGCTGGAGTCCACCCCGCCGGAAACCGCCAGGAGCACCCGGTCCTCGCCCACCCTTTCCCGCACTTCCTTAACCAGGCTTTCCAGCACGTGCTCCGGGGTCCAGTCCCGTTTTACCCCGGCGATCTCCAGAAAGTTTTCCAGGATCTGCATCCCCTTGGGGGTATGGGCCACCTCGGGGTGGAACTGGACGGCGAAGGTCTTTCCGTCTGGGGCTTCCATGGCCGCCACGGGGTTTTCCTCGGTTTCCGCCACCACCCGCCACCCCGGGGGAAGCTCGGTCACGGCGTCCTGGTGGCTCATCCAGACCTGGACCTCGCCCTCCAAGCCTTTGAAGAGGGGGCCCTGGTAGCGGGTGAGGAGAGCCTTACCGTACTCTGCCCGTCCTGCGCGCTCCACCTTGCCCCCAAGCTCCTGGGCGAGAAGCTGCATCCCGTAGCAGATGCCCAAGGTGGGAAGGCCGAGGGTGAGTACCCGGGGGTCGGGGCGGGGGGCATCGGGGTCAAAGACGCTATTGGGTCCGCCGGAGAGGATTAGGGCTTGGGGCTTGTGCTTAAGGATTTCCTCCAGGCTCGCCCGCCCCGGCAGGATCAGGGAAAAGACCCGAAGCTCGCGGAGCCTTCTGGCAATGAGGCGGGTGTATTGGGAACCGAAGTCCAGGACCAGGACCATGGAAGCCAGTCTAGCAGGGTAGGATAAACCCATGGCCGAGGTGGAAAGCTTTTCCCTGGACCACACGAAGGTGAAGGCTCCTTATGTCCGCCTGGCGGGGAGGAAAACGGTGGGGAGTGGCCTGGTGGAGAAGTACGACCTGCGCCTGGCCCAGCCCAACCGGGAAGCCCTGCCCACGGGGGCCTTGCACACCCTGGAGCATCTTCTTGCGGGTTACCTCCGCGACCACCTGGAAGGGGTCATAGACCTTTCCCCCATGGGGTGCCGCACGGGGTTTTACCTGGTGGTGGAAGGCCCTTTGGAGGAGGAAAGGGTTTTGGTGGCCTTTGAACGGGCCTTAAGGGATGTTCTCCTGCACGAGGGGCCCATTCCCGGGGCCAGCTTCAGGGAGTGCGGGAACTACCGCGACCACGACCTCCAAGGGGCCAAGGCCTGGGCGGAAAAGGTGCTGAGGGAAGGACTGAAGGTTCAGGCCACCCTTCCCCTGGAGGAAAGGTGATCGCTTTCTTTGCGGCGGAGCCCGAGGAAGCGGAGGCCTTAAGGGAGGCCTTGGGCGCGAGGGAGGCCCTCGAGGCCCCCTTTCCCCTCCACCAGGCCCCCGGGGTGCTGGTGGCGGAAACCGGGGTGGGCAAGGTGGCGGCGGCCTTGGCCGTGGCCCATGTCCTTACCCGCTTTGCTCCCAGGGAAAGCTTTTTCCTGGGGGTGGCGGGGGGCTTGGACCCCTCCCTTCGCGCCCTGGACCTCCTTTTGGCCGAGAAGGCGGTGCAGTGGGATGTGGACCTGACCCCCTTTGGTCGGGAGCCTGGAGAGACGGCCTTTGGGGTGCGCTTTTTCCCCTCAGACCCTGCCCTTCTGGCCCGGGCTGAGGTGGCGGCTTCCGCCCTGGGCTTCCCTGCCCGACGGGGGGTGGTGGCCACGGGGGACCGGTTTCTAGCGGATAGGGAGGAGGCACGGAGGCTGGCCCAGCTCCATGGGGCCCAGGCGGTGGAGATGGAAGGGGCCGCGGCCCTCATGGTGGCCTGGCGCTTCCGGCATCCCATGGCCTTGATCCGTGCCGTGACCGATGGGGCGGGGGAGGAGGCGGCCAGGGACTTCCAGGCCTTTTTGCAGGCGGCCTCGAGGCGGCTTGGCTCCCTGGCCCAGGCTCTTTTGGCATACTGAAAAGGGAGGGGCAAGGTGGAGATCAAACTCTTCACGGGGAACGCCCACCCCGATCTGGCCCGGCGGGTGGCGGAAGCCCTAGGGGTTCCCTTGGGAAAGGCGGTGGTGGACCGCTTCCCCGACGGGGAGGTGAGGGTGCGCCTTTTGGAAAGCGTGCGCGGGGATGATGTGTACCTCATCCAGCCCACCAGTCCCCCGGTGAACGATCACCTGATGGAGCTCCTCCTTCTGGCGGATGCTGCTCGCCGGAGCTCTGCGGGCCGCATCAACGCCGTCATCCCCTACTTCGGCTATGCCCGTCAGGATAAGCAGACCCAGGGCCGCGAGCCCGTGAGCGCCAAGCTGGTGGCCAATCTCCTGGAAACCGTGGGGGTGCACCGGGTGATCGCCATCGACCTCCACGCTCCCCAGATCCAGGGGTTTTTTGATATCCCCGTGGACCACCTTTCGGCGGTGCGCCTCTTTGCCCGCTACCTCCAGGAGAAGGGCTATACGGAGAACGGCGTGGTGGTTTCCCCGGATGCGGGCCGGGCGGAGGAGGCCAGGCGGCTTTCCGAAAGGTTGGGCCTGCCCTTTGCCATGCTGGCCAAGCGCCGCCATGGCCCCAAGGAAACCTCCGTCACCTACGTGATCGGGGAGGTGGTGGGAAAGAGGCCCTTGATCATCGATGACATCGTTTCCACCGGGGGGACCATAAGGCGGGGGGTGGAGGCCCTCCTGCTGGCTGGGGCTTTGCCGGAGATGGTGGTCATGGCCACCCATCCGGTCCTGGTAGGGGAGGCTCGGGAAAACCTTTCCCATCCCGCCATCCGTGAGGTGATCTTCACCGATACCATCCCCTTGAGGGATGGGGGGTACACGGTGCTTTCCACCGCTGAGCTTCTGGCCCAGGCCATCCGGCACGTGCACACCAACCAGTCGGTGAGCGCGTTGATCTGAGGTGGCAGGAGGGCCTGGGGGTGTGATAAGCTTTCCCATAGTGTGCCCCTAGAGGGCCTTTGCCTTTTGGGAGGTTGAGGAGGAGACATGGAATACCGTTTGAAGGCCCAGTACCGGGAAGGGGAGAAGCCCGCCGCTTTGCGCCGGGCGGGGAAGCTCCCCGGTGTCATCTACAATAAGTACTTGAACCGTAAGATCTACGTGGATCTCGGGGAGTTTGACAAGGTCTTCCGTCAGGCTTCCATCCACCACGTGATCGTTCTGGAGCTCCCCGACGGTCAGGAACTGCCCACCCTGGTGCGCCAGGTGAACCTGGACAAGCGCCGGCGCCGTCCCGAGCATGTGGATTTCTACGTCCTCTCCGACGAGCCCGTGGAGATGTACATTCCCTTGCGCTTTGTGGGTACGCCCCAAGGGGTGCGGGAAGGAGGTGTCCTGCAGGAGGTGCACCGGGACATCCTGGTGCGGGTTTCCCCAAGGAATATTCCCGAGTTCATCGAGGTGGATGTCTCGGGCCTGGGCATCGGGGATAGCCTCCATGCCGCTGACCTCAAGCTTCCGGAGGGGGTTAAGCTGGCCATCTCCCCGGAGGAAACCATCGCTGCGGTGGTGCCTCCTGAGGACGTGGAGAGGCTTGCGGCGGAAGCCCCCGAGGCTCCTGCTGAGCCCGAGGTGATCAAGAAGGGCAAGAAGGAAGAGGAGGAATAGTACCGCCCTGTACTTGACGGGCGGGGCCCCTGGAAAGGGGATTGGGCGCTGGCGGAGGGAAGGGGGGCGTTTTCGCCCCCTTTTTGCGGAGGGCAGGAATGTTCCTGGTGGTGGGCCAGGGAAACCCGGGGGAGCGGTACGCCAGGACCCGCCACAA
>Ga0101945_1001371_pt1 | contig 24966 bp, 22 predicted proteins | sample DewCreD2012metaG_2_FD_75246 | JGI IMG/M metagenome (GOLD analysis project Ga0101945, IMG submission 75246) | Hot spring sediment bacterial and archeal communities from British Columbia, Canada, to study Microbial Dark Matter (Phase II) - Dewar... ... | reverse complement strand
AGAGGACAGAACTCACCCCTGAACAGTCTAACATCTTGAAAAAACTGAATATTTCACCACTACCTAAGCTATATAGGATTGATTTAAAGGGTTAATTTCATAGTAACACGCCAAAAATTTGCCCCTGAGTTAACCTAATGATTTTACAAAATAAATTGGCTTTTGTTAATCTATGACTGTCGAACATGGGTTGAGGGTTTAATAACTAAGGAAAATAAATAATCCTTTTTCCATAACTACTTTTTAAAATGCGATTTGCCATTATCTCAGATGTCCATGCCAATCTTGAGGCATTAAGGGCAACCCTCAAGGCAATAAAAAAGGAGGAGCCTGAGGCGCTCTGGTTTTTAGGCGATATTGTTGGATATGGCCCAAATCCAGATGAATGTATAGAGGTCTTAAAAAAGGAGGCACAACTCCTGCTGGCTGGCAATCATGACTGGGCAGTTATTGGTTTGACCGAAACCGAATATTTTAATCCCAACGCAAAGGCTGCCCTTGAGTGGACGATAAAGACCATGAGTAAGGAAAATAAGGGCTTTCTCAAGGGGCTTCCAATTTTTAAGATTCTGAGGGATGAAGGTATCTATCTTACCCACTCATCACCAAAAGAGCCTGAAGAATGGCACTATATTCTGAGCACATGGGATGCATATATAAACTTCCAGTTCTTTAATGAACGGATATGTTTTATAGGACATAGCCATTATCCCTTTATAGTGGAGCTAAGGCCTGAAGGCGAGATTTCTATTTATAAAGATTATGCTAAATTTAAAGAAGGATGCAGGTATATGATAAATGTTGGTAGTGTCGGTCAGCCGAGAGACGGCAATTCTCATGCTGCTTATGCCATACTTAAGGATGACTCTATAGAGATAAAAAGGCTCCCTTATGATATAGTCTCTACACAGAGGAAAATGAGAGAGGCAGGACTGCCTTCTTTTCTTATAGAGAGGCTTTCAAAGGGGGTATAGAAGTAAATTCAAAGATCCCTTAAACCGTTTAATTATTTTGCGTTTTTGACTTTGGATTTGTAGTAAAGGAAGGATTTATAGAATTGCTAAAAATTAAAACAATCTTTAGGGAGAACCTATGATACTGCGTTACACAAGACCTGAGATGGCAAGGATTTGGGGGCCTGAAAACAAATTCCAGAAGTGGCTTGAGATTGAGATTGCTGTCTGTGAGGCATGGGCAAGGCTTGGTGAAATACCTAAAAAGAGCCTTGATGTAATCAAGAGAAGGGCAAAATTTGATATCAGGAGGATTGATGAGATAGAGAAGACCGTCAAACACGATATCGTTGCCTTTTTGACATCAGTTGGTGAAAATGTTGGTCCTGATTCCAGATATATCCATAAAGGGCTTACATCTTCAGACATCCTTGATACATCCCTGGCAATCCTCATGAGGGAGTCAACAGACATCATAATTAATGACATCAAGGATTTGATGGATGTTTTGAAAGCCAATGCATATAAATATACAGACACACCACAGATGGGAAGAACTCATGGTGTTCATGCAGAGCCCATAACCTTCGGGCTTAAGTTTGCCCTCTGGTATGAAGATGCAAAGAGAAATCTTGAAAGGCTTAAGAGGGCAAGAGAGGTTATAAGTGTTGGAAAACTCTCAGGGGTAGTTGGCACATTCTCTCAAATTCCACCGAAGTTAGAAGAGATGGTATTAAGAAAATTAGACTTAAAGCCTGAACCTGTGGCAACTCAGGTAGTCCAGAGAGACCGGCATGCGGAATACCTGAATACACTTGCACTGATAGCATCAAGCATTGAAAAAATTGCCTTAGAGATCAGACACCTTCAGCGAACAGAAGTCCTTGAGGCAGAGGAGCCTTTTGAAGATGGACAGAAGGGTTCATCTGCAATGCCTCATAAGCGGAATCCTGTCGGATGTGAGAACCTCTGCGGTCTTGCAAGGGTTGTTCGCTCAAATGCAATAGCAGCAATGGAAAACATCCCCCTATGGGATGAGAGGGATATAAGCCATTCATCTGTTGAGAGGGTGATAATCCCTGATAGCATTATACTGATAGACTATATGCTTCAGAGACTTACAGGAATTCTTAAGGGGCTTCATGTCTATCCTCAAAGGATGCTTGAAAACATTAACCGTAGCTATGGACTCTATAATTCCCAGCGTGTCCTGCTTAAACTCATTGAGAAGGGGATCAGTCGTGAGTCCGCTTACAGGATTGTGCAGAAAAATGCCATGCGGAGCTGGATGGAGAGAAAAGATTTCAAAGAAATCCTAAAAAAAGACAAAGAGATTAAGAAATATCTATCTTCTGATGAGATAGAGCGACTATTTGACTTACCCTATTACCTAAGGAATGTGAATTATATATTTAAAAGGGTCTTTAAATAGTAGTTTAGGGAGTTGTATGACAAAAAAGGAGTGGCTTTATGGCATAAACCCTGTCCTTGAGGCAATAAGGGCAGGAACTAAGATTAAATCCATCCATATTTCCTCCGGCAGACATAAAAAACTCTCTGAGATAATAGAATCGGCAGAAAAAAGAGGATTACCTGTAAAGATTGAAGGTAAAGATTTTTTTAATAAGACCTTTCTAAAGGGTCATCAGGGGGTTGCAGCCTGGATTTTGCAAAAAGGATACATTGAGCTGGAGGAGTTACTTAAGGTACCATCAAAGAGGAATGAGCAGGCATTTTTTGTATTACTTGATTGCATACAGGACCCAAGGAATCTCGGTGCGATTCTAAGGGTAGCTGAGGCAGGGGGAGTCCATGGTATAATACTTCAATCCCACAGGTCAGCAGGGTTAAGCCCTGCTGTTTACAAAACCTCTGCAGGTGCTGTAGAATATATACCTATAGCGCGGGTATCCAATCTCAAGCAGGCGATAGATATTCTAAAAGGTGAGGGAATCCTGATATGCGGAGCGGACATGGAAGGTAAAAATACTTTATGGGATATGGATCTGAGGCAGCCCATTGCAATTGTCCTGGGTTCAGAGGGTGCAGGTATTAGAAGAACCGTGATGAAGCGATGTGATTGTCTCCTCAGAATACCTCTCAAAGGAAGGGTAACATCATTAAATGTCTCTGTCGCTACAGGCATACTGGTCTTTGAGGTTTTAAGACAAAGACAGGAAAAATAGCAAGATTCCAAACCTTTCATGTGAAAATTGTAGAAATAATAACTTTAGTTATAACGGAAAAATAGAGAGATAGAACTAAGAACCCCGCACCGCAGATGGTGCGGGGTACAATCAATGAGTATTCTCTGATATAATATGTTATTGACTTTTTAAAAGAATTTTTTAAAACTAAAGGTTTTAAAAGCCTAAATGTTTTGGACTAAAAATCAAAGGTGATGTCTCTTTAGATGTAGCTGGTAAATCCGTGCTCTTACGATATAACTTCTTACGATATAACTCTTGTTTTTCCTGAGCGAACAAAAATCTGCGGTTTTTGTGAAGACGGTCTTTGGCCTTGCCGATGTAGCTCAACGGTAGAGCAGCTGATTTGTAATCAGCGGGTTGGAGGTTCGAGCCCTCTCATCGGCTCTATAAATGAAAGTGAATAGTTGTTAGCAAAGAACAGAAAAAGATGGAGGGCAGTGGAACCGGTGTTCCCGCTGGTCTGCAAAACCAGTAGGTGTCTTGCGAAGCAGGACCGATGGGTTCAATTCCCATCTGCCCTCTCCAACGATTTTAGGATTTTAAACTATTAACTGTTCACTATTCACTAATCACTAAAGTTATTGGAGAGGTTCCCGAGTGGCTAAAGGGAGCAGACTGTAAATCTGCCGGCACTGCCTTCGGAGGTTCGAATCCTCCCCTCTCCATGGGCAAAAGTCGTATATTGCGGGAGTAGCTCAGTGGTAGAGCGTCAGCCTTCCAAGCTGAGGGTCGCGGGTTCGAATCCCGTTTCCCGCTCCATAACGACTGGCTTATGACTAATGGCTGTCGTTATCGCCCATGTAGCTCAGTTGGCAGAGCACATCCTTGGTAAGGATGAGGTCACCGGTTCAATCCCGGTCATGGGCTTGAGAGATACAGTGAACAGTGTCAGTGGTTAGTGATTAGTGATTTTCAAAAACTGACACCAGGCAAAGGAGGGCAAAATGGCCAAGGCAAGATTTGAGAGGGTAAAGCCTCATGTAAATGTAGGGACGATAGGGCATGTAGACCATGGGAAGACGACATTGACGAGTGCGATAACGAAGTATCTACATGTGGTTAATCCGAAGGTAGTGTATAGGGACTTCTGGTCTATAGACAATGCACCTGAGGAGAGGGCAAGGGGGATAACCATAGCAACTGCCCATGTAGAATATGAGACTGATGCAAGGCATTATGCCCATGTGGATTGCCCAGGGCATGCAGACTACATAAAGAACATGATAACAGGTGCGGCTCAGATGGACGGTGCGATACTAGTAGTCTCTGCGGCAGATGGGCCGATGCCACAGACAAGGGAGCATATCCTCTTAGCACGGCAGGTAGGTGTGCCTTATATTGTGGTGTATTTAAACAAGACTGACATGGTGGATGACCCTGAACTACTTGATTTAGTGGAGCTGGAGGTAAGGGAGCTTCTGAGCAAGTATGGATTTCCAGGGGAGAAGATACCTATAGTAAGGGGTTCAGCCTTAAAGGCTATGGAGAGTGAGAGCAAGGATGCAAAGGCAGAAGAATTCCGTAGCATAGAGGAGTTACTTAAGAGTATAGATGAATACATACCGACTCCCCAGAGGGATGTAGAGAAGCCATTCCTCATGCCCATAGAGGATGTCTTCAGCATATCAGGTCGTGGGACTGTAGTCACAGGCAGGGTAGAGAGGGGAATGGTGAAGGTAGGTGAAGAGGTAGAAATAGTTGGTCTAAGGGAGACAAGGAAGACTGTAGCAACCGGTGTAGAGATGTTCAGGAAGCTGTTGGATGAAGGAAGGGCAGGAGACAACATAGGGGTGCTTTTGCGTGGCATAGGGAAGGATGAGGTTGAAAGGGGCATGGTGCTGGCAAGACCTAACAGTATAACACCTCATAAGAAATTCATGGCAGAGGTATATGTATTGACCAAGGAAGAAGGTGGCAGGCATACACCGTTTTTCAATGGTTATCGTCCTCAGTTTTATTTTAGGACAACTGATGTGACAGGGGTAGCGCATTTGCCTCAGGGTGTGGAGATGGTGATGCCTGGAGACAATGTAAATCTTACAGTGGAGTTAATAGTGCCTATAGCGATGGAGAAGGAGCTAAGGTTTGCCATAAGGGAAGGTGGAAGGACTGTAGGTGCAGGTGTTGTTACGGAGATTATAGAATAAGCTATAATTAAAGTTTTTTCATAAAAAAGACTGATATGGAGGATATAGAAGAGGAGGAAATGGGCGAAAAGATAAGGATAAAGGGGAATAGATAAATGCGTGATATAATCCTTTTAGAGTGCAGTGGGTGTAAAAACAGGAATTACTCTACTACTAAAAATAAGAAAAATACCCCTGACAAGCTTAATATAAAGAAGTATTGCAGGCATTGTAGAAGACATACCTTGCATAAGGAGGTAAAGGCGTAATAAGTGAATGGTCTCAGTCAAAAATATGGCACTAAAGTGTAGGCCAGTAGCTCTAACGGCGAGAGCATCGGACTCCAAATCCGAGGGTTGGGGGTTCAAATCCCTCCTGGCCTGCTATTTTAAAATACAAGGATGTTTAAGAGAATAAAAAATTTTTTAAAAGAGGTAAAGGTTGAGCTGAAAAAGGTAATATTCCCTACACGGGATGAAATAATTGGCTCTACAAGGGTTGTAATTATCGTGGTATTAATAATAGCAATATTTCTAGGGTTAATAGACCTCTGGCTTTCCAAGTTAGTGGAATTGGTCTTGAGGTAGAGGAAATTATATGGCAAGGCAATGGTATGTAGTGCACACATATTCTGGATTTGAAGAAAAGGTCAAGGCAACTATTGAGGAAACCGCCGAGAGAAAAGGACTGAAGGAAAAAATTGGCCAGATATTGATTCCTACCGAAAAAGTCGTAGAGTTTAAAGGAGGAAGGAAAAAAGAGACCAGTAAGAAATTTTATTCCGGATACATTCTTATTGATATGGAACTTGACGAGGAAACATGGCACCTTGTTAGAAGTATACCGAGGGTTACAGGATTTGTAGGTGGCACACACCCCGTCCCTGTAGGCAGGGAAGAAGTAGGTATTATCATTCAGCAAATAGAAAAAGGGCCGACTCCCCAGGTGAAAACCCAATTTAACCGGGGGGATAGTGTAAGAATAATAGATGGGCCATTTAGTAATTTTAATGGTTTTGTAGATGAAGTGGATGTAACTCACAATAAATTAAGGGTCATGGTAACAATATTTGGCAGGCAGACATCTGTTGAATTGAATTTCTTTCAGGTGGAAAGGGCATAGATGGCTAAGAAGGAGGTTATAACACATGTAAAGCTTCAGATCCCAGCAGGTAAGGCAACACCTGCTCCACCAATAGGACCTGCATTGGGACCTCACGGAATAAATATAATGGAATTCTGTAAGGCCTTTAATGCTCAGACAGAGGCGATGGGTGATACAATCATTCCTGCAGTTCTCACAATATATTCTGACAGGTCTTTCACATTCATTTTAAAAAGTCCACCGGCTCCAGAGTTACTTAAAAAGGCTGCCGGTATAATTAAAGGCTCAGGCATACCGAATAAAGAGAAAGTAGGAAAAGTTACCATAGCTCAGGTGAGGGAGATTGCAAGGATAAAAATGCCTGACCTCAATACTTCTGACCTTGACAAAGCCGTTAAAACCATTAAAGGAACGGCTAAAAGTATGGGAATTGAGGTAGTGGAGGAGTAAAATAATGGGTAAAAAACATATAGATAGTAAAAAGAGGGTTGACAAAACAAAACAGTATAGTCTTGAAGAGGCCATTGAGATGGTCAAACAGCACGCTCATGCAAAATTTGATGAAACAGTAGATATAGCTGTAAATCTCGGTATAGACCCAAAAAAATCAGACCAGATGGTAAGGGGAACGGTGGTTCTTCCTCACGGAGTGGGGAAAAAAATCAGGGTAATCGCCTTTGCAAAGGGAGAGAAGGCAAAGGAAGCTCAGGAGGCCGGTGCTCAGTATGTCGGCGCTGAGGACCTTGTTGAGAAGATAAGCGGTGGATGGCTGGATTTTGACAAGGCAGTTGCCACACCGGACATGATGGGCATTGTAGGCAAGCTGGGTAAGATTCTTGGCCCCCGGGGGCTTATGCCTAACCCAAAGACAGGGACAGTTACATTTGATATTGGAAAATCCATTAAAGATATTGTAGCAGGTAAGGTTGATTATAAAACTGAAAAGGCAGGTATTGTTCATGTATCAATCGGCAAGGTATCCTTTGACACCCAGAGGCTTATTGATAATGCCAGGGCAGTTTTAGACTCAATTATAAAGGCAAAGCCGCCAACAAGTAAAGGCACATATCTTAAAAAGTTGTCTATTTCATCTACAATGGGGGCAGGAATTACTGTGGATGTCTCCAAGGCAATGGCGGTTACGAAATGAAGAATGAAGAAGGGAGGGATGAAGGCTGGATAGAGAAGCAAAGGCACGGGTAGTTTCAGAGCTACGGGAGAAATTCACAAAAGCCCGGGGTATGATATTTACAGATTACACAGGACTCACAGTTGAGGAGATCACTCAGCTAAGGAAAACATTTAAAACGGCTTCCTTAGAGTATAGAGTGGTGAAGAATACCCTGGCTAAAAGGGCTTCAGAGGGCACCCCTGTTGGTGCAGTAAAGGACACCCTTACAGGTCCTGTAGGGATTGCCTTTGGTTATGACGACCCTGTAATCCTTACAAAAAAAGTCCTTGAATTCGGTAAAACAAACAAGAAGCTCAGGATTAAAGGTGGTGTTATTGAAGGAGGGATTTGTAAGCCAGAGGATATAAAGGCTATTTCAGAGCTTCCTTCAAAGGATGTCCTCTTTAGTATGTTTGCAGGAGCAATGCGCAGTCCTTTAAATAAACTTGCAGGTGCGCTCAAGGCAATCCTGCTAAAATTTGTATATGCTATGGAAGCACTGAAAAATAAAAGAGGGTGTAGGTAAACACTGAAGAAAAGGAGGAGAAAATGTCTATCACAAAAGAGGAGGTTTTTGAGTTTATTGACAAGATGACCATCTTGGAGATATCACAGTTCATAAAGGAGTTTGAAGAAAGGTATGGTGTTACAGCTACCCCTGTAACCATGGCAGGAGCTGTTACAGCACCGGAAGCCGCTGCGCCAGCTCCTGAGGAGAAGACGAGTTTTGATGTCATATTGGCTTCTGCCGGTGAAAAGAAAATCCAGGTTATAAAGGTTATAAGAGAGCTCACAGGTCTTGGTCTCAAAGAGGCTAAAGAACTTGTGGATGGTGCTCCAAGGCCTGTAAAAACAGGCGTATCAAAAGAAGCGGCGGAGGCAATTAAGGCCAAACTTATAGAGCAGGGAGCAACCGTAGAGATAAAGTAAAAGGGAGGTTTATGGCAAGGAAATTAAGGGTAAGAAGAGATTTTGGCAGGGTAGCGGAAATACTCCCAGTGCCTGATCTTATAGAAGTTCAAAAACGTTCTTTTGAGCGATTCCTGCAGAAAGACATACCACCCCACAAGAGGGAAGAGATAGGGCTTCAGGCTGCATTCCTCAGCATCTTTCCCATAGTGGATTATAACGGGACTGCATCTATAGAGTTTATTGAATATATTATAGGCAAGCCAAAGTGCGATGCAAGGGAGTGCCTCCAGAAGGGTATCACTTATGCAGCGCCGCTCAAAATAAAAGTTAAGCTTAATTTATGGGAGGAAACCGGACCTCACAAGAAAATACTGAAAGAATCAAGAGAGCAAGAGGTCTATTTAGGTGAACTCCCTCTTATGACTGAGACAGGCACATTTATAATAAACGGAACAGAAAGGGTAGTTGTAAGTCAGCTTCATCGTTCCCCGGGGGTCTTCTTCAGTGCCGATAAGGTAGGAGGTAAGGCTCTCTATTCAGCCCGCATAATACCTATGCGGGGTTCATGGTTTGACTTTGAATTTGACACAAAGGATCTCCTTTATGTAAGGATTGACCGCAGGAGAAAACTTCCTGCTACCATAATTTTAAAAGCCATGGGTTTCTCAGATGTCCAGATACTCAAGATGTTCTATCCTATAGAGGAGATAAAGATAAAAGATGGTATTGCAAGCCGTGAGATAAGCGATGTGCTCATCGGAATAAAGGCGCCCCAGAATATCTATGCCCCTAAAAGCCGGGAATTGATTGTGAAAGAAGGCAGTAAGATAACAAAGGCTATTCTTAAAAAGATGGGGACCTCTAATATCAAAGAAATACCGATATCAAAAGAGGAATTGTTGGGCAGGGTCACACTTGATGATGTCATAGACCCCGATACAGGAGAGGTTATACTGGAAAGTAATGAAGAGATTACGAATGAAACTATAGAAAAAATCCTGAGTTTAAAATCAGTAAGCCTTCAGCTACTTTTTATTGATGGGATTAACTATCTGCCTTCTATAAGGGATACCCTCCTTATAGACAATGTTGAGGGTGCCGATAAGGCATTGGTAGAAATTTATAGAAAATTGCGCCCAGGGGAGCCCCCTACAAGTGCCAGCGCAAAAGAACTTTTTGAAGGGTTATTTTTTGACCCCAGGCGCTATGACCTTTCTTCGGTGGGGAGGTTTAAACTGAATACCCGTCTTGGACTTAATATCCCACAGGAGAGGAGAGGCTTAACTAAGGAAGACATCATAGAAATCATCAGGTATCTTTTGAACCTGAGGGCAGGCAGAGGAGAGGTTGATGATATTGACCATCTCGGAAACCGCAGGGTTAGAGCAGTGGGAGAGCTCCTTGAAAATCAGTTGAGAATTGGACTGGTGCGGATGGAACGGGCTGTTAAGGAAAAAATGGCGCTCACACCCCTTGATGAGGCAATGCCACATGACCTTATAAATGCAAAGCCTGTTATGGCGGTTATTAAAGAATTTTTTGGCTCTTCTCAGCTGAGCCAGTTTATGGACCAGACCAATCCCCTCGCGGAGATAACCCACAAGAGAAGACTGAGCGCACTGGGTCCCGGAGGATTGACGAGAGAGAGGGCAGGTTTTGAGGTGAGGGATGTTCATCCTACCCACTATGGTCGTATCTGTCCTGTAGAAACGCCCGAAGGCCCCAATATTGGATTGATAGCATCCCTTGCCACATATGCAAGGGTCAATGACCTTGGCTTTCTGGAATCACCTTTTAGAAAGGTAGAAGGCGGCAGGGTCACTGATAAAATAGATTACCTTTCTGCAATAGAGAGTGAAAGATTCGTAATTGCACAGGCAACATCACCTCTCAGTCCAGAGGGATATTTTATTGAAGATACAGTATTCGCAAGGGTTGGAGAAGATTTCAAGATAGTAACTCCAAAAGAAGTGCAGTATATGGATGTCTCTCCGAAGCAGATTGTGAGTGTCTCAGCCTCACTTATACCATTTCTTGAAAATGATGATGCAAACAGGGCACTGATGGGCTCTAATATGCAAAGGCAGGCAGTTCCACTCCTAAGGACAGAGGCTCCAATAGTAGGAACAGGTATGGAGGCTGTCTCGGCGAGGGATTCAGGTGTTATAGTCACAGCTAAAAGGGCAGGTGTTGTGGAGCATGCAGATTCTTCAAGGATTGTAATAAAGGCAGGTAACGATGTGGATATATATAACCTTGTGAAGTTTCAGAGGTCAAATCAGAACACCTGCATCAATCAGAAGCCCATTGTAAAAACAGGTGAGGTGGTAAAAAAGGGGCAGATAATTGCTGATGGTCCTGCCACAGACCTTGGCGAGTTAGCATTGGGTAAAAATATCCTTGTTGCATTCATGCCGTGGGAGGGATATAACTTTGAGGATGCTATAATTATAAGTGAGCGGCTTATAAAAGAAGATGTGTTTACCTCAATACACATAGAGGAACTGGGAATAGAGGCAAGAGAGACTAAACTAGGGCCTGAGGAGATAACGGCGGATATTCCAAATGTCGGAGAAGAGGCATTAAAGAATCTTGATGAAAGCGGGATTATAAGAATCGGGGCTGAGGTAAAGTCCGGTGATATACTTGTAGGGAAGGTTACACCAAAGGGTGAAACCCAGCTCACCCCGGAGGAGAAACTACTTAGGGCAATCTTCGGAGAAAAGGCAGAAGAGATAAGGGAGAATTGTCTTTATGTCCCCCCAGGGATAGAAGGTACTGTTATAGATACAAAAATATTCCTTAGAAGAGGTGTAGAAAAAGATGAAAGGGCAAAAAGTATAGAAGAGGATGATATAAATCGTATCCAGCGAGACCTTGAAGAGGGGATGAGGATAATAAGAGAGGGCAAATACAAAGAACTGAGGGCTGTCCTTGTAGGTCAGAAGGTAGCAGAAGATATAAAACTTCCTAAGAAGAAAGAAGTATTATGTGAGAAAGGCAAGAAACTGACAGAAGAACATCTTAAATGTATCCCTGACTCATTCCTCGGAAAGATAAAAATTGCAGATGCTGCGGAAAGAGAAAGGCTCAAACTCATAGAAGAAAAGGCAGAAAACTTTATAAACTTACTCAAAGAGGATTATAACGAAAGAATAGCGAGATTAAAAAGGGGAGATGAGCTCCCTCCCGGTGTCTTCAAGGTCGTAAAGGTCTATATTGCCATGAAGAGAAAGATTCAGACAGGAGACAAGGTAGCAGGAAGACACGGTAACAAAGGCGTCATTGCCGCAGTAGTCCCGGAAGAGGACATGCCCTTTATGCCGGATGGAACACCTGTTGACATGATTCTTAATCCTTTGGGCGTTCCTTCCAGAATGAATGTAGGACAGGTACTTGAAGCACACATGGGATGGGCTGCAAAGACATTGGGTATCCATGTCTCAACGCCTGTATTTGCAGGGGCACGGGAGTCAGATATAAAAGACTTACTAAAAGAGGCAGGACTTCCAGTAAGCGGAAGGATTACGCTCTATGACGGTAAGACGGGGGAGCCATTTCAAAGACCCGTTACAGTAGGATATATGTATATGCTGAAACTCCACCATCTCGTAGAAGACAAGATACATGCACGTTCTATCGGTCCTTACTCGCTTGTCACCCAGCAACCATTAGGTGGTAAGGCACAGTTTGGCGGCCAGAGGCTCGGAGAAATGGAGGTATGGGCGCTTGAGTCTTATGGTGCAGCGCACATACTTCAAGAATGCCTTACAGTTAAAAGTGATGATGTTATGGGCAGGGCAAGGATGTATGAAGCAATAGTTAAAGGTGAGGCTAACCTTGAGCCAGGTGTACCAGCATCCTTTCATGTCCTAATCAAGGAGCTCCAGAGTCTTGGACTTGATGTGGAACTCTTAGAAGAGAGGCCACCTGAAAAAGGTGAGGCCCTTGCAAGTAAACGAAAAATTACTGAAACCTAAACAGACTCAAAAATATAAGTTTTTACTTGAAATTTTAATTATGGTTATAAAAAAGGAGGTTAACTGAGTGGAAGATATTTATTCAATATTTGAAAAACCAAAGAATCTGACGGAGTTCAAGGCAATAAGGATAAGACTTGCCTCTCCTGAAAAGATAAGGGCATGGTCTTACGGTGAGGTAAAAAAGCCTGAAACTATAAACTACAGAACCTTCAAACCTGAGAGGGATGGGCTATTCTGTGCCAAGACCTTTGGACCAGTCAAAGACTGGGAGTGCATATGCGGAAAATACAAAAGGATGAAGCACAGGGGAGTGGTGTGTGATAAGTGTGGTGTTGAAGTTATACAGTCAAAGGTCCGCAGGGAAAGGCTCGGGCACATAGAGCTTGCCACACCTGTTGCACATATATGGTTTTTGAAAGGTATCCCGTCCAGGATAGGAACACTCTTAGATATGACAATGCGCCAGCTTGAGAAGGTGCTTTATTTTGAGAATTACATCGTTGTTGACCCTCAAGACACACCATTAAGGAAAAAAGAGCTACTCACTGAAGAGGAATATAAAAAGAAGCTCCAGGAGTATGGCAGTAGATTTAAGGCGGGTATCGGAGCAGAGGCTATCAGAGAGCTTTTAAGAGCTGTAGACCTTGATGCCCTCGCTAAAAATTTAAGGGCTAAGATTCACGAGTCTCCTTCCAACGGCACAAAAAGGAAACTCATAAAGATGCTGAGGGTAGTAGAGGCATTCAGAAAATCAGGCAACAAGCCTGAATGGATGATTATGGATGTAATCCCGGTTCTTCCACCCGACCTTCGCCCCTTGGTGCCTCTTGAGGGCGGTAGATTTGCCACATCCGACCTCAATGACCTCTATAGAAGGGTGATAAACAGGAATAATAGGCTGAAAAGACTGATGGAACTAAAGGCACCGAGTGTAATTATCCGTAATGAAAAAAGGATGTTACAGGAGGCAGTTGATGCCCTCTTTGATAATGGCAGAAGGGGACAGGTGTTAAAAGCCGCAACAAAAAGACCGCTGAAGTCCCTTAGCGATATGATAAAGGGCAAACAGGGTCGTTTCAGGCAGAACCTTTTAGGTAAGAGGATTGATTATTCAGGACGCTCTGTTATTGTTGTAGGTCCAGAACTCAAACTCCACCAGTGTGGACTTCCAAAGATAATGGCGCTTGAGCTTTTTAAACCATTCGTATTTAACAAACTTGAAGAAAAGGGATTGGCAACCACAATAAAGGCTGCAAAGAAGATGGTAGAGAGAGAAGAGCCAGTAGTCTGGGATGCCCTTGATGAGGTAATAAAAGAGCACCCTATCCTTCTAAACAGGGCACCAACGCTTCATCGTCTGGGTATTCAGGCATTTGACCCTGTTCTTGTTGAAGGCAAGGCAATAAGACTTCACCCCTTAGTATGCACAGCATTCAATGCGGATTTTGATGGCGACCAGATGGCAGTACATGTTCCACTCTCAATAGAGGCACAGGTAGAGGCAAGGGTATTAATGATGTCCGTTGAGAACATCCTCTCTCCTGCTAATGGCAAGCCTATTACAGTGCCCACGCAGGACATGGTCCTTGGAATTTACTATCTCACAAAAGAAAGAAAAGGTGCCCGTGGAGAGGGAAAGGCATTTTCATCTCCCGAGGAGGTAAGAATTGCCTATGATGCAGGGCTGGTTGAGGAACATGCAAGTATAAGAGTAAGAATGAATGGCACAATGGTTGACACCACAGTAGGTCGCATCCTTTTCAGTGAGATATTGCCCAGGGAAATTCCATTTGAGATGGTCAATAAAGAGATGAACAAAAAAGAACTGAGCAAGCTCGTAGAGTTATGCTATAAGAAGGGGGGGAAAAGGGCAACGGTTGTATTCCTTGACAACATTGAAAAACTCGGATTTAAGTATGCAACCCTCTCAGGGACATCAATCTGCATAGATGACATGCATATACCTTCCAGAAAGTCCATGTTAATAGAGTCTGCTCAGGATGAGGTGATGGAGGTTGAGAGGCAGTATGCAGAGGGTCTCATAACCAATGGAGAGAGATATAACAAGGTTATAGATATATGGGCAGAGGTAACTGAGACTATTGCCGATGAGATGATGAAGGAATTAGGCGCAGAAGGGGCAAAAAAACCTGGAAAGATTACAGAAGAGGAACTCAAAGAGCTCCGCTCCTTTAACAGTATCTTTATGATGGCAGACTCAGGTGCCCGTGGCTCAGTAGCCCAGATAAGACAGCTTGCCGGGATGAGGGGACTTATGGCAAAACCCTCTGGAGAGATAATAGAGACTCCAATTACAGCCAATTTCAGGGAAGGACTCACACCACTTCAGTACTTTATCTCAACACACGGAGCAAGAAAGGGACTAGCTGACACGGCATTAAAAACCGCCAATGCAGGGTATCTCACCAGAAGGCTTGTTGATGTAACACAGGATGTAATTATAAGAGCTGATGACTGCGGGACAGATGATGGAATCTATGTCACAAGTCTTGTTGAAGGTGGAGAGATTATAGAGCCTCTTGAGGAGAGAATTTTTGGAAGGATTGCTGCTGAGGATATTAAAGACCCCCTCACAAAAGAGGTCATTGTGCCAAAGAATCATGAGATAGATGATGAGTTAACCGAAAAGATTATAGATGCTGGAATAGACAGGGTAAAGATTCGTTCAGTCCTTACCTGTCAATTACGATATGGTGTATGCAAGAAGTGCTATGGTATAGACCTGGCAAGGGGTAAGCCTGTGGAGATAGGAGAGGCTGTTGGAATAATTGCCGCCCAATCAATAGGAGAGCCAGGAACACAGCTTACAATGAGAACCTTCCACATAGGTGGTGCTGCAACAAAATTGGTGGAGCAAACCATCTTAGAGGCAAAAAACAGTGGCAGTGTAAAGTTCATCAACCTATCAACAGTGAAAAATAGGGAGGGCTCTCTTGTGGTAATGAACCGTAATGGAAGTATTGCCATAGTTGATGGACGTGGAAGGGAAAAAGAAAAGTACTCCCTGCTCTATGGGGCTAAACTCAAGGTTGAGGATGGACAGAAGGTAGAGGTAGGACAGAGACTTGTTGAATGGGACCCTTACTCAACACCAATAATTACAGAGGTTGGAGGAAGGGTTGCACAGGGCGACATAATTGAGGGCGTTTCAGTAAAAGAAGTGGTTGATGAGGTCACAGGCCTTTCACATAAGGTCATTACTGAATATCCAGCAAATATGAGACCCCGTATTTCTATAAAAGATGAACACGGCAAGGTTACCTTGAAGATCCCCGGAACCCAGAACCCTGCCCGATACCTCCTGCCCTCAGGCGCCCATGTCCTTGTTGAGAAAGGCGATATAGTTTATCCCGGTGATGTCATTGCCAAGATACCAAGGGAAACCACAAAGACAAAGGACATTACAGGAGGACTGCCAAGGGTGGCAGAACTCTTTGAGGCAAGGAAGCCAAAGGAGCAGTCGATCGTTACCGAGATAGATGGTATTGTTGAGTTCCGTGGATTTCATAAGGGGATGAGGGTTGTGGTCGTTAAAGGCGGAACAGATACAAGAGAATACTTCATTCCAAAAGGTAAGCATGTGAGTGTGCATGAAGGTGACTGGGTAAAGGCAGGAGAGCCACTGATGGATGGTTCGGTTAATCCCCATAGCATCCTTGAGATATTAGGTCCAAAGGAACTTCAGCGTTATCTCGTTGACGAGGTGCAGAAGGTTTATAGGCTTCAGGGCGTTTCAATAAATGACAAACACATAGAGATTATTGTCAGACAGATGATGAAAAAGGTAAAGATTGATGACCCCGGGGATACAGAATTTCTCATGGGTGAACAGGTAGATAAATTTGTCTTTGAAGAGGAGAATAAACGGGTTATAAAACAGAAGGGTAAACCTGCTAAGGCAAGACCTCTGCTTTTGGGTATCACAAAGGCATCCCTTACAACAGAGAGTTTTATCTCTGCTGCCTCTTTTCAGGAGACCACCAGGGTCCTCACCGAGGCAGCCATCAATGGTGCAATGGATGAGCTCAGAGGGCTAAAAGAGAATGTGATCATGGGAAGACTCATCCCTGCAGGCACAGGGGTAGATGCCTATCAGGATACATTTGTAGAGGCAATAGGAGGGTGATGAAATTTATTGTTGATTCAATGCTTGGCAGACTTGCCAGGTGGTTGAGGTTACTTGGCTATGATACCCTCTATCATCCTGAGATTGAAGATAGGCTCCTTCTAAGAATTGCGAGAGAAGATGATAGAATCCTCCTGACGAGGGATACCAACATCATCAAGGTAAGAGGCTTGCAAAAATATTTTCTGCTGAATGAAAATGATCCTTTTGAGCAGATTAAAACCGTGATTGGAGCATTCAATTTAAAAGATTTCTCTATTATGAGTAGGTGTGGGATATGTAATAGCCTCCTTACAAAGATTCCAAAAGAAAAGGCAAAGGGTCTTGTCCCGGAATATGTATATCATACCTCTGATAATTTTAAGGAATGTTCAGGTTGTGGCAAACTCTACTGGAATGGAACTCATCCTGAAAAGTTTAGAATGAAATTGGCAGAGGTTCTTAATTCATAATCTGTTTAGGATTTTTTAATTTATATCCCCTGGGTGTTATCATCCATCCATCCCATGTAAATGTGTGGGAGTTGCCTATTATAAGGGTAGTCTCCATATCAATATCATAATTGAGCATATTTTCAAGGTCTGTAATGATAATACTCTCCCGTCCTCTCATTGCAGATTTTACAATCCCTACAGGTGTATCAGGTCTTCTGTGTCTTAGAATAATCTCCCTTGCCTTCTTAATATGGTCAGGTCTTCCCTTACTTCTTGGGTTATAAAAGACAATGACAAAATCACCTACCCCTGCCAGTTCAAGTCTCTTTTCAATCAATTCCCATGATGTGAGTCTGTCTGAGAGGCTTATACATGCAAAGTCATGCATGAGTGGAGCGCCAAGTTTTGCAGCGCAGGCACTCAGGGCAGGGATGCCGGGGATGACCTCAACGGTAACCTTTTGCCCTTCCGCCCTAATTATCTCAAATACCAACCCTGCCATAGCATATATCCCTGGGTCTCCACCGCTTATTACTGCAACAGTTTTGCCTCCCATTACAAGTTCAAGGGCCTTTCTACATCTTTCTATTTCCTGTGTCATTCCTGTAGGGATAACCTCTTTGTCTTTGATAAGCCCCTCTATCAAATCAAGATATTTGCTATATCCCACAATGGCATCAGAATCTCTGATTGCCTCCCTGGCATATGGTGTAATGTGCTCAATGCCTCCAGGGCCTATGCCGATGATATAAAGTTTAGAGTTTTGAGTCTTGAATTCTGAGTTTCTTCTCCCTTTATCCTTGAACTTTGAAGTATCTTTAACAGCCACTGCCACAGTTACATTCCCCTTTTTTTGTTTTGGGACAAGCAGGTTATTCGCACCCGAGGCAAGGAGTGCTGAGGGCTCTGCTACTGCAGAGGCCCCTGTTACCTTAAATACCGATTCTGACCTTGATATCCCATATGGAACTTCATTTATTTTCCTGTCAAGCTCATGAGGTGTGTAGGTCTTAATCTCAAGACCATATTTTTTAGCAAATGCTACCAAGCCTTCTTCATTGCCTTTCTTATCAATGGTTGCAATGCAGGAGATATCGGAAAATGAGAGATTATTTTCCTTTAGTGTATTTTTAACAGCACCCTCTATTTCATCTGCTGAGGTTCCAGCTTTACATCCGATACCTATTATAAGGTCTCCTGTATCAGATGCAGTTGTTATAACAGCCACAGAATTTAGAAAGTTAGCAATCTCTCTTGCAATCTGATTTGCCCCTCCAATGTGCCCGCTCAAAAGGCTTATAGCATGTCTGCCTTTCTCATCAAGCACAATAACTGCAGGGTCAGTCCTTTTATCTTTTATCAAAGGTGCGATTGTCCTTACAACAATGCCAGTAGCCATAATAAAGATGAAATTTTTATATTCATTCCATAACAGAGGAAGCATCCCTCCCTTAAACCTTAAGAGCCTTGCCTCAGGGTAGAGTCCTCTAAGCCTTTGCGCAAGGTTAAAACCACCCTCGGTGATATAAAGGATGGCGGTTGTATCATTACCCATATTTAGAGATTTGCTCAAAAAGATTATATCATAAACCTTGAGGTTTAATTTACACTTTATGGGTGGGCAATTGTGATATACTTAAATTATGAAATGGCCCATGGGACTTAAAGAGGCTCAAAAAATACAGCAAAGGCTAAGAAAAAAGGTAAAAATTGTCCCATTGAGGAAAGAATCAGGATATATTGCAGGTGTGGATGCAGGATTCCTTGATGATATGGTCATTGGTGTGGCATGTCTCTATAAGTATCCTGAGTTAATACCCGTAGAAGACTCTTATGCTATTACAAAGGTTTCCTTTCCATATATACCTGGTTTTTTATCATTTAGAGAAGGCTTGGCACTCATAAAGGCAATCACAAAACTAAAGATAAGGCCTGATGTGCTACTTTTTGATGGTCAGGGCATTGCACATCCACAGGGGCTTGGTATAGCCTCACATATAGGGGTTTTGCTTGATATTCCTTCTGTAGGGTGTGCAAAATCAAGGCTTGTGGGAGATTATATTCCACCTGGCACAAAAAGGGGACAATGGTCTCCTTTATACTATGGCGGTAGGGTCGTCAGTGCAGTTTTAAGGACAAGGGATAATACAAGACCTCTCTTTGTGTCAACAGGGCATAAAATTGATTTAAAAGGCTCTATAGAAGTTATCCTCAAATCTACCACCAAATACAGGCTACCCGAGCCTTTAAGAAAGGCAGACTATCTATCAAGGAAGCTAAAAAGAGGGTTGGCTTTATCATCCAGATTCCATCAAATTACTTTCTATGCGTAAACCACTCATAGCAGCAAACTGGAAGATGAATAAGACCACAGGTGAGGCTGAGGACTTTATCCATTCATTCCTGCCCATAGTCAAAGATGTGATGGATGTTGATATAATAATTGCGCCACCATTTACATCCCTGATAAATGTATCCCGACTCCTCCGTGGCACTAACATAAAACTTGCAGCCCAGGATGTATTCTATGAGGACAAAGGTGCGTTTACAGGTGCGGTATCCCCTGTTATGCTTTTAGATGCAGGATGCAGTTTTGTAATTATAGGGCATTCTGAAAGGAGACAGCATTTTCTGGAGACAGATGAGATTGTAAATAAAAAAGTTAAGGCTTCAAGGGAAAATGGGCTTGAGGTTATTCTCTGTATAGGAGAATCCCTCAAGGAGAGAGAAGATAGTAAGACATTTGAGGTGCTCCATAGACAGCTTTCAAATTCCTTGAAAGATATTCCTCTAAGAGGAATATCAATAGCTTATGAACCAGTCTGGGCTATTGGAACAGGAAGGACAGCTACACCCATGCAGGCAAATGAGGCGCATGCCTTTATAAGGGGATGGCTGAGGAAACAATACGGTGAGGATGCTGATAAAACAAGAATTCTCTATGGTGGAAGTGTAACCCCTGAAAACATTTATTCTCTAACTGTAGAGCCTGAAGTTGATGGTGCCCTTGTGGGAGGGGCAAGCCTTGACCCTCAGAGTTTTGGTAAAATAGTAATAAGGGCTTGGAGGAGGATATAGATGTTTACACTGTTAGTAATAATTCATGTGATTGTTGCGATACTTTTAATCTTTATAGTGCTGATTCAGAGAGGCAAGGGCGCTGAGATGGGTGCTGCCTTTGGAGGCTCATCACAGACCATCTTTGGCCCAAGAGGCGCTGCAACATTCTTAAATAAACTTACAGTGGTGATGGCTATTATCTTTATGCTCACATCCCTGTCATTAGCAGTACTCTCTGCTAAAAAGGTCTCTGTTATGCCTGAGCGGAGCCCCATTCAAAGTGAACAGTCACAGCCTGCGAGGTAATTTATTAATGATAAGGAGCAGAGGAGCAAAAGAGCAGAGAAGATTTTTTAGAAAATTATTTAACTTTTGCACCTTTGCTCTAATAATTTCTCTACTACTTCTTTCCTGTGTTAAGGAGCCATCAGTAAAAAAACCTGATACCCTTACCGTTGGCTTCCTTGCGGATGCAAAAAGGCTTCTGCCAATGCTTGCATCGGATAGCGCATCAGCAGAGATAAGCGGCTTGATATTCAACGGACTTACAAAATATGATAAAAATATACGCATCAGAGGCGACCTTGCAGAATCATGGATAATCTCTCCTGATGGGCTTCAGATTACATTTAAATTAAAAAGGGGTGTCAAGTGGCAAGACGGTGTTGAGTTTACTGCAGATGATGTGTTTTTTACTTATCAGACGGTCATAAACCCGAAAGTAGCTACACCCTATAGCAGTAACTATGGCCCTGTGAGAAAGGTTGAAGCCCTTGACAGATACACTGTAAGGGTTACATATTCTGAGCCCTATGCACCTGCGCTTGAATCATGGGGTATGGGGATAATCCCGAAACATCTGCTTGAAGGAAAAGATATTAATACAGATGCCTTCAATCGCAATCCAGCTGGTATGGGTCCATATAGACTCAAGGAATGGGTTACAGGACAGAAGATCGTCCTTGAGGCAAATGATACCTATTTTGAAGGAAAACCTAAGATTGAGCAGTATATTGCCAAGATAACAACCGACCAGTCAGCAATGTTTCTTGAACTACAGGCAGGTATCATAGACCTGATGAATCTAACCCCCACACAATTTAAGGTTCAATCAGAAAAGGCGCTTATTAAAAAATATTTCCAGAAGTTCAACTATCCTGCCTTCTCATACACCTATCTTGGATACAATCTGCTGGATCAGAGATTTGCAGACAAAAGGGTAAGACAGGCAATAACACATGCCATCAATAAAAAGGCAATTATTAATGGAGTGCTCTTTGGTTATGGAACTCCATGCACAGGACCATTTCCTCCTGAGTCATGGGCATATAATCTGAATGTGAAGACCTATGAATATAATCCTGAGCGGGCAAGGCAATTACTCAGGGAGGCAGGCTGGGTTATGGGTAAAAGCGGATTCTTGGAAAAGGATAATAAGCCTTTTTCCTTTACTATACTGGTGAATCAGGGGAATGAGGTGAGGCTTAAGGCTGCAGAGATAATTCAGCAGGACCTCAAAAAAGTGGGTATTGATGTAAAGATTACTGTCCTTGAATGGCAGAGCATGCTTCATGAATTTATCCATAAAAAGAGGTTTGAGGCAGTAATCCTTGGCTGGGCACTATCCCGTGACCCTGATATGTATGATATATGGCACTCATCAAAGACAAAAGAGGGGGAGTTCAATTTTATCTCATATAAAAATCCCGAGGTTGACAGGCTCCTCATTGAGGGAAGAAGGACATTTGATATGGAGAAAAGAAAAAAGATATATAACAGGATACATGAGATACTTGCAGAGGAACAGCCTTATACCTTCCTCTATGTGCCTGATGCACTGCCGATACTGCACAGGCGTTTCAAGGGTGTGGAGAAGACAGCCTTGGGCATTATGCATGATTGGCCCCTACAGTGGTATGTGCCCCGCAGCAGGATAGAGTGGTATAACTAAATGTAAAGATTCTATCCTGAAATAAATTCAGGGCTAAACAATATCAACTAATGTTCTAAACATTTTGAATTTGGGTCATTTAAATTTGTTTAGGATTTCGGATTTTGAATTCAGGATTTAATTTTAAAAAATGCCTTGTTTTTTCAGCCTTAGCGTATAAAAATTTTAGACTCTTCTGGTTTGGACAGCTTGTCTCCCTGACAGGCTCATGGATGCACTCCACCGCACAGGGCTGGCTTGTGCTTAAACTCACTGACTCTCCTTTTTACCTCGGACTTGTGGGCACAGCAGGAGGTCTTCCAATACTATTATTCTCATTAGCTGGTGGAGTGGCTGCTGACAGGTTCCAGAAAAAGAACATCCTTTTAACTACACAGATAATGTTTACTCTACTTTCCCTGACACTAGCAATCCTAATAACTACAGGTGTTATAAATGTGTGGTACATACTCCTGCTTGCACTTTTTATCGGTCTTGTAGGCGCCTTTGACCTTCCTGCAAAGCAGTCTTTTATCCTGGAGATGGTAGAGAAAGAAAGTGTTTTAAATGCAGTTGCACTCAACTCAGCAGCATTTAATGGAGCAAGGATTATAGGTCCTACTATTGCAGGGTTCATTATTGGCTCTTTTGGTCTTGCAGTATGTTTTTACATAAATGCACTTACCTTTATCGCACTGATTCTCAGTCTTTTAAAAATGCGCCTTGATGCTGAACCAACTCCTTCCACAAAAGGATATTCTAACATTACTAAGGAATTAAATGAAAAATCGCTTATAAGCGATTTGAAAGAGGGCATAAGATACATCCTTAACGAACCAAAGATATGTACCATTATTATTTTAGTGGCAATAACAAGCCTCCTCGGGTTTCCTTACATTACCTTCCTGCCTGTGTATGCAAGAGACATCCTTCAGACAGGACCTACAGGGCTTGGGATATTAATGAGCTCTGCAGGTGCGGGTGCCTTTACAGGAGCAATATCCCTTGCATTAAGAAAGGACTTCAAGAGAAAGGGATTGCTTTTTGCTGTCTCCGGGATAACATTCCCTGTAGCACTTCTTATATTCTCTCATTCAACATTACCACCACTTTCCTATGTAATGTTATTTCTTGCCGGATTGGGTGCTGTAAGCCAGCTTGCTACAGCAAACAGCATACTTCAGATTACAGCACCTCAGAGGCTAAGGGGTAGGGTGATGAGTGTATTTACACTCATGTTTCTTGGAATGGCAACCATAGGAAACTTTATTGTTGGAAGCATTGCACATCATATCGGGACAAGGGGTGCAGTTGCAATAGGTGCTGTATTATGTCTGTCAGGAGTTATATTACTCTTATGGAAAAAGCCTGAGGTCCTGAAAATTTAGACGGGTAGCATTCTTTGATAGGATGTAACTGCCTGATAAAACTAAATTATTGAATAAAACAATAAAGTAAATATAAAAATGCGGAATCCAGAGTCGCTAAGTTTTTCTGGATTCCCGTTCCCCGATTAAAAACTTCTGGGACAAGTTTCACGGCAATGACAACAGAAAGAAAAAAGATTATACCCTGATGCAGGGCATCGAGGAATTCTTTTGATTAAAGAAATCAAATACAGAAAGAAGATTTAGAGGAGAAGGATGAAGACAGAGGAAACCCGACATGAACGATTCAAAAGAATAGCAACTAAAAGGACTAACGATATCCTTGAGAAAATCAGGATACTCGGGAATTGTTCAAACAAAAGCTCTTATGAATATACAGAAGAGGAGATAAACAAGATTTTCAATGAGATTGAGAAACAGCTAAAATTAACAAAGGCAAAATTTCTGGCAGGGAAAGGGGAGAGGTTTAGGCTGTAAATAGCTTTTGTGTTGACAAACTCATATCTATTTTGTAGACTTTTTGTAGGACGATAAGAGACGTTTGGGGGTGATAAAATGAAATTTGTAACTGTGAGAGACTTTAGAATAAGACCTGGCGTTGTGTGGAGCAACCTTGAAAAAAATGAGGAAGTAGTAATCACATCAAATGGAAAGCCGATAGCTCTTTTGACAGGGGTAAGCGATATTAATTTTGATGAGACATTAAAAGCGCTTCGCCGTGCAAAAGCAGAGCTTGCTGTATCAAAGATGCGTAAAGCTTCTGTCAAAAAGGGACTGTCCAGGCTTACTCCTAAAGAAATTGAAACAGAGATTCTCGCCACAAGAAGAGCGAGGAGATAGTGCGAGTAGTTTTAGACACCAACATTCTCGTCTCTGCACTTATAACACCCTTTGGTAATTCAGCACGAATTCTTGATATGGTACTGCTTAGGGAATTGCAGGTTTTATATGATGACAGGATTCTTTCTGAATATTGGGAAGTTCTGCTCAGACCAAAATTCGGTTTTGAGAAAAGAGATGTTGATGACCTTTTGTCTTTTATTGAGGCTGACGGTATTAAAATAACAGCAACTCCTGTTAATGAACCACTTATAGATGAAGATGATATTTCTTTCATTGAGGTTGCCATAACAGGATTGGCAGATTCATTAATCACAGGCAACAAGAGGCATTTTAAGGGAAAATCTGCAAAACGAGTTAAAATTATGACTTCTGATGAATTTTTGAAGCTCTGGAGACAGAGGAAGAAGTGAATAAGATTTTCTCTGAGATTGATAAGCAATTGAAATATACGAAGGCCATAAGTGAAAGAATATAGGGACAACCCCCATATTTTTCTGTGTCCCTCATGATCTCTTTTTCCTCGGCCTCCCACCCTTCCTTGGCCTTAGGTCTCGATTCAATAGTGTTTCTAATTTATCAAAAAACTCTCTCCGCACAATGGTCTACCTGTTGATGTAGCCTTCCTTATCTTCTCTTCCTCACTCCCTGCAAGCACAAAACTCGCATAACCCTTTCTTTCTTCATCCCTTAACCATTTATGAAGTG
>Ga0101945_1001367_pt1 | contig 25039 bp, 22 predicted proteins | sample DewCreD2012metaG_2_FD_75246 | JGI IMG/M metagenome (GOLD analysis project Ga0101945, IMG submission 75246) | Hot spring sediment bacterial and archeal communities from British Columbia, Canada, to study Microbial Dark Matter (Phase II) - Dewar... ... | reverse complement strand
CCCCTAAAGGCCAGGGAGACGGTGGGGGTGCTGGTCCTTAAGGGTAAAGGTCTTTCCCGGCGGATTCCTTTCCTCTCCTTCCTGGCTTCCCAAGTGGCCTTGGCGGTGCGCAACGCCCAGGCGTACCTGAGGGCGGAGGAGCTGGCCATCAACGAGGAGCGCACCCGCATCGCCCGGGAGATCCACGACGGCATCGCCCAGAGCCTGGCCTTCATGGCCTTGAAGCTGGATCTGGCGGAGAGGCTTCTTGCCAAGGACCGGGAGGCGGCCCTGAAGGCCTTGGCCGAGGTAAAGGAGACCCTGAGGGCGCAGATCCGGGAGGTGCGCCGGAGCATCTTCGCCCTAAGGCCCATCGACCTGGAGCGCTACGGCTTCCTGGAATCCGTACGCCGCTACGCCCAGGCCTTCGCTGAGCAGGCGGGCTTTCGGGTGCAGCTTTCCCTACCGGAGGGAGTGGGGCTTTCCCAGGCCAGCGAGCTGGTCCTCTTCCGGGTTCTGCAGGAGGCCCTCACCAATGCCGCCAAGCACGGCAAGCCCAGCCGGGTGGAGGTGGAACTCGTCCCCTTGGGGGAGCGGGGGGCGCGGCTGGTGGTCCGGGACAACGGGAAGGGGTTCCAAAACGCCGAGGCCCAGGGCTTAGGTGGGTTTGGCCTCACCCAGATGCGGGAGCGGGTGGAGGCCCGGGGTGGGCGTTTCCAGGTGCGTTCGGAGCCGGGAAAGGGCACGGAGGTGGTGGCGGAGGTTCCTTACTGAGGACCTGCTTATCATGGGAGGCATGGACCGTCCCGTACGGGTGCTCTTTGTCTGCTTGGGGAATATCTGCCGAAGCCCCCTGGCGGAAGGAGCGTTCCGCAAACTCATCCGGGAGCGGGGCCTCGAGGCCCGGTTTGAGGTGGATTCCGCCGGCACGGGGGCTTGGCACGCCGGGGAGCCCATGGATCCCCGGGCCCGCAAGGTGCTGGAGCGGGAAGGGGCCTACTTCCCCCATGTGGCCCGGCAGATGACCCGGGAGGATGCCCTCCACTACGACCACATCCTGGTGATGGACTGGGAGAACCTGGTGGAGGTGCAAAGGCGTTTCCCCGAGGCCAGGGGGAAGGTGCGCCTCCTCCTGGACTACCTGGGCGGGGGGGAGGTGCCGGACCCGTACTACGGGGACCTGGAGGACTGCCAAGAGGTCTACTGGATGGTGGAAGCGGCTGCCAGGGCTTTCCTGGACCGCCTTTTGGGGGAGGATGGACCCCAGGAAACTTCTTGAACGGGCGGGGCTTGAGGCTAAGGATGTGCCTCAGCCCCTCTACGGCGGGGATATTTCCCGGGTGTACCGCCTGGGGGCCTATGTGGTGAAGCTTGCGCCGAACCCACCTTTAGGCTTCTTCCCCGCGGAAGCCCGGGGGCTTAGGGCCCTGGCCGAGCGGGGGGTGCGGGTGCCCCGGGTATTCTTTGCCTCGGAAGAGGGATTGGTCCTGGAATATCTGCCGGAAGGACCACCCGATTGGGAGGGCCTGGCCCGCATGCTGGCGGGGCTTCACCGCCAGCGCGAAGCGGTTTACCGGGCCGAGGCGGGGTTTTTGGGCACCTTTCCCCTGCCGGGCGGGGAGGGGAGGGAGTGGACGGAGTTCTTCTTTTCGCGGTGCATAGAGCCTCTCTTGCAGGCCACTTGGGACCGCCTCGAGGGCCTTGGTCCCAGGGTGGAAGCCCTCTTTCAAAGGCCCCTGCCCGCCGAGGGGCCTGCACCCCTGCACGGGGACCTTTGGCACGGCAACCTTCGGTTTACCCCGGAGGGACCTGCCCTCTTGGATCCTTCCTTTTTCGTGGGGGAGCGGGGGGTGGACCTGGCCATGATGCGCCTATTCGGAGGGTTTCCCAAGGCTTTCTGGCAGGCTTACCAGGCACTATACCCCATTCCGGAGGAGGTGGAGGAGGCCCTGCCCCGGTACCAGGTCTACTACCTCCTGGCCCATGTGCACTTCTTCGGCAAGGGCTACCTCGGTTCCCTATGGAAGGCGATTTCCGCCTCTTAGGTCCCATTGACTGGCTGCAACTCCTCGCCCAGGGGGGGAAGACCGGGGTTTTCACCGTGGAGGCAGGGGGTGGAAGGGGGGAGGTTTACCTGGAGCAGGGCCGGCCCGTCCATGCGGTGTTCGGGGAGAAGGTGGGGCGGGAGGCCTTGCTGGAGGTGCTGGCGTTGAAGGAGGGGCGCTTTCGCTTCCTGCTTGCCGTGCGCCCTCCCTTGAGTTCCCTGGAAGGCCCCCTCGAGGCCTACCTCTTGCAAGCGATCCGCTTCCTGGACGAGCGGGTGGAGGTGGGTCCCTTTGACCTGGTGCGGCCGGGGTCCCGGGCCCAGGCGGTCCAAAGTACCCTGGACCCCGTGGAGCTTTCCCTCCTCCTGGCCCTGGGCAGTGGCCAAAGCCCCCTGGACCTGGCCTCCCGCCTGGCCCTGCCCCTGGGGGAGGTCCTGAGGCGCCTGGGCCACCTGGCCCGGCTGCGCCTGGTGGAGGTATTCCCCCGGGTGCCGCGCACGGCCCGGCTTCGGGTGGCCCTGGGGCGACAGGGGGCGCAGGTGGATGCCTTGCTGCTTTCCGCTTGGCGGGAGCATTACGGTCCCTTTCAGCGGGTAAGGGTAAAGGCCCAGAAGGAGGTACTCCTTTCGGTGGAAGGCGCGGAGGGCGTAGGGGTGGAGATCCGCCTTGCGCCGGAACTGCTTCTCTTCCACGGGCTTCAGGTGGGGGAGGAGGTCTTGGTGTGGCCGGAAGTGTGAAGCATGGTATCCTTCCCCCATGGCGGAAGCGTTGGTGGCCCTGGAGTCCGCGCTCCTGACCCATGGGTTGCCCTACCCCCTGAACCTGCGCACCGCTAAAGCCCTGGAGGAAGCGGTGCGAGCTGAAGGAGCTATCCCCAAGACCATCGCCCTCGTGCAGGGGGAGGTGCGCGTCGGCCTTTCCCAGGAGGAGATGGAGGCCCTAGCCCAAGGCGGTGCGGAGAAGGCGAGCCTCTGGAACCTTCCCGCCCTCTTGGTCCAGAGGAAAAGCGCCGGAACCACGGTGGCGGCCACGGTCCACCTGGCCTACCGCCACGGGATCGCGGTCTTCGCCACCGGGGGGATCGGGGGAGTGCATCCCGAGCCCTTTGACGAGAGCGCTGATCTTTTGGCCCTTGCTCGTACCCCCATCCTGGTGGTTTCCTCTGGGCCCAAGGCCATCTTGGACCTGAGGGCCACCCTGGAGCGCCTGGAAACCCTGGGGGTTTCCGTGGTGGGCTACCGCACGGACCGCCTGCCCGCCTTCTTTTCCCCTTCTTCCCCTTTCCCCGTGCCCGCCCGGGTGGAAACCCCCCTCGAGGCCGCCTTGATCCTCCGCAAGTCCCGGGAGCTGGGCTTAGGGGCAGTCCTCCTGGTGAACCCGGTGTCCCAGGGCCTGTCCTACGAGGAGGTGGTCCTTTGGGTGGAGGAGGCCAACCACCAAGCGGCCAGGGAAGGGGTGTTTGGCAAGGCCCTCACCCCCTACCTCCTGAGGCGCCTTTCCGAGCTTTCCCAAGGGGAGACCGACCGGGTCAACGAGAGGCTTCTCCTGGAAAACGCCCGCCTGGCGGCCCGGGTGGCCCTGGCCTTTGCCGGGCTAGAATAGCCTTGTGTGCGAACTGGGGGAAAGGTTAAGGCGGGCCCGGGAGGAGAAGGGGCTTTCCCTTAAGGAGGCGGCGGCGCGGTTGGCCTTGAAGGCCAAGGTGCTGGAGGCCCTCGAGGCCTGCCGTTTTGAGGAGCTTCCCGAGCCAGCCTTGACCCGGGGATACCTCCGGCGCTACGCCCTTCTCCTGGGGCTGGATCCCGAGCCCCTTCTGGCCCTTTATCCCCTGGCCCCCACCTTTCCGCCCCCACCCCCGCCGCCTTCCCGGCGCCCTTTCCCCTGGTTGCTTTTGCTGGCCTTGGCCCTCTTGGGAGCCTTAGGGTATGGGGCCTACCTGGTTTTGCGTCCAGCGCCCGTGCAGACGGTGAGCCTGCCCCCTGAGCCCCCGCCCAAGCCTCCGGAGCGCTACGGGCTTCGGGTGGTGAGCGAGCCCCCGGGAGCCCGGGTGTACCTGGATGGCTTCTACCTGGGCCAGACGCCCTTGGCCTCGCCACCCCTGGAAGGAGGCAGGCGCTTTCTTAGGCTGGAGCTACCCGGGTACGAGCCGGTGGAGGAGGAGGTGAACCTGGACCGGAACCTCTCCTTGAGCTACCGCCTGGTTCCCAAGCCTTCCCCTGCACCTACTTCTATCAATCCCCAAGTGGAAGTTTCCCCGGGGAAGCTGGTGCTTCGCCTCGAGGGCCGGAGCTGGCTCAGGGTCACCCAGGGGGAGAAGCGCCTGTACGAGGGCATCCCCGAGGTGGGTGCGGAGCTTAGCTTTGACCTTCCGGTGGAGGTGCGCTCGGGGAATCCCGGGGCGGTGCGGGTTTTCCTGGATGGCAAGGACCTTGGGCCCTTGGGGGAGCCGGGAAAGCCCCTTACCCGCCGCTTTGAGGCGCCTTGATGCGGAAGCTTGGAAGGGGGCTATACTGGTTCGTTGGAGCCCCGAGGATGGTCCTTTGGGCTGATGGGGCTCCTGGAGGTCTATGGCGAAGATCGGCTTTGTGAGCCTGGGCTGCCCCAAGGCCCTGGTGGACTCGGAACAGATCCTTTCCCGGCTGAAGGCCCTCGGCTACGAAACCAGTGCCACCTACGAGGAGGCGGAGCTGGTGGTGGTGAACACCTGCGGCTTCATTACCCCGGCCATTGAGGAGAGCCTCGAGGCCATCGGGGAGGCCTTGCGGGAAAACGGCAAGGTGGTGGTGACGGGATGCCTGGGGGCCAGGCCCGAGGTGATCCGGGAAAGGTACCCCAATGTGCTGGAAGTCACCGGCCCCGGGGAGGTGGAGCGGGTTTTGCAGGCCGTGCAGGAGGTGCTTCCCGCACCCCGCAACCCTCTTTTGGACCTCATCCCGCCCCAGGTGAAGCTCACTCCCCGGCACTACGCCTACCTGAAGCTTTCCGAGGGATGCGATCACCGCTGTAGCTTCTGCATCATCCCCAAGCTGAGGGGAGGCTTGCGCTCCCGCGACGCCGGGGAGGTCCTGGCGGAGGCCGCCCGGCTGGTGGCCACGGGCACCCGGGAACTCCTCCTCATCGCCCAGGATCTCTCCGCCTACGGGGTGGACCTCCGCCACCGGGAAAGCTTCTGGGGTGACCGCCTGGTGAAGGCGGAGCTTAAGGACCTTCTTTCCCACATGGCGGAGCTCGGGGCTTGGATACGGCTTCACTACGTCTACCCCTATCCCCACGTGCGGGAGCTTCTTCCCCTCATGGCCGAGGGCAAGGTGCTTCCCTACCTGGATGTGCCCCTCCAGCATGCTTCGGAGCGAATCCTCCGCCTCATGCGCCGTCCCGGAGGGTACCAAAGCCACCTGAAGACCCTGAGGTCCTGGCGGGAGGTGGTCCCAGGGCTTTGCGTCCGCTCCAGCTTTATCGTGGGCTTCCCTGGGGAAACGGAGGAGGACTTCCAGATCCTCCTGGACTTTGTGCAGGAGGCGGAGCTGGACCGCGTGGGGGTCTTCACCTATTCCCCGGTGGAGGGAGCCGAGGCCAACGCCCTTTCGGGCCATGTCCCCGAGGAGGTTAAGGAGGAACGGAAGGCCAGGCTTATGGAGGTGCAGGCGGAAATCAGCCTGCGAAAGAACCAAAGCTTCGTGGGGAAGACCCTCGAGGTCCTGGTGGACGAGCTTCCGGAGCCTGGCTTGGCCGTGGGCCGGAGCTATCGGGATTCCCCGGGCATAGACGGGCTGGTCTACGTGGAAACCGACGGCACGGTCAGGGTGGGGGAGAGGATCCCGGTTCGGATAACCCGGGCGGATACCTACGACCTTTACGGGGTCCAGGTTTAGGATAGGAGCGGTATGTACATCGTCATCGCCGGGGGCGGGGAGGTGGGCGGGGAACTGGCCCGCACCCTGGAAAAAGCCCATGAGGTGGTGGTGCTGGACCGCAACCCCCAGGCCAAGGAGCGCTTCGCCCATCTGGACGTGAAGGTGGTGGTGGGCGGGGCCACCGACCCCGATGCCCTTAGGGAGGCCGGGGTGGACCGGGCGGACCTCTTCATCGCCAGCACGGATTCCGATGAGGTGAACCTGCTGGCCTCCCTTCTGGCCAAGGGCCTTGGGGCCAAGGAAACCCTGTGCTTCGTGGGCAAGGGAGGGTACGTGGAGGTGCTCACCGATCCCCGCACCGCCGAGATCCTGGGTACCCGCATCGATAAGGTCCTCTGGCCGCAAAGGGCCATGGCCAGGGAGATCGTGGAGGTGATCCTGGTTCCCGGAGCCGTGGACACCGAGGTGCTGGCGGAGGGGCGGCTCCGCTTCGTGGAGTACCGGGTGAAGGAAGGAGGGCCCTACGCCCACCGGCTTCTATCCGAGCTTCCCTGGCCGGAGGGGGTCCTGGTGGTGGGGTTGGTGCGCGATGGAACCTTTTGGAGTTTCGCCCACCCGGAGTATCCCGAGGTCATCCTGGAGCCCGGGGACAAGATCCTTTTCGTTACCACCCTAAGGGCTTTCCCTGAGCTGGAGGCCTACTTCGCCACGGGGCGGGGCGTGCGCAGGGTGATGGTCATCGGTGGGGGAAACGTGGGTTTTATGGTGGCCCAGGAGCTTCTAAGGCGGCGCCTCGAGGTGGTGATCATCGAGCCCAGCCGCGAACGGTGCGAGTGGCTTTCCCAGGAGCTTCCCGGTGCCCTCATCATCCAAGGGGATGGTACCGACCTGGAGCTTCTGGAGGCGGAGGGATTGCAGGAAGCCGATGCGGTGGTGGCGGTGACCGACAACGACGAGAAGAACCTCCTGGCCTCCCTCCTGGCCAAGCAGCTTGGGGTGGGTAAGGTGATCACCCGGGTGTCCCGCTCGGAAACCCGAAGGCTCTTTGAGCAGGTGGGCATAGACCTGCCCCTCACGCCCCGCCAGGCGGCGGTGCGGGCGGTCTTGGACTACCTGGGACCCGAGAACGTGGAGCATGTGTCCACCATGGACGAGAACATCGAGCTGCTGGAGGTGGAGCTTCCGGAGAACTTCAGGCCCCGGTACCTGAGCACCCTGGCCACGCCCCAGGTGGCCCCGGTGGCCCTGGAGCGGGACCATCGGGTGATGCTCTACCGCGAGGACCTCGAGGCCCTGCCCAACGACCGGCTCTTTTTGGTGGTGGCCCGGGAGGTGGCGGATGAAGCCGTGGCCCGTGTCGTCGGCTAGGCAGGGGTTTCGCTCCAGCCTCTACCTCCTGGGCCTTACCTACCAGGGCTTTGGCCTTCTCATGCTGGCCTTCGCCCTCCTGGCCCTGGGCTGGGGGGAGGACGCCCGGGGGTTTCTTTTGGGGACGGTGCTGGGGGTGGGGTTGGGTAAGGCCTTGCAGGAGGTGGGACATCCAGAGGCCCAACCGCATCGGGCCGAGGTTTTCGCCGCCGTGGCCCTGCTTTGGCTTTTGGTGCCCGCCTTAGGGGCCATACCCTACTGGGTCTCGGGGGGGCTGAACTATCTGGACGCCCTTTTTGAGGCGGTTTCCGGCTTTACCACCACTGGGGCCACGGTGCTTTCGGATTTCGGGCAGTTTGGCAAGAGCCTTTTTCTCTGGAGAAGCTTCACCCAGTGGATGGGGGGTATCGGCATCGTGGTGCTCTTCCTGGTGGTCTTTCCCCAGCTTCAGGTGGCGGGCCGCCAGGCCTTTTTCGCCGAGAGCACGGGGGTGGAGAAGGAGAAGCTTACGCCCAGGCTACGGCACACCGCCCAGGCGGTCTTGCGGGTGTACCTGACCCTGACCGCCTTGGCCTTCCTGGCCTACTGGTGGGCGGGCGTACCCGTCTTTGAGGCCTTGGCCAACGCCCTCACCACCACCCCGGCGGGAGGGTTCAGCCCCAACCCGCAAAGCTTTGCCGCCTACCCCCTCCTGGCCCAGTGGCTGGGTAGCCTCTTCATGTTCCTGGCGGGGGTGAACTTCCTTCTCCAGTACCGGCTGTTCTTCGGACGGGAGGTCAAACCCCTCTTCAGGGATGCGGAGTTCCGGGCCTATGCCCTGCTGGTGCTCCTTGCGGGTTTACTGCTTTCCCTTTACCTCTACACCCACCACATGTACAGCCTCGAGGCCAGCCTCCGCCATGCCTTCTTCCAGGTGATCTCCATCGTGACCACCACGGGTTTTGCCAGCGTGGACTTCGCCCAGTGGGTGGTGCCGGCCCAGGCCATCCTGGTGCTCCTCATGTTCGTGGGGGGAAGCGCGGGCTCGGGGGCGGGGGGCATCAAGGTGGTGCGCTGGCTTTTGCTTTTCGGGCTTCTCAGGCGGGAGATCACCCGCACCCTCCACCCCAGGGCGGTCCTTCCCCTTCGCCTGGGTCCCCGGGTGGTTTCCGAGGAGGCTTTGCGGCAGGTTTCCGTTTTCATCTTCCTTTACACCCTTCTCTTTGGCTTCGGCACCCTGACCCTGGCCCTTTTGGAGGGGAGTTTTGTGGAGGCCTTTACCGCCAGCGCCCAGGCCATCGGCAACATCGGGCCGGGGCTGGGGACGGTGGGCCCTATGGGTTCCTATGCGGAACTCCATCCTGTTTCCAAGGTGGTCCTCATCTTCCAGATGTGGGCGGGGCGGATAGAGATCCTTCCCGTGGTCCTCCTCTTCAGCCCGGAGCTCTGGCGGCGGCTTCGGTGAAGGGTATAATCCACCCCATGAGGGTACTGGGGCGCCTTACCGCCATGCCTGAGCTTCCCGAGGCCCTTAGGGGCTTGAGGAAGCTGGCCTATAACCTGTGGTGGAGCTGGAATCCGGAGGCGGCAGAGCTTTTCCAGGAGATCGATTCCTCGCTTTGGAAGCGTTTCCGCGGCAATCCGGTCAAGTTGCTTTTGGAGGTGGACCCCGCCCGCCTCGAGGCCCTGGCGGGAAGCACCTATCCCGCCCGGGTCCAGGCGGTGGTGGCGGCCTTGGAGGCCTACCTCAAGGAACGGGAGGTAAAGCAAGGGCCTCTCACCGCGTATTTCTCTGCGGAATACGGCTTCCACAGTTCCTTACCCATCTATGCGGGGGGGCTTGGGGTGCTGGCCGGGGATCACATCAAGGCGGCCAGCGACCTGGGTTTGAACCTGGTGGGGGTGGGGATCTTCTACCACGAGGGCTATTTCCACCAGCGCCTTTCCCCGGAGGGAGCCCAGGTGGAGGTGTACGAAACCCTGCATCCGGAAGAGCTACCCCTTCTGCCCGTGCAGGACCGGGAGGGTCATCCCTTAAGGGTGGGGGTGGAGTTTCCGGGGCGTACGGTGTGGCTTGGGGCCTTCCGGGTGCAGGTGGGTGCCGTGCCCGTATACCTCCTCACCACCGATCTACCGGAAAATGCCCCGGAGGATCGGGCCATCACCGCCAGGCTTTACGCTCCCGGTCTCGAGATGCGCATCCAGCAGGAGATGGTCTTGGGGATCGGGGGAATCAGGCTGCTACGGGCCTTGGGGCTTAACCCCCAGGTCTTCCACATGAACGAAGGGCACTCGGCCTTCCTGGGCCTGGAGAGGGTGCGGGAGCTGGTGGCCGAGGGGTACACCTTCCCGGTGGCTTTGGAACTGGCCCGGGCCGGGGCCCTGTTCACCACCCACACCCCGGTGCCTGCGGGGCACGATGCCTTTCCTTTGGAGCTTGTGGAACGGTATCTCTTGGGTTTCTGGGAAAAGCTGGGCGTGGACAAGGAGGGCTTTTTCGCCCTGGGCCTCGAGGAGAAGCCCTGGGGTAAGGTCTTTTCCATGTCCAACCTGGCCCTTAGGACCAGCGCCCAGGCGGGTGGGGTTTCCCGCCTTCACGGGGAGGTTTCCCGGGAGATGTTCCACCACCTCTGGCCGGAGCTTCTGCGGGAGGAGGTGCCCATCGGCCACATCACCAACGGGGTCCACACCTGGACCTTCCTCCACCCCAGGTTCCGCCGCCATTACGCGGAGGTGTTTGGTCCTGACTGGCTGCGGCATCCTGAGGACCCCGCCACCTGGAGGGTGGAGGGGTTGGGGGAGGAGTTTTGGCGCATCCACCGGGACCTCAGGGCTGAGCTGGTGCGGGAGGTGCGCTCCCGCCTCTACGAGCAACGCCGTAGGAACGGGGAAAGCCCAAGCCGCCTCCGCCAGGCGGAGCGCCTCCTGGACCCGGAGGCCCTCACCGTCGGCTTCGCCCGCCGCTTCGCCACCTACAAGCGGGCCGTGTTGCTGTTCAAGGATCCCGAGCGCCTCCTCCGCATCCTCCAGGGCCCTTATCCCGTGCAGTTTGTCTTTGCGGGTAAGGCCCATCCCAAGGACGAGCCCGGCAAGGCTTACCTCCAGGAGCTGGTGGCCAGGATCAAGGAGTACGGCCTCGAGGACCGCATGGTGGTCCTGGAGGACTACGACATGTACCTGGCCCGGGTTTTGGTCCACGGCAGCGATGTCTGGCTCAACACTCCCCGGAGGCCCATGGAGGCCTCGGGCACCAGCGGGATGAAGGCGGCGTTGAACGGGGTCTTGAACTTAAGCGTCCTGGACGGTTGGTGGGCTGAGGCCTACAACGGAAAGAACGGTTTTGCCATCGGCGACGAACGGGTCTACGAGAACGAGGAAGCCCAGGACATGGCCGACGCCCAGGCCCTGTACGACGTGCTGGAGGGGGAGGTGCTTCCCCTTTTCTACGCCAAGGGGCCCGAGGGCTACTCCTCAGGGTGGCTTTCCATGGTCCACGAAAGCCTCCGCACCGTGGGCCCGAGGTTCAGCGCCGCCCGCATGGTGCGGGAGTACCTGGCCCTTTACCAAAGGGGGCAGGAGTGGGCGGGGAAGGCCAGAGGGGAAGAGGAGGTGCTGCGCGCCTTCCACCAGGCCCTGCCTGCCTTTTATGGCCTGGCCCTCCGGGTGGAGGTTCCAGGGGACCTGACCTTGAATGGGGAGCCCTTGCGGGCGCGGGCTTACCTGGAGGGGGAGGTGCCGGAGGCCCTAAGGCCTTTCCTCGAGGTCCAGCTGGTGGTGCGCCGCGCAGGCGGGGGGCTGGAAGTGGTGCCCATGGAGGAGGCCTCGGGATGGTTCGAGGTGGCCTACCGCCCTTCCCGGCCGGGAAGCTACGCCTACGGGGTGCGCATGGCCCTCAGGCATCCCGTGACGGGCCGGGTGGAGTGGGTGCGGTGGGCCTAGGGTATAATCGGCCCGTGCATCAGGGAGGGTGAGCATGAAAAGGATTCTTTTGCTGCTTGGGGTACTAGGGTTGGCCGTGGCCTTCGCCCAGGTGCGGACCTTGGACCAGATCAAGCGCTCGGGCGAGATCCGCATCGGCACGGAAGGGGCTTTCTCCCCTTTCAACTACTTTGACGAGAAGAACCAGCTGGTGGGGTTTGAGATCGACCTGGGCAACGCCATAGCCCAAAAACTGGGGCTGAAGCCCGTATGGATCACCCAGGCCTTTGATAGCCTTCTTATCCAGCTGAACCAGGGCCGGTTTGACTTCGTGATCGCCTCCCACGGCATCACCGAGGAACGGGCCAAGGCCGTGGACTTCACCAACCCCCATTACTGCACGGGCGGCATCATCGTGAGCAAGAAGGGAGGCCCCAAGACGGCCAAGGAGCTTCAGGGCAAGGTGGTGGGGGTGCAGATCGGCACCACCTATATGGAAGCTGCTCAGAAGATTCCCGGCATCAAGCAGGTCCGCACCTACCAGAAGGATCCCGATGCCCTTCAGGACCTCCTCTCGGGCCGCCTGGACGCCTGGATCACGGACCGGTTCGTGGCCAAGGAGGCCATCAAGGAGCGGAAGCTGGAGAATACCCTCCAGCTTGGGGAGCTGGTCTTCCAGGAAAGGGTGGCCATGGCCGTGGCCAAGGGCAATAAGAGCGTGCTCCAGGCTCTTAACCAGGCCCTGGCCGACCTGATGAAGGACGGTACCTACGCCCAGATCAGCAAGAAGTGGTTCGGCGAGGACGTGCGCTGTAAGTAAGCCAGTCCCGGGCCCGGGGTGAAGGGGTTGCCCTGGGCCCTTTTCCTGCCGTGAAGATGCCATCTTGGTTGCGGGTCTTCTTGCTCCTGGCCCTCCTACTTGGGGGGTATTTCGGCTTGTTCGCCCTTTTGGGCGTGGTGCTGGAGCGCTACTTCCTTCTTACTGGCTTTGGACCTGACCGGGCGGCTTCCGCAGGCCAGGCCATGGCCTTGGGTGCGGAGATCACCTTAAAGCTCACCTTGATCTCCAGCCTGGCAGGGCTGGTCATCGGGGTATTCGCCGGGATGTTCCGCCTATCCCGGCGTTTGTGGGTGCGGCTTCCCGCCAGCTTTTACATCTGGGTTACCCGGGGCACGCCCCTTTTGGTGCAGATCCTCTTTGCCTACAATGCCTTGCCCCTCCTGCTTCAGCCCCTCTGGCCCGAGGCCCAGCAGGTTCTCACCCCCTACTGGGCGGCCTTCATCGCCCTTTCCTTCAACGTGGGGGCGTATAACGCCGAGGTGGTCCGGGCGGGCATCCAGGCCATTCCCAAGGGGCAGTGGGAGGCGGCCTGGTCCCTTGGGCTTTCCCCGGCGGACACCATGCGCTTCGTGATCCTGCCCCAGGCCTTGCGCATCGTGGTACCTCCCTTGGTCAACAACGTGGTGGCCCTTCTCAAGGATTCCTCCCTGGCCAGCGTCATCGCCCTTACCGAGCTGGCCCTCTCCGGGCAGCGCATCATCTCGGCTACCTTCCGGCCCGTGGAGGTCTACCTGGCGGTGGCGGCCATTTACCTCCTCCTGACCACCGTGCTCACCTTCTTCACAAACCTTTTGGAGCGGAGGCTCCAGGTGGCGGGGAGGTAGGGCTTGTGGAGGGGAAGGGGCTACGGGTATACTGCCTGCGGCATAAAGGAGGTGTAAGGTTATGTGGCTGAGGAATACGTTATTGGCAGGGATCGCCTTCCTGGGCTTGAGCCTAGCCCAGGAGTTCGTCACCATCGGATCGGGTTCCACCACGGGGGTCTACTTTCCCGTGGCCACGGGTATGGCCAAGCTGGTGAACGATGCAGGTGTGGGCATTCGGGCCAACGCCCGCTCCACCGGGGGCAGCGTGGCCAACATCAACGCCATCGCCGCCGGGGAGTTCGAGATGGCTTTGGCGCAAAACGACATCGCTTACTACGCTTATCAGGGATGTTGCATCGCTGCCTTCGATGGGAAGCCCGTGAAGGGCATCCGCGCTTTGGCGGCCCTTTACCCTGAGGTCATCCATATCGTGGCCCGGGCGGATGCGGGCATCCGCACCGTGGCCGACCTCAAGGGCAAACGGGTGGTGGTGGGCGATGTGGGCTCGGGTACCGAGCAAAATGCCCGGCAGATCCTCGAGGCCTACGGCCTCCGGTTTGAGGACCTGGGCCAGGCCATCCGGGTGAGCGCCACCCAGGGCATCCAGCTCATGCAGGATAAGCGGGCGGATGCCCTCTTCTACACGGTGGGCCTGGGGGCCAGCGCCATCCAGCAACTGGCCCTCACCACCCCCATCACCCTGGTGGCGGTGGACCTGGGCAAGATCCAGGCCATCGCCAAGAAGTACCCCTTCTACGTGGGCTTCAACATCCCCGGGGGTACCTACAAGGGAGTGGAGGTCACCACGCCCACGGTGGCGGTGCAGGCCATGCTGATCGCCTCGGAGAGGCTATCCGCCGATACCGTGTACAAGTTCATGAAGGCGGTGTTCGGCAACCAGGAGGCCTTCAAGAAGATCCACCCCAACCTGGAGCGCTTCTTCAGCCTGCAGAAGGCGGTGAAGGGCCTGCCCATTCCCCTGCACCCTGGTGCGGAGCGGTTCTACAAGGAGGTAGGAGTCCTCAAGTAGGCTCCTGGCTGAGCCCAGGGGGCCCCGCCTGGGGCCCCCTTTGCCTGGAGGAAGTATGGAGAAGGACGCCTCGCTTTTGGTGGAGGAAACCGAGCTAGGGGGGCGAAGGCCCAAGGGGGCGGGCCGGTATGTGCTCTTCGGCCTGGGGGTGGCCTGGAGCCTCTTTCAGCTTTGGGCCACCGAGCTGGGTACCCTGGACCCCATGCGGCTCAGGGCGGTGCACCTGGCCTTTGCCTTGGCCCTAGCCTTTGTGGCCTACCCGGGGAGGCGGGGACCACGGGAGCGCATTCCCCTCCTGGACTGGGGTATGGCCCTCTTGGGAGTAGCCGGGGCCCTCTACGTGGTCTGGGATTACTACGGGATCACCCAGCTCCGGGGGGGTATCCCCAGCCAGCGGGATGTCTTCATGGGGACCCTGACCCTTGGGGTTCTCTTCCTGGCTGCCTGGCGGGTGGTGGGGCCTGCGCTGCCCATCATTGCCTCGGTGTTCGTCCTCTACGCCCTTACCGGGCCCAAGGGGCTTCTGCCCTTTACCCTTCCCTCCTGGCTCCAGCTCCATGCGGGCAGCCAGTGGGGGCAGCTCATGGGGCAGCTCTACACCACCGCCGAGGGCATCTGGGGGGTACCCTTGGGGGTTTCCGCCACCTTTGTGTTTCTCTTCGTCCTCTTTGGCGCCCTCTTGGAAAAAGCCGGGGCGGGGCATTTCTTCATCCAGGTGGCCTACGCCCTGTTGGGCCACTTCCGCGGGGGGCCCGCCAAGGCGGCGGTGGTGGCCAGCGCCCTCACGGGGGTGGTTTCGGGCAGTTCCGTTTCCAACGTGGTCACCACGGGCACCTTCACCATCCCCTTGATGAAGCGGGTGGGGTATCCGCCGGAGAAAGCCGGGGCAGTGGAGGTGGCCTCCTCCTCCAACGGGCAGCTCATGCCTCCGGTCATGGGGGCTGCGGCCTTCATCATGGCGGAGTTCCTGGGCATCCCCTATAGCCAGCTCATCCTGATCGCGGTCATCCCCGCCATTCTGGCCTATGCCACCCTTTTCATCACCGTGCACCTCGAGGCCCTGCAGCTGGGCCTCAAGGGGGTACCCAGGTCGGAGCTACCCCCCGTGGGTCCTATTCTCCGCTCGGGCCTCCACTACCTTTTGCCCCTTGTCTACCTGATCTACGCCCTGGTGGCCCTGCGCCTGACCCCCGAGCGGGCAGCCTTGAACACCATCTTCCTCATGCTGGTCCTCATCCTGGTCCAGGAGGTGTGGCGGGCCTATCGGGCGGGAACCGGGCTCGGCTTCGGCCTTCTTAAGGGGGGAAGGCTCATTCTGGAGGGCCTCGAGGCGGGTGCCCGGGGCATGGTGGGCATCGCCTTGGCCACGGCCAGCGCCGGGGTCATCGTGGGCATCGTCACCATGACCGGGATTGGCTTTGGCCTCACGGACATCGTGGAACGCTTATCGGGGGGGAATCTGATCCTGGTCCTCATCCTGGCCCAGTTCACCAGCCTCCTTCTCGGCATGGGTCTTCCCACCACCGCCAACTACATCGTCATGGCCTCCTTGGTGGTGCCGGTGGTGCTTCAGCTGGCGGAGAAAGCGGGCTATGCGGTGCCGCCCGTGGCCGCCCACATGTTCGTCTTCTACTTCGGCATCATGGCGGACTCCACGCCCCCGGTGGCCTTGGCCGCCTACGCGGCCAGCGCCATCGCCAGGTCCGATTTCTGGAAGACGGCGGTTCAGGGCTTCGTGTACGAGCTTCGCACCGCCCTCCTCGCCTACATGTTCTTCTTCAGCCCCAAGCTCCTCTTGTTGGGAGTGGAAAGCGTGGTGGAGGGGGTGTGGATCGTTCTTTCCGCCCTCTTGGGCATGACGGCCTTCAGCGCCAGCCTGGTGGGCTTCCTGCACAAGCGCACCACCCTCTTGGAGAGGGCCCTGCTCATGGCGGCGGCCCTCACCTTGGTGATACCGGGCCTTCTCACGGATGCCATCGGTCTGGCCCTCTTCCTCCTGGTCTACGCCATGCAACGGGTGCGAAAATGAAGGCGGTGGACCCCATCATCCGCATCCACAACCTGCACAAGTGGTTTGGTACCCTGCACGTGCTCAAGGGGATCCATTTGGAGGTGGCCCCTGGGGAGAAGCTGGTGATCATCGGTCCCTCGGGCTCGGGGAAGAGCACCCTGATCCGCTGCATCAACCGCCTGGAGGACTTCCAGGAGGGGGAGGTGGTGGTGGACGGCCACAACGTGAAGGAGGAGCGGGCCCTCAAGGAGGTGCGGCGGGAGGTGGGGATGGTCTTCCAGCAGTTCAACCTCTTCCCCCACATGACGGTGCTGGAGAACATCACCCTGGCCCCCATGCGGGTGAGGGGCTGGTCCCGGGAGCGGGCGGAGCGGAAGGCCTTGGAGCTTTTGGAGCGGGTGGGGATCCTGGACCAGGCGAGGAAGTACCCGGGGCAGCTATCCGGGGGCCAGCAGCAGCGGGTGGCCATAGCCCGGGCCTTGGCCATGGAGCCCAAGGTGATGCTGTTTGACGAGCCCACCAGTGCGTTGGACCCGGAGATGGTGGGGGAGGTGTTGGACGTGATGCGGGACCTGGCCCGAGGGGGTATGACCATGCTGGTGGTGACCCACGAGATGGGGTTTGCCCGGGAGGTGGCGGACCGGGTGATCTTCATGGACGGGGGTCAGATTGTGGAGGAGGGGAGGCCGGAGGGGATCTTCTCCTCCCCCAGGGAGGAGAGGACCCGGGCCTTCCTGCAACGGGTCTTGCACCACTAGATCCATGCCTGCACCCGAGCGCAAAGAAGGTCTTTGGGGGCTTTTGGAAGCCCTCCTGGATCCGAAGGCCCCTTTTTCCTTGCGCCTTCGTGGCCTTAGGCTTTATGCGGGTTTCCTCCTGGTTCTTCAAGGGGGGGTGCTCCTTCTCCTGGCCTGGGTGGTGCCCCGGGCATCCCACCCCCTGCTTTGGGCCTTGGCCCTGGGAGGCGCTTTATGGCTTCTTTTTCAGGCGGAGGCCAGTTGGCAACGGGAGGGGGAGGAGCCCCTCACCCCCTTGCGGGTGGTGGGTTTGGGGGGAGCCCTCTTCTTCTTTTTGGGGGTGATGGGCCTCCTCCTTTGGCCAGGAGGTTTTCTGCTTTTTCTCCTCGGGGCCCTTGGGTTTTTGTACCTTTGGTACCGCTCGGAACGGGCCTTGCTGGCCAGAAAGTAGTTTCTATTGGGAAAGCCTCAGGGCCCGGGCCACATCCTTTAGGCGCACCCGGGAAAGAGCCTTGATCCCCTCGAGGTGTTCCCTGGCCCGCTTCTGCCCGAGCTGGTAGACCAAGGGGAGGGCCTCGTGGTCGAAGGTGCCGATGGCCATGGGGGGATTGAGGGCGATGACCAGGTCAGCCCCCTGCAGGGCCAGGTCCTTCAGGCGCCTGCGGCTCGCCTCCCCGGCTAAAAGCGCTGCCTCCAGGGCCGTTTTTGGCCCTTCCTTGGGTGGAGGGTTGGATACATCCACGGCCACCACCTTGGGGAAAAGCTCCTTAGCCGCCCGCACCGGCACCTTTTCCACCACGTCCCCATCCACCAAAAGCCTTCCCTCCCAGGGCACGGGAGGGAAGAGGCCAGGAATGGCCATGCTGGCGAGAACCGCCTTCCACACCGGGCCCTGGCGGAGGATTACCCGTTCCCCCGTGAGGAGGTCTGCCGCCTGGATGGCTAAGGGGATGGAGCTGGCCTCGAGGCGGGCCTCCCCGAAGAGGCGCTGTAACCCCAGGGCGATCCTTTCCGCTTCAAAAAGATGGGGGCGCCGGAAGGCGGTGAAGAGCCTGGCCAGGGTGCGGAGGTTTCCTCCCTGGCGAAGCCCGGCGATCTCCTGGTCAAAGATGGCCTCGTGAACCCTCCAGGGATCCTTGTGGCCGAAGGCGTAGGCGGCGGCCGCCAAGGCACCGGCGGAGCTTCCCGCAAGGCCTCGGATGGGTATTCCGGCCTCCTCCAAAACCGCCAGCACCCCCAGGTGGGCGTACCCGCGAACGCCGCCGCCTCCTAAGGCCAAGGCTACCCCTCGCACAATCCTTACCCTACACGTAAAAAGGCATCCTATGAAGGCATGGTATAACGAGGGCATGCGCCCCCACTTGAGTAGGGTTCCCGGTGTGCTAGGGGAGATTGCCCGCAGGCGGGCGGAAGAGGTGGTTCCCTATCCCCTTCCCCCTGCGCCTGAGACGGTGCCTTCCTTCCGGGAGGCCCTGCTTCAGCCAGGGCTTTCCGTGATCGCCGAGGTGAAGAAGTCGAGCCCCTCGGAAGGGGCCATAAGGGCGCTGGATCCCGTGGCGGCCGCCCGCGCCTACCGGCGGGGCGGGGCCCGGGCCATCAGCGTCCTCACCGAGCCCCATTACTTTGGGGGCAGCCTCGAGGACCTTCTTAGGGTCCGCCAGGCGGTGGACCTACCCCTTCTGCGCAAGGACTTCGTGGTGGATCCCTTCATGCTCAAGGAGGCCAGGGCCTACGGGGCCAGCGCGGTTCTCCTCATCGTGGCCCTTTTGGGGGAACTCACCGGGGTCTACCTGGAGGAGGCGAGGCGCCTTGGCCTGGATGCCCTGGTGGAGGTGCACACGGAAAGGGAGCTGGAGCTGGCCCTCGAGGCGGGGGCGGAGATGGTGGGCATCAACAACCGGAACCTCACCACCCTGCAGATAGACCTCACCACGGCCCCGAGGCTTGGCCGCTTGGCCCGGGAGGCTGGCTTTGGCGGGGTCTTGGTGGCGGAGTCGGGCTATTCCCGCCGGGAGGAGCTGAGGCCCCTGGAGGGGCTTTTCGACGCCGTGCTCATCGGCACCAGCCTCATGAAAAGCCCTGATCTGGAGGAAGCCCTGAGGGCGCTGGTAGGATAGCCCCATGTTGCTGATTCCCGCCGTGGACCTGAAGGGGGGCAAGGCGGTCCGGCTTTACGAGGGGGACCCGGGGCGGGAAACCCCGTACGGGGATCCGGTGGCGGCCGCCTTGCGCTGGCAGGAAGAGGGGGCCAGGCTCCTGCACCTGGTGGACCTGGACCGGGCCCTGGGAAAGGGGGATAACCTCGAGGCCCTCCGGCGGATCGCCCAGGAGATACGTATTCCCTTTGAGGTGGGGGGCGGGGTGCGTTCCCTGGAGGTTCTCCAGGAGATCCTCCTGCTGGGGGCTTCGCGGGTGGTGGTGGGCACGGTGGCGGTGAAGCATCCTGCCCTCTTGGAAGCCATGTTGGCGGAGGTGGGGCCTGAAAGGCTGGCGGTGGCCTTGGATGCCCGGGGCCTCGAGGTGGTGGTCTCAGGTTGGCAGGAGGCCGCTTCCCTTTCCGCCCTGGACCTCCTTGGGCGTTGGGAAGCCATGGGGGTGCGCACGGTGATCTACACCGATGTGCGGCGGGATGGGACCCTGAAGGGCTTGGACCTGGAGGTGGTAGCCCGGGTACGGGAAGCCTGGCCCCATGAGCTCATCGCAGGCGGGGGGATCGCTGGCCCGGAGGACCTTCTGGGTTTAAAGCGCCTGGGGGTGGAGGGTGCCCTTTTGGGCAAGGCCCTATACGAGGGGCGCGTGCGCCTTTCCGACTACAAAGAGGGGGTATTCTAAGGCCATGAAGCTGGCCCACTGGGTGTTTCTCCTCGTCACCTTGGGGGTGGCGGGAGCGGGGTTTTACCTGTACCTGGCCTTCCCCTTCCTGGAGGTGCCCACGCCCTTGGGTTCCTGGCCCCTTTACTACCTTCTTCCGGGGGCCTATGTCCTGGGGTTTTTGGTGGGGGGAGTGTATGCCCTGGTTCTTTGGCTTTGGGGCGTGGGGGAAAGGCGCGCCCTTCTCAGGGAGGTGCGGCGGCTTCAGGGCGAGGTCAACGCCTTAAAACGGGAACGTATTGAGGAGATTCCCAGAATCCCCGATCGGGAAGAGGTGTAGTATCCCCGCTCTGGGAGGATAGGGGAGGGAGGCTTAGGGGGTTATATGAAGGACCGGGTGCGCTGGCGTCTTCTTCCCTTGCCGCCCTTGAAGGAGTGGCGGGAGGTGATGGAGGCCTTTGGGGTGGGGCCGGAGGCTGCCTTGGCCTACTGGCACCGGGGGGTGCGCCGCCCGGAGGACCTGAAGCCTTCCCTGGGCCTTCTTCCCCTCAGGGGCCTGAAGGAGGCGGTGGAGCTTCTCCTTTGGGCGCTAGAGGGGAGGAAGCGCATCCGCATCCACGGGGACTACGATGCGGATGGCCTCACCGGGACCGCCATCCTGGTGCGGGGCCTCAGGGCCTTGGGGGCGGAGGTGCATCCCTTTATCCCCCATCGCCTCGAGGAAGGGTATGGAGTCCACCCCAAGCGCATCCCCGAGCACCTGGAAGCCGCCGATCTGTTCCTGACGGTGGACTGCGGCATCGCCAACCATGCCGAGCTTCGGGAGCTGGTGGAAAACGGGGTGGAGGTTCTGGTGACCGACCACCACACGCCCCGCGATACCCCGCCGCCGGGTGTCATTCTCCATCCCGCCTACACCCCGGACCTTAAGGAGCACCCCACGGGGGCCGGGGTGGCCTTCCTGCTCCTCTGGGCCCTCCATGAGCGGCTGGGCCTGCCCCCGCCCCTGGAGTACGCCGACCTGGCGGCGGTGGGCACCATCGCCGACGTGGCCCCCCTTTGGGGGTGGAACCGGGCCTTGGTGCGGGAAGGGCTTGAGCGCCTTAAGGACTCCCGCCTCTTGGGGCTTCGCCTCCTTGCGGAAAGTGTGGGCTACACGGGGAAGGCGGTGGAGGTGGCCTTCCGCATCGCCCCCCGCATCAATGCGGCAAGCCGCCTGGGGGAGGCGGAGAAAGCCCTTAGGCTTCTCCTCACGGAGGACGAGGAGGAGGCCAGGGGTTTGGTGGAGGAGCTGAACCGGCTGAACGCCCGCCGCCAGGCCATAGAGGAGGAGATGCTTAAAAGGCTTCTTCCCCAGGCGGATCCCGAGGCCAAGGCCATCGTTCTGCACGATCCCGAGGGGCATCCGGGGGTGATGGGCATCGTGGCGAGCCGCATCCTCGAGGCCACCTTGCGCCCGGTCTTCATCGTGGCCCAGGGGAAGGGCACGGTGCGAAGCCTCCTCCCCATCAGCGCCGTGGAGGCCTTAAGGAGTGCCGAGGACCTTCTTCTCCGCTATGGAGGCCACCGGGAGGCTGCGGGCTTTGCCGTGGATGAGGCCTATTTCCCCCGGTTTAAGGAGCGGGTGGAGGCCTTTGCCGCCTCCTTCCCCGACCCCGTGCGGGAAGTGCCCCTTGTAGGGCTTTTACCCCCTTTGACGTCACTTCCGGAGCTTCACCAAGCCTTGCTGGCCTTAGAGCCCTTTGGGGAAGGGAATCCCGAGCCCCTTTTCCTTCTCCAAGGCTCCCCGGAGGAGGCCCGGTCCATGGGGGAGGGGAAGCACCTCGCCTTCCGCCTGCAGGGGGTTAGGGTGGTGGCCTGGCGCATGGGGGAGCGGGCGGCCGCTATGCCCTCGGAGTTGGAAGCCGCCGTCTTACTGGTGGAAAACCGCTGGAACGGTACCGTGTCCTATGAGGCCCAGGCCCTGGACTTCCGCGAGCCCGGGGAGCTTGAGGGAGGGGTGGAGCCCTTTGCCTATCCCATTCCTTTGCCCGAGGCCTTGGCCCGAGCCAGGATGGGGGAGGGGGTATACGTTCCCGAGGATAACCCCGAGGGCCTGGAGTATGTGAAGAGGGCGGGGTTTCGCCTAGTAAGCGCTGAGGAAGCTACGCTTTGGCTAGGGATACCCCCCATCCCCGTGGGGGTTCCCCGCGGTCCGGTGTATGTGGCCCTGGGGGCGGGTGCCCGGGCCAAGCTCCTGGCTCCACTCATGCTCCCCATGGACGAGGAGCGGCTTAGGGCCCTGGTGGCCCAGAGACTCCTTTTTGCTTACCAGAGGGGGCATGCCCCCCTTTTCAGCGAGGCCTTGTTGGCCTACTGGGCGGCTTTGCCCGATAGGGCAGATGCATTGCCGAATAGGGGGTGAAGGATGTACAAGCAGCCCCGAGAGGTACATGAGGCCAGGATCTACACCCAGGCTTACCGGGTCTACGGGCTCATCTACCTGGTGCCCGGGGCGGGCACCGCCGATCTTTTGAACCAGGAGAAACCCTATCTTCCGGTCACTGGCGCCCTCCTTTACACCCCGGGCTACACCCATCCCCCGGAGGCCAAGGACCTCAAGGCCAGCACCGGATTCCTGGCCTTGCGCAAGGAGCGGATCCAGTGGGTGGTGGGTGGGAAGCCCAGCGAGCCCCGTACCAGCCCGTCCCTTTTGGAAAGGCGGAGGCTTGCCTTTCTCTATGGGGATTACCTCCTTGCGGGCGACCTTCTGCTTCCCCGGGGGGTCCGGCTTTCCGACTATCTTTCCCAAACCAAACCCTTCCAGATCCTCCTCGAGGCCAAGCTGTACGTCCTCACCCCCAACAAACCCATCGTGGACCTGGAACCTTTGGAAACCTTCCCCTTCGTCACCCTGAACCTGCGCCGGGCCGAGGCGGTGGCCGAGGCTCCGGGGGAGGCCCAAGACCCCCGGCTTACCCTATTTGGCTGAGGGCCTCCCGGATGCGCTCGATCTGGGCCAGGTTTTCCTTAAGCCTTTCCTCCTCGGCCTCCACCACCTCCTTGGGAGCCTTCTCCCGGAAGCCGGGGGCGGAAAGCTTTTTCTGGCTCCTTTCCGCCAGGGCCAGGAGTTCTTGCAGGCGCTTCTCCTGCCGGCGCCTCCACTCGTCCACGTCGAGAAGGCCCTCCAAGGGCATGCGCACCGTCACCTTGGGCATGGCCTTCACCAGGGCCTTGTTGGGCCGCTCGGGTAACAGCTCGGCCCGGGCCAGAAAGCGGAAGACCTCCTGGTTTTCCACCACCGGCGTGGCTTCCCCTTCCAGGTAGACCCGCACCTCCTGGGCCAAGGGAAGCCCGGCCTCGGCCTTCAGGGCCCGCACCGCCGTTACCGCCTGCTTGAGGGCTTCAAACCGGGCTTCGGCTTCCTCGTCCGTGGCCTTGGGTTGGGGCCAGGCCTCGAGGGCGAGCTCCTCCTTGCCGGTGAGGGCCTGGTAGAGCTCGCTGGTGAGGAAGGGCATGATGGGGTGGAGGAGCTTCAGGAGGGTGGCAAGGGTTTCCTCGAGGGTGCGTAGGGTAAAGGCATTCCCCGCCTTAAGGGCTGGCTTGCTGGCCTCCAGGTACCAGTCGCAGAACTCGCTCCAGACCAGCTCATATACCTCCCGGGCCGCCTGGGCCAGGTCCAGGGCCTCGTAAAGGGCAGTGATCTCCTTCACCCCTCGGCTCAGGCGGCTTTGCATGAAGCGGTCGGCCAGAGTGGGCTCTTCCGCCTTGGCCTGGAAGGCCTCCCGGCTCAGGAGCACAAAGCGAGCGGCATTATAGAGCTTGTTGGCGAAGTTCCGGGCCATTTCCAGCCAGCGGAGGTCCAGCCTGATGTCCTGGCCTCCGGTGGCCAGATAGGTGAGGGCAAAGCGGAGGGCGTCCGCTCCATAGCGCTCCACCATTTCCAGGGGATCTATGACGTTCCCCTTGGATTTGGACATCTTTTGTCCCTTCTCGTCCAGGACGAGGCCGTGGAGGAGTACGGTCTTAAAGGGCCTTTCCCCCCGGAAGTGGTAACCGGAGACCTCCATGCGGCTCACCCATAGGAAGAGGATGTCGTAGCCCGTGACCAGGACGTCCCCGGGGTAGAAGGCCTTGAGGTCCTCCGTTTCCTCGGGCCAACCCAGGGTGGAAAGGGGCCAAAGGGCCGAGGAGAACCAGGTGTCAAAGACGTCCTCATCCCGCTTGAGGTTTGGGCTTCCGCAGGCCTCGCAGGTGCTGGGATCTTCCAGGTAGCGCTCGGGGTGGGGCACGTTCACCGCCTGACAGTCCTGGCAGTACCAGGCGGGTATCTGGTGCCCCCACCAGAGCTGGCGGGAGATGTTCCAGTCCCGAACATTCTTTAGCCAGTCCAGGTTTACCTTCTTCCAGCGCTCGGGTACGAAGGCGATCTCATCCCGTTCCAGGCCCCTGATCACCTTTTCCGCCAGGGGCTTCATGGAAAGCCACCACTGGGGGAAGATGGCGTACTCCAAGGGGGTGCCGCAGCGGGAGCAGGTGGCCATCTGGATGGTGTAGTCCTCCTCTTTCAGGAGGTGGCCAGCCTTCCGGAAGAGCTCCACGGCCTTCTTCCTGGCCTCAAACCGGTCTAGGCCCCGCAAGGGCTCTGGCACCCTTCCCCCTTCCATACGCCCTTCCAAGTTGATGACGGAAACCGCCTCGAGTCCGTGGCGTTCCCCGATCTCGTAGTCCAAGGGGTCGTGCGCTGGGGTCACTTTGAGGGCCCCGGTGCCGAACTCCCGCTCCACGGCACTGTCCGCCAGGATGGGGATCCAGATGTCCGTGAGGGGGATGCGGGCCTTTTTGCCGATAAGGTGCCGGTAGCGCTCGTCCTCGGGGTGGACGGCGATGGCCTGGTCAGCGAAGACGGTTTCCGGCCTCACGGTGGCGATGGCGATGCGTTCGCCGCCTTCCACCTCGTAGGCCAGGGTGTAGAGCTTGCCCGGGGTGGGCTCCGTTTCCACCTCCAGGTCCGAAAGCGTGGTTTCGCACCGGGGGCACCAGTTGACCAGGCGGGGGGCTCGGTAGGCCAGGCCCTCGTGATAGTAGCGGCTGAAGGCGTAGCGCACCGCCTTGGAGCGGACCTCATCCATGGTGAAGGCTTCCCGGCTCCAGTCAGCGCTGGCCCCAAGGCGTTTGAGTTGCTTTAGGATGGTACCCCCCGATTCCTCCTTCCACTCCCAAACCCGCTTCAGGAAGGCTTCCCGTCCCAGGTCGTGCCGGGTCTTGCCCTCTTTCAGGAGAAGCCTTTCCACCACCACCTGGGTGGCGATGCCCGCATGGTCGGTTCCGGGAAGCCACACGGCTTCATACCCTTGCATGCGCTTATAGCGGATGAGGGCATCCTGTAGGGAGTTGTCCAGGGCATGGCCCATGTGGAGGCTTCCCGTCACGTTGGGGGGTGGCATGAAGATGACGAAGGGGGTTTTGCCGCTTTTAGGATTGGCCACAAAGGGATTCTTCGCCCACTTTTCCGCCCACTTGGGTTCCACGGTCTTGGGGTCGTAGGCCTTGGGTAGGTCCATGCTATCCGATAGTTTACCCAAGCTGGGTGGGGTGCGTTCAGGGGATGCTAAGTACCCTCCCCCAAGATTTTCAACTCCACACCCCCCAGGGCCTTGAGGGCCTGAACCACCGCCTCCCTA
>Ga0101945_1001365_pt1 | contig 25114 bp, 23 predicted proteins | sample DewCreD2012metaG_2_FD_75246 | JGI IMG/M metagenome (GOLD analysis project Ga0101945, IMG submission 75246) | Hot spring sediment bacterial and archeal communities from British Columbia, Canada, to study Microbial Dark Matter (Phase II) - Dewar... ... | reverse complement strand
GGACGATTCCCTGGTTGTACAGGCGCAGCATGGGCTCGTCGAAGTCAACCAGTCCCAGGTCCCTCATCACCTTGGTCCAGAAGCGGGTGTAGAGGAGGTGCATCACGGCGTGCTCGATGCCCCCGGTGTACTGGTCCACAGGCAGCCAGTAGCGCCCCACCTCCGGGTCGAACGGCCGCGCATCGTCGTGCGGGCTGAGGTAGCGGTACTGGTACCAGGAGGAGTCGACGAAGGTGTCCATGGTGTCCGTCTCCCGCTCGGCGTCATCCCCCCCGCAGCGCGGGCAGCTCACCCTGCGGAAACCCTCGTGGTACCGTAGCGGCGACTCCCCCGTGGGGCGGAACTCCGCGTCATGCGGCAGGACGACCGGCAGGTCCTCCTCCGGCACCGGCACTGTCCCGCACGTCTGACAATAGATAATCGGGATGGGTGTCCCCCAGTACCGCTGCCGGCTGATCAGCCAGTCGTGCAGGCGGTAGTTGACCATGCGCCGCCCCACCCCGCGGCGTTCCATCTCGTCTGCGATGCGCTGCCACCCCTCAGGGCTCGGCAGGCCGTCGAAGGGACCGGAGTTCACCATCGTCCCCTCGTCCAGGTAGGCGCATTCCAGCTCCTCGCCCCGCCACCCCGGCGGCGCCACCACCACGCGGATGGGCAGCCCGTACTTGCGGGCGAACTCGAAGTCACGCTGGTCGTGGGCGGGCACCCCCTGGATGGCTCCGGTGCCGTAGGTCAGCAGCACGTAGTCGGCGATGAAGATGGGCACCGCCTCGCCGTTCATGGGGTTTATGGCGTAGGCGCCTATGAAGACCCCGTCCCGCTCCTTCTCCGTGGACAGACGCTCGATGTCCGAGACGCGCGCCGCCTTGAACTTGTAGGCTTCCACCTCCCCCCGCCGATCCGGGGCTGTCAGCTCGTCCACCAGGGGGTGCTCAGGGGCCAGGACGGCGAAGGTCATGCCGTATACGGTGTCTGGCCGTGTGGTGAACACAGCGAAGGACCTGCCCGGATGGTCCCGTACGGGCAGGGAGAACTCCACGCCCCCGCTGCGGCCGATCCAGTTCTGCTGCAGTATCTTCACCCGCTCCGGCCAGTCGATCTTGCTGAAGTCCAGCAGCTCGTCGGCGTAAGCGGTGATCCGGAGAAACCACTGCTCCAGGTTCTTCTTCACCACCGGCGTGCCGCAGCGCTCGCAGACGCGGTTCTCGCCCACCACCTGCTCGCGGGCCAGGGTGGTGTTGTCCTGCGGGCACCAGTCCACGGGGGCCAAGGCCCGGTAGGCCAGCCCGCGCTCGTACATCTTCAGGAAGAACCACTGGTTCCACTTGTAGTAGCCGGGGTCGCAGGTGACCACCTCGCGCTCCCAGTCCCAGGAGGCTCCCATGGAGCGGAGCTGGCGGCGCATCCGATCTATGTTGTCCATGGTCCAGGTGTAGGGGTGGATGCCGTGCTGGATGGCGGCGTTCTCCGCCGGCAGGCCGAAGGCATCGAAGCCGATGGGGAACATGACGTTGTAGCCCTGCATGCGCTTGAAGCGGGCGGCGGCATCGCTGGGCGCCATGGCATACCAGTGCCCGATGTGCAGGTCCCCCGACGGGTAGGGGTACATGGTCAGGAAGTAGTACTTGGGGCGGGGGTCGAAGTCCGGCGCGTGGTACAGCCGGTCGGCCTCCCAGCGCGCCTGCCACTTCTGCTCGATTCCCTGGGGGGCGTAGCGGTCTGCCATCGTCCTCCTCCTACGACGGGGCTGCCCCCACACCCGCCGGCCGCACGGGAGTGCGCCAGCCGTGGCGGTCGGGCAGCCGGCCCTCGGCCAGGGCGAAGAACTCCTCCTGCAGGCGTGCCGTGATCGGCCCGCGCCTTCCGTCCCCCACAGGGATCCGGTCCACCGAGCGCACCGGGGTGATCTCGGCGGCGGTGCCGGTGAAGAAGACCTCGTCGGCCACGTACAGCATCTCCCGCGGCAGGAGGGCCTCCCGCACGGGGATGTCCAGGTCGGCGCACAGGGTCAGCACCACCTTCCGGGTGACACCCGGTAGGATGGAGCTCGATAGCGGCGGGGTGTACACTACCCCGTCCCGCACCACGAAGACGTTCTCCCCGGAACCCTCGCTGACGTAGCCCTGCACGTCCAGGACGACCCCCTCGGCGAAGCCGTTGTCGGCCGCCTCCATGGCCACGAAAGAGGAGTTGACGTAGTTGCCTCCGACCTTCGCCATCCCAGGGTGGGTATCCGGTGCCACGCGCCGCCAGGACGAGACCATGACATCCACGCCCTCCTCCAGCGCACCCTCCCCCAGGTAGCGCCCCCAGGGGAAGGAGGCCACCGCCACCTCCACAGGCGACTTCCGCGGGTCGACGCTGAGCGACCCGAGACCCCGGAAGACCACCGGGCGGATGTAGCAGGCCTGGTGCCCGTTGCGCGCCACCACCGTGAGGATGGCCTCGCGCAGCACCCCCATCTCGTAGGGTGGCGTCATGCGGAAGATCCGGCAGGAGTCGTAGAGGCGGCGCAGGTGGTCGTCCAGGCAGAATACCGCCGCGCCTTCGGGCGTGGAGTAGGCTCGGATGCCCTCGAAGACGCTGCTGCCGTAGTGCAGGGCATGTGCCAGCACGTGTACGCGAGCCGACTCCCACGGGACGATCTCCCCGTTGAACCAGATCACTTCGGACGCCTGCACACGCATCCCTCCCAAAACGTCGGGCCGCCCCCGTCCCAGGGACGAAGGCGGCCTCCGCGGTACCACCCTGATTGGCGGAACCGGCCGCTGGCCAGCTCCTGCCCGCTTGAGCCCGTCACGTGGGCAAGCGGCGCCAGCTCAGCTCGGACTCCCACCGCCCGCTTCGCCGACGCAGGCTTCCGGACGAGTTCGGTGTCTCCCGCGACCGGCTCGCACCTTCCGCCGGCTCTCTCGCGCGGGAGGCTCACCTACTGCTTCCGGGCATAGCCGACTTTAAGCCCATTGTAGGGGGGGCGCGCACCAAGTCAAGCATCGCCGCGTGGCTTTGGCGGTCTCTCTACCCTCCGGCTTCCCCGCGTTGCCGCTGGGACCTGTTGACAGCCGGGCAGCAAGGCAATATTGTACAATTGTACGATTGCTTGAAGCAGCCTCACATGGAGATCACAGTCGATACGTCGGCCATCATGGCGGTCATCCTCAATGAGCCCTCCAAACCCAGGCTGCTTGAGCAGACGCGTGGGGCCACGCTGATCTCGGCACCGACCCTGCCCTGGGAGGTAGGGAACAGCCTCACAGCGCTCTTCAGGCGGATGCGCGTAGACTTGGATCAGGCGCGGGCTGCGTTAGTGTCCTTCCGGAAGATCCCAGTGCGACTTGTTGAAATTGATCTGGTGACATGCGTGGAGATGGCCAAGGAGCATGGGATGTACGCATACGACGCCTACATGTTGGAGTGTGCACGGAAGTCCCGAACTCCTCTCCTCTCCCTGGATGATTTTCAACGGCAGATTGCCGTTCGACTTGGGATACGGGTCCTGGAGGTTTGAGCCATGAAGGTCTATACGTATTCGGAGGCACGTCAACGTCTGGCCCGCTTGCTGGACGAGGCACGGGAAAGGGGCGAGGTGCGCATCAAGCGCCGCGACGGGAGCGAGTTCATTCTCCGGCCTGTCTCCCCCAGGCGCTCCCCTCTCGATGTTCCCGGGGTCGAGACCGGCGTGACACGCGAGGACATCCTCAGTGCGATTCGCGAGGTACGGGAGCGTCCCGCCAAGCCTACGGTGACCTAGAGTCGCATCCGGCTCTCGCACCGAGTTCACTCCAGGCCCATGAAGTCGCCACGAGTTCGATGGGGCCAAGTGGCGCAGCCCGTGCTCCTGATATAGAAAAGATCATGCTCACGCGTCCGGTCAGCCGGGGCCGCGTCTACACGGGCATCGCAGTCGGCAGGAGAGATGTCACACGAACGGCATTCCTCGAAACACCGGTTATGCTTCTGCCCGACCCGAGGGAAAAACTCATCCCCTTTCCGCACCCTATGAGGGCTGTCGCTTCTCAGGCCGCCCGGGCTCCGATAGGGCTTCAGCCTCCTGAATCACGGTGAGCGTGGCCTTCTCCTGCTTGTCGGGTGGACGGCCGTAGTTGCGCACCGCGTAGGCCTGGTCGGGCACGGCGGCCACGGCGCAGCACAGGGTGACCGGTGGGTCGACGGCAGTGGCTCTGCGGGCCGTGGGGTAGAGGCTGTCGGCGGAGACGAGGGGCCTCGCCGACCCTGCCCCCACCGCCACTGCTCCACGCACGCCACTGGATCTCCGGATGAGTGCGCGCCGCGACGAGAGAGGACCTCCCCGCTCTGCACCTTCGCCCAACTCAGGACAGTGGAAATTGCGCGGACTCTCGAGTGGTGGACCGGAGGGGATTCGAACCCCCGACCTCCTCAATGCCATTGAGGCGCGCTCCCAACTGCGCCACCGGCCCACGCGCTCTGGCGATGCGATCTTCGACCTGATGCGCAGCGTCCGCCGCGCTCGACAGTCTTCGGTGCGATGCGCAGCCTTCGACGTGAGTATAGAAAGGGCGCGGGTGAGCGTCAACAACAGCGCCTACGGGGTGTTCTAAACAGGCCTGTCCAGGGCTTTCCTCAGGGCCGGTGCGGAGTTCCCCATGGGGGAGGCGGCCCCCCGAGCAGCTCCAGCGCGTGCGGCAGGACCGGTGCAAGGACCTCCAGCCACTCCCGCGCTCCCCGAGGGCTGCCCGGCAGGTTGACGATCAGCGTCCGGCCGCGGATCCCGGCCACCCCGCGGGAAAGGATCGCCAGCGGGGTCTGTGCCTGGGTGCGCGCGCGGGCGGCCTCGGGCAGGCCTGGGACCAGGCGCTGCACCACATCCAGCGTCGCCTCCGGGGTCACGTCGCTGGGCGCCACCCCGCTGCCGCCCGTGGTCAGCACCAAGTCCACTTCCAGGTCGTCGGCGTAGGCCCGCAGACGGGCAGCGATGGCCTCGCGGTCGTCAGGCAGCACGTCGCGCGCCGCGACCACCGCCTGGGCCGCGGCGAGCACCTCGACGATCACGTCCCCGCTGGCATCAGGCTGCCGACCGGCGGAGACGCTGTCGCTGACGGTAAGGACGGCCACGCGCCGCCCGGCCAGGGTGGCCATGGGTCAGGCGGGTTCCCCGGGGCGGCGGAACTCGCCGCTCTTGCCGCCGCGCTTGGCCACCAGGCGCACCCGCTCCACGGTCATCCCCCGGTCGACGGCTTTGCACATGTCGTAGATCGTCAGCGCCGCGGCCGCCACCGCCACCAGCGCCTCCATCTCCACCCCGGTGCGGGCCACCGTGCGGGCCACCGCCTCGACGGCCACGCGGTCCGGCGGAGCGGGGCGGCAGGTGACCTGCACGTCGGTCAGCGGGATGGGGTGGGCCAGCGGGATCACCTCGTGCGCCCGCTTGGCAGCCATCACCCCGGCCACCTGCGCCAGCGTGAGGACGTCGCCCTTGGCCACCTGGTTCCCCTGGATGAGGCGCAGGGTCTGCGGTCGCATGACCACCTCGCCGCGGGCCACCGCCTCGCGCGCCGTCTCCGGCTTTCTCCCAACGTCCACCATCCGCGCGCGGCCCGAGCGGTCCACGTGGGTGAGGCGGCGGCTAGTCCTCAAGCAGCTCCACCTCTACGGGCCCCCCGGTATCCACCCGGACTCCCGGGGGCACGATGACGATCCCATCCGCGCGCACCATCGAGGTAAGCAGGCCGGACTGTGCCGGGAGCGGATGCGCCCACAGGACCTCCCCGCGCGCCTCCAGGGCGACACGGGCGTGCTCTTCCCGCTCCGGCGGAGCCACAAGCGCTCGCGCGGCCCGGGCGCGGACCCTGGCGCCGAAACGAGGCTCTTCTGCGAGCCCCAGGAGCGCCGCCAGGACGGGGCGGGCGAAGACTTCGAAGATGACCATGGCCGAGACCGGGTTCCCTGGGAGCCCGATCACCGGCCGGCCGCCGGCCACCGCAAGCACGGTGGGCTTCCCCGGACGGATAGCCACCCCGTGGACGACGATGCCCGGCGGCCCCAGCGCTCGGATGGCGTCGGCCACCAGATCGCGCTCCCCCACGGAGCTCCCCCCGGACACCAGGACCACGTCGTGTGCCTCCACAGCGCGGCGCAGCCAGGCCTCGACGGCCTGCAGGTCGTCAGGCAGGATGGGATAGCCCACCGGAACGCCGCCTGCGCGGTGCACAAGCCCGCTCAGGGTGTAGGTGTTCATGTCCCGAACCTGACCGGGGCGCAGCGGCCGGTCCGGCGGCACCACCTCATCGCCGCTGCTGGTTACTGCCACCTTGGGCCGGCGCCGCACCAGCGCACGGGAATGGCCCAGCCCGGCCAGGATGCCCAGGTCCTGTGGCCGCAGGCGGCGGCCTGCGCGCAACACCACGCTGCCGGCGCGCACGTCCTCGCCGCGGGGGAGGACGTTTTCGCCGGACCGGACCTCTCTGTGCACCTCCAGGGTAGTGCCGGCCACCCGTACGTGCTCCTGCATGACCACGGCATCGGCCCCCGGAGGCAGCATCCCGCCGGTCGGCACGCCCGCCGCCTCCCCCGGCCGCACCTCCACTCCCGCCAGCTGCCCCATGCGCACCTCGCCTGAAAGCCGCAGGCGCACAGGTCTGGAATCTCCCGCTCCGGCGGTGTCTGCAGCCCGGACGGCGAAGCCGTCGACGGTGGAGCGGTCGAACGGCGGCAGGTCCTCCTCTGCCACTAGGTCCGCAGCCAGGACGCGGTCCAGCGCCTCCTCCAGCGGGACCGTCTCCGTCCCCAAGGGAACAGGTTTCAGCACAGCCAGGTAGCGGTCACGGGCCTCGGAGGGGCGGACAAGCGTTTGAAATGCGCGCATGACGGCGTCAGTATAGCATGGCGCCTTCGGACATGGCGCCTTCGGGCCTGTAGGCACATTGTCCGGGCGTCCGCCAAGCCGCCCTGCGGACTTCAGGTGAGCGCCAGCTTGAACCCGGCGATGCCCAGGACCACCGCCAGCAGCCGGCGCATGGCCACCGGACCAAGGCGGCGGCTGCCCAGCTCGGTGCCGACCAGGCCTCCGGCCACCGCCGCTCCCGCCCACAGGTAGACCGGCGGCGGCAGCGACCCCGCCCGCCCCAGCACGCCGGCCAACCCGGCGATGGAGTTGATCAGGATGAAGGCCGCCGCGATGCCCGCCTGCTCCCGGATCGTCGCCCATCCGGTCAACACCAGCAGCGGGCTGAGGAAGATCCCCCCGCCCACGCCGGTCAGCCCAGCGAGCAGACCGATGCCCGCCCCAAGCAGCACCGCCAGCCAGGGCGGCGGACGCCGGGGCGTCCCGCCGCTGTACTTTCGGTCGGGCAGAAAGAGATGCAGGGCGCCAGCCAGGAGGACCGCGCCGACCACCCGCCGGTAGAGCGCACCGGGCAGCACCAGGGTCCCGCCCACGAAGGCCAGTGGCACCGACGCCGCGGCAAACGGCGCAAACGCCCGCCAGGAGAAGAACCCGGCGCGGACGTAGCGGACGGTGCCGATGCCCGCCACCAGGATGTTCAGGGTCAAGGCGGCCGGCCGCATCACCGCCGGCTCGATGCCGGCCAGGGCCATCAGCGCCAGGTAGGCGGAGGCACCCCCCTGCCCCACTGAGGAGTACAGCAGGGCCGCGACGAAGATGGCCACCGCCAGGACGGCCGTGACCGTCATCCGCGTCCGTGTACGGAGCGCGACAGCCCCAGGTGCCTGCTCCCCCGGGCCATGGATCGCGCGGCTAGATCAGGCGCAGTTCCTCGCCCGCCAGCCGGAAGGCCTCCAGTGCCCGCTCCAGGTGCTCGCGCGTGTGCCCCGCGGTGACGATGGTCCGCACGCGGGCCTTCCCTCGCGGGACCGTGGGGAAGGCGATCCCCAGGGCGAAGACGCCGTGGTCGAAGAGCCTGTCGGAGAGCTGCATGGCCCTGGCCTCGTCGCCCACGATCACGGGGGTGATGGGTGTCTCACTGTTGCCGATGTCGAAGCCCAGCCGCTTCAGCCCCTCCTTGAAGAAGCGGGTGTTCTCCCAGAGGCGGGCTATCAGTCCCTCGTCCTCCTGCACCAGACGCACCGCCTCCAGCGCCGACGCGGCCACCGACGGAGGGTGCGAGGTGGAGAAGAGCAGCGGCCGGGCGCGGTGGATCAGGTAGTCCACCAGGGTCCGGCTACCGGCCACGTAGCCGCCCAACCCGGCAAACGCCTTCGAGAGGGTGCCCACCTGGATGTGCACCCGCCCGTGCAGGCGGAAGTGGTCGATGGTTCCGCGGCCCTGCCGGCCCAGCACCCCGCTGGCGTGGGCGTCGTCGACCATCATGATGGCACCGAATTCCTCCGCCGCCCCTACCAGGTCGGGCAGCGGAGCGATGTCCCCGTCCATGCTGAAGACCCCGTCGGTGATGAGCAGCAGGCGCCGGGCGCCCCGCGAGTCGGCCAGCAGCCGCCGCGCCGCCTCCACGTCCCGGTGCGGGTAGATCTTCTTCTCCGCCCCGGAGAGGCGCGCCCCGTCGATGATGCTGGCGTGGTTGAGCTCGTCGCTGACGATGACGTCCTCCTTGCCCAGCACAGCCGCCACGGTCCCGGCGTTGGCGGTAAACCCCGACTGGAAGAGGAGGGTGGCTTCCGTCTGCTTGAAGCGGGCGAGTTCCGCCTCCAGCTCCCGGTGGATGGCCATGTTTCCGGCGATGGTGCGCACCGCGCCCGGCCCCACGCCCAGCGCCTCCACAGCCCGACGCGCCGCCTCCTTCAGGCGGGGGTGGTTGGCCAGGTTCAGGTAGTTGTTGGAGCAGAGGTTGATCACCTCGCGGCCGTCGTAGACGGCCACTGGGGCCTGCGGCCCGCTGAGCAGCCTCGGCCATCGGAAGAGCCCGCGCGCCTTCAACTCGCGCAGCTCGTCGTCGAGGTAGGCCAGGGGGTTGACCATGCTCTTCATCCCTTCACCTCCTCCTGCGCGGCCAGGAGGAAGACCACCTTCCCGGCCGCACCCGCCTCAAGCAGGGCGAAAGCCTCATGGTACGCATCCAGGGGGAAACGGTGGGTGATCAGCGGGCGGATGTCCAGCCCGCGCCCAAGCAGGGCGGTGGCCTGCTCCCAGGTCTGCCACAGGCGGCGTCCGAAGATCCCCTGCAGGTGCACCGCTTTGAAGATGACGTCGTTGGTCAGGTCTACCTCAACCGGCCGCGCGGGGAGCCCCAGCAGAGACATCCACCCGCCGCTGCGCAGCGCCCGCAGGCCGTCGCGGATGCCGCCGGGGTGCCCGGACATCTCCAGGACCACGTCCACGCCCTCCCCCCCGGTCGCCTCCCGCAGGCGGGCGGGCACGTCCTCCGCCGCATCCAGCACCAGGTCGGCGCCCGCCTGCCGGGCCAGGTCCCGCCGCTCCGGCCGCACGTCGGAGGCGGCGATGAACGCGGCGCCCGATGCCCGCAGCACCGCGATGGCCATCAGGCCGATGGGGCCGCAGCCAACCACGGCCACCCGCCGCCCCGCCGGATCGGTGGCCAGGGCGGTGTGCACCGCGTTGCCCAGCGGATCCATCACCGCCGCCACCTCCAGCGGAACGGTGGCTGGGTCCAGCCGCCAGGCATTCTTCGCCGGCAGGGTCACGTAGTCGGCGAAGGCCCCGTCGCGGTCGATGCCGATGATCTCCAGGCGATCGCAGATGTGGGCGTCTCCGCGGCGGCAGGCAGGACACTGGCCGCAGGCGACGTGCCCCTCCCCCGCTATGAAGTCACCTACCTGCACCTCCCCGACACCCGGAGCCACCGCGACCACCGTGCCGCAGAACTCGTGGCCGATGACCCGCGGCGGGCGGATGCGGGAGGCCGCCCACTCGTTCCAGCGGTAGATGTGCAGGTCGGTGCCGCAGATCCCCCCTGCCGCCACCCGTACCAGCACCTCTCCCGCCCGCGGCGCCGGCACCGGGACGGTGGTCAGGGCCAGCCCCGGCCCCGGGCCCGGCTTGACCAGCGCGCGCATCCTGCTGGGGATGGTCGGCGGCCGGAGGGATAGGGAAACGGGCTGGGGAGCGGCCGGCCGCGCCACCGCTAGCGCCGGGCGGGCCCGCCCACCCCGGTGAGGTTCCTGTAGTCCCGCAGGGTGTATCGCACCCCCTCCGGCAGGGTGTCCACCACGCGGGCGATCACGCGCATGGTCATCTCCACCGCCGTCTTCTTGTCGGCGATGGCGGAATCCTCGGTGAGGATGGTGTTCAGGTCGTAGCAGTGGGATGCACGGTGCAGTACGCGGAAGAGCTCGAACTCCTCGGCCAGCGTCTCCGGGACGTCATTCCTGGCCGAGAACGTCTGCGCCAGCGCCTCTACACCCGAGTTCTTCCCCTCCCGGACCTCCGTCTCCCGCTCCAGCGCCTCCACGTAGGCCTGCTCGCTCCGGTCGTCCACGGCGCGGTAGGCGTTGTAGGCGATCTCCCGCCTCCGCTCCGGCGTCTCGCCCACGAGCAGCCGCCCGAGGAAGCGCGGCCAGGATAGGTACTCCAGGACCGTGGGGTCGCTGCGGTCGCGCTTGATGAGGATGACGGCGGCCAGCCGGGTGGGCTGCATGGGGTTGGTCACGACCCGCTCTGCAGGCAAGACCCTGGTGATGTCCAGCATGGCCCGGGCGTTGTCGAAGGCGATCATGCGGGCCAGGGCCAGGCGCAGCTGCGCCGGGTCCATGGCCAGCAGGGGAGAAGCCTCCGGCCCGGGCGCACCGCGGATGGCCGCCAGTAGGTCGTCCAGCAGCGGGGTCGCCTCCTGCAGGTACGCCGGCGTCACATCAGGGACGTTCTCCATCTTCGATCGTAGCATCTGCGCTGCGGCCAGGGGGAAGTTTTCCACCAGGTTCGTCCGCAGGTAAAAGACCTTCTCAGATGTGAAGGCGTAGGCGGCTAAGGGCGCCTCCAGGTCCATCTCCCGCAGCGCCACCGTGACGGGGCGGTTATCCAGGTCCAGACCGTGGACCACGCCCTCGCCGGTCCGGGCAACAGCCTCCAGCCAGCCGAAGACCCGGTAGCCGCGTACCTCGCCGCCAGGGAAGGCCACGCGCAACGGGTGTACGCGCCGCCCGTCGCGCGTTAGATAGGTGTAACGGATGTACACCCAGTCGTCGGAGTGAAAGCGGGTGTGCGGGTACGCCATCAGGCCGTAGGAGGAGGTGGACTTGCCAGTGCCCGTGGGGGCGATGTAGAGGATGCCGCGGCCATCCTTCTCCACGCATGCACCGTGGACCGAGTGGATGCCGTATTCTTCGGCCAGGACCCGGCCGACTGCGCCCAGCACCCACGACTTCAACTGGCCGTAGTAGGCGGTGTTGAAGAAGACGATGGTGTTGGTGCGCCGGCTGTAGTAGGCGGCCTCCGGTTGGTCCGGCACCCGGCCCATGGCGTAGACCATCACCTGCGGGGCCGCGGGCGGCTCCGTTCCTGTGACCGCCCGCCACTCCTGGGGGCTGTACCAGTTGTCCACCCAGAAGTCGTAGAGGTGCGGCGAATTGGTGATGGCGCGCACGCGCACGCCGTGGATGACCACGTCGTGAATGAAGGCCCGCTCCCCCTCTCCTGCGGCTCGCAGGTGCGCCTGCGCCGCCGCCACCAGGTCGTCGCGCCGCCCGGGGTATCGGTCCAGGTTCTTGTCGTGCACGGCGGTGCGGCCCTTGGTGCGGGTGATGGTGTTGCCGGCGCCGATGGGGGTCCCGGGCCATTCGATGGCGTCCGAGGCGGGCGGCGGCGGGAACATGTACGGCTGGCTCACAGAGGACCTCCTGTGTTACCCTGGCGTTACTTCGCCGTGACAGAGGCGCGACGTGCGCGGTGGACGATAGGGCACCGGAGCCGTCGCCGGACGGTCCCGGGCGGACGTCACCTGCACTATGGCCGCTGCGCTCCGGGGTGTCAAGGCGCCCACCGGCTGCACCGCGGGGTCTCACGGCGCGTCCCCCGGGCAGTGCCGCGGCCCCAGGACGATGCGGAGGAGGCGCATGCTCTTTCTCTACCACCCGTTGATCGTCCACTTCCCCGTCGCCCTCTGGCTGACCAGCGCCCTCTTCGAGCTGCTCTACCTGGCGCGGCGGGAACCGCTGTACGCCACGGTGAGCCGCCTGCTCGTCGGGCTGGGGCTGCTGGGGGCCGCAGCTAGCATTGCCTCGGGCTTCCTGGACCTGAACCGTCAGGTGGCGGCGGGGGTGGGCAGCGGCATCCTCCTGCAACACCGCCTCCACTCCCTGCTGGCCTACGGCGCCACTGCGGCCTACCTGGCCGTCTTCCTGGGACGCTGGCGGCGGACGGCGGTCCCCGCCTGGACCACCGTCCTCTCCCTGGTCGGCGCGGCGGCCATCGCTGCCGCGGGATTCAGCGGCGGCGAGCTGCGGAGGGTGATGTAGATGGCGACGAGGACCGGAGAGGGAACGCGCCCGGACGAGCCGCGCACCTCCCCCCACATCCTGGTAGTGGACGACGAGCCCCACATCGTGGAGCTGGTGCGCTACAACCTGCAGCAGGAGGGCTTCGCCGTCTCCGTGGCAGCCGACGGCCGCGAGGCCCTGGCCCGGGTGGTCAGCGACCGCCCCGACCTGGTGGTGCTGGACATAATGCTGCCCGAGGTGGACGGGATCGAGGTCTGCCGGCAGATCCGGGCCAAGTCGCGGGTTCCGGTGCTGATGCTCACGGCGCGGGACCGGGAGCTGGACCGGGTGGTCGGCCTGGAGCTGGGGGCCGATGACTACGTGACTAAGCCCTTCAGCCCGCGGGAGCTGGTGGCCCGCATCCGCGCCATCCTGCGCCGCACGGGCGGCGCCGACCGCCTGCCGGAGGCGGGCCCCCTGCAGGCCGATGGGCTGGTCCTACACCCCGAGACCCACGAGGTCTGGCTGCACGGGCGGCCCGTGGACCTGACGGCCAAGGAGTTCGAGCTGCTCAAGCTGCTCATGCGCCACCCCAACCGCGTCTTCACCCGGGACTTCCTTCTGGAGCACATCTGGGGATACGACTACTTCGGCAGCACCCGCACGGTGGACATGCACATCAGCCGCCTGCGGGAGAAGATCGAGGACGACCCCGCCGACCCCACCTTCATCCAGACGGTGCGCGGGGTGGGTTACAAGTTCAAGGCGGGGACCCGCGCCCCCAGGCGGCGCTGATGCGCTCCATCCGCTTCAAGCTCATCGCCACCTACGTGGCGCTGGCCGCGGTGGTCCTGGTGGTGGTGACGGCGGTGATGCTGGCGACCCTGCACCGCCGCTACCTGGAGACCTACCAGTACATGATGGCCACGCAGGCCCGGCTCATCGCCAGCATGCTCTCCGCCTACTCCCGGGAGGAACCCCTCGCCCGCGACGAGATGGAAACCATCGCCCAGCGCTTCCGCTGGCGGCCGGAGACGCGCATCGCCGTCCTCGACGCCCGGGGCACCCACCCCGGCGCTCCCGGCGTGCCCCCGCCGCCCGAGGTGGCCGCCGCGCTGGCCGGCCGGGAGGGACGCGGCGTCCGCTACGACCCGGCCAGCGGCGAGGAGCGGGTCTTCGCCGCCGCCCCCATCGGCAGCGAGGGAGCCTGGCTCGGGGTCGTCCACGTCTCCATGCCGGCGGTCTGGGCGTGGCGCCAGCTGCAGCGGGTCCTGCCCGCCTTCGGCGGCGCGCTCCTGCTGGGCCTGGTGGCGGCCTGGTTCGTCGGCGCCCGGCTGGCGCGCAGCCTCACCGATCCGGTGGAAGCCCTCACCCGGGCGGCGCAGCGCCTGCGGGAGGGGGAACTGGAGACCGCCGTGGAGGTCCGCACGCGTGACGAGATCGGCCGCCTGGGGGAAGCGTTCAGCGCCATGGCCGCCCGCCTTCGGGAGACCATCCACCGTCTGGTGGAGGAGCGCCACACGCTGGAAGCTATCCTCACCGGCATGGTGGATGCCGTGGTGGCCATCGACCGGCGGGAGCGGGTGATCCTGGTGAACCTTGCGGCGGAGGAGCTGCTGGGGGTGCGGCGGGAGACGGTGATCGGCCGCCCCGCCGCCCTGGTCCTGCCGCGGGCGCTGTACGGGTTGGTGCAGGAGGCCGCGGCCCGGCGCCACCTAGTGGCCGCGGAGCTGCCGGGGGAGGGCGGCGGGCGCCTGGTTGAGGTCCGCTGCGCCCCCATCAGGGGGAACGGCGAGGACGCAGGGACGGTGGCGGTGCTGCGCGACGTCACCGAGCTGCGGCGCAGCGAGCGGCTGCGCCGAGAACTGACGGCCAACGTCTCCCACGAGCTGCGCACGCCGCTGACCTCCATCAAGGGGTTCACCGAGACGCTGCTCGCCGGGGCCATGGGAGACGTGGGAGCCAGCCGCCGCTTCCTGGAGATCATCAAGTCCGAAACCGACCGGCTGGTCAAGCTGGTGGACGACCTGATGGACCTCAGCCGGCTGGAGGCCCGCGGCGTGACCCTGGAGCTGGCACCCGTCCCCGTGCCGGCACTCGTAGAGGAGATCGTGGCCCACCTGCGGCCTCTGGCGGGAGGCCGCCGCCTGGAGGTCCGCCCCGGCCCCCGCGGTGCTGTGGTCCTGGGGGACCGCAACCGCCTGGCTCAGGTGCTGACCAACCTCATCGACAACGCCATCAAGTTCACCGGCGAGCAGGGGCGCGTGGAGGTGGGCTGGCAGGAACAGGACGGCAGCGTGCAGATCACCGTGCGCGACGACGGGCGGGGCATTCCCCCCGCCGACCTGCCGCATGTCTTCGAACGTTTCTACAAGGCCGACCGCTCCCGCGGCACCACCAGCGGCACCGGGTTGGGGCTGGCCATAACCCGCCACATCGTGGAGGCGCACGGCGGGCGTATTACCGTGCACAGCCGCGAGGGTGAGGGTTCCACCTTCACCGTGACGCTGCCAGCCGCCGAGCGGGAAAGCGGGGCGCGCACCGGCTATCCCCCGAGGTAGGCGCGGCGCACCTCCTCATTGGCCTGGAGCTCCGCGGCCCGGCCGCTCAAGGCCACCTCGCCGGTCTGCAGGACGTAGCCGCGGTGGGCGATGGTTAGGGCCATGTAGGCGTTCTGCTCCACCAGCAGGATGGTCGTCCCCTGGGCGTTGATGGTCCTGAGGGTCTCGAAGATCTGCTCCACCAGAACCGGTGCCAGGCCCATGGACGGCTCGTCCAGCAGCAGCACGCGGGGGTGGGCCATCAGCGCCCGGCCGATGGCCAGCATCTGCTGCTCGCCGCCGGAGAGCGTCCCCGCCACCTGAGAGATCCGCTCCTTCAGGCGGGGAAAGAGGGTGAAGACGCGCTCCAGATCCTCCTGGATGCCCTGCGGGTCCTGGCGCGCGTAGGCGCCCATCATCAGGTTCTCCTCCACGGTGAGGCGGGCGAAGATGCGCCTGCCCTCGGGGGCGTGCCCGATCCCCTTGTAGACGATGACGTGCGGCGGAAGGGTGTCGATGGGCTCGCCCCGCAGCCGCACACTGCCCACCCGGGGACGGAGCAGCCCGGAGATGGTGCGCAGGGTGGTGGTCTTGCCCGCACCGTTGGCGCCCAGCATGGCCACCACCTCGCCCTCGTCCACCTGGATGGAAATCCCCTTGAGGGCGTGGATGTTGCCGTAGTAGACGTGGACGTTCTCCAGCTCCAGCAGGGCCATGGTCTACGCTCCCACGCCGGCCAGGCCGCGGCGGGTGCCCAGGTAGGCCTCGATCACCCGGGGGTTGGCGCGCACCTCCTCGGGGGTGCCCTCGGCGATCTTCTGCCCGAAGTCCAGCACGGTGATCACCTCGGAGATCCCCATGACCACCCGCATGTTGTGCTCGATCAACAGTATGGTGATCCCCAGCTCGTCGCGCAGGCGGCGGATGAAGGCCATGGTGTCCAGCGACTCGCGGGGGTTCATGCCCGCGGTGGGCTCGTCCAGCAGGAGCAGGGTGGGCCGGCTGGCCAGGGCGCGGGCGATCTCCAGGCGACGCTGCTCCCCGTAGGGGAGGTTGCGTGCCAGCAGGTCGCCCTTCCCCCGCAGGCCGACGAACTCCAGCAGCCTCAGCGCCTCCGCGTGCGCCGCCGCTTCCTCCCGCCGCGTCTGGGGGGATTGCAGGATCGCCCCTAGCAGCGAGGCGCGGATGTGCTGGTGCATGCCCACCAGGATGTTCTCCAGGCAGGTCATGTTGGCGAACAGGCGGATGTTCTGGTAGGTGCGGGCGATCCCCAGGCGGGAGATGCGGTCCGGGGCCAAGCCGTCCAGGGGCACGCCGCGGAATTGGGTCTGCCCTTCCTCCGCCCGGTAAAATCCGGTGACGCAGTTGAAGTAGGTGGTCTTGCCGGCGCCGTTGGGCCCGATGATGCTGTGGATGGAGCGCTCGGCCACTTCCAGGTCCAGCGCGCTCAGGGCCACCAGGCCGCCGAAACGCTTGGTCAGGGCGCGCGAGACGAGCAGGGGAGGCCTATCCATCGCTGGCCGGACGCACCTCCACAGGTTCTGCGGGAAGCGGCGGGCCCACCGGCTCCTCGGCGACGTGGAGTTCACGCCGCACGATCGCCACCGGAAGGAGACCCTCCGGCCGCAGCTGCATCATCACCACCAGCGCCGCCCCGTAGACCATGAAGCGGTACTCAGCGAACTCCCGGAACAGCTCCGGCAGCCCGACCAGGAACAGCGAGCCCACCACCACGCCGGGGATGCTGCCCATGCCGCCCACGATGATCAGGGCCAGGACGTTGATGGAGATGAGCAGCTGGAAGCTGTGGGGGAAGACCGACCCGATCATCACGGCGAAGACCGCACCGCTCAGCCCGCCGAAGGCCGCGCCGATGGCGAACGCCAGCAGCTTGACGTTCACCAGGTTGATGCCCATGGCCTCGGCCACGTCCTCGTCCTCGCGCACCGCCATCCAGGCCCGCCCCAGGCGGGAGTCGCGCAGCCGGGTGGCCACGAAGATGACCAGCAGGCAGCCCGCCACCACGATGTAGAAGAGCTGCTCCGGCCCTCGGAACTCGAACCCGCCGATGGCCGGCTTGGGGATGGACAGCACCCCCTGCGAGCCTCCCAGCCATGGCCGCAGGGCGTCCGAGAGCACCAGCAACCGGATGATCTCACCGAAACCCAGGGTGACGATGGCCAGGTAGTCGCCCCGGATGCGCAGCACAGGGATCCCCAGGATCAACCCCGCGATGAGGGAGGCCACCATGGTCACGGGGATGGCGGCCCAGAAGGACATCCCGGCAATGCCGTGCTGCCCGGTCGAGGTCAGCAGCGCCATGGTATAGGCGCCGATGGCGAAGAAGGCCACGTACCCCAGGTCCAGCAGGCCGGCAAAGCCTACCACCACGTTCAGCCCCAGCCCCAGCAGCGCGAAGATCCCCGCCAGTACCAGGACCTGGGAGAGAAACGGCCCCGCTGCCACCGGCACGAGGAGCACGAGCAGCACAACAAGCGTCAGGGTCAGGGCGCGCAGAGCCCGTTGCCGCGAGGGGGACAGCGCCTCGCGCCAACGCCGACTGGCCGGGCGGCGCCAGCGCAAGAAAGCGCTTCCACCTGCCGCCAGCACGAAGATGATGAGGGCGCCGCGGGGCAGGAGTCCCTCGGTGGAGAACAGCAGCATCTGGATGGCGCTCCCGGCCCTGGTGCGTGCCAGCAGCAGCTGCACGACCTCCTGGAAGAGCCCCACCACCAGGACCCAGGCCAGGCCGGCAAAGAGGGGACCTCGCACCGCTTTGCCCAGTAGAGTCGCGGCCGCGCCCACCAGGCCTCCCAGCGCCCAGCCCAGGAGGATCAGGTGTGTGCCGGCAGGACCACGGCCGAAGGACAGCAGGGCGAACAGCCGCGGCGTGGCGCTGACGAACATGGCCCGGAGGTTGACCACGCTGGCCACCCAGACCAGCGCCGCCACCAGTGCCCCGGCCAGCGCCCCGGCCAACGCGCCGCGAAGCAGCACCATTGCTGCCCGGCCCCCCGCCCGGCGTGCCACCTGGTAGCCCATCACCAGAGCCGTCAGCACCAGCAAAAGCAGGCCCAGGGAGATGACGCCGGCGACGATCTGGCGCTCGGCAAAGGTGTCCACCATGCCCACCATGGCCAGGAAGACGGCCACGCCGCCCCAGATCAGGCCCTGCCTGATCGCTTCCGCCCACGATCCGCCGGCGCGCATCGATAGCCCCGTCCTATGCCTTCTTCGCAGCCAGCCGCTCGCCCAAAATCCCCGAGGGCCGGAAGATCAGCACCATGACCAGCATGGTGAAGGCGATGACGTCGCGCAGCTGGTAGGGGGCGACGATCCCCAGGCCGTCCAGCACCAGGATGGGCCCCACGGACTCGAACAGGCCCAGGAAGACGCCGCCCAACATGGCCCCGGGAATGTTGCCGATGCCACCCAGTACAGCCGCGGTGAAAGCCTTGATGCCCGGGATGAACCCCATGAAGAAGTGCACCTGCTTGAAGACCAGGGCGTAGAGGAGGCCCGCCGCTCCGGCCATGGCTCCGCCGACACCGAAGGTTGTGGCTATGATCCGGTCCACGTCGATCCCCATCAGGGCCGCCGCTTCCCTGTCCTCGGAGACCGCCCGCATGGCCGTGCCTGTCTTGGTCCGCATGACGAACAGGTAGAGCACCAGCAGCATCAGCACCGAGGCCACGATCACCACGAGTTGTGTGCGCAACACGGGGATGCCGGCAATGACCCACTTGCCCCTGAGAATCGCCGCCTCGGGATAGGCCTGAAAGCCCGAGCCGAAGAACCCGCGGAAGGTGTACTGCAGGAAGAAGGAGGCGCCGATGGCCGTGATCAGCGGCACCAGGCGGGGAGCCCCGCGCAGCGGCCGGTAGGCGATCCGCTCCACCAGCAGCGCCACGGTCGACGAGGTGGCCATGGCCACGGCCAGGACCACCAGCAGGCTGACCAGCGGGTTTCGATCCAGGTACCCCGAGCGGCCGAAGGCCGCCGCCACGTAGTAGGCCACGTAGGCGCCACTCATGAAGACCTCACTGTGGGCGAAGTTGATCATGCGCAGGATGCCGTAGACCATGGTGTAGCCCAGGGCGATCAGAGCGTAGATGCTCCCCTGGGAAAGGCCGAAGACCAGCAGGTCCATCCAGACGTCCGGTCCGTAGCGTGCGGCTCGAACGGTCCCCACGGTCCCGTAGATCAGGACGAACAGGACGACCAGCCGGAAGGCCCACAGGTACAGGTCGACGATCGATACCCGCTGAAACCAGACGCGTGACATGAGCCTCTCACATCATACTAAGGGGGGGATGAGCCGGGACAATCCACGGCTCATCCCCCACAGACGCAGCCGTACCTTTGCCAGGATCCCTACTTCTTGACCGGCCAGATCTTCTTCGGGTTCACCCCCGGGTCCCACTTGGCCGGGTCTGCCGAAAGGGTCTGGTAGATGGCGATCTTGGGGTCGGCGCAGTCCCCGTACTGGTCGCAGGTCAGGGTACCGGTCAGCCCCTTGAAGTTCTTAGTGGCGTAGAGGGCGTCGCGCAGCGCCTTCCGCCCGATGTAGGTGTTGCCCGCTGCGTCCTTCTTGGCCACCTTCTCGATGGCGGCGAAGACCATCATGGCGGCGTCGTAGGCGTGGGCGTGGAACGGCGCCAGGGGCTTCTCCCCGTACTTCTTCTGGTGCTTCTCCAGGAAGACCTTGTAGGCCGGCCCGAGGGCTTCGGGCGACAGGTCGGGGCTGGAGTGGTACATTCCCACGGCGGCCTCCCCCGCGGCCTTCATGAAGTCGGGGGAGAACATGCCGTCTGCGCCCATCAGCTTCACCTTCTCCAGACCGGCGACCTCCTTCGCCTGACGGGTCACGAACCCCCCGGCGGCGATGAAGATCGGGTAGTAGATGAGCTGCGGCTTCCCTGCCGCGATCTTGGTCAGCACGGGCCGCATGTCGGTGTCGGTGGGCGAGATGGCCTCCTGGGAGGTGATGGTTCCCCCCAGCCGCTTGAACACGTCCGCAAAGACGTTGGCCAGCCCTTCCGCGTAGGGGCTGCCGTCGTGAATCGTTGCCGCCCGGCGGATGGATAGGGCGTGGAAGACAAACTGAGCGGCCACGCGCCCCTGGACCTTGTCGTTGTGGGCGGTCCGCAAGTACCCGTCGTAGCCGGGCCCGCGGGCAGGGTCGGTGAGCTTGGGTGCGGTGTTCGATGGGGAGACCGTGGGTATCCCGGCCTTCCACAGGATCGGCGCGCCCGGCACCGCCTCGCTGGAGCAGTTGGAGCCGATGGCCGCCACGATGGCCTTGTTGGCGGCCAGCTTGGTGGCAGCGGTCGTCCCCCCCTCTGCGTTGCAGCCGGAGTCCTCGCCGATCAGCCTGATGGGGTGGCCGGCCACGGTCTTCTTGTCGTCGATGGCGATCTCCACGCCGCGCCGGGTGTCGATCCCGAGACTGGCGTCAGGCCCGGCGATGACGAACCAGTAGGCGATGACGATGGGCTGCCCGCGGTTGATCTTGACCACGCCGATCGGGTCGGTCACGGGCCCCAGGGTTGCCGCCGGCGCCGTACTTGCATAGTACGGACCCGTCACCAGCAGGATGGCGACCAACAGGGCTAGTGGCAGTTTGACGCGCTTCATCCCGCTCTCTCCCCCCTCTGCCTGGTAGTAGCCGGTCGGACTACACCAGACTATCCGTGTGTTGTGGCTTGGTTGCAAGTAGGCTTCGGCACCCCCGGGGGAAATCCTTTCGGCGCCTCACCTTGGCGCTGCGGGCGGGGGTAGACGCAGGGTACGCACAAGCGTACGGCGTTCCCACTCCCCGGGGTTGGCAGAGGTCACCCGGACGATGAAGTAGTTGGCAGGGTCAGGGTCGCCCCGGGGGTCGAAACGGAAGGTCCCGCCGAGCCCACGGAATGCCGTACCACGGATCGCATCGGCCACCTGGCGACGGGAGGGTCGCCCCCCGGCGGCGCGGGCCGCCCGGAAAATGGCCTCCAGCCCCAGGACGGCCGCGTCGTAGGCCTGGAGGGCAAAGGCGGCGGGTTCCGCCACAAACCGCTTACGGTAGTCCCGGACGAACCCCTCCGCTCCGGGGTAGAAGTCCGGCGGACCAGCCACCAGGGTGAAGTAGGTGCCGACGGCGTTGCGGCCGGCGGCCTGCAGCAGGCGGGGGGAATCCAGCCAGTCCGGGCCGATGAATGCGGAGGAGACCTCCCGGCGGCGGACCTCTCGGATCACCGCACCTGCCTGGGCAAAGGGCATGGCGAGGAAGATGAGGTCGGGAGGCGATGCGCCCAGGACCCCCAAGAGCGAGGCCGGATCTCCCCCCACCTCGAGCTCGCCATCTACGGAGATCCCAAGCCGCAAGGCTGCCTGGCGGAAGGCGGCGGCAGCCGCGCGCCCGAGGGCGGAGCCGTCGCGGGCGATGACCACCCGGCGCGCCTTGAGGTCGGAGGCGGCAAACTCGGCGGCCGCCCTGCCCTGCACGTCGTCCCGCCCAACTACCCTGAAGACGGTCTCGAAGCCCCGCTCCGTCAGCTGCGGGTCGGAGCTGGCCGGGGAGACCATGGCCAGCCCCGCGGCCGCGTAGATGCCGGAGGCGGGCAGCGCCACGCTGGAGGTAAGGTGGCCGACAACCAGCAGGATCTCCGGGTCAGCGACGATGCGGGTGGCGTTGGCCCGGCCCACGTCCGCGCGAGCGCGGTCGTCGAAGGCGGCCAGGCGCAGGTCGAATCCCAGCGCCGCCATCCGCGCGGCGTACCCCTCGACGGCGAGCTGGACGCCGTTGCGGATCGCCACCCCCAGGGTCGCCCGGTCTCCCGAGAGCGGAGTGGCAACGGCCACCACCACCACCGGCCGGGTCGAGGCGGGGGCGGGAGGCCGTGGCGCGCAGGCGGAGGCCGTGGCCGCCAGCAGCAGCGGCGTCCCGACGCGGACCAGGACTGCCAGGGCGCGGGGCACCGTCAGCTCTACCCGGCGTCGGCCAGACGCACCACCTGCCCGGTCCCCCGGGCTGCAGCGCGCTGCAGGGCGGCGGCACCCACCGTCACGTCCAGAGCGGCCGTGCCCACGGACTTGAACAGCGTCACCTCCTCCGGGCGGCGGCGCCCCGGTCGCAGCCCGGCGGCAACCTCCCCGATCTCGGCATGGATCTGCTCGGCGCTGAAGCGGCCCTCGGCGATGGCTAGCAGCAGATCGCCCGCCTCCGCCAGGCAGCCTGGCCGAGAGTCGACGACCACGGTGGCCCGGGCCACAAGGTCGGCGTCCACCTCGCGCGTCTGGGGGGTGAAGGCCCCGATGAGGGTGAGGTGGGTTCCGGGAGCCACCTCGGCGCTGGGGACCACCGGGGTGGGGCTGGTGGTGGCCGTGATGACGATGTCGGCCCCGCGCACCGCCAGCTCCGGTGACGCAGGCAGGATGGTCGCCCCGCCGGCCCAGGACTGGGAGCGGGCCCACCGGACAAACTCCTCCACCCGCTGCGGTTCACGACCCACCACCCGGACCTGGGTGATATCGCGTACCGTGAAGACCGCCTCGAGCTGGGTGCGGCCCTGGACGCCGGCGCCGAAGAGGGCCACGATGTGCGCGTCGGGCCGGCTGAGCAACTGTGCGGCCAGACCGCCTGCGGCGCCGGTGCGCAGCGCGGTCAGCGCCGCACCTTCCACCAGGCCCAGGGGCGCTCCCGTGGCCGGGTCCTGGATCAGCACCACCGCGGTGATCGTGGGCAGCCCGCGGACCGGGTTGGCCGGGTAGACGCTGACCACCTTCACTCCCAGCGCGCGCAGAGGGGGGACGGCAGCGGGCATGCACAGGGTCACGCCTCCCTCTTCCCCTGGCACGGGGACCCGCAGCGGGACCCGGGCCTCGCCCCGCGAGAGGTGGACGAAGGCCGCCCGCACCAGGTCGATGGCATCCGCCATGGGGACCAGGCGGCGCAGCTCTGCAGCCGAAACCAGGCGCAGCTCCCTTACCGCCATTCCGCAAAGACGCTCCGGAGCAGAAAGAAGACATTCGCCGGCCGCTCCCCCAGCCGGCGCATGAAGTAGGGATACCACTGCTCGCCGAAGGGGACGTAGACGCGCACGTGGTAGCCCTGGCGCACCAGCGCGGACTGCAGGTCGCGGCGTACCCCGTAGATCATCTGGAACTCATAACGCTCCGGTCCGATCCCGTTCGCGGCGGCTACCGCGCGGGCGTGGGCGATCATCTGGGGGTCGTGGGTGGCGATGGCCGGGTAAGTGCCACGGCGCAGCAGGACCTCCGTCAGGCGGCGGTAGGCCGCGTCCACGTCAGCCTTGCGGGGGTAGGCGACGGCCCGGGGTTCCAGGTAGGCGCCCTTCACCAGGCGGATGCGCACACCGGTCCCCACAAGGGCCGCTACGTCCTGCTCGCTGCGCCGCAGGTAGGACTGGATGACCAGGCCGACGTTGGTGTGGCCTTCCTCCCAGACCCTGTGCCACAGGGCCAGGGTCGGGTCCACCAGGGCGGACTCCTCCATGTCGATGCGCACGAAGATGCCGTCCCGGCCCGCTGCCTCCAGGATGCGCCGCAGCAGCCTCTCGGCCAGGGCCGCGTCGGCGGCCAGGCCGAGTTGGGACAGCTTGATGGAGAGGTTGCAGTCGAGGCGCTCCCGGGTGATCGCCCCCAGGATCTCCAGGTAGCGCCCCGCGGCCTCCTCCGCCTCGGCGGGGCTGGTGGTCTTCTCCCCCAGGTAGTTGAGGCTGGCGTGGATGCCCAGGCGGTTCAGCGCCTGCACCGCCGCCACCCCCTCGGCCAGCGTCTCCCCGGCAACGAAGCGGCGCGAGGCGCGCCGGGCCACCGGGTTTCGCAGCACGAGGCGCTGCATGCCGCGGTGCTGTGAGAGGTAGATGAAGAACGCCCGCAGGATGTTCATGGCCACCTCACCGGGCGTTGAGCAGGGCAGAGACCGGCACCAGGACCACCCCCGCCCTGTCGAATTCGGGGAGGAGCCGGCGCAGCACCTCCGCAGTCCCCCGCTGGGCGTGCCCGATGCCGACGGCCCAGCCCCGCGTCCGGGCTCCCTCCAGGAGCTTTCGGACCTGGCCGGCGATGTAGGCGGGGTCGTCCTCGTTGTCCAAGAAGACCGTACGCTCGACCGCCGGCACCCCCAGCGCGCGCGCCACCGGCAGCGCCACCGTGCGGGGGGTGGTGCGGCTGTCCACGAAGAAGAGCCCCTGCTCCCGTACCACCTCCAACACAGCAGTCATCACCCGCGGGTCGGCGGTCGCCCGGGAGCCCATGTGGCCGTTGACGCCCACCGCGCCGGGGACCTCCGCCAGGCCGGCCCGTACCACTGCCGCAATCTCCTCGTCGCTCATCGCCGTGGTCACGCCCCCCGGACCGAGCCGGCGGTCCTCCTCAGCCTCCAGGGGGAGGTGCAGCAGCACCTCCAACCCGGCGGCCCGCGCCCGCCGAGCCACTGTCGCCGACGCCGCAAGGCCCGGCAGCACGGCCAGGGTCACGGGGCGGCCCAGGGCCAGGATCGGCTCCACCTGCTCCAGGCTGGCTCCCGCGTCGTCGAAGATGAGGGCCACACGCGCGGCGGGTGTCGGCTGCGTGGCGGGTGTCGGCTCGGGGCGCCGTGCAGCCAGCGGGGCCCCACCGAGAGGACCGCCCCCTGGTCCGGGCAGGCCCCGGGCCGTCGGAAGGACAGCCCGGGGCGTGGACCGAACCGCCTCCTGCCCGGGCCGTGGCGGCGAAAGGGCGGCGCCCTGCGGCTGCCGCCAGGTCCACCACGCGCCGGCGGCGACTCCCAGCGCCATCACCGCGGCCCAGCCCGCCCGCCACAGGTGGGGGGATCGGGCGCGACGGGAGGAACGGCGGTCATGGCGGGCGGGCGACATCTAGCGACCGGCGATCCGCTGCTGCAGCAGCGCCAGGGCCCGGGCGAGCTGCGATGTCTCCACCTGGCGCATCTCGCTGTCGCTGCGCCCGGCCAGCCGCACTCCCACCGTCACGTCGGGGGTAAGGCCCCGGCCGTGGATGTCGAGCTCTGCCGGGGTGAGGTAGCGGCCGCTGGTCAGCGTGGCGCCGGACCCTCCGGGCAGCTCCAGCACCCGCTGGATCACCCCCTTGCCGAAGGTCCGCACCCCCACCAGCGGCGCGATGCCGTGGTCCCGCAGCGCCCCCGCCACGATCTCCGCGGCACTGGCCGTGTACTCGTTCACCAGCACGACCACCGGAATGGTGACCTTCCGGCCGGGCGTGGCGCTGTCGGTGTGACGCCG
>Ga0101945_1001364_pt1 | contig 25121 bp, 18 predicted proteins | sample DewCreD2012metaG_2_FD_75246 | JGI IMG/M metagenome (GOLD analysis project Ga0101945, IMG submission 75246) | Hot spring sediment bacterial and archeal communities from British Columbia, Canada, to study Microbial Dark Matter (Phase II) - Dewar... ... | reverse complement strand
GCAGATTTTCCACAAGGCGGTGCTGACCCTGGCTGGTTACCTGCGCAGCCGCTACATCGAGCATGGTTCCCTGCCGGTGACGATCAGCCTGGCTTTTGAGCAAAACTACGTCCCCATCGAAGGCGACTCGGCCGGGCTGGCCGAGCTGGTGGCGGCGCTGTCGGCTATTGGCAGCTTCCCCCTGCGGCAGGACCTGGCCGTGACGGGTGCGGTAGACCAGACCGGTAAGGTGCTGGCGGTGGGGGCCATCAACGCCAAGGTAGAGGGCTTCTTCCGGGTCTGCAAAGCGCTGGGCCTGAGCGGAACCCAGGGGGTGATTCTGCCCAAGGCCAACCTTGCCAACCTGACCCTGCAGGCCGAGGTGCTCGAGGCCATCCGGGCCGGGCAGTTCCACATCTACGCGGTCGAGACGGCTGAACAGGCCCTCGAGCTACTGGCCGACGCGCGTATGGAGGGTTACCGGGGTTTGCAGGACAAGATTCGGGCCGGCCTGGAGGCTTTTGCCAAGCTCGAGGAGGGCCAAGACAAAGAAGACAAAGAAAATAGCCAGTAACCCGGCTACCACAGTTTGCCATTGGCTCTTCGCATATCATGCAGCTATGCGCTGGTGGGTGATGGGTCTGGTTCTGTGGGGCAGCCTGGCTTTAGCCCAGGATACCCAGGCCTTTGCTGTGCGCTTCGAGCAGGCCTGGCGGCTGGTCAAGGAGCGCTACTACGACACCAGCTTCAAAGGGCTGAATTGGGAGGCTATAGGCCATGCTTACCGGCAGCGGCTGGGCGAGGTGCGCGACTGGGACGGGCTATACCGCCTGCTGGACGAGATGTACGGTGAACTGCGCGATGACCACTCCAGGGTCTTGAGCCCCACCGAGGCCCGGCGGCTGCTGGGCGGTGCCCAGTGCCTGCCCCTGCCCTTCAAAGACCAGGAGCCGCTCCCCACCACCGCCCCATCCAACCCCAGCGCTCCCAGTCCCCGGCCCACTCAGCCGGCGAACCCTGCCCCACCCCCTTCCCAGCCGTCCCGAACCCCCTACGAGACGCCCCAGGTGCGCTTTACCGATGGGGTGGTCATCGTGCGGCTGAGCAACCTGGTGGATACGGCGGGCCTGAGCGCTTTGCAAAACGCCATCCGTCAGTACGAGGCCAGGGCCCGGGGCTACGTGCTGGATCTGCGGGGCAACCCTGGCGGGCTGGCCCTGCGCATGGCTGAGGTGGCAGGGGTCTTTATGCGGGGTATACCCTGGCGCATTGTGAGCCGGGGCCTGGGGGGCATTCCGCTGCCCACCACCCCCTTCCTGGGCCGCCCACAGACGCAAAAACCCCTGGTGGTGCTGATTAACGAGAACGTCCATTCTGCCGCCGAAGGGCTGGCCGGGGCCCTAAAAAACGCCGGACGGGCCTATGTGATTGGCACCCGCAGCGCTGGTAACACCGAGGCCCTCACCCCTTACTGTTTCCCCGATGGCGGGGTGGCCCTGGTGGCGGGCGGCGTGCTGGCCCCATTCTCCGGCCCCACCTGGGAAGGGCGCGGGGTGGAACCCGACCTGGTAGAAGAAAACCCCGACGAGCAGCTCGAGGCGGCCCTGCGCTATATCCTGCGCCAGCGATAGCGGTTCACTAATTGGATTCTGAAGTCCGGGAGGTGCGGGTAGTAGCTGGCTGGGCTTTATGATGAACACCAAACAAGAAACGACTGACCGCGCTGCGCTGCACCAACTCGCTTAACAACACGGTCACCACCAGCGAACCCGTCAGCAGCAGAGCATACAACCAGCCCACAGGCAGGGCCAGCTTGAGCACGAAATACCCCAGCACCACGATGACGGTCTGATGCCAGATATAAAACGGATAAACCCAGTGGCGGGCCCTGTCCAGGAATCCCGAAGGCTTATTGAGAAAGCGGTGTGCGTAGGCCAGAATGGCAAATATAAGGCTTAGAGCGGCCAAGTCTCTTAGCGACCAGTAAACCTCATGATAGGGAAGTAGTTCGCTGGAGACAAACAAATTGCGATGCAGGACGGAAGAGTAAAAATAAGCTTTTAGCAGAATAAGACCCAGACCAGCCAGAAGAAATTGGCGGCGTTGCCCAAAAATAGCCTGCAGCAAGCTAGGCCGCAGATACAGTGCAAAGCCCAGGACAAATAGCTCGAAGTAGAAGCCGAGGTTGGCCAGGTCTTCGGCCAGGCCCGGATGAGAACCCAAGCCCAGAGGGAGCAAAGCCCCCAGTGTGGCGGGTGTGATAACCAGCAACCAGACCCGCCCGGGGGCGGCCTGAAACCAGGTCTCGAGCCGGGCCAGAAAACCCAGCCCCAGGGGACTGCGCAGATACAAAAAAACCGGCAGGGCCAGCAGCGAAAAGTAAAACAGATACAAAAGGAACCACAGATGCTCTGTGTGCAAATTGAAAAACAAGAAGGAACCATCCCCCCACCACGGGCCGATGAGAAACTGTCCGTAGCTGCCTTCGAAATGCTGGGGGTTGCTGGAGTCCAATGAAAGCCGCCGAATGTACTGCTGGGGCGGTACGATGAGCAAAACCCCCATGACCAAAGGGATGATCAGCCGCTTGAAGCGATCCGCTGTATAAGCTAGAGCAGAGGCCCTGCGTAGGGCGAAAACGGTCGCGGCGCCAGATACAAAAAACAACAGGGGCAGGCGTACCGTGGTAAGGGCTTCGTTAAAGTAGGTGAGCCATCTAATTTCCGGGCCTTTGATGATCCATGGCCAGCCATCAAAAGGGCGCCCGGCATGAAAGACCAGCCCCAGAAATACCGCCAGCAAGCGCAGCCAGTCTAGGTAGTGAATGCGTTTTTCCATATGTCGCCTCTCTTGTGCTGGTGACATTGCAGGGAGCTCTTATGATGAGAGCTTCCTCGCAAGCCAGACCAAACTGATGGCTTCAGCCAGCCGGTGGGGCTGTTGTTGCATCTGGGCAGGGGAGTAGGTTTGGGTAAGATTCAGGTTGGGGGCCAGCACCTCACGCAGTACGGTTTCGGCGGCTTGTATTTGCTCTTGCAAGTGGCTTCCCAGGCCCGCGGCCAGCCAGCTTTGGGTGACGTCGAAGCCCCGCTTGTAGCGAGCGGTGCGAATAGAATCGGGGATTTTTCCCTGTGCCACCTGGCGCAAAGCCCACTTGCCATAGCCGTGTCGCAGCTTGAGGTGTACCGGCAGGGCCAGGCCCAGCTCGAGCACCCGGTAGTCCAGGAAAGGAAGGCGGCTCTCGATGCTGTGGCCCATGGAGTTGCGATCCTCATAGCGTAGCAGGGTGGGCAGGCTGTACCGGGTGACATCGAGCATCTGCCGCAACCAGGGGGCCTGACGATGGTCTGTGCCAAGCACCAGCCGCACCGAAGGCAGCCGCAAATTCCCTTGAGTTGGCCCTCCAAAATAGCGCTGGCGGTTTTGCCAGAACAGGCCCAGCTTGTACAGCTCTGCGCTCAGGAGCCGGGCCAGCCCCAGAGCAAAGCCCGCTAGCTCGAGGTACTGCTTCTGGGCGAGCAGGTAACGGAGCTGGAACAGGAAAAACTTACGGTAGCCCATAAAGCCCTCGTCGCCCCCCTGCCCACCCAGCAGTACCTTGTAACCTTCGTTGCGGGCTGCTTCATAGACAAAGTTCTGGGCCAGGATGCTGAGGGTGGGGAAAGGGGCATCCTGTGCGGCCAGGGTTTTTTCGAAGGCCTGGATGAGACGCTCTTTAGAAAGCTCCGGCCAGACAAAGTGCACCTCGATACCAGCTTTCTGCGCTAATTCCCGGGCCAGGGGGCCCTCTGAACGGGGGGCTTGGGGGTGGCCGTAGCAGAAGCCCACCACCCGCTGGTGCTGCTGTGCGGCCAAAGCTGCTACCAGGGAAGAGTCCAGCCCGCCCGAAAGCGAGACGGCCAGCGGCACATCGGAGCGTAGCCGCAGTTGAACAGCGCTATGTAAGGTGGCCTCGAGCTCCTCCAGTAAGGCTTTTTCGTCCATGCCCCTTAGTGCTTGTATTTTCTGCTCGACCCGGCTTTTTAGGTCGTAGTAGGGCTGGGGCTCAATGCTGGGCTGGCTAAGCTGCACGCAGGCGTGGTGTCCGGCGGGCAGGGCGTGCAGGCCTGTGTAGGGCGATATGTCGCTATCGTCCTCGTAGACGTAGTAAAAAAGCCCCCTGCTGACATATTCCAGGTTGGGGGAGAGGCCAAAGTGCTGGGCCAGGGCCTCGGTAGAGGAAGCAAAGGCCAGCAGGCCATGCTGCAGGTGGTAAAACAGCGGCTTGACGCCAAAGCGGTCGCGCACCAGCCAGAGCTGCCCTGCCTGGGTATCCAGCAAGGCAAAGGCGAACATTCCAATAAAGCGCTCCCAGGCCTGCTTGCCCCAGGCTTTGTAGGCTTCCAGGATGACCTCGGTGTCGCCCTGGGTTTGAAAGCGGTGGCCCAGGGCCTGTAGCTCGGCGCGCAGCTCGAGGTAGTTGTAAATTTCCCCGTTGAACACAATGCAGTAGCGCCCGCTGTGATCCCACAGGGGTTGGTTGGAGTGCTCGGATAGGTCAATGATGCTCAGGCGGTTGTGGCCCAGTACCAGCTGGCCGGCAGGCTGGGGTAGCTCCACCACCGCCTGATGATCGGGGCCTCGAGGAAGCTGGCTGGTCACAATTTTACCGACCAGCTTGGTCAGCTCCGGCATGGGCTGGCTGGTTGAGAATGCCCCGGCAATACCACACATTCAGGCCTCCAGGTGACGGGCAGTGCCCGCTTTATACAGGCGCTGGTACAGCGCCGTAAGTTTGGCGAATTCCACGCCCCAGTTGAGCCGCTCGAGAATCAGCTGTCGCCCGCGCTGTCCCATGGCCTCGGCCTCGGCGGGGTGCTCGAGCAACCAGCGGATAGCCTCGGCAATGGCTTTGGGATCGTTGGGATTGACGAAGAGTCCACAGGATACATCGCCGATCGAGCGTCGCCAGAGCGGGAAATCCGAGGCTACAAAGGGAATCCCGGCCATCATGTACTCGTACAGCTTGGTTGGCTGCGAGACCAAAAAGCTGGGGATGGGGTGCAGAACGGCCAGGCCAATGCGACTGCTGGCTAAAAGCTCGAGGGTCTCGGGGCGGTTTTTGTAGCCCAGGAAATCGGTGTAGCGGTAGCCGGGGTGCTGCTCGGCCTCGGCCTGGAGGCCGGGCGGAGCAAAAGCCCCAATCAGGGTTAGGCGAACCTCTGGGTTTTGCAGGTGCTGCATGGCCTCGAGCATCTCGTAGAGCCCGCGCACCGCGGTAATGCTTCCGGCATACAGCACCCGGGCGGGCCGGTTCTGGTAGGACGTGCTGCCCAGGGCAGCAATTTCCTGGGGGTGCGGGAAGTTTTGCAGCAGGATGGTTTTATGGGCCGGAAAGCGAGCTGCGATGGGCTCGGTAACCGTCACAATCCCGCTCAGCAGACGGCCAGCCAGGCGCTCCAGCAGCCGCATACTGCTGGCAACGAGGCCGCGCAGGGGCTTGGGAATCCAACGCTTGCTCAGAATGTCGGTAGGCACGTCCTCGTGGACATCGTAGACCACTTTTTTGCCCTGCAGGCGCAGCAGCATTCCTACAGGAATCAGCTCGGGGTCATGAAAATGATAGATGTCCCCTCGCTCGGCCAAAGCCTGCTTATATACGGCCCAGACCGTGCCCAGCATACGGCCCAGACGGCCTTTGGTTTTGGTAACCGACCGTACCTGCACCCCCTGGCGCACCTCATCTCCCTCGTGGGGTGCCACCAGCACGACCGGGTAGCCCTCCTGGGCCAGACTCACGCACTCTCGATGAAAAATACGGACATCGAAGGGGGGGTGGGCCGAGGTGAGGTGAACGATCTTGGGCAGGGGTTGTGGCATGGTATTACCTGGCTTGCTCAGTCGAACTGCACGTGGAAAGCACGGGCCCAGGCGATCAGATTGATCCAGCGCCAGACCCTAAAGTCGAAGGGCTTGCGTCCGGCCAGAATGGCCGCGAATTCCTCTTTTACAGCCGTCTGCTGGATGGGGTAGATACGGCCCAGGGTTTCGGAGTCCAGCAGTTGATGAACCCAGGGGGCCAGTTGGTGTAACCAGTGCTGCTCGGGAGTGGCAAACCCCACCTTGTCCTTGCGATCCAGGATGGCCTGGGGCACCAAGCCCTGCATGGCCCGGCGGAATACGGCCTTGGTCTGTCCCTGGGGCGAGAGGATGTGGGCTTCGGGCAGGTTCAGCAGCAGCTCAACAAGCCGAGGGGTGAGGAAGGGCACCCGGCTTTCGATGGAGTGGGCCATGGAGTTGCGGTCTTCGTAGCGCAGGAGCTTGGGCAGGCTGGTCTCGGTCAGGGACTGCAGTAACTCGTGGCGCAGTACCTCCCGTCCGTGGGCGGTGCGGGGCGAGGCGAGCTGTACGTTGCGCTCGGTAAACCAGGTGGTATTGAGCCAGGGCGGGGCCAGTTCCTGCCCTGCCAGCCGACGGGCCAGGGGCTCGAGGGATGCGGGAATTAAAAAGCCGATAGCGCTTTTCCAGGTGTCCTTGAGGGCGGGCTCGAGCCGGCTCGCGCGCAGGAAGGCCAGGGCCTCGAGCCAGCGCTTCTGCCGTACCAAGGAGGCCAGGCGAGCGCCGCCGTACACCGCGTAACCGGCCAGCACCTCATCGGCCCCCTGCCCGTCCAGCATCACCTTAATACCGGCTTCCTGGGCCAGGCGGAACACCCGGTACTGGGCGTAGATGCTGGTGGAGCCGAAGGGCTCGCCCTGTACCCGGACAAGCTCGTCGAGGTCGGTGACCAGCTCAGAGGCACTGGGTTTGACCTTGTGGGCCTGCACCCCTGCGGCCTGGCCCACCAGGTCGGCCCAGGGTTCCTCGGAGACGCCGTTGTCGGCCACGTAGGTAAAGGTGTGCAGCTCGAGGCCCGGCTCGAGGTGGCGCATGGCCGCTACAATGGCCGAGGAGTCTATACCCCCCGAAAGCGCCGCGCCCACCGGTACATCCGAGCGCAGGTGCAGCCGCACGTTCTCCAAAAACTGGGCCCGCACCGCCTCGGCGGCCTCTTCGAAGGAGAGCTCGAGGGGGTTTTGCAAGCGGGGCTGCCAGTAACGCTGCGGTTCGGTGAGCTGCAAATTATTCAGATCCAGCCGCAGGTAGTGCGCGGCCGGAAGCTGCCGAATATCCGAGAAGAGCGTTCGCGCCCCGTCGTCGGTCAGGCCAAAGCGCAGGTAGCGGTACAGGCCCTGGGGGTGTACCTGCCGGCCCACCCCCGGCAGCTCCAGCAAGACCGGGATTTCCGAGGCAAAGCCCACGCCCTGGGAAAAAGCGCAGTAATACAGCGGCTTGATACCGAAAAAGTCCCGCACCAGGTGCAGGCTTTGCTCCTGGGTATCCAGCACCGCGAAGGCGAACATGCCCACCAGGCGTGGTAGGCATGCTGTGCCCCAGCGGGCCCAGGCCGCCAGCAGCACCTCGGTGTCGGAGTGGGAGCGGAAGCAGTGGCCCAGGGTCTTCAGTTCCTCGCGCAGCTCGAGGTAGTTGTAAATCTCGCCGTTGAACACCAGGTGATAGCGTCCGTCCGGGCTTGACATGGGCTGCCAGCCCAGCTCGGACAGGTCGAGGATGGACAGCCGCCGGTGCACCAGCAGCACCGAGCCCTGGGCCTCATTCCAGGTCCTGCCCCGGTGGGCCGCCGCGCTGGGACTCCAGGCCAGCCAGCCCTGATCGTCCGGGCCGCGGTGGTGCAGGCCCTCCAGCGCCCGGCCCGCCCAGTCCAGGGCGCCTGGCTTACGTAACGCGAGACCGGCAATGCCACACAAAGGCGCTTCCTCCCTATCTAACCTTGCACCGCGGCGCGAACGGCTTCAATCACGGTCTGCTGAGTTTCCGGTTGCATCTGCGGCCAGATGGGCAGCGAGAGCACCTCGGCGGCGGCCCGCTCGCTTTCGGGCAGGTGCAACCCCAGGGGCTGGTAGATGGGCAGCTTGTGCAGCGGCACCGGGTAGTAGACCATGGTGCCAATGCCCAGCTCGGCCAGCCGGTTCTGCACCGCATCGCGCCTGTTGCCCAGAATCCGCACGGTGTACTGGTGGAAGACATGCCCCGGGGCCAGGGCCGGGGTGACGAGGCCCTCGAGGTCGGCCAGCCCCTCGTTGTAGCGCTGGGCGATGGCCCGGCGGGCCTGGTTGTAGTGCTCGAGGTGGGGTAGCTTGACCAGCAGGATGGCGGCCTGCAGGGTGTCCAGCCTCGAGTTGTAGCCCACCACCTCGTTGTGGTACTTCTTGCGCGAGCCGTGGGCCCGCAGCATCCGGGCCTGTTCGGCTACAGCGTCGTCGGCAGTAACCAGCAAACCCCCATCGCCGTAGGCCCCCAGGTTCTTGGAAGGGAAGAAGGAGAAAGCCCCCACATCACCCAGGGTTCCGGTAAAGCGGTGCAGGGGTTCGTAGCGGGCGCCAAAGGACTGGGCGCAGTCTTCCAGCACCTTCAGGCCGTGCCGCCGGGCGACTTCCAGAATCGGGCCCATGGCCGCGGGGTTCCCGTACAGGTGCACTGGAATAATGGCTTTGGTCTGGGGCGAGATGGCGACCTCGAGGCCGGCGGGATCCAGGTTGAAGCTCTGGGGGTCAATGTCCACAAACACCGGTCTGGCCCCCAACAGACTGATGGCCTCGGCGGTGGCGAAAAAGGTAAAGGGGCTGGTGATCACCTCGTCCCCAGGCCCCACCCCCAAAGCCCGCAGACCGATGACCAGGGCGTCGGTACCGGAGTTCAGGGCTATGGCGTGTTTAACCCCCAGGTACTGGGCGAGCTGCTGCTCGAGCTCACCGACCTCCGGCCCCATGATGAACTGGGTCGAGCGCAAAACCCGCTGGATGGCCGTGTTGAGCTCGTCCCACAGCTCGTCTACCTCTGCTTTTAGGTCGAGGATGGGAATCTGGGTCAGGGTTTTCACTTGATCCTCCGCACTTCGAAGGGGCCTACCTTCTGATAGACATGCCCCTGGGAGTCGGTCACGGTGTCGCTCTGGCTGAAGTCGAGCCGGTCGCCGTAGGCGCTCATCCAGCCGATGATGCGGGCCGGAACACCGGCCACGATGGCGTAGGCCGGTACATCTTTGGTAACCACCGCTCCGGCCGCCACAAACGCCCCCTCGTGCAGGGTCACGCCGGTCACGATGGTGGCGTTGGCCCCGATGCTGGCCCCGCGCTTGACCAGGATGCGGCCGTAGTCGGCGGCGGTGTTGCGGGGGAACTCGCTGCGGGGGGTTAGCACATTGGTAAACACCATGCTGGGGCCGCAAAACACGTAATCTTCCAGAATCACCCCCTCGTAGACCGAGACGTTGTTCTGGATCTTGACCCCGTTGCCGATGATCACGTTGTTGGCCACATAAACGTTTTGCCCCAGGGTGCAGTTTTCCCCGATGATCGCTTTGGCGCTGATATGGCAGAAGTGCCAGATCTTGGTGCCGCGGCCAATCTGGGCGCCTTCGTCCACAATGGCGGTCTCGTGCTTGAAGTAGTCCATGGCTATTGTTTGACGGTCTGGAGGAAGGGGTGCATGGTGGCGGTGCGATCCGATAGGGGCAGGGTGCGGATCCGGGCCACGGTGGCGATGGCCTCGTAGGTATCCTCGAGGCCGAAGCCCTGACCGGCCAGGGTGCGCTCGTAGACGCGGGTGTGCAGCTCGGTAAAGCCTTCGGAGAACTCGATCTCCTCGCCGTCCAGGCGCATGGAGCGGTAGGTGCGCTTGCCCTGGGCCCGCAGGGCCGGGGGCACATACTCCACGTCAATCGAAAGGAACCAGCGCACCTGGGCCCGCTCGAGCTCCAGGTAGCCCGAGGCCACGGTGTCGTCGCGGCGGTGCACCTCCACCTGCTCCACCTTGCCAAAAAGCCAGGTGAGCATATCGAAGAAGTGCACCCCGATGTTGGTGGCCAGGCCCCCCGACTGCTCGGTGCGGCCCTTCCAGCTCCGCAGGTACCAGGTGCCCCGGCTGGTGATGTAGGTGAGGTCGAGCTGGTATTTGCGGGGGGGCTGGGCTTGCAGGCGGGCATGCAGGCTGAGCAGGGCCTCGTGGGTGCGGAGCTGCAGGATGGTCCAGACCCGCCGCCCGGTCTCGGCCTCGAGGTCCTTGAGCTCCAGAATCTCTGCGGGGTTGAGCACCAGGGGCTTCTCGCAGATGGCGTCGGCCCCGGCCCGGAGGGCCATGCGGATGTGGGCGTTGTGCAGGTAATTGGGGCTGGCAATGCTCACGTAGTCCACCTGCCGGGGGGTGCCGCGCAGGCGGTAGAGATAATCCTCGAACAGCTCGGGCTGGGTAAAAAACTCGGCCTCGGGGAAGTACGAGTCCATGATGCCCACCGAGTCGAAGGGGTCGAGCGCGGCAACGAGCTGGTTGCCGGTATCCTTGATGGCCTTGAGGTGACGGGGCGCGATGTAGCCCGCAGCGCCGATGAGTGCAAAGTTCTTCATAGTCCTCCCTAGAGCAGCACCACGTTGTCGGCTTTGATCCCCCGGGTGGCGTAGCGGGTGTCGAGCACCACTTTGGACAGGGCCACCACGCGGGCGTAGTCCACGTTCTTGTGGTTGGTGGTGATGATCACCAGGTCGGCGTTTTGCAGCAGCTCGTCGGTTAGCTCCACGCTGTCGGCCACAAAGCCGTGCTCCTCCACGTGCGGCGTCCAGCTATCGTGGAAGACCACCTCGGCTCCCCGCTTTTGCAGCAGCTTGAAGACCTCGATGGCCGGGCTTTCGCGGTAATCGTCCAGGTTGGCCTTGTAGGCCATGCCCAAAAGTACCACCTTGGCCCCCCGCAAAGGCTTGCCGTGCTGGCTCAGCACGCGGGCGGCCTTGTCCACGGTGAACTCCGGCATCTTGCGGTTAATCTCGCCCGCCAGGTTGATGAAATGGGTGTTGAAGTTGTACTCCTTGGCTTTCCACTCGAGGTAGTGCGGGTCGAGGGGAATGCAGTGGCCGCCCACGCCAGGGCCGGGGTAGAAAGGCATGATGCCGAAGGGCTTGGTAAAAGCGGCGTCCAGCACCTCCCAGACGTTCAAGTCCATGCGGTCGCACAGGAGGGTAAGCTCGTTGACCAAAGCGATATTCACGGCCCGGAAGGTGTTTTCAAACACCTTGACCATCTCGGCGGCTTTGGCGCTGCTCACCGGCACCACGTGGTTGATGGTTTTGCTGTAAAAGGCCACTGCCACCTCGAGGCTCTGGGGCCCCACCCCGCCCACCACCTTGTTGGTGTTCTTGGTGGTGTAACGGGCGTTGCCGGGGTCTACCCGCTCGGGGCTGTGGGCCAGGAAGAAGTCCTGGTTCAGCTTGAGGCCGCTTTGCTCCAGGATGGGCAGCATAACCTCTTCGGTAGTGCCCGGATAGGTGGTGGACTCGAGGCTCACCAGCTGGCCGGGCCGCAGATATTTAGCAATTTCGCGGGTTACGCCCTCCACGTACTGCAGGTCGGGCACCAGATTCTTGGTCAGGGGCGTGGGCACGGCGATTACAATCACGTCCAGCTCGGGTACTTCCTCGAAGCCGGTGGTGGCCCGGATCAGGCCATGGGCCACCAGGTCACGCAGCTCCTCGTCTTTTACATCGCCGATATAGTTCTGGCCCTGGTTGATCATGGCTACGCGCTTGGCGCTGCGGTCGATGCCCACCACGCGGTAGCCCACCTTGGCCTTCTCCACGGCGAAGGGCAGGCCCACATAGCCCATGCCGACCACGCCCACAAGGGCGGTTTTATCCTCAATGCGCTGCAACAGAAGGGTTTTGGGGTCTACAACGGTCTGCATACGGTCTCCTTACACCGGAACTTTTTCGGCCTTGGGTTGCTGGGATTGAAGCTGGTACAGCCAGTTTTCGATGAGCACCGACCAGCTTAGGTGGGTCTCCACGTAGCGCCGCCCGTTCTGGCCCAGTTGTTCGGCCAGATGGGGGTTCTGTACCACCGCCATGATGTTGTGGGCCAGGGTTTGGGCGTCCTCAGGGAGGCTTACCAGGCCGGCTCGAGCCCCCTCCACTAGCCGCGCCCCCTCCCCCTGCCCGGCGTACAGGATGGGTTTGGCGCAGCTCATCCCGGCGAAAATCTTGACCGGGCGGGTCATCTCGAAGAGTGGGGAGTCGCGCAGGGTGGAAAGGCCGGCTACGGCCAGCGAATAAAGCCGGGTGATGTAGGCGGGGGGTTTTGGATCCAGGAATCGCACATTGGTAAGCCCCATCTCCTGGGCCATCTGCTTCAAGCGGGGTTTTTCCGAGCCGTCGCCGATGAGCACCAGCACCACCTGCGGGTCGGTCAGGAGCCGAGCGGCCTGCAGGGCCACCTCCAGGCCGTGGGCGTAGCCGTGGTTGCCGGCGTACAGAATGATTTTCTTGCCCTCGAGGCCAAGCTCCCTAGCCAGGGCCAGGTCGGGCGGCATGGGCTTGAAGAGATCGGTATCCACGCCGTTGGGTAGATAAAGTATCTTGTGCGGGGGCACTTTTTTCTCTTCCAGCAGAACCTTCTGGATGCCCTCGGTCACCGCGGTGATGAAGTGGGCCTGGCGGTAGCTCCAGCTTTCCAGGCCCTCGGCCAGGCGCAGCAAAGGGCCTTCCTTCATCAGACCGAGCTGGCGTACCGAGTCCGGCCAGAGATCGGCAATATTGAAGATGAAAGGCACACCAAAGCGCCTCGAGGCCAGGTAGCCCGTTAGGCTCAGAAACAGGGGCGGCGATTCCACAAAGATGTAGTCGGGCTTTTGAACCTTTAGCACTCCACCCAGCGCGCTCAGCACAAAGCTGAAGTAGTTAAGCAGCCGCTTGGGGCCGGTGCCCATGGCGGGGTAGAGCCAGGTGCGCACCACCCGCACCCCTTCCCAGTCTTCCTCGAGCCAGAGCCTGCCCCGGTAGCCGTCAAACACACGCCCGGTGGGGTAATTGGGCATGGCCGTCACCACCTCTACCTGATGCCCTAACCGCACCAGCTCGCGGATAACCGAAGCCAGCCGCACCTGCGCTGCTCCGATCTCAGGGGGGAAGTACTGGGTTAGAAACAAGAAGCGCACACAACCTCCAGGAAGGCAGTTCTGAGAAGATGGTAGTTGTCCTGGCCAGCACTGGCTGGGCCTGGTGGGTGCCGTGTGGGTGCGCGCACCACACTCTTTGCGAGTATTGGCAGGATATATAGCTTGCTCATCCTACCGTAGTGTAGTTAGTTTCAAGCTCCCGGCCAGGTTTTTTTGACGCAGTAGCCGTTACAGATTCACCTTTAGGTATGTGAACTCAACGCTTCATGAGAGTTCCGCAGGTAACGGAGTTTAGCGGGTTTCCAAGGGGCCAAGGTCGGGAGCTATTCCCAGGATGCGGGGGTGGCCCATGAAATCAAAGCTAGGTGCGGCCTCACGAATGCCTTTGTCGATGGCTGGGCTATCGTTGCTCAGATAGTAGTTGCCAGAACCATCGGCTTTGAAGTTAACAAAGCGGGGATCTTCAGTCAGACTGTTTTGCTGGCTGCTGGTGAGCAGAGCCCAGTTGGTGGTGTTGTTCCAGACCAGGTTGTTCAAAAATCGGTTAACCCCGGTGTTGTTTTCCTCGCTGATGCCACGGGGGTTGCTCACTACAATGTTGTTGGCTACCAGGAAGTTTTCAGCTTTATTGCCGAGGGTATTTTCGCCCGAGCCCACCGAGATGCCACCATACAGGTTGGCAAAAGAGAGGTTATGGGTCATCACCACAGCCGTGGCGGCCTGCCATGTGGTGATGCCAAAGCCCCGGGCGCGGTAAATAATATTGTTTTGAATAATGCCTTTTGGACTTCCTTGGTAGATGCCGTGGATGCGGGTGCAGGGGCCTGCGGTGAGATCGCCTATATCATGCACCAGGTTGCTCAAAATGCTGGTGTTGCCGGCGTTGGGCTGGCTGGCGTTAATCCCGGCCCCGCCGTTGGAGTCACACTGGGCGCGTATACCATAGACGTGGTTGAACAAGAAGCGGTTGTAGGGGGCCCAGCTAATAATGCCGCTGTTGGTGGCGTTGGTAACTTCGAAGCCGACGATATCCACGTAGCTGCTGCGGACGTCAATACCGAAGAGCTGGCCTTGGGCGTTGAGTTTGGCGCCCCAGCGGATATCGGAGGCGATGGTGATGCGGCTGTTGGCGGTGCCGGAGGCGGTAACCTGGACAGATTCGTTGTAGGTGCCTGGGAGAACCCGGAGTACATCGCCGGGCTTGAGTTTTTGCACGGCGAAGGAGAGGGTGGCCCAGGGGCGGTCGCGGGAGCCGTCGTTGGCGTTGCTGCCGGAGGGGCTTACGTAGTAGGTGGGGCCGCTGGGAATGCCGAACACACCGTACGAGGTATCTGGTCTGGGATTTGGGGTGTTGTGCTGAGAACTGGTGATGCAGGCTGCAAGCAAAACAACCAGGAATGCCACTACCCAGTTCAAGCGGATGTGCCTAACAGGTGGTTGAGGAATATGAGAGGTAAAAAATTGTTTTTTCATAAGCACCACAACGATTATCGAGTGAGTACACGTGGTATACCAATATAGCCAATTTTGCCCCTGAGCAACGCAACCATCCCAAGATTTGTGGTGGATTTTCGCCAGGAACTTTTAACAGGGGGTTTTTGAGAATGTTTCATGGCTATCCAGTGGGGCCTAACAACCGATCTCGAACAGCCAGCAGGATAAATCCGAGCAGCAGGGTGGAGATAGCAGCAATGCCAGCGGTGAGCAAAGGACGCGGCCATATAGCTTCGGTGGGCACTTCGGCCTGAGCTAGGAGTGAGAGCTGGCCAGTGGCGCTGTTTTCCAGCGAGCGTATGATCCCTAGCTCACGTTCGAGGTTAGTGCGTAGCTCGCGCAGCACGGTTTGGTCTGTACGGTTGTTAGTCTGTGAAATTTGAATATCCACCCAGCGGATTCGGTTTTCTAGCGAAATGCTCGCGCGTTTGAAGTTGTCTCGAATCAGGGCCTCTTCCCAGTTGCGCAAAGCCTCGGCCCAGGCGTTGGCTAAGGCCGCAGAGCGGCGGGGGTCGGAATCGCGGGCGCTCAGTACAAAAACGATGGAACTCGAGCCTACCGTCTCGATAGAGCGGATACGCAACTTCTCCCGTACTTTCGCCACTTCGCTTGGTAATACCCCAGGAAAGCGACGGTTCATCTGCTCCAGTACTAGAGTTCCGTAGGCAGCTTCGCGGTAAGCGGCTGCGGCTAGGGGCTGGAACCGCGGCGCGCTGATAGTAGAACCTAATTCGACCGGCTGGGCTGAAAGCAAACGGGCCGAGGCTTCGTAGATACGTGGCTGGGATATACTTAGCAGGTAAGCTACCACCGCAATTAACACCGAAACCCCTAGCAATGCCCACATGTAGCGGCTAAAGCTCAGGAGTAAGCGATCGAAATCATTTATGCTGGATGTGCTTCTCATTGTATTTCACCGAACCTAATGGCCGGGGAACCCCACCTTAGGCTAGCCCGGCCCTTGCGGATTCAGCCTAACTGTATTACTGCACGAATGCCAGCGAAAGCAACCCAACGCTCCCAAAAATAACTCTTTCTACAAGGGATTAACGCTTGGGGTTACGCAGAATAACCAGTGTCCGGAACTAAGCTGTGTACCATTGAAGCAGAAATGCTCCCAAACTGGGGCAAAAACGAAATCCTTACGGCCTCATATGACCCGGATCAAAGGTTTTCTGACGCAAACATCTTTTGTGGGGAATGCCGCCCTACTGGCCAGCAGTACGGTGCTGGGCCAGGGTCTGGCCGTTCTGGTGCAGCCCCTTCTGACCCGTATATATAGGCCGGAAGATTTTGGCTGGTGGGCTTTGTATGGCTCCATCCTTTCTCTGGCCGCAGTGATGATCAACCTTCGCTATGAGCAGGCCATCCAGCTACCCAGAGAAGAGCCAGAAGCCCGTGGGCTTTTGCTAATTGCAGTGGGCGTTGGCTTGGGCTTGAGCATGCTGATAGGTGGGGTTTTTTGGTTTTTTCGGGATGTCTTTTCGGTATGGTTGGGTGTCCAGATCCCAGGCTGGTTTGCAGCCCTGGTGGGGGTGGGGCTGGCTTGCATAGCCCTCATGCAATCGGGCAGTATGTGGGCCTTGCGGCTTCAGCGCTTTGGCGTACTGGCCCAGACCAAGTTTCAGCAAGGCTTGTGGCAGGCTTTGGCCCAGGTGGGTCTGGGGCTGCTTGTTAAGGGGCCAGCGGGGCTTTTACTGGGCGATGTGCTGGGGCGCTTGGGGGGGGTACAGGCTTTGTGGCGTTTGTTGCCCCGGAGCCTCGAGGGCATCACCTGGCGCACCTTGCAACAGACAGCCCGCCGCTACCGGAGCTTTCTGGTTTTTGGCACCAGCGCGGCTTTACTAACCGCGGCCAGCTTTCACCTACCGTTTATTTTATTGACCGCTTTTTTCGGCGCTGCTGCGATGGGGCAGTTTAGCCTGAGCTACCGCATTACCACCATTCCTGTAACCCTGGTGGCCCAGTCCATTGGGCAGGTCTTTTTTGCTCGTGCGGCCGCAGCCCGTGAGACCCCTGAGCTGGCCCAGCTCACCATCCGAACTTCCACCATGTTGATAGCGGTGGGCTTGCCGATATTCGGTGCATTGTTTGTGGTAGCGCCCCAGGCCTTCCCTCTGATTTTTGGATCCAACTGGTACGAAGCCGGGGTGTACGCCCGCTTACTTGCACCATACTTACTCCTCTCTATTGTGGCCCAACCCCTTTCCACCTTGCTCACTGTTAGGGAATGGCAGCAAGCCTTGCTGGTTTTTACTGTCTTTGAGCTGGCCTTACGCATGGGGGCCATCTACTGGGGTATTGCCACCCAGCAGATGTACTGGGCAGTTTTTTTGTTCGCCTCGAGCAGTGCCCTGGTGGCCGGAATATCGCTGGGCTTATTTTTCCGCGCGGCCGGGGCGCGCTGGGTCGATTTTGGGCGAAGTCTACGCAGGTACATCTGGCTCAACCTGCCCGCTTTGTTGCTGCTGTGGGGGCTCACCCACTGGGTTGCGGGCTGGAGCCTGTTGGGGCTAACGGCATTAGTTAGTGCTACCGTTCTATTTTTCACTGCCAGGGAACTTAGGAAGGAAGGTTTGGTATGAGATCGGTTGCACCAGTAACGGCGGCCCTGCTGTTCCCTTTGTGGTCTTGGTTGGCCTTCCCACAAATTTTGCTGTACCTATATACCTTTAGCCTACCGCTCGAGGGGGTTTTTGCTATCGAAGGGGTGTTTACCCTATCCAAGGCACTGCTGGGTTTATTTTTGCTTTCTTTGGTTTTTCAAATCAGGCGTCCGAAAATCGCCTGGTTTCCGGCCCTGGTTTTAACATGGCGGTATATTCCTCGGTTGCGAATTTCTATACTCGCGGTGGTACTGCTGTTTTGGGCATGTTTGAGCTATTTTTGGTCGGTTGACCCATCGGCTACTTGGGACAAGCTTCAGGCCCTGGCACAGCAACTGGTGGGGGCCTTAGCCATCGCTTTTTTTATTATGGTGAGACCCAATACTCTACAGCCTATGCTGTTCTTTTACTCCCTGGGGGCCAGTATTGCTGCGCTGCAGGGCATCTTCAACTATCTGCGTAATCCGTTGAGCCGCACTACCTTTACGGGAGCAGCCGATGCCGCCGATTTTGCGGCAGTGGTTTTGCTGGGCTCCCTGATAGCAGTAGGGCTGTGGTTGACCACAAGAAGCCCCTGGATGCGCTGGTATAGCATGTTCTGCTTTGCGTTGTGCACTTTAGCGGTGGTGCTTTCGGGCACCCGCAGTGCCTGGGTAGCCATCGTTATTACCCTAGCGCTGGTGGTACTGCCCCGCCTTGGTTGGCGGCAGTTTCTTTCACTGGGCTTGACCTTTGGTTTGGTGGGCCTGGCGCTGTTTCAGTTGCCAGCAGTTAACCAGTTCCTGAGCTCCCGCATTACCTCGGCAGCCGAGGATGGGGGTGCTGGTCGAACGGCTATTTGGACGGTTGGATGGCACATTGCACAACAGAATCTCATTTTTGGGCATGGCCTGGGTACCTTTACAACTTTGTTTGGGCAGGGGATTGCTGCCGAGTCTGACCTCGAGTCCATCGATACCTATTACATCACCGATGGTCGGGGTGCTCACAACATCTACCTCGAGCTTGTTAGCGAAGTGGGTCTTGTAGGACTGGGTATATTTCTGGCCTGGATGTGGGTGTTGCTGCAGGTAAGCTTACGGCAGGCGGTACATCCAGATCTGATTCTGATCCTCAAAGCCTGTCTCCTGGCCTACCTGATTCAGGGGGCATTTTTAGGGATTTTGGAGCGCAAATATCTCTGGCTAACCATAGCACTTCTACACGGTCTGGCCATGATGGTTCGAGGTAACAGCTATGCGCGTATTGTTTCTAAGCCCTGATTTTCCTTCGAATGTACACCCTTCAGCCTGCATTTTCGTGCAGACCCAGGCCCTGGAACTGCAGAGCCTGGGGGTGCAGGTAGATGTGCATGCTCCCATACCGCTGGTATTGCCCGGAATGGCCCGGCTCAAGCCAAACTGGCGGGCCTATACCCAGATTCCCAATCAGTATGACGTGGAGGGGGTTCGGGTGTTGCGTCCTCGCTACCTGGCTTTCCCGAGTGAAAATCTTTGGGGGTGGCCGCACCGATTGAAAGCTTTCTCATTGCCAGCGCATTCATGCGATCTGATCCACGCCCACTTCGCCCATCCCGAGGGAACCCTGGGTCTTTTACTCAAGCGCCGCTGGAAGAAGCCGCTGGTGGTTACGCTGCATGGCGATGACGCCAACACCTACCCTGAGCAGAGCCCCCGTTACCGCAAATACTATAAGCAGGTGCTGGCCCAGGCTGATCTGATTCTGGCCGTAAGCGATGGGATTCGCCAAAAAGCCCAGGCCCATACCCAGCGTCCGGTGCTGACCCACCGGGTGGGCCTCAGATTACCGCCAATGCAAGAACGGCCCGATAAAAGGGGGCTACGCTCTCAGCTCGGGCTTCCCCAAGACCGCTTCGTCTTGTTGTTTGTGGGCACATTGGTGCAGTACAAAGGGGTGCTCGAGCTTTCCGAAGCCTTGCGTCAGCTCGACGACGAAGGGGTGCTGGCTGTATTTATCGGTGATGGGCCGCTGCGTGATGGTCTAGGTAGTTCTTCTCGAACGCAGCGCATCTTATTGGGCCAGCAGCCCAATGCGGTGGTGCGCCGCTACATGGTCGCCGCCGATGCGCTCATCCTGCCTTCCTACCGCGAGGGACTGCCCACGGTGGTGGTGGAAGCCGGTGCGGTAGGTCTGCCGGTGATCGCCAGCAACCGGGGGGGCACGCCTGAGATCGTGACCCCCGAGACCGGTTACCGCCTCGAGGAGATCAGCCCGGCGGCGATACTGGCGGCCATCGCCCAGGTGCGAAGCGACCCACTGGAGGCCCAGGCCCGGGGCGAGCGCTTGCGGCAGCACGTCTACCGCCACTACGATGCCAGCCGAAATGCACAGCAACTGGTGCGGTTGTACCGTCGACTGCTGGAGGGAGGGTTGGGTTGAGTATGTCGACGCCTTCGAAGCCCCTTAAGTTCCAGCAGGCCCTGCGGTCGAGCTGGCACCGCTTTTACTCCGACTTTTTGCTCCCCAGCCGGGTGCATGAATTGCGCAGCTTGCTCGAGCAGGCCCTGGCCCAGGGCTACCAGGTGCACTCCATCGCTTCCATCTGGGAGAAAATCAAGGCCGGGCAGCTTCAGGATGGCCCATACCTGGTTTTGCGGCTGGACATTGATACTGACCTACGTACCACGCGGGCTTTGTGGCAGGTTGTGCGTGAAATGGGTGTGCAAGCCTCGTTTTACTTTCGGCTCTCTACGCTGGATGTGAACCTGATGCAGGAGATTCACGCTTCCGGTAGTGAGGCCAGCTACCACTACGAAGAGATCGCCACCTATGCCAAACGCCACCGCCTTAAAAACCGCGCCGAGGTTGAGGCTTGTATGCCTGCCATTCGAGCGCTCTTTGCGGAGAACTACCGCCGGATTAAGGCCCTCACCGGTCTGCCCCTGCACACGGTGGCCTCCCACGGTGACTGGCTCAACCGCCGGTTGGGGGTGATCAATCATGAACTGTTGCAAGACCGAGGCCTGCGTGAGGAGCTGGGTATCGAGCTCGAGGCCTACGATCCGGTCTTGCAACAACGCTACACCCAACGTTTTTCTGATGGGGCCTACCCCAACCTATGGCTGGATGGCAACCCCCTCGAGGCCATCCGCACCGGTCTTCCGTTTGTAGAAGTCCTGCTGCATCCCCGGCACTGGGGGGCCAACATCCCCGTTAATTTGCGAGACAACCTGCACCGCCTGGGCGAGGAGCTGGCCTACCGCCAATCCGGGTGGTTTTGCCTGATCGGGCCGATGATTTCTCTGTGGCCCATAGTTCAAGGCGGTCTTGTGGAAAGTGGATTCTGACCATAACAAACCGACTGCCCCGGCTCGAACGCAGGTCATAATTCCTGGGCGCAAGAAGCGTGGAAACCTTGTAGGGCCGGTCAGATTGGTGCTTTTGGACATACTACCCCTATGCTGGATATGGCCGAACAAAAACAGGCTAAATAAACTGCATCGTTATCAGAGCGTTAACCACCAGCGCTTTTCTGACCGATCGGCCAGGCGTTTGATTCGTTGCTTGCCAGCCGCATTAAAAAGCCTGGTTGGGTGATTGGATAGAGATTTGCGAGCCGTTTTTGAGCGGCGTTAAGCCTTTGGGTCACGGCCGTTTCTTCCGGTACCAACGAGCATTTTCAACCAGTTTTTTGTGACTATACTCAAGGCCTAGGATCACCTAGATCCAAAACTCCAAGGAGGTACTCCATGACCTATCGCTGGTTTGTACTACTATTAGCCGCGCTGTTCCTGGCTGCGTGTGGGGGAGGTGGGGCGCCGAGTATTAACACCATTGAGGTTAGCCCGCCGACCGCCAGCAAGCAGGTGGGCCAGACCCAACAGTTCACCGCGGTGGCCAAGGACGCGGGCGGCAATGTGATTTCCGGTGTGACCTTTACCTGGAGCTCGAGCAACACCGCCGTTGCCACCGTGAATAACAGCGGCCTGGCTACTGCCGTTGCCGCTGGCACGGCCACCATCACTGCCTCGGCCGGGGGCAAGAGCGGCAGCGCTACCTTTACCGTAACCAACCCGGCGCCCCCGACCATCGAGACCATCGAGGTCAGCCCGTCTTCTGCCAGCAAGCAGGTGGGCCAGACCCAACAGTTCACCGCGGTGGCCAAGGACGCGGGCGGCAACGTGATTTCCGGTGTGACCTTTACCTGGAGCTCGAGCGATACCGCCGTTGCCACCGTGAATAACAGCGGCCTGGCTACTGCCGTTGCCGTGGGCACGGCCACCATCACCGCCACGGCCGGGGGCAAGAGCGGCAGCGCTACCTTTACCGTGACCCCCACGCCTACCTACACCGTGGGCGGCGAGGTGCGCTACCTGAACGGCAGCGGTCTGGTGCTGGCCCTGGGTTCGCAGACCAAAACCATTAGCAGCAACGGCCCCTTCACCTTCGACACCCCCGTACAGGACGGCACCTACAGCGTGAGCGTGCAGACCCAGCCCACCAACCCCTCCCAGAACTGCACCGTCACCCCCAGCAGCGTGACCGTGAGCGGGGCCAACGTGACCAACCTGGTGGTGGAGTGCAGCCCCTACACCAAGTGGCTGGCTTCCAGCGCAACCGATATCGGAAACGCCATTACCACCGATGCCCAAGGCAACGTGATTGTGGCGGGCCTCTCTAAAGAAGTGTTGGGTGATGAGGTGGGCACGCTCGCCCTGGCCTTCCCGGATGTGGTGGTGGCCAAGTACGCGCCCAACGGCAGCCGCCTGTGGGTCAAGCAGTTCACCGTGGGTGACCCCAGCACGCCCGGCAGTGCCGAGTCGCAGGCCAAAGGGGTGGCCACCGACGCCGCCGGCAACATCTACGTGGTGGGAAGCGCCTACGTCGCCAGCAGCAACGCCTTCAAGGGCTTTATTCTCAAGCTAAGCCCTGCGGGTGCAAAGCTGACCTCGATCAAGCTGGACGAAAACACCTTGAACGTAGAGAACGGCCTTACCAGCGTGGCGGTGGTGGGTAGCGACGTGTATGTGGGTGGCTATACCGCCGGAACCGTGCCGAGCGGAACCAATGCAGGCGGGGAAGATGCAGCCTTATATAAGTACGACACCGGCCTTACCCTGCAGTGGGCACGACAGCTCGGCTCGACCGGCAGCGACCGGATTACCTCGGTGGCCGTGGATGCCTCCGGTGCGGTATACGCCGCAGGGTTTGCCGGCGGGGCCCTGCCCTCCAAAACCCACCTGGGTGACACCGACGCCTTTGTGGTCAAGTACGACAACGCAGGAACCCAGCAGTGGCTCGAGCAGTTTGGTACGGCCTATGGTGACGGGGCCAATGCGGTGGCAGTGCAGGGTTCGGATGTTTACGTGGCCGGTTATGTGACCGGAGCCTACGGGACGGGCTTTAGCTACAACGGCGGTACCGACCTGTTTGTGACCAAGTTCAGTAGCAGCGGTACGGAAACCTGGCGCCGCCAGTACAGCCCCACCGACCCAGCGCAAATTAATCCCTATGGCATGGTCGCCGATGCCTCGGGCAACGTCTACATCGTGGGGGATGTCAATGTTTCGGTAGACGGTACGGCAACCCACGCCGGTGCTAAGGATGTCTTCATCCTGCAGTATCTGGCCGACGGCACCGTGGGCTGGGCCCGCCAGCAAGGCAGTACCCAGGATGAGATTGCCCTGGCCGTCACCCTGCGTGACAGCGACCTCTACCTGACCGGCTGGAGCAAAGGAGCGCTGGACAACTACACCAACCAGGGCGAAGAGGATATCTTCGTGCTGAAGTACGGCACCGACGGCAGTAAGAAGTAGCGATGGTTTGTTTGGGGGCTCGAGGGTACCCTCGAGCCCCTTCTGCTTTGAGCTGCGTTATACGCATCGTTACGCGAGAGTTGCGTGCTATTAATAAACCAGTACCCAGGTTAACGCGCTATATGCTGCCTTTAGCAGAGGGGATTCCTGTCGAATAACGCGGTCATAACGAGCTCTGGACTAGACTTTGGGGCATATTTCGGAGGAAGCTACCTCGAAGGAGCACGTAGATGCTAAAAGAACCCTTCATTGCAGTGCCTTTTGCGCCATGGCCCTACTTTGCGCCAGACGAGATCGAAGCCGCTACAAAGGTGCTCCAGTCTGGAAAGGTGAACTACTGGACGGGCCAGGAGGGCCGCCTGTTTGAACGTGAATTTGCCGACTACGTCGGAACCAAACACGCCATTGCCCTGCACAACGGCACGGTGGCGCTCGAGCTGGCCCTCTACGCCATGGGGGTAGGAGAGGGTGACGAGGTCATTACCACCCCCCGCACCTTCATCGCCTCGGCCAGCGCGGCGGTGATGCGCGGGGCAAGGCCTGTTTTTGCTGATGTAGACCCCGAGAGCGGCCTGATTACCGCCGAGACCATTGAGCGGGCCATCACCCCCCGCACCAAGGCCATCATCGTGGTGCACCTGGCAGGCTGGCCAGCGGATATGGATGCCATCATGGCCCTGGCCCACAAGCACAACCTCTGGGTCATCGAAGACTGCGCCCAGGCCCATGGGGCCCGGTACAAGGGCCGGAGCGTGGGCTCGATTGGTCATGCCGGGGCCTGGTCGTTTTGCCAAGACAAAATCCTGACCACCGGCGGCGAAGGGGGGATGCTCACCCTCAACGACGACGAACTCTGGAGCAAAGCCTGGAGCTTCAAAGACCACGGCAAGAGCTACGACGCGGTCTACAACCGCCAGCACCCCCCCGGTTTCCGCTGGCTGCACGAAGACTTCGGCACCAACTGGCGGATGCTCGAGGTGCAGTCGGCTATTGGCCGGGTGATTTTGCGCAAGCTGGATGGCTGGGTCGAGCAGCGCCGGGCCAACGCCCACTACCTGAGCGAACGCTTCCGCCAAATTCCGGCCCTGCGGGTGCCCGAGGTGCCCGCCCACCTGCACCACGCCTACTACAAGTACTACGTGTATGTGCGCCCCGAGCGGCTCAAGCCGGGCTGGAGCCGCGACCGCATTATGCAGGCGGTGAGTGAGCTGGGCATTCCCTGCATGAGCGGGAGTTGCAGTGAGATCTACCTCGAAAAAGCCTTCACCCGGCGGGGCTGGCAGCCAGCCGAGCGGTTGCCGGTGGCCAGGGAACTGGGCGAAACCTCGCTGATGTTCCTGGTGCACCCCACCCTGGGCCAGGCCCAGATGCAAGCCACCGCCGATGCGGTTGAACGGGTGATGGAACAAGCCTCGATCTGAGGAGGGAGCAGGGCATGGTCTATTTGAGGGAATTGCGTTTCACCGCCGATGTGATTTTGCGGGTACTGGCCGACCAGCTCATGGTAGCTGGCAGCTTTGCCGTTGCCATGGTGATTCACCTGCTGTGGGCCTACCGCGGCGCTGCCGACGCGGTCTTGCTGGGGGCTTATGCCCAGATTTATGCCAAAAACGTGGGCATCCTGATGCTCATTGCCTTTGTGGTATTTGCGGCCAGCGGTTTTTATAGCCGCGGCCGGGCCTACCAGAGCCGCTACAAGATGCTGGTGGTGGCCCAGGCAGTATTGCTGGCCTACCTCATCTTTGGTTTTGCAGTCTTTATGCTGCCGCTGGTAGACCCTCCGCGCTCGGTGCTGTTTGCCAGCGGATTCCTGACCCTTGGCCTGACCCTGGCCTCGAGGGCCTGGGTGCACTACTGGGATAGCGTCGAGGCCCGGCGTAAAGCCAAAGCCAGCCCCATCCCATCTCTTATCGCCGACGAGCGCATCGTGCTGGTGATCGGTGGGGCGGGATACATCGGTTCGGGGTTGCTGCCGCGGTTGCTCGAGCGCGGCTACCGGGTGCGCCTACTCGACCTGCTCCTGTTCGGCAAGGAGCCCATTGCCCACGTGCTGCACCACCCCAACCTGGAGATCATCCAGGCCGATTTCCGCCAGGTGGACAAGGTGGTGGAGGCCATGCGCGGGGTGGACACGGTGGTGCATCTGGGAGGGTTGGTGGGCGACCCAGCCTGCGCCCTGGACGAAAACCTCACCATCGAAATTAACCTGGTGGCCACCCGCACCATTGCCGAGATCGCCAAGGGTATGCGCGTGCGTCGCTTCATCTTCGCCAGCACCTGCTCGGG
>Ga0101945_1001353_pt1 | contig 25337 bp, 23 predicted proteins | sample DewCreD2012metaG_2_FD_75246 | JGI IMG/M metagenome (GOLD analysis project Ga0101945, IMG submission 75246) | Hot spring sediment bacterial and archeal communities from British Columbia, Canada, to study Microbial Dark Matter (Phase II) - Dewar... ... | reverse complement strand
CCCGTCTGTTAACAACCCGGAAATCAAGGCGGCGGCAAAAATCCGTGATGTTGCGGAATGGGCCTCCCTTTTGCCGGGCTTCGATAATGGCATCTACGGCACTCTCGCCCACGTTTTTGATGGCCGCGAGTCCGAAGCGAATGCCGTTAGGCACCAAAGTGAAATCCTTGCCGCTCTCGTTCACGTCTGGTGGCAGCACATTGATTCCAAGGCGGCGGCACTCCTCAACATAGACGGCGATCTTGTCTGTATTGTCCTTCACCGAGGTCAAGAGGGCAGCCATAAACGCTTGCGGGTAATTGGCCTTCAAGTAAGCCGTCTGGTACGCAACAAGGGCATACGCGGCGCTGTGCGATTTGTTGAAGCCGTACCCGGCGAAATACTCCATCTTGTCAAAGACTTTTCCGGCGGTATCCGCGTCGACCCCCCTGCTGACGGCCCCCTCAATAAACTGCGACCGCAGCCCGGCAATTATTTCTGGTTTCTTTTTGCCCATCGCGCGCCGGAGCAGATCGGCTTCCGCAAGACTAAACCCGGCTAAATCACTAGCAATGCGCATCACCTGTTCCTGGTATAAAATAACTCCGTATGTGTCTTTCAAGATCGGCTCCAGGACGGGATGGTCGTATTCCACAGGAAGTTGACCGTGCTTGCGGCGAATAAAGTCTTCCACCATCCCGCTCCCGAGAGGGCCAGGTCGATAAAGGGCGACCAGGGCTATCACATCTTCAAAGACCTCCGGTTTGAGTTCCCGCAGGAGATTGCGCATGCCGCTGGACTCAAGCTGAAACACACCGGTCGTGTCACCATTACTCATCAAGGCATACGTGGCCGGATCGTCGAGCGGGATTTTGTTAATGTCAACGTCCACACCCCGGTGTTCCCGGATCATGCGTACCGCGTCGCCGATAACGGTTAAGGTCCGCAAACCGAGAAGGTCCATTTTCAAGAGCCCAAGGGCTTCCACCGCTTCCTTGCTAAATTGCGTGGCGAGTACACCGTCGGAAGTTTTGTAGAGCGGCACATATTTTTCCAGTTTATCTTTGGAAATTACTACCCCGGCAGCGTGGATAGATGCGTGGCGCGGCATACCCTCCAGTCCTCGTGCGGTATCCAGAAGTTTTTGGACCGTCCTATTTGTCCGGTATAAATCTTCAAGTTCCGGATTCTGCGCCAGGGCTTTTTCAATGGTCATTCCTAATTCCGCCGGAATCATTTTTGCCACGCGATCAACCTCGCCGTAGGGCAGGCCCATGGCGCGGCCCACGTCCCGCACCGCAGCCCGTGCGGCCATGCTACCAAAGGTGGCTATCTGAGCTACGCGGTCATAACCGTATTTGCGGAACACGTAATCAATTACTTCCCCGCGTCGCTCAAAACAAAAGTCGATATCTATGTCCGGGAGGGAAACCCGCTCCGGGTTCAGAAAGCGTTCGAAAAGAAGACCGTACTTTAAGGGGTCGATATCGGTAATTCCCAGAGCATAGGCCACGAGACTGCCGGCAGCCGATCCCCGCCCTGGGCCAACCGGGATCTGCCGCTCTTTGGCAAAGCGAACGAAATCCCAAACAATGAGGAAGTAGGAGGCGTAGTTCATCTGGGTAATGACCTTAAGTTCATACTCCAGACGCTGCCGAACCTCTTCGGTTATTGTTCCGTAACGACGTACCAGTCCCTGCTCACAAAGCTCGCGCAGGTAAGACGCGTCGGTGTAGCCCGGCGGCACGTCGTAGGCCGGCAAGTGGACGGAGTTAAAGTCCAGGACTACCGTGGCCTGCTCGGCTATCTCGGCTGTAGCCGCCAGCGCTTCGGGTAGCTCGCGGAACCGCGCGGCCATCTCGGCCCCGGACTTTAAATAAAGTTCCTGGCTGTGGAACTTAAGCCGCTGCGGGTCATCCACCGTTTTGCCGGTTTGGATGCAAAGAAGAATGTCCTGCAGCTCGGCGTCCTCCTTGTTAATGTAGTGCACATCATTGGTGACCACCAGAGGTATACCCGTTTTCCGGGCTATTTCTACCAGGCCCCGGTTTATGATTTGCTGTTCTTCCAGGCCGTGATCCTGTAATTCCAAGTAGAACCGCCCCGCGAAGATATCGCGGTATTCCTCTGCCGCCGTACGGGCCTTAACGAGATCTCCTGCTAATGCCCAGGCGGCAACTTCACCGGCCGTACAACCGCTCAGGGCCACAAGTCCCTTGCTGTAGCGGGCCAGCGTCTCCTTATCAACACGGGGTTTGTAGTAAAAACCCTCGGTATACCCTACGGAAACCAGATGCAAAAGGTTCTCGTAACCGCGCTGGTCCAGGGCCAGCAACACGAGGTGGTAAAGCTTATCGTCAATACCGGTCTGGCGGTCGTGCATCGTCCGCGGGGCAACATATACCTCACAGCCGATGACGGGTTTAATCCCCTGTTCCACGCAGGCCTGGTAGAACTCAACAACGCCAAACATGGCACCGTGATCGGTTATGGCCAGAGCCTGCATCCCGAGATCCTTTGCCCTGGCAACCAGGTTTTTGATCCTGGCTGCCCCGTCGAGCAGGCTATATTCCGTATGCACATGCAAATGTACAAACACGCTTACCCGGCACCTCCCGTCTTAGCTTGTATCTGCACCTGAACTACACCAACCCCGGAAAACCTTGCTGCCGCAAAGCTTCGTAGACAACGACAGCGACCGCGTTCGAAAGGTTAAGCGAGCGGGTAGCGCTTACCATGGGTATTCTGATACACTGGTCAGGATAACGGGCCAGTAAAGAAACAGGCAGTCCCTGAGTTTCTTTGCCGAAAACGAGAAAAGAAGAAGGGGTATAACGGACACTTGTGTATAACCGGCCGGCCTTGGTAGTAGCAAAAAAGAAGTACTCGGAGGGAAACTGGGACAGAAGCTCATCGATGGTGTTGTGATGGTGTATCTCCACCAGATGCCAGTAATCAAGACCGGCTCTTTTTAAATACCGGTCTTCAAGCGAAAAACCAAGTGGATGTACCAGATGTAAAATGCACCCGGTGGCAGCGCAAGTACGCGCAATATTACCTGTGTTTTGTGGTATTTGAGGTTCTACAAGCACGACGTGCACGTGCCTGCCCCCAAAAGCCGCTTGTGCTCAAGCATAATACATTTGTCCTGTACAAAAGGTATGCCGTTTTCCTCCGCAACCCGTGCCGCATCCTGGTTGACAATGCCGAGTTGCAGCCAGATAACGCGGGGATGTAAGCTTAAAGCTGCCTGAACAACTGGTAAGACATGGTCACTCCGGCGAAAGACATTGACAATATCGACAGGTACCTCAACAGATGCCAGATCCCTGTAAACCTTTTGTCCCAAGATCTCTGAGGCGCGCGGGTGTACAGGAATGATCTCGTACCCGTGTTCGAGGAGGTAGCTAGCTACGCGGTAACTATCCCTTTCCGGATTGGGCGAGAGTCCTACCACGGCAATCGTTTTACTTTCAGACAAAACGCGGTGCAAGAAGGCGTCATCAACCGGAGGCAACGGTTTCCCCTCCCTCTAACTGTTAATGATAACGCCTTTAATTTCCCCTGGCAAGTTCGATCGCGTCAAGCCACTGTAGGATGATACCGAGTCCTCACCGCCTGCAGAGAACAAGCGATTAGATGAGCGATAAATCCCGGCTGATGCCCTTAAGGACCCGTCTGAGTTGCGTTACGGGTCCGCGCAGGGCTGGGAGATTGTCGAACACCTCCCCCACCACCCGCTTGAGTTTCTGCTTCTCCCGATCCAGAGCAGACTTTTCAACCTTGAGCGGATTGAGCTGGCACCTCTTCTGGGCAAGATAACGCTCCCGCAGGTTAACGCCGTTGGCCTTCAGCGCCCGCAGCCGGGCCATCTGATCCGCACCCGTCCTGCTCCAGGCTGAAGGACGGCTCGAAAGACGCGCCGATAAGATGTGGCTCACGTGGCCCTCGGCGCTCACCCCCAAATTGGCCTCCGGATACAGCCGGTAAGCCAGTATCCCGTCCCAGTTGCGCCGGATATACTGCCGGCACTCCCGTATGGCCTTCTTCTGACCCGGGGTGGTTGCCCCCACCTCCGCTTCTTTGAGCAACGCTCTGACTGCGGGCCAATCACCCGCCCGCAGGGCCGCCCAGACGGCGCGGTGGGCCTCCGTGTTCCGGCCCAAGGCGGCTACAAGGTACTTGTCCAGATGAAAGAGGTCGAGGACAAAAACGCTTTTGGGCAGGATTTGCAGCCCTTTTTTGATCCAGCCATCTCCGTCGCCGCCAAGAAAGATTCTTTCGACGTGCTCAAGGTCGTAGTTCCGGTCAAGGTAAGCTAAAACCTCATACCACAGGTCCTCTGTGTCCGCGTAGATGCCGGCCAAATAGTGCGGCCGCTTGAGCCGGTACCGCTCCTTCCCCACCCGCTCTTTCCCCTCGTGGGCGTAGACCAGCCTATTCAGGTCCTCCCAGAACCCTACAGTAACTTTACGCTATGATGTCTGAGAGTGGGACTAAGGTAGGAAGGCGGCGAAAACTTCGTTCGCCACGGGAACGGCCATCCGGGTAAGCCGCAGACGGTCGGCCGTCAACTCAACCAGCCCGCGGGCCACCAGGCGCTCAACGACCGCTCCGTAAACTTCCAGGACATCCCTGCCGAACCGGGCATAAAATGCGCCCCTATCGAGTCCGTCAAGCAGGCGTAGCCCGAGAAATACGGTTTCTGCCATCTGCACCGGGATGCCGGCCCACTCCTCCTCGGCCAGCGGGAGCTCCCCCTTAGCGATCCGTGCGGCCCACGCCCGCAAGTCCTTAATATTGGCCTGGCGCTTGCCGCCGATATGTGAGTGTGCTCCCGGGCCCAGGCCGATGTAATCTTCGTTCCGCCAGTATATTAAGTTGTGCCGGCAGGCGTATCCCGGACGGGCGAAGTTCGAAATCTCGTACTGCACGTACCCGTGCCGCGGCAAAAACTCTCGCGCCAGATCGTACATCTCCCGGTCGAGTTCCTCGGGGCACGGTGAGACCCTTCCTTCGCTTACCATGGCCGCCAGGGGCGTGTGCGGCACCAGCTCAAGGCCGTAGGCCGCGATGTGCTCCGGTTCAAGCGCTACGGCCGCCTCCAGGGTCGCACGCCAGTCCGCCAGGGACTGTTCCGGCAGCCCGTAAATGAGATCCAGGTTCAGGTTATTAAACCCCGCTTCCCTGGCCAGCCGCACCGAGGCCACCACGTCGCCAAACCTGTGGATGCGCCCTAACAGCGCCAGAAGCCGCTCCTGCGACGCCTGCATACCCAGGCTGATGCGGCTCACTCCGGCGCGGCGCAGGGCGTCGAGCCCTTCCCGTGTCACCGACCCCGGGTTGGCCTCCACCGTGACCTCGGCCCCGTCCGGCCACCGGAAGAACTGCCGTACCCGCCCCAGCAAAGCAGCAAGCACAGGGGCAGGCAATACGGTCGGTGTGCCTCCCCCCGCGAATACGGTGGCCACGAGCCTTTTGGCAGGCGGCAGGGTAGCCGCGCGCAGGCGCGCCTCCTGCGGTAGCACTTTGACGTATAACTCGACGTCTGCGTTGTTATAAGGGGAGGATACGAAGTCGCAGTACCGGCACTTGCGGACGCAAAACGGAACGTGCAGATAAAGCCCTACCGTCGCTCCTCGCCCTCACTTTTTGTGCTCCGTGCGCAAGACGGCCATGAAGGCCTCCTGCGGGATCTCGACGTGGCCCACCTGCTTCATCCGCTTCTTGCCCTCTTTCTGCTTTTCGAGGAGCTTCTTTTTGCGGGTCACGTCGCCGCCGTAGCATTTGGCCAGGACGTTTTTGCGCAGGGGCTTGATGGTTTCGCGGGCGATCACCCGCGAGCCGATGGCCGCCTGCACGGGGATCTCAAAGAGGTGGCGCGGGATAAGCTCCCTGAGCTTTTCCACCAGCGCCCGTCCCTGCTGGTAGGCGCGCGCACGGTGGACGATGGTGGAAAGGGCGTCCAGGGTTTCCCCCGCCACCTTGATGTCAACCCGCACCAGGTCTGCCTCCCGGTACCCGGCCGGCTCGTAATCCAGGGAGGCGTAGCCGCGCGTGGTGGACTTGAGGCGGTCGAAAAAGTCGTAGATGATCTCGGCCAGCGGGAGTTCGTACGTCAGCACCACCCGCTGCGGGCTGAGGTACTCCATGTTCTTGAAGGTGCCGCGCCGGTCGCGGCAGAGCTCCATTACCGCGCCGATATAGTCGGAGGGAAGGACAACCGTGGCCGTGACGTACGGCTCCTCCATGCGGGCGATCTCCCCTTCCGAGGGAAGCCGCGCCGGGTTGTCGACCTCGATCACCTCGCCGTTCGTCTTCGTGACCCGGTAGACCACGCTGGGTGCGGTGGCCACCAGCTCCAGGCCGTAGTGGCGCTCCAGCCGCTCCTGGATGATCTCCATGTGCAAAAGGCCCAGAAATCCGCACCGGAAGCCAAAACCGAGGGCCACCGAGGTCTCCGGCTCGAAAACCAGGGATGCGTCGTTCAGCGCCAGCTTCTCCAGGGCGTCCCGCAACCGCTCGTAGTCGTCCGACTCGACCGGGTAAAGACCACAGTAGACCATCGGTTTTACCCGGCGGTACCCCGGCAGGGGAGCGGCCGCCGGCCGCGCGGCCTCCGTAATGGTGTCGCCGACGCGGCAATCGCGCACGTTCTTAATGCCCGCCGCGATAAACCCGACGTCACCGGTAACCAGGGTGTCGCACCTGGCGAGATCGGGACGGAAGTAACCAACCTCCGCCACCTCGAACTCCCGGCCGGTGGCCATGAGCCTTATCGTCATCCCCGGGCGGATCTCCCCATCGACAACCCTGATATAAGCGATGACCCCTTTGTAGGGGTCGTAATGGGAATCGAAGATCAGGGCCCGCAGCGGCGCCGTCGGATCCCCCTTGGGTGGCGGGATGTCGCTGACGATGCGGTCCAGGATCTCGGGGACGCCGATGCCCTCCTTGACCGAGGCCAGGATGGCCCCTGCCGCGTCCAGGCCCAGCACGTCCTCGATCTCCCGCTTCACGCGCTCCGGTTCGGCTCCCGGCAGGTCGATTTTGTTGATCACCGGAATAAGGACGAGATCGTGCTCCATGGCGAGATACACGTTGGCCAGCGTTTGGGCCTCGATCCCCTGGGTGGCGTCGATGACCAGGACCGCTCCTTCGCAGGCTGCCAGGCTGCGGGAAACCTCGTACGTGAAGTCCACGTGGCCCGGTGTGTCAATCAGGTTCAACCGGTATTCCCGTCCGTCCCGGCCACGATAGCTCAGCCGCACTGCCTGCGCCTTAATGGTGATTCCCCGCTCGCGCTCGATGTCCATCCGGTCGAGCACCTGGTCGGTCATCTCGCGTGCGGAAAGCGCCCCCGTATATTCCAGCAGCCGGTCGGCCAGCGTGGACTTGCCGTGGTCGATATGGGCGATAATGCAAAAGTTGCGAATCAGTTCTTGCACCCGACAACACCCGCTAACATTATAACACAACATTATGGCTTCTACCTTTGCGTCCTTCGCGTTACCGGACGAATTTTTTGCCCGCGGTGGGAGGCCCGGCCGGTTATCGTTTCCGGCCGGCGGTGTTATAATACCTCCAGGCGCGACGAAGAAAAATGCGGGGTGGAGAGGTGTGAAGCGACGCGTAATCCCCACGGTCGCGGCCCTGGCCACAACTCTGCTGCTTCTGTTCTTTTCCGCCTGCAGCCGCACCGAGAAGCCGGAACCCGAGCCCCAACGACCGCTCCCGGCCCGGCGGGTGGCCGTCTATTACCTGAAAATGACGGGAAGAGATCTCTACCTGGTGCGCGAGGTGCACGCAGTGAAGCCGACGCAGGAAGTGGTCCGGGCGGCCCTGGAGGAACTGATTCACGGGATGCCGCGTACGCCGGGAGCTTTCCGCGTCCTGCCGCCGGACACCAGGATCCTGGGTATTAAGATTGCCAAGGGCACGGCAACGGTCGATTTCTCGCGCGAGGTCCTGAAGGCCAACGTCGGCGCCGCCGGTGAAGCCCTCGGGATCCAGAGCATTGTCAACACCCTCACCGAATTTCCCCAGGTAAAACAGGTTCGGTTTCTGGTGGAGGGCGGGCTGGACGAACGGGCCCGCGCGTGGTGGGGCCACATCGGTCTTTACGAGCAACCGTTTAAGCGCAACCTGGAAAACGTTTGGGAGCCCGCCATCTGGGTAACCGCGCCCGCGCCGGAGGCCAGAGTCAGAAGCCCGCTGGAGGTGCGGGGAAGTGCCCGGGTTTTCGAGGGCACCGTCAACCTGCGCCTGGTTACCGAAGACGGAAGGCAGCTGGCGGAAACCTTTTCTACCGCCACCGCCGGGGCACCGGGCCGCGGCGACTTCCAGGCCACGCTGGCTTTTACGCCGCCACGCGGGGGCAAAGGCTACCTCGAGGTCTTCTGGATCAGCCCAAATGACGGGAGCGAGCTGGACAAGGTCCGGGTACCCGTCCGGTTTTAAAAGGCCGCCGTCAACAGGGCGCCGGTCGTGGGCAGTCGGTCATTCTGGCGGCCGCCGGACAGGCAGGGCCTGCTCGGGTACCGCCAGCACAACGCGCAAACCAAGGAAATCTACCACGACGTGTTCCGGATTCAGGCGCCGCACCTCAACGAGGCGCACCGGTTCCGGCGGGGCAACAAACCGGTTGAAGAAATCAAGGCACAGCCAGGCGTGGTAGAAAACCGCCGCGGCAGCCACAGCAATACAGGCAAGGTACCAGGTGCGCATTTGGGTTGGTCACACGTCCTCCTTGCTGCTTCGTGTCTCCTCTCCCTCCGTTCCGAAGTCCATCTGCCCGATGACGCTCGCCAGCACTTCGGCGAACAATTCGGCAGCCCGGACGGCCTCTTCGGTGTGGTTTTCCGCGCTCCCGATCTCTACCAGGAGCGCGTGCGGGTGAAGAAACTGGTTATACCGCCCGCTTTTAACCCTGACTCCCTGGCACAGGCCGGGGTAGCGTTCGTTCAGGGCTGCTGCCAGGCGCTCGGCAAAGGCGTGGTTTTGGCGCCAGGTAGGAAACGGCTCCCGCGCGTCGGAGCCAACCACCAGGAGGATGGTTGCTACTTGCCTCCCGCCGATGCGAACCACGCTCTGCGCTCTGGTCTTGGCGGCATCCCGGTGGATGTCGAGCAGGGTCACCAGGTCCGGATGCCACCGGAGCATCGCTTCCGCCGTGGCCCGCGAAGCCAGGTAAGACCGGGCATAGGGTGCGTCGTGGATTTTTTCGCTGTACACCACCTTGATGCCCTGGGTCTCAAGGGCGCGCGCCAGTACCCGGCCCACCGTCACCACCCCGCCCGCCCGGCCGTCGAAGCGTGCCACACCGTCCGAGAGAGCGTAGGTTTCTCCGGTATGGGTATGGTAGATGCCCACCAGCGCGCTATCGTTCCCACTCGCAGCCAGGCGTGCTCCCGGCACCGCCGGCCCGGGCTCGTGCCGAACCACCGGCGGCACTTCGCCGGCAAACGAAACGGTTGCCGGCAACTGCGAAGCCAGCATTTCTGCCCGGCTGCTCAGGTTAACACCGGCCAGGCAACCAAACAGGTAACGGTAGGCCGTCGCCGGCCGGACCGCTTCGTGGCCAAGCGTGGGTAGGGCCAGGTGCAAAAGGGAGCGCGGATTTTGCCTTCCCCACTGAAAAATGGCATTGCCTCCGGCGCGCGCCAGACCGCAAGCCGGGGGCCAGAGCACCCAGAGAAATAGGCACGCTGACCAAACCAGCACCAGGGCACGTACCCACCGCAAAAGTAAAACCCCCTCCGGAGAATATTACGCGTCCGAAGGGGTACGTATAACCTTACGCGCTCCGCACTACCGGAGCAGGGTGGGCACGAAGGCGTCGATGAGGCCGATAACGAACGCCGCGATAAGAGCTCCGATGAGACTTACCGAGAGTAAGCCCGGAATGATGAACTGGGCCAAATAGATAACCACCGCCGCCACAACGAAGCCCACGAGGCCGCGGCTTTGCGGCGAGATACGCTCCCCGAGCAGCAGCTCAACGAGGTAACCCAGCAGAGCGATCACCGCGGCGGCAATGAGGGCACCAACAAACCCGCCCTTAACCACGAAACCGGGCGATACCCAGCTGACGATCATCAAAACGATAGCAGAGACAACAAACCGGATAATGACACCCCACCACTGCTGGCGCGCAGCCTGTTCTGCCATATTTTCACCTCCCTTCCCTGAAGCTCGTGCTTATTATTGCCCACGAAATGGTTATTTTATACGGCAAGTGTTGCAAGCACTCTATCGACGTGATAAAATTGGCGCGTAGGAGGTGAAAGGGTGCCAAAAACCAGGTCGGCCAAGAAACGGGTGGAAGTTATCCGCAAGCGCACGGAGCGCAACCGGCGCCTGAAGTCGGCCCTCCGGACGGCCATCAAGCGTTTTGAACAGGCTCTGGCCGCCGGCGCCACGGAAGAAGCGCAGGCCAATCTGCGCCGTGCCCTGGTGGCCATTGATAAGGCAGTAACAAAGGGAATTCTCCACAGGAATACGGCAGCGCGGAAGAAATCCCGCCTGATGCGAAAAATGAACGCGGCCAGCTAACTTATACCGGCCGCGTTTTCTGTCCCCTTATCTCCTGCCATTGCTCTCGCGCCATGTTAACCGCCAGCGGGTTCCGGCTCTTTTCCGGATGATTGATAACCCGGCTGAACCAGCGGACGGCCGCGTCCCTGTTCCCGAGCCGCCGGTTTAACTCTCCGAGCAGGTAAAGAAGATGCAATTCTTGTTTCGGGTCGCCTGCTTGTTCCAGTTGAAATGCCTGGGTAAAACAACGCACTGCCGACGCCAGGGCGTCCTGTTCGTTAACCGCATCCTCCCGGAAACGGTACAGCCAGGCCAGCTTCAAGTGAAAGCGTCCAAGCACAGACGGGCGCGCACCGCGCGCTTCCTGGCAGGCGATGGCCAGCTTAAACAGTTCTATAGCCTCGTCCAGGGTGCGTGTTGGGTCGGCAATCCGCCTTCCCTGCCCGGCGCAAGCAGCCCGGAGGGCTTTCTGCGTCTGAGGATTCAACGGCTCGTAGCTTTCCTCGTTGAAGGCATACCCGCACGCCGGGCAAACCACAATCTCGTAAAAGAGAGGATTCGGTCCCACGTGGTGCTGGCAAAAATCGCTGTCCGTCCTGGCCACCCGGATAAAACGGGATTTTACGGCCGGCGACCGTATTTCTTCCCCGCAGCAGGGACAGGTGTATTCCTTGTAATAAAGTTCGTCCGGCAACGGTGCGCCTGCCGGCGGTTGCTGCACCAGCACCCGCGCGCAGGCGTCCGCGTGCCGCAGGCGCGCGTTGAGGGCCAGGTTCAATCCCGGATGCATAGTCAGAAACCGGTCAAAATCGTGGCGGACCACGTAAAGGAGGAGAGACTCTTTGAGGGTCACCGCCGTTGCCGGGCGCGACGCCGCATCCAGAAAAGACTCAGTGCCAAAAACTTCCCCCGCCTGGACAATGCCTGCGGGACTGCCACCCGGGTTGCCAGGGTAAATACCCACTTCGCCCGCCAGCAACACAAAAAAGCGGTCTGCCGGATCGCCCGCGTGAAAGACCGCGGTGCCGGCAGGCATCCTGACGATCCGGGTGAATTGGGCCATCCGGGCCAGCACTGCCGTGTCGATACCGGCGAAAGGAGAGATACGTTCCAGGGCGCGGGTGATTATTTCCCGGCTCATCGATCTTGACCCCCTTGGACACCCAGTCGCATGATCAGGTCGGCAAGGGCAGGGTAAAAATCACGGGTTCCCGTCTTCACAGCGACATCCACTTCCAGCAATTCCTCCAGCGCCGTTTCCAGGAGGGCGCGGCGGGTACGACGCCCGTGCGCCAGCGCCTTTTCTACCACGAACGGTTTTAAGCCCAGGGCGGCGGCAATTTCCGGGGGGCGCTTACCTGTGGCAGCCAGATCATTTACGGCCAGAATGTTACGGAAGTGCCGGGCCAGCAGGCCTAAAATGCCAAGCGGTGGCTCCCCCGCCAGCAAAAGGTGCTTCAGCCCGCGCAGAGCTGCGTGGCAACGCCCCTCGATTACGGCATCCACCACGCGGAAAACGTTGTCTTCGGCCTGCACCGGCAGCACGGGAGCTATGTCGGCGGCAGAGACCTTTCCCGTCTCCCCGACGTACGCCAGCACCTTTTCCAGTTCGTTGGCCAAACCGGTGAGCCCGCCGCGCGCCGACCTCACCAGAAGTTCACAAGCATCGGGAGTCAGGTGGATCCCCCGCGCCGCTGCCTGCCGCGTTGCCCAGGCTGCCGCCTCTTCCGCGCGGAGGGGCGCGAACTCGACGACGCCGCCCCGCGCGGCAACCAGCCGGTAAGCCTGCTTCCGCCGGTCGGCGGTTAGTGGTACCATAAAGACCAGGCAGGTTGAAGACACCGGCTGCTCGAGGTAGGAAAGCAGCGGCGTGTCATCCGGCGCTCCGGCTCGTTTGCTTGCTGCGGCCAGGAACAGGGCGCGCTTCACTACGACCAGGCGCATCGCCCCCAACACGGGTGGCTCCTGCGCCGCACGGACGATGCGCGCCGGCGAAACCTCTTCCCCATCCAGTTCCACGTAATTAAAAGACGCGGTCCCCGGCGGCAGAACCTGCGCCTTCAGCGCCTCCAGCGCGGCCCGCTGCAGGTAGACCTCTTCACCGTGCCACAGGTATACCGGGGCTATTTTCCCCGCGCGGATCTCGGTCACCAGCGCTTCGAAATACCGCACTCAGCCGCCCAGCCTCTCCTGCACCGACCGCACCTTACCCTCCATGGTCAGCTGCTTGTCCCGTCGATCGTCAATGTGGATGGTGGTCACGACCCGCCGGGCGCCGGCCCGGAAGGGCACCTCGTGCATTTCGCGCACCGCGGCCAGGACGGCGTCCAGATCCCCCTCCACTACCGTTCCCATCGGCGTTACCTGGTGCTTGATGCCCCGCCTGACAAGTTCCTCCACGCATGCGGCCACGTACCGGCCGATTCCCGGCGAACCGGTCCCCAGAGGGACAATGGAAATCTCCGCCACCACCTTCATAGTTGCACTCTCCCCTACCTTTCTAAGCTCAAATTTCAAATTGCCGACAGCTATCTTTTTCCTTTTCAGTGTAAGATAACCTTGAAAGGGCGGTCAACCTGGAATTGTTTACTTCTCCTGGCTTGACTTAATTCCCAAAGCTTTCTATAATCAAACCGCAACCGGCACCAGATAATGGTATAAGGAAGATGAAAACCGTGCGGCTGATCAACCGGCGCAATCACTGGCAATGGCGCGACATATACGAAAAACCGGATCGTCTCTGGGACTTCTTACGCCGTAGACGGGGTCACCCCTTCAGGGAGTCCTGGCAGACTACTTGACCTTGCTGCGTAAAAACTTGTAATTTGCTCGTCCTCGAGGGAAAAACTAAGCCTGATTAAGCTGAGGAGGTTGGGAAAATGAGTATCAGACGCTGGGATCCTTTTGCAGAGTTGGCCAACCTGCGGGAGCAGATGAACAGGATGTGGGAGTTCTTGCGTCCACCGTGGCGCGAGGTAGCCGCACCGCGCGTCGACGTCTACCAGACGGAAGACGAGGTCGTAGCCACCGCCGAAGTTCCGGGGATTGCGTCCAGGGACGAACTCGAGGTGAGCGTTGCTCCAGACAGCATCACCATTAAGGGTGAGCTCAAGCGCACCCGCGAAGTCAAGGACGAGGATTATTACCACAGCGAGCGGTTTTACGGGAGCTTCTCCCGCACCATCCCGCTGCCGGTGGAGGTCAAGCCGGAACAGGCAAAGGCCAAACTCCAGAACGGTGTACTGGAGGTACGCATGCCAAAAGCCGAAGCCGGCAAGCCGAAAACGTACCGGGTACCGATCGAGTAACCGCCGCTGCCCTGCAAACCAGGCTGACAAGCCCCTGGCCACGCCGCTCAAGCACGCCAGGGGCTTACTTGTACCGGCCCCGGTAATGCCTCTCCAGCTCGGAGGCGTAGGCAGTGCCCACGCGATGAGTCTTAACGGGACCCGTATATAAGTAGTTGTAACTTTGATCGAGAAATAACCTTGCTATGACGCGCCGTTCGTCTGTTTTTTATCTCGAAGAATACCCATTACATGTCGGTTGACATCAGTGAATCTTTTAGCGGATGTGGTGGCTTTATGGTATTTTAACAACGATAACCCTTCAGCATTGCTCTTTGCTAATCTGCGCTCGATTATTGTTTGGGAGAGTTTGCTTACCTAGATTCTGCTGAAAAACTCAACATAGGGCTCCTTGAAAATACAGATAAAGCAACTGCCAGGATGGAATCCCTAAGCCAACGTAAGGGCCTTATGCTTAGCACTATTTGCAGGCATATCAGGAAAATATACCGCTTTGTATTTTTGAGGCAAGATGCATCACCCTCAAAATATTACTCATACATAGAGAAGCGTCTAACGGTTTAAATGACAAGCCTCGTTTTCCGAAGAAACTATCATAATATGGTAGGTTTGTTAACCATCGTTTCTGAGGAGCGATATTCTTTAGGTAACTTTCCCGTGATCCTTGATTTGAACGTTATTACTGGCGGGAGTAGGTCACGGTAACCGCATTTCTAACGTTTCAAGCGGCGCGCCGCCGGCGTTCGCGCCCCGTTTTGATCGTCAGGGTTCGCCCGTCGGTCCGGACGATTACCGCGCCGTCGCGATCGGTGCGGTAAATGCGGGCGCCCGTCTCTTCCAACTTTGCCAGCGCCGCCGGCGCGGGAAGGCCAAACCGGTTTTGCGCCCCCACGGAAACGACGGCCACGCCAGGGCGCACCGCCTCGAAGAAGGCAGGTACGAAAGCGGCGCTGCCGTGGTGCGGAACCTTGAGCACGTCGGCTTTAAGATCCTGGCCCGAGAGCAGCAGCCTGGCCTGGGCCTCCTGCTGGATGTCGGCAGCAAAGAGGAAGGTGTGTCCTCCGTAGCGCAACCGCAGCACGAGGGAGTTGTTGTTAAAGTCCGAGCTGGTACCCCGGAACAGCGGTTCGGCGGGGGATAAGACTTCCAGGTTCAGCGCCGTCCCCGCCTTGATGTGTGCTCCGGCGCGCACCGCGCGTACTCTGACTTCTGCCCGTTCAAGGCCAGCCAGCAGGCGAGCGTAGCCGGGGGGTACTTCTTCCCTGCCCTCCACGGGCGTTACTATCACCATCCCGACCTTAACCGCCTCCAGCACGGCACGCGCTCCGCCGGCGTGATCCTCGTGGGGATGGGTAAGAACAAGGACGTCCACCCGGCGCAAGCCCAGCCGCTTTAAGTAAGGCACCACCACTTTGCTCCCGGCCCCCGTCTCTTCCTCGTACTCCCCCGGCCATCCTCCGCTGTCGATCAGCACCGTCGCCCCGTCAGGGCCGCGCACCAGCGTGGCATCCCCCTGACCCACGTCGATGAAGTGAACTTCCAGTTCACCCCCCTGGGGGCTGGCGAAAAAGAAAAACCCGGCCGCCACGGCGCCGACGACGCCGGCCATGATCAGCCTGTGCCGCCGCAGCGTGTCTACAAGACCCTGCGCCTGTCCTTCGGCAGAGCCAAGCTTCCCGGCCAGGTAAAGCACGCCAAACCAGGCGGCGACGAGGAGCGTCGGCACGGTGCCCACGGTAATCGCCGCTCCCGGCAGGCCGGCAAAGAGGCGTACCAGCCACAAGAACACATCGGTCAAGGCGGAGGTGGCCGGTCCCCAGAGCGCCCCCAGAACTTCCCACAGGGCGCCGGCAACCGCCATTATCATCCCCAGGAACAGAACACCCCCGGCCAGGGGCACGGCCACCAGGTTAGCCGGCAGGGCTACCAGGGAAACCAGGTTGTAGTAGTAGGCGACCAGGGGCAGGGTTGCCAGCTGGGCCGCCAGGGGTACCGCCAAGGCCCAGCTCCAGCCCGTTGACCACCGCCAGCGCCCCCGCGCCGCAAAGGCGTCAAAGGCCGCCACCATCGGCGGCCCCAGGTACAGGATACCCCAGGTAGCGGCAAAGGACAGCTGGAACCCGGGGTCGTAAAGGGCCAGCGGGTTGGCGAGCAGGACGACGAAGCCTGCCGCTGCCAGGGCCGTCGGCCAATCGCGGTCCCGCCCCAGCCGGTGAGCCACCAGCAGGAGAAGACCCATCACCGTCGCCCGGATGACGCAGGGCTTGGCTCCGGTCATAAAGGCGTAAAGGGTTAAAACGGCCGCGGCCAGGAGGAGGTCGTAACCGGGTCGCAGGCGCAGCCACCGCAAGAGCAGCAGTACAAACCCGAGGATAAAGCCCACGTGCAGCCCGCTGACGCTCAGGATGTGAACCACGCCCGTGGCCACAAAGGCGTCCTGCACCGCGGGGTCGATGGTGCTGCGTACGCCGAAGATAATCCCCTTGACCACGGCTGCCGCGCCGGGGTCCAGGATACGGTCCAGAGCGCCGCAAAGCTTCTCGCGGATATGCAAGGCAAGCGCCAGGGCCGGGTTTTTCGCCTTTGTACCGGTTTTTTCTACCGCGGTCTCGTTAAGCGCATAAAGGATGACACCCACTCCCTGGCGCAACAGGTAGGCCGGGTAATCGAAGGCGCCGGGGTTGCCGGGAGGCAACGGTTTGGCAAGCCGCCCTTTAACGGTCAGCAGGTCGCCGTAGCTGTACACGCTTTGGGGTTCGTGCACCACGGCCAGGACCCGCCCGGCGGCCGGCCTCGTCCTCTCCCCGGCAACGACTTCCTCGATCTCCAGGATGTAGGCCGCCCTCTCCGGCCGGACGTCGGGATCCTGCGCAACCCTGCCCCGGACGGTGACCACGTGGCCCACGAGGGGCTCGACAGAAGCAATTGCGCCTTCGACGGCCAGGCGGCCGGCCACGAGGCCCAGAAGAACAAAGAGCAGGAAAATCAAGAGGTTCTGCCGGCGCCAGGCCAGGAGGTAAAAGACTGCCGCCACGATAAGGGTGGCAATGGTGGCCAGGAGCACGGTGCCGCCGGGAAAAGGATAGTACTGGCTCAGGATGATGCCGCCGGCATAAAGAAAAAGGAAGGCAACAAGCGGTCGCGTCACCTTCCATTCCTTAGTTAACGGTCGCATAATCGCGCAGACTCTCCAGCTTCTTTTCGCCGATACCGCTGACGTTCAGGAGGTCGTCCACACTGATGAAGGGGCCGTTTTCCTCGCGGTAACGGACGATGCGCTCGGCCAGGGCGGGGCCGATACCCGGCAACTTTTCCAACTCCGCCGCGTCAGCCGTATTGATGTTGATCTTACCGCCGGTCGAACCGCTTGCCTTCATCGCAGCAGGCGTAAAGCCCGGCATACCAGGTATAACCGTGTCCGGCACCTTGGCCGGGACGGGAATTTTCTCCCCGTCCTTAAGCACCTTAGCCAGGTTGAGCGCGTTCAGGTCGGCATCGGGAAGAGGATCCGCCTTTTGCACGGCGTCCGCCACCCGCGACCCGGGCGGCAGCCGGTATACCCCGGGACGAGCGACCATCCCTGCCACGTGCACGGCGATCTCCCGCTGCTCCTCGGCCGCCGGTTCCTCCAGTACGGGCGGCAAAGCTTCTCTCGCCCTGATTTGTGCGTACTTGTATCCCAGGCCGAACACTATTGCCGCCGCAAGCAGCAGCAGGACGGCCGTTTCGCGTCTGCCTAAATGCATTCCCTTGCCTCTGTCGCCGGGTTTACGGGTAGGAATACGCCATTATTTGACAAAATCCTGCCGCTTTTCCCGCCGAGGCTGGACAAATAAAGAACCGTCGCGGGCCAGCATCGCAACAAACACGTCGCGCACCGCCAGGCCGCGCGCGGTGAGCTCTGCCGTGAGCCAGGCTTCGTCGCGCCCCGCGGCAGCAAGATTTTCGTGCTCTACCTCGCCGTCCATGACCAGCACGCGCGGCAGGCCGTCGTGCCCGGAAGTGGAGCAGGTTGCCCCGCGGTCAGGCCGGACGCCGTCCCTCGGGATCACGCTCAACTCGCCCGAAGTCTCCAGGATGGCAAACTCCACCTGGCTTAGGTCCGGGTATCCACGCTCGCGCAACTGGGCCAGGATGTCGTCCAGGTTGTATCGCGCCCGGCGCATTTCTTCAGGAACCAGCTTGCCGTGCGCTACCACCACCTGCGGTATCCCGTAAATTAACCGCCGCAACCGGCGTGAACGCAGAGCAAGGTAAGAAAAGCCAATCTCGAGGACGGCCAGTACCGTGAGCGGCACGAGGCCGAGCCACAATGGGTTCTCAGGCGACTCGATGGGAATGGTGGCCAGCTCGGCAATGATGATGGCGACCACGAAATCAAAAGGCGAAAGCTGGCCGATCTCGCGCTTCCCCATTAAGCGCAGGATGACCAGCACGAAAAAGTAGACGCAGACTGTGCGCAAGACGACCGTAACCAGCAACCTTCCTCACCCGGTGTTAGCATCTGTCAACCCGAATCGGCTTATTACGCCGTTTCGCGCCGGAAAATGTGAAGTTCGGAAACCGCGCCGAACTTGCAGGATATTCCGGGGTGGCGTCGAATAAAGATGAGGTTCCTGAACCGTGTACCGGTTTTAAGGCCGTCGCAACGGAACCGTGGTTGGTTAACGTGTGCGCGCCCAAAATCCGTATCGGGAGGTGATAGAGGCGTCGGGCCTTAAGGCTGCTTTTCGTTACTTCTTACTTGACTAATGTTCAGGGAGGGATAGCGTGAAAAGGTTACCTAAATGGTTTGTGGCCCTTATGGCCGTCCTGTTGACTGTTGCGCTGGTTGGCAGCGGTTGCGGCCAGAAAGCTGCCGAGTAGGGAAAGCCCGCGGGCGAACAGGTAATCAAGATAGGTCTCATAGCCCCGCTGACCGGAGACGTGAAGACTTTTGGCGAATCCGTTAAGAACGCGTTCGTTCTGGCGATGGAAGAAAGAGACTACAAGGTGGGCAATTTCAAGATCGAGACCGTGATTGCCGACGACCGTAACCAGGCCACCGAGGCCGTGAACGTGGCCACCAAGTTGATCACCCAGGACAAGGTCAACGCTATTGTGGGTTCCGTCACCTCCAAGTGCACCATTCCGATTTCGGAAGTGGCGCAGCAGTACGGTGTACCGATGATCAGCCCGACGGCAACCAACCCGAAGGTCACGGTAGACAAGGGGAAGCGTAAGGATTACGTCTTCCGGGCCTGCTTCATCGATCCCTTCCAGGGCACCGTGGGCGCCAAGTTCGCCCTCGAGAAGGGTTGGAAGACCGCGGCTATCCTGTTCGACCAGGGCAATGATTACACCATCGGCCTGAAGGACTACTTTACCGAGGCCTTTACCAAGGGCGGGGGCAAGATCCTGGCTACGGAAGCGTACACCGACAAGGATACCGACTTCTCGGCCGTTTTGACCAACATTGCCAAGCTGAACCCGGACGTCCTGTACCTCCCCGACTACTACCAGAAGGTCAGCCTTATCGGCAAGCAGGCGCGTGAAAAGGGCATAAAGGCTGTCTTCCTTGGTGGCGACGGGTGGGATTCGGCGGAAATCGATTGGGAGGCCATGGACGGCGGCTACTTCACTAACCACTACAGCTCTGACGACCCGCGTCCCGAAGTGCAGGAATGGGTGAAGAAGTACGAGGCGAAGTACGGTGCCAAGCCGGACGCCCTGGCGACGCTTGCGTACGACGCCACCATCATCCTGCTCAAGGCCATTGAAGACGCGGGGACCAACGATCAGGCCAAAATCCGCGACGCCATGGCCAACATTGCCGACTTCCAGACGGTTAGCGGCAAGATAACGTTCGATAAGGACGGCAACCCTGTAAAGTCGGCGGCCATTCTGCAAATCAAGGACAAGAAGCAAGTATTTGTAACCTCAGTCGCCCCCTAAACTTTAGCAAGATAAACCGACGAGTGGGGGAAGGGCAAAACCCTTTCCCCCGCTCAATTTTGTCGTCGCGCGCGGGAGGGGATAAAGTTTGGAGTCTTTTCTGCAACAGGTGATAAACGGTCTCCAGTTGGGTCTGGTTTATGCTTTGATTGCCCTGGGCTACACTATGGTGTACGGCATCGTTCGGTTAATAAACTTCGCCCACGGCGACGTCTTCATGATCGGAGCCTTTGTCGGTTATCTCGGTTTTGCACACTGGGGCCTGCCCTGGCCCATAGCCATTGTCGTATCAATGGCCGTTTGTGCCCTGCTCGGGGTGACCATTGAGTTTGTCGCTTACAGGCCCCTGCGCTACGCGCCGAAAATCGCCGCCCTCATCAGCGCCATCGGCGTTTCGTTTTTTTTGGAATACTTTTGCAGTCTCAAGTTCATGTTCGGCCCCAACTACCAGGTCGTGACGCGGCCGTTTGACGTCGTGACGTGGAACCTCGGGGGGATTTCAATTACTAATATCCAGGTAATGATAATGGTGACCGTGGTCCTTATGCTCCTCATGCTTCAATACCTGGTACACCGCACCAAGGTGGGAGCCGCCATGCGCACCGTTTCGTGGGACCACGACACGGCGCGCCTTATGGGTGTAAACGTCGACCGGATCATTTCCATGACTTTCGCCATCGGATCTGCCCTGGCGGCGGTGGGAGGTGTGCTGTATGCCATCGCCTACCCGCAGATCTACCCCTTTATGGGTATTATGCCCGGTCTCAAGGCTTTTACCGCCGCCGTGCTGGGCGGTATCGGCCTGATACCCGGTGCCTTGCTCGGCGCCTTGATTATGGGTCAGGTGGAAACCATGACGGCGGCGTACATTTCGTCGCAGTTGCGTGATGCGATCGCCTTCAGCATTCTGATTCTTGTACTTTTGGTCAGGCCGTCGGGTCTCCTGGGTCGGACCGAGCCGGAGAAGGTATAAAGGAGCGTATGCCCATGACTGGAAAGCGCATGCAGATTCTTCTTGCCTTGGCGGGCGTCATTGTATTCTACGTGCTGGTGAAAGCCGCCGCCTTCGCCGGCCTGTTAAACCCGTACTGGCAACGCGTCCTCGACCAGTCGTTAATTGTTACGATTGGCGCCATGGGGCTGAGTATCATTTACGGCTTCACGGGCCTTTTCTCTATCGGCCATGCCGCCTTCGTGGGCCTGGGAGCGTACTGCGCGGGACTAATCAGCAAGACCTGGTGGGAGGGAGGGGTATGGTCGTTCCTCATCGCCATTGTTGCCGGGGCTCTTTTCGCGGGTCTGCTTTCGTACTTGATAGGCATGCCGGTGCTGCGGTTGCGGTCCGACTACCTCGGCATCGCCACGCTGGGTTTCGGAATTATCGTGAAGGTAGCGCTGGATAACGCCAATAAGCTTATCCCGGATCTAGGCGGCGCCACGGGCATGACGGGGGTTCCGCAGGTGGCCAACTTTGACTGGATCTTTGTCTTTGTCCTGTTGGCCATCGTGCTCTGCCGCAACTTCGTCCATTCTACGTACGGGCGGGCCTGCACCTCCATCCGGGAAGACGAGGTGGCGGCGGAAGCCGCCGGGGTTAATACCGCAAAGTACCGGCTGGTAGCCTTCGTTTTCGGGTGCACCCTGGCCGGGCTGGCCGGCGGGCTTTACGCCCACCGTTACCCGTTCCTGCATCCAACCAATTTTGACTTTCTGGCGTCCATCGACTACCTGATCATCGTTGTCCTCGGTGGGCTGGGTAGCCTGACGGGGACGCTTGTGACTGCCATAGGCTGGGTGTTCCTGCTCGAAGGCCTGCGGTTCGTTCTGGGCGAGCAGTTCCTCGATTTCCGCGGGGTAATTTATGCGCTAATTTTGATCATCACCATACTCGTGCGTCGGCAGGGCATTTTCGGTGGCAAGGAGTTTGGTCCCTTCGCTCCCGGCCGGATGGAAGGAGGAGTAGCAGGTGCCGCTGCTGGAAATCACAAATCTCTCCGTTAGCTTCGGCGGCCTCAAGGCGGTAAATAATTTTTCCATGACCATCGAGCAAGGCGAAATCGTGGGCTTGATCGGCCCGAACGGCGCCGGCAAAACTACCGTATTTAATCTGATAACCGGTTACTTCCGGCCCACGAGCGGCGAGGTAAGGTTTGCGGGGCATTCGCTTTTGAACCTGCGACCGCACCAGGTTGCCCGGTTGGGAATTACCCGGACCTTTCAGAACATCCGCCTCTTCAAGGCCAACAGCGTAATGGATAACGTGCGCGTAGCTTTCCATACCAGGACCCGTTACACAATGCTGGACGCCTTTGTACGCTCGCCGCGCTTCAAGGCGGAGGAAAGACGCGTCACCGAAAGAACCTTGGAATTGCTGCGAACCCTGGGTTTGGCCAGAAGGGCGTACGACAGGGCGGATAGTCTGCCGTACGGAGACCAGCGGCGCCTGGAGATTGCTCGTGCGCTGGCCGGTGAACCCAGGCTCCTGTTGCTGGACGAGCCGGCAGCGGGTATGAACCCCGCGGAAGTCAAGCAGATGGTTGAATTAATCAAGGCAATAAAGGAAATGTTTGGTCTGACGATTCTGGTCATCGAGCACCAGATGGGCCTCGTCATGAATCTTTGCCAGCGCGTGGTGGTGATGGACTTCGGCGAAATCATCGCCGAAGGTTCGCCGCAAGAGGTGCGCCAGAACCCCGCCGTCCTACAAGCCTATCTCGGGAAAGGGGCGGTGGCCTGATGCTCAGGGTCATCGATCTAGACGTTTTTTACGGCAACATCCACGCGGTGCACGGCGCCACTTTCGAGGTCAACGAGGGGGAAATCGTTACCCTTGTCGGGGCTAACGGCGCCGGAAAGACGACCATTCTGCGCACCATCTCCGCGCTTATCAGGTGCCAGAACGGCGAAATAATCTTCCAGGACAAGCCGATAACTAACCTTAAGCCCCACAAAATCGTCGAGATGGGGATCGCGCACGTGCCGGAAGGACGAAAGATTATCGCCAACCTGACGGTTTACGAAAACCTCATGATGGGAGCCTATTTGCGGAAGGACCATCGCGAGGTGGCGGCCAGCCTGGAAGAGGTCTACGCGCGGTTTCCACGCCTCAAGGAACGGGCGCGGCAGATAGCAGGCACGCTTTCCGGCGGCGAGCAGCAGATGCTCGCCATCGGCCGCGGATTGATGACGAAGCCCAAGTTATTGCTGCTCGACGAACCCTCGATGGGCCTGTCGCCAATTCTGGTCGAGGAGATTTTTTCCATTATCCGGACCATCAACCAGCAGGGAGTAACTATTCTGCTGGTCGAGCAGAACGCCTACATGGCCCTGCAGGTGGCCCATCGGGCCTACGTGCTGGAAACGGGCCGTATTATCCTCTCCGGAAGCGCCGCGGAAATCCAGATGAACGAAAGGGTCCGCGCGGCGTACCTGGGAGAAATTGCTTGAAGCAACGACCTTCTCCCGTCCCGACGACGATAAACCCGGGTTGCGCTCCCGCGTTTGCGGGAGCGCGACCCGGGCTAAAACCCTTAAGGATACTCTTCAAAGTATCCTTGAGCACCACGGTAGCGCCGCTTTTACTCTTCCAGCACCGCTGTAAGCGCCACGTCCAAAAGGCAATCGGGGCAAACAACCTCGTCCGGACCCACCGGGCAAGCACAAAACGGACAGTAGTTGCCGTCCTCCCCCTCTATCTTTTCACGCGCTGCATTCGGCGTTAAAATCTTCTCAACAACCGCCAATAGAACCGATCCCTTCTGCTTAGGGTTTGACGACAAGGCTACAGCCCTTCCTGCAACCCCTGCCGCGTTTACGGCCAATAATTCGCCGCGAGGCGACGTATTCCTTCACGTGGGCGAAAATTCTTCGGCGATTTTATAACTTATGCTTTATAGCCGCATTGTGTTACCCTGCTTCGGGATGCGGTATCATTTTTATGCAAGTCCTTCGACCCCAGGTTCTTCCCACGTCAGCTCGATCACGTCCCCGTCCTTGAGGGGATCGGTGTAGGCGGCATTTTGCCCGTTGAGGCGTATTTTCGGGCTGCCCTGGCGCTGGAAGAGCTCGCAGTCAATAAAATTGAAAATGTCTAAAAGGATCGGCTCCCGGAAGCCCTCCAGCACCACCGGCGTCCCGTTCACCATCACGGTAATACCGTCGCCCCGCTGCCGGGCAGGATGTTTCGTCTCCGTGGCCACAAGGGTCAACTTATCGCCGTCCGCCAGGTGGTGATCGGGCGGCACGGGAGTGCCGTTGGCCAGTACCTGCCACCTGGCAAGGTCTATCCCTTCCCGCCGCGCCAGTTTCTCCACCGTCCACCGCGTGTCGATCCAGAGGTGATCGTCGGCGTGAATTTCCGCGTCCGGCGCGGCGGGAGCATCGTTCAGGGTGCACACCGGTTCCAGGACAAGCAACCGGTCGTCCAGGAAGATCTTGATCCCGCCGCCCGGCGGGAGGTAATCGCGGACAAAGGCCCGGGCGTCCCGGCCGTTTTGGGCCGGCTCCACGAGGATCGTATCGCCATCCGCGACCGGGGTCCGCAGGTGCGCCGGTTGCCCGTTGACGGTAATGGCGGCCGCCCGGCCCAGCTCTCCCCGCCGCACCTCCGTCTGCCCGTTCAGGCTAAAGCGCAGGTCCCGCCCGTTTCTGGGCAACAGCAGGCGGGGGCTGAAATCGGCAAAGCTCAAGCAGTCGGCCACGGTGAGTTGTCCGCTGTTGAAAAGCCGGTAGGGCGTCCCATTAACCGTAACGTTCACGAAGGTATAGCCACGCTTTTTAAAGGCCACCGTGGCAATGCCCACTACCGTAACCCCTTCCGGCCCGGCAGCCGCATCGTTCGCCGGCGGCACCAGGTCCTTGATCATCCGGCGGTCCTTGATCCCTACCAGGCGCGGCGGTAAGCCAAGCTTTTCCGCGATGCGGGCCGTGAGGCTAGGAACCTGGCAGCCGCCGCCGACACACAGCACCGACCTTGGGGGACCGCCGTTCAAGGTCTTGATCGCCCCGGCAACCTCTTCGGCAAGGCGGTTAAGGGCCGGTTCTATGGCGGCAAGGAGTTCGTCGCGCCTGACCGTACCGGGGTTGCCCAGGACATCCGTGTAGGCGATTTCCTCGCTTGTGCCGAGCTGGCGCTTGATGGCTTCGGCCCCGGCGAAATCGACCAGGCACGCTTCGGCGATGGCTTCCGTAAGCTCGTCCCCCGCTACCGGTACCATCCCGTAGGCCACCACGGCCCCCTCCCGGGTAACGGCGATATCGGAGGTGCCGGCCCCTATATCCACCAGGGCCAGGTTGAGAAGCCGCATCCCTTCCGGGATGGCCACGTCGATGGCCGCAATCGGCTCCAGGGTTAGGTTAAGCGGCTCGAGCCCCGCCCGGCGGAGCACGCTCAGAAGGCTGTCCACAACGCTTGCCGGCAGAAAGGTGGCAATAATCTCCACACCGATAATGTCGCCTTTATGGCCAAGGAGATTGGCCACCGGCAGGCCGTCGAGGGTGTAGGTCACCACGTTGTGGCCCACGCAGTAAAACAGCCCCTGCTCCCGGGTCAGCGCCCGGATCTCCTCGCGCGCGGCGGCA
>Ga0101945_1001333_pt1 | contig 25780 bp, 22 predicted proteins | sample DewCreD2012metaG_2_FD_75246 | JGI IMG/M metagenome (GOLD analysis project Ga0101945, IMG submission 75246) | Hot spring sediment bacterial and archeal communities from British Columbia, Canada, to study Microbial Dark Matter (Phase II) - Dewar... ... | reverse complement strand
TCCAAACCGCCAGCAAGGGGGAGAGGAGCCGGGCCCTCGAGGCCTTCGCCGAAGCCCTGATCGCCGAGGCCCTGCCCAAGTTAGAAGACGGCACCCCGGACGAGAGCAAAAAGCCCCTCTACGAAAGCGCCTTTGACGAGGTGGTGCGCAGAGAGCTCAGGCGCCTCGTGCTGGAGGAAGGCAGGCGGGCGGATGGCCGTACCCCCAAGGACCTCCGGCCCATCTGGATCGAGGTGGACGTCCTACCCCGCACCCACGGCTCCGCCATCTTCACCCGGGGGGAGACCCAGGTCCTGGGCACCGTCACCCTGGGCACGGGCCGGGACGAGCAGATCATTGACGACCTGGGGATTGACGAAACGGAAAAGTTCCTGGTGCACTACAACTTTCCCCCCTTTTCCACCGGAGAGGTCAAACGGCTTAGGGGGGTTTCCCGCCGGGAGATAGGTCACGGCAACCTGGCCAAACGGGCCTTGAAGGCGGTCCTGCCTCCCGAGGAGGCCTTCCCCTACACCATCCGGGTGGTGGGGGATGTCCTGGAATCCAATGGCAGCAGCTCCATGGCCACGGTCTGCGCGGGGTGCCTGGCCCTGATGGACGCTGGGGTACCCATAAGGGCCCCCGTGGCTGGGGTGGCCATGGGTCTTGTGTGGGAGGGGGAGCGGGCGGTGATCCTCACCGACATCCTGGGGCTCGAGGATGCCCTGGGGGACATGGACTTCAAGGTGGCGGGAACCCGAAAGGGGGTCACCGCCTTGCAGATGGACAACAAGGTGGGTGGGCTTCCCCGGGAGGTGCTGAAGGAAGCCCTCATGCAGGCCCGTGAGGCCCGCATGAAGATCCTGGACCTCATGGAAAGCGTCCTTCCCGCCCCGCGCCCCGAGCTCAAGCCCTTCGCTCCCCGCATCCTCTCCCTGAAGGTCCCGGTGGAGAAGATCGGCCTCGTCATCGGGCCCGGGGGGAAGAACGTGCGGGCCCTCGAGGAGCTTGGGGTGGAGGTGGACATCGAGGAGGACGGGACGGTGCGCATCTACTCCAGCGACATGGAGGCGGCCCAGAAGGCCAAGAAGCGCATCGAGGAGCTCACCATGGAGGCCAAGGTGGGCGAGATCTACGAGGGCACCGTCACCAAGATCACCCCCTTTGGGGCCTTCGTGAGCCTGTTCCCTGGCACCGAAGGGCTCCTTCACATCAGCCAGATCGCCCCCGGCCGGGTGGAGCGGGTGGAGGACCACTTGAAGGTGGGGGACGTGATCAAGGTCAAGGTGCACCGCATCGACGAGCGGGGCAAGATCGACCTGATCCGGCCCGAGCTGGAGGGCAAGATCCCCCCCAGGCGGCGCAGCTAGCCCTGGGGGGGTTTCCTTAGGGCAAGATCCCGGCCAGGCCGGGAAGATGGGAGGTTTATGGAAAACCAAGAACGCAAGCCAAGGAAAAGACGGCGCAGAAGGCCATCGGACGCCGCTCCCCCAGGCCTTGGAGAGGGTAAGGACTACGTGGAGATCATTCCCCTAGGGGGGATGGGGGAGATCGGCAAGAACATCACCGTCTTCCGCTTCCGGGACGAGATTTTCGTGCTGGACGGGGGGCTTGCCTTCCCCGACGAGGCCATGCCCGGGGTGGACCTCCTCATCCCCCGGGTGGACTACCTCATCGAAAACCGGCACCTCATCAAGGCTTGGATCCTGACCCACGGACACGAGGACCACATCGGGGGGCTTCCCTTCATCCTCCCCATGGTCTTCGGGAAGGAAAGCCAGGTACCCATTTACGGCGCCAAGCTCACCCTGGGCCTCCTTAAGGGGAAGCTGGAGGAGTTCGGTTTGAGGCCCGGAAGCTTCAACCTCAAGGAGATCTCCCCCGATGACCGCATCAGCGTGGGGCGCTACTTCACCCTGGACCTCTTCCGCATGACCCACTCCATCCCCGATAACTCCGGGCTGGTCATCCGCACCCCCGTCGGCACCATCGTGCACACCGGGGACTTCAAGCTGGACGCCACCCCCATAGACGGTAAACTCTCCCACCTGGCCAAGGTGGCCCAGGCGGGGGCGGAAGGGGTCTTACTCCTCATCGCCGACTCCACCAACGCCGAGCGCCCCGGCTACACCCCGAGCGAGATGGAGATCGCCAAGGAACTGGACCGGGTCATCGGCCGGGCCCCGGGCAGGGTCTTCGTCACCACCTTCGCCAGCCACATCCACCGCATCCAGGCGGTGATCTGGGCGGCGGAGAAGTACGGGCGCAAGGTGGCCATGGAGGGGCGGAGCATGGTGCGGTTCAGCCGCATCGCCATGGAGCTGGGTTACCTCAAGGTGAAGGACCGCCTCTACACCCTGGAGGAGGTCAAGGACCTCCCCGACCACCAGGTGCTGATCCTGGCCACGGGAAGCCAGGGGCAGCCCATGTCCGTCCTCCACCGCCTGGCCTTTGAAGGCCACGCCAAGATGGCCATCAAGCCCGGGGACACGGTGATCCTCTCCAGCAGCCCCATCCCCGGCAACGAGGAGGCGGTGAACCGGGTCATCAACCGGCTCTACGCCCTGGGGGCTTACGTCCTCTACCCCCCTACCTACAAGGTTCACGCCTCGGGGCACGCCTCCCAAGAGGAGCTCAAGCTCATCCTGAACCTCACCACCCCCCGTTTCTTCCTCCCCTGGCACGGGGAGGTGCGCCACCAGACCAACTTCAAGTGGCTGGCGGAGTCCATGAGCCGTCCCCCGGAGAAAACCCTCATCGGGGAGAACGGGGCCATTTACCGCCTAACCCGGGACACCTTTGAGAAGGTGGGCCAGGTGCCCTCCGGGGTCCTTTATGTGGACGGCCTGGGGGTTGGGGACATCACCGAGGAGATCCTGGCCGACCGCCAGCACATGGCCGAGGAGGGAATCGTGGTCATCACGGCCTTAGCGAGCCAGGACCCGGTGGTGGAGGTGGTGTCCCGGGGGTTTGTCAAGGCCGGGGAGCGGCTCTTGGGCGAAGTGAAGCGCATGGCCCTCGAGGCCCTGCAAAACGGGGTGCGGGAGAAGAAATCCTTGGAACGTATCCGGGACGACATCTACTTCCCGGTGAAAAAGTTCCTGAAGAAGGCCACGGGCCGGGATCCCATGATCCTTCCCGTGGTCATCGAGGGGTGAACCATGTACCGAAGCCTTCTCCTTCCCACCGACGGAAGCCCAGCTGCCGAAGCTGGGGTAAAGGAGGGGCTCCGCCTGGCCAAGGCCCTGGGGGCCCGGGTGGCCTTTCTCTACGTGCTGGAGCCCATAGGGCCCAGGCTTTTCCTGGGCCCGGAAACCCTTCCCTACTACCAGGACCTGGTGGAGGACATGCGGAAAGAGGGCATGGCCGCCTTGGACCGGGCCACCCGCATGGCGGAGGAGCTCGGGGTGGGGTTTGAAGCCCATCTCCTCGAGGGGCGGGCGGCGGAGGTCATCCTTAAGGAGGCAGCAAAGCACGACCTTTTGGTAATGGCCACCCACGGGCGCTCGAGGTTAGATGCCGCCCTTCTGGGAAGCGTGACCCAGGAGGTGGTGCGCCGAAGCCCCAAGCCCATCCTGGTGGTACCTCACTGGGTTAAAGAGTAAGGCCCGCTGGCATCCCCTTTCCGCCATACCAGACGGTCCACTCCCTCAGCCACGAGCCAAGCCAAAAGGGCCAGCCCCAACACCAATCCCCAGATCCCCAAGGGAACCGGCACGGCCTCCAGAGCCCCTGGGGCCAGGGTGCCCAGCAGGAGCTGAATGGCGATGCCCAAAGCCACAGCTCCGTGCAAATACGGGTTGGGCAGGGGCATCAGGTGGGTGTGCCGAGCAGCGTAAGCGAAGAAGAGCTGGCCCAGGGTCATGAAGTGGAAGGTGGCGGTACGCGCCACCTCGGTGGCACCCAAAGGGGCTTGGATCCGTCCCCATCCCGGCAGAAGGGCCAAGAGCAACAAGGCAAAGGCGGCCTTGATGGTTCCCGTGAGGAGGATGAACCGCAAGGAGGGGGCGTCTAAAAGGGGGCTGTCCTTGGGCCTAGGCGGCCGCTCCAATACCCCGGGATTACGGTCCAGGGCCAAGGCAAGGGCGGGAAGGCCATCGGTCACCAGGTTGATCCAGAGAATCTGCACCGCGGTGAGGGGAAGAAGCAGGTACCCAGCCTCGTCCCTGAGGTTGAGGAGAGCGGCAAACACCATGCCCAAGGCCACCACCAAGACCTCAGAGAGGTTGGTGGAGAAGAGGAAGCGAATGAACTTCTGGATGTTCTCGTAGATGCTCCGCCCCTCTTCAATGGCCGCCACGATGGTGGCGAAGTTGTCGTCCAGAAGAACCAAATCCGCCACTTCCCGGGAGACTTCTGAACCCCTTTGGCCCATGGCCACCCCCACGTCCGCCCGCTTGAGGGCCGGGGCGTCGTTTATTCCGTCCCCGGTCATGGCCACCACCTCGCCTGCCTTCCGAAAAGCTTCTACTATGCGGAGCTTATCCTCAGGCTTGACCCTGGCGAAGACATCCACCTCTAGAAGCTCTTCGTCGGAGAGTTCCCCGATCTCGTCCCCGGTGGCCACCACTTCCGCAGGAATACCCACCTGGCGGGCGATGGCCAAGGCAGTGGCCGGGTGATCCCCCGTGACCATCACCACCCTGACCCCTGCCTTCAACACCTTGGCCACCGCCTCCGGTACCTCCGGACGTGGAGGATCCAGAAGGAGGACGAAGCCCAAAAAGCTTAGCCCCTCTTCCCTCTCCCCCTCGCCATGGGCCAAGGCCAGCACCCGGAAGCCCTCCTTTGCATAGGCCTCCGCCTGTTCCAAAAGGGAAGCTTTGTCCTCCGGGCTTAGGGCAAGGCGGGGGATAAGGGCCTCGGGAGCCCCTTTGAGGAAGCTTCCCTCGGGCGTGGTAACCCGCATGTACTTCCAGGCGCTGTCAAAGGGCCTTTCAGAGAGCCTGGGGTGTTCATGGCGCACTTGCTGCACATTCAGGTGCCGGGCCGCATAGCGCAAAAGACCCAGTTCCAAGGGGTCCCCTGCGCCGGTTTCCAGATCGGCATCGTTGCAGAGGACCATGGCGAGAAGAGCCCTCTGGGGGTCCGGCCCCACCACCTTTTGCACCTCCATGCGGTTTTCCGTGAGGGTACCCGTCTTGTCGGTGGCGATAACGGTAACGCTCCCCAAGGCCTCCACCGCAGCAAGGCGCCGCACCACCGCCTTGCGGCGGGCCATGCGCTCCACCCCCAGGGCCAAGGCCAGGGTGAGCACGGCAGGAAGCCCCTCGGGCACCGCCGCTACCGCCAGGGCCACGGCGAAGAGAAGGACTTGGGCGGAAAAGCCCTCCGCCAGAAAACCCAGTGCCACTAGGGCTGCGGCAAGCCCCATCACCCAGCGGGCCACCCTATGGCCAAAGGCCTCGAGGCGCCGCTCCAGCGGAGTTTTTTCCTCTTCCATCTCTGCCAGAAGCCCGGCGATGCGGCCCATGGCGCTCCTTAGGCCGGTACGGCTTACCTCCATTAAGGCCCTTCCCCGCACCAACAGGGTGCCGGAAAAGACCTCGTCCCTTACCCTCTTCTCCACCGGAACGCTTTCCCCGGTAAGGAGGCTTTCATCCACCAAGACCCCGCTGGCCTCCAGGAGCACCCCATCTGCCGGTATGCGGTCCCCTGCCTCCAGGCGCACCACATCCCCGGGCACGATCTCCCGGCTGGGGAGGTGCTGGAAGCGACCATCTCGGAGGACCCAGGCCATGGGCTCCGCCAGGGCTTTAAGACGCCTAAGGGCCTCCTCGGAGCGCTTCTCCTGCAGGGTACCCAGGGTAGCGTTGAGGATCAGGATGGCCAGAATGGCCAAGGCCTCCAGGGGAAGCCCATGGGCTCCCTCATAGAGCCAAAGGCCCAGGTCCACCGCCAAGGCAAAGAGGAGGATGTAGATGAGAGGGCTTTGAAACTGGCGCAGGAACCGTTGCCAAAGGGGTTCAGAGGGTTTTTCCGGAAGGGCGTTGGGGCCGTATTCTACCAAGCGTTTTTGCGCCTCCTGTGAGGTAAGCCCCCGCATAGGGGCATGATACCTGGAGCGCCGGGGACTTATTGTCCCCCACCTGGGCCCTGCGGTAAGATGACGCCATGCTGCAGTACCCGGAGCTACCCCTAGGAAGCCCCTTGATCGACGCCGAGCTTCCCGATCCACGGGGAGGACGGTACCGGCTTTCCCAGTTCCAGGAGCCCTTTCTGGCCGTGATCTTCATGTGCAACCACTGCCCCTACGTGAAGGGCTCCATCCAGGAGATCGTGAGCCTGGCGGAGAAGTACCGGGGCCGGGTGGCCTTCGTGGGCATCAACGCCAACGATTACGAACGCTACCCCGACGACGCCCCGGAGAAGATGGTGGAGTTCGCCAAGGAACACGGCATCTTCTTCCCCTACCTACTGGATGAGAGCCAGGAGGTGGCCAAGGCCTACCGCGCCTTGCGCACCCCCGAGGTCTTCCTCTTCGACGAAAGGCGCCTCCTCCGCTACCACGGCCGGGTAAACGATAACCCCAAGTTCCCCGAACAGGTCCAGACCCACGACCTCGAGGCCGCCATCGAAGCCCTGCTCAGGGGGGAGGAGCCACCCCTTAAGGAGGCTCCCGCCATCGGCTGCACCATCAAGTGGCGGCCTGGGAATGAGCCCGAGGTCAAAATCGGCTAATCCCCAGACGAGGGCCTTATAGGATGGAGGCGGTTTACCCCGCCCTGCTACGGGCGGTTGAGGAGGATATGCATGCGCGTATTGGTAACGGGCGGAGCGGGTTTCATCGGTAGCCACATCGCGGAAAGCCTGGTGCGCGAGGGTGTGGAGGTGGCGGTCTTGGACAACCTCTCCACGGGCAGACGGGAAAACGTCCCCAAAGGCATCTACTTCTACAAGGTGGACCTCAGGGACAAGGAAAGCTTGGAAAGGGTCTTTAGGGAGTTCCGCCCCACCCACGTTTCCCACCAGGCGGCCCAGGCCTCGGTGAAGGTAAGCGTGGATAACCCCACCCTGGACTTCGAGGTGAACCTCCTGGGCGGTTTGAACCTCCTCGAGGCCATGCGGAAGTGGGGGGCGGAGAAAATGGTCTTCGCCTCCACCGGGGGAGCCATCTACGGGGAGGTTCCCGAAGGGGAACGGGCCGAGGAAACCTGGCCCCCCAAACCCAAAAGCCCCTACGCCGCCAGCAAGGCCTCCTTTGAGCACTACCTCTCCGCCTACGGGCAAAACTACGGGCTCAAGTGGGTCTCCCTGCGCTACGGCAACGTGTACGGTCCCCGGCAGGACCCCCACGGGGAGGCCGGGGTGGTGGCCATTTTCTCGGAAAGGATCCTCAAGGGAGAACCGGTTACCCTCTACGCCAGAAGGACCCCCGGGGACGAGGGATGCGTGCGGGACTACATCTATGTGACCGACGTGGTGCGGGCCCACAACCTGGCCCTAAAGGCTCTGGAGGGAATCTACAACGTGGGAACGGGGGAAGGACACACCACCCAGGAGGTCCTGTTGGCGGTGGCCGAGGCCGCTGGCAAGAATCCACAGGTCAACCCAGCCCCTCCGCGTCCCGGTGATCTGGAAAGAAGCGTGCTCTCTCCCTTGAAGCTCATGGCCCACGGCTGGCGGCCCGAGGTGGATTTCCGGGAGGGCATCCGGCTCACCGTGGAATACTTCCGCACCCGTTGACATACCCCCCTCCCCTATCCGATGATGGGGGGTATGAGTGCTCGTTTCTTTCACCCCGCCTGGTTCGCCTTGGTCATGGGGGGAAGCGGGGTGGCCCTTGCCTTCCACCGCTTCGGCCTCGAGGCCCTGGCCCTGGTGAATTACGGTGTGGTGGCCCTTCTCTTCCTCGCAAGCCTGGGTATATTCCTGGCCAAACTCTTCGGCCACCGGGACCGGGTCTGGGAAGAGCTCCATCATCCCCTTCTTTCCCAGCTTTACGCCACCTTCCCCCTGGCCTTCTTGCTCTTCAGCCTGGCCACCCACGAGGTTTTGGGGCAAGGGAAGCTGGCCCTGGTCCTCTTTACCGTGGGCTCACCCCTGGTCCTCCTCCTGAGCCTCCTTCTCAGCTATTTGATCTTCACCCGCATGCGCCTTCCCTTCGAGGCCGCCAACGGCACCTGGTTCATCCCGCCAGTATCCTCCATCGTGGTGCCCCTGGCGGGAGGCCCCCTCCTGCCCCTTATGGGCCCCTGGGCCAAGGAGGCGTTCTACTGGATGCTCATGTTCCTGGGGCTTGGCCTCATCCTCTTCCTCTGGGTGGGGGCGAACCTCCTGGCCCGACTCTACGCCCACGAACGCCCGGCCCCCGAGCTGGTCCCCAGCTTTTTCATCGGCCTCGCCCCGGTGGGGGTGGGGATCCTCGCTCCCCTCTCCCTCCTTAAGGGCGCCAAGGCCCTGGGCTTGTTCCCAGGAGGCCTCGAGGGCCTATACCTGTTCGGGATCGCCCTATGGGGCCTGGGCGGGTGGTGGTTTGTCCTGGCCATGGCCCTTTTTCTGGAAAACCTTCTCCTCCACCGGGTGCGGTTAGGGTTCCAGCCCGGGCTATGGGCCTTCGTCTTTCCCATGGCGGCCTTCACCCTGGCCACCAGGACCCTGGCCGAGGGCCTGCACAGCCTACTCCTGTACCTCCTAGCCCAGGGGCTCTTCCTGGTGCTCCTGGCCTTCTACCTGCCCCTGCTGATCCGTAGCCTTCTCGCCTTCCTCCGCCTGGAAACCCTCAGGCCCTTTGGCCAACAGGCGCCTGGCCAGGCGCACCCGAGCCCGCAGGGCCGCTAAGGCCTTCCGGTCTTCCTTAAGGCGCTTTCTGGCCCGGGCCATCGCCTCCGCCCGGGCCTTGGGCCCCACACCCCCCAGGACTTCCCGGCGGGCGAAAAAGCCCTCGAGGCTCATCCAGGCGATGAGTTCCTCCCGCTCCACCCCCAAGAGCTCGGGCCGGACCCCGGGCAGGGCGCCCTGTACCCGCCGGTACGCCTCGGCAAGGGGCACCCCCTTGCGCACCAACAGGTCCACCGCCTCCGAGGCCAGGACCTCCGGGGAGAGCTCCTCCAGGAGGAGGGCTGGCTCAAACTGGCTTTCCTCGAGGGCCACCCGGGTAAGCTCCAACGCTGCCTCGGCGCTTTCCAAAAGGGCCGTCAAAGGCTCCAGTACCCCGGTGGAGTGGTCGTTCAAGTCGGTGAAGGGGGTGTTGTGGTTCAGGGAAGCCAAGGTACCCATTCCACCCACCAGCTGGCCCGCATAGATGCGGGCGTGCTCCAGCACCACGGGATTGCGCTTCTGCGGCATGAAGCTGGAACCCTGGGCCAACCCCTCCCCTACCACGAAGGCCCCCCGCTCCGCCAGGGCCAGAAGGTCGGTAAGGAAGCGGGAGAGGCTGGTGCCCAGTCCCACCAGGGCCGAGGCCAGCTCCAGGGCATAATCCCCCGAGGCCACGGCATCCAAGGTGTTCTCCACCGGTCCGGCAAAACCCAAAAGGGCGGCGAGCCGCCGCCGGTCCACAGGATAGGGGTTCCCCGCCAGGGCACTGGCCCCCAAAGGGCAGCGATCCAGGGTGTCCAAAGCCTGTTGCAAACGGCGGAAGTCCCTCTCCAAAAGGGCCTCCACCCCGAGGAGGTAATGGTCCAAGGTGGAGGGCTGGGCCGGCCGGTGGTGGGTGCGGAGGACCAGGGGTACCCCGGCATGGGTCTCAGCAACCTGGAGTACCGCCCCCCGTAGGCGAAGAAAATCCCCCAGCAGGGCCACCACCCGGTCCCTCAGGTAGGCGCGAAAGGCCGTGAGGTCCAGGTCGTTGCGGGATAGCCCCCGGCGTATGGCCCCCGCCACCTCCTCCCCCCAGTGCTCGGCAAGCTGGGAGTAGATGGAGAAGAAGACGTCCTCCACCTCCCCCGTAAAGCTGGGCAAGGGAAGGGTACGGAGTTCCTGCAAAGCCGTCACCGCCGTATCGGCTCGAGGAAGGCCCAGGCGGGCAAGCTCCATGGCATAGGCGGTGAGGGCATCAAAGAAATGGGGCACAAGGGCCTCGCGGGCAAAGCGGTAGTGGCGGCCCAAGACAAAGCGGCGGTAAACAGCATGCCAACGCATGTCCTCATCCTAGACCTTCCCGGAGGACTTGCCAGGAAGCCTAAGGCTATGGTATCTTTTCACCGAGTACAACTCAAAAGGAGGTGCGTGATGCAGCGACGTGAGTTTTTAAAGAAGCTAGGTGTAGGTGCCTTGGCTGCGGTGGGCATGCCCTACATCGCCACCGCCCAGGCTCGGCCGGTGAAGCTGGCCGCCCTTCTTCCCCTCACAGGGCCCTTCGCCTTTGCCGGGAATGCAGGGCGGGAGGGGTTCGTGGACGGGGTGGATTACGTGAACGAGGTCCAAGGGGGAATTGGGGGGCGGAAGCTGGAGCTCATCGTGGAAGACACGGGCTACGACGTGGCCAAGGGCACAGCCGCCTTCAACCGGGTGCTATCCCGGGAGCGTCCCGATGAGCTCCTCTTTGTATACGGGGACTCCACCGGTCTTTCCAAGGCCTTGGCGCCGGAAATCGCCCGCATGGGCCTTCCCTACTCCGCCACCAGCTTCTCCAACGAACTGGCCGACCCCAAAACCTACCCCACCATCTTCGTCTTCGGCCCCACTTACAACGACATGATGGAGGCCCTCCTCCGGCAAATCCGCCTGCAAAAGGGCCGGGCTAAGATCGCTTTGGTCTACTCCAACACCGAGTTCGGCCGCGATCCCATCCCCTACGCCAAGGAGCGGGCCAAGGCCTTAGGGATGGAGATAGTCCACGAGGAAGTCACGCCCCCGGCCTTCACGGACGCCACCCCCGTGGTCCTCAACCTGCGCCGGGCCAATCCCGACTTCGTGATCCTCCAGGGCTACGCCCTTTCCGCGGAACCCTTGATCCTCCGCACCGCCAGGGAGCAAGGCTTAAGGGCCCAGTTCATGGGCACCTACTACTCGGCAGAGCTGGCCCTCATCCAGCGGGCAGGCCCCGCCGCCGAGGGATTCACCGTCACCTACCACAACGCCTACTGGTACGACACCCTGGTACCCGCGGTGGACGAGATGCGCAAGTTCCGGCAGCGGAAGGGCCGGGACACCTCGTACCGCCCCACCTACTACATGGGGAGCCTGGCCGTAGCCCTGGCCGTGGCGGAGGCCATGCGCCGGGCTGCGGGAGCAGGCAAGCTCACCCGCGCCGGGGTGGTGGAGTACCTGGAAAAGCTCGGGGACTATAACGGTTTGGGTCTACAACGCAGCTACCAGTTTGTCAATCACCGCCTCCCCTATACCAAGCTCTACCGGGCCAGCGTGAAGGACGGGCGCTTCAACGCCATCACCGACTGGATCAAGCTGGCCTGACCCCTGTTCCGCCCCCAGGCTTCCCGTGCCTGGGGGCAGCCCAACACGCCTATGCCCGACCTTCTACCGTATCTCATCGGCGGCCTAGCCAACGGAGCCCTCTACGGCCTTCTGGCCTTGGGTTTCGTCTTGGTCTACCGGGCCACCAGCGTGGTGAACTTCGCCATCGGCGAGTTCCTCCTGGTGGGGGCTTACCTGACCTATACCTTCGCCCTCTTCCTCCCCTTACCCCTGGCGATACTGGCTGCCTTGCCCCTCGCCTTCCTCTTTGGACTCCTGGTGGAACGGGGTTTCGTGCGACCGCTTTTGGGCAGGAGCGTGGTGGCGGTGATCATGGCCACCATCGGCCTGGCCGCGGCTCTGGACGGCGGGGTCCAGCTGGTCTGGGGGCCAGACCTAAAGTACCTTAGGGGGGAGTTGCCCCAGCTCAGTTTTCAGCTAGGAGACACCTTCGTGCCCCCCCGGGCCGTCTGGAACCTGGTTCTGGCCTTGCCTTTGGGGTTTGGCCTCCTTTGGCTCCTCAGGAAAAGCCGCTATGGGGTCTTGGTGCGGGCCATCTCCGAGCGGGAGGTGGCCGCGCTGGCCCTGGGCATCCCCACCGCCCGCATCCTGGCGGGAGTTTGGGGGATCTCCGCCCTCCTGGCCACCCTCGCCGGGGCCCTTCTGGCTGCGGCCAGCGGGGTAGGGCCCAACCTGGTCTTCTTGGGACTAAAGGTCTTCCCCGTGGCCATCCTGGGGGGATTGGACTCGGTGGGGGGAGCGCTTTTGGCGGGGTTGATCCTTGGGATCCTCGAGGCCCTTTCCCAACGCTACCTGGAACCCATCCTCCCCGGCTTCACCGAGGCCTTGCCCTTCGTGGTGGTACTCCTGGTGCTTCTGGTGCGTCCCTATGGCCTACTGGGTGAGCGGCAGATTGAGCGGGTGTGATACCCCTTCACCCTGGCTTTGCCAGGAAGAAGGCTCCGATAGAGGCTTCCTCCAGGCCCCATGGCCGAGCGAAAAGACGCAGAGGGAAACGGCATGGTCCTGTCTGTAGAAAACCTCAAGGTGGTCTACCGGGGAGTGATCCTGGCCCTGGATGGGGTGTCCCTGGAGGTTAGGGAGGGGGAGGCGGTGGCCCTCCTTGGGCCCAATGGAGCCGGCAAGAGCTCCTTGGTGCGGGCGGTGGCCGGCCTCCTTCCCAAGTTTGAGGGAAGGGTGCTGGACGGGCATGTGCGCCTGTTCGACCAGGAAGCCACCCACCTGGATCCCGCGCGCATCACGGGTCTGGGGCTCACCGCGGTCCTCGAGGGGCGTCCCCTCTTCCGCTACCTGACCCCCGTGGAGAACCTGGTGGCCGCCGGCCACCGCCTCTCTCCCCGGGAGCTTAAGGAAGGCATGGAGGAGGTTTTCGCCCGTTTCCCCCGGCTCTACGAAAGGCGCCACGAGCAGGCTGGCTACCTTTCCGGGGGCGAACAGCAGATGCTTCTCTTGGGCATGGCCCTCCTCACCCGGCCCAAGGTGCTGGTGGTGGACGAGCCTTCATTGGGCCTAGCCCCCAAGCTGGTGGAGGAAGTGATGCGCACCCTCGACACCCTGAGGCGCGAGAAAAACCTGAGTCTCCTACTGGTGGAGCAGAATGCGCGGGCTGCCCTCTCAATCGTGGACCGAGTCTATGTACTAGAGCGGGGCCGAGTGGTGTTTGAGGGGGACGCCAAGGCCGCCCAGGAGGACCAGGATGTGATGGAGTTCTACCTGGGCAAGGAGGAGGTGGGTTTCCGCCAGGCCAAGCGTTACCGAAGGAGGAAGCGGTGGGTGTGAGCCCGGTGATACCCCAAGCGCTGGATCACCTTGCAGGCGGCAAGCACGACCCAAGGCCAAGCCCCCTTCCTGCCCCAAAGGCAGAGGGCGGAAGCGTAGGGGCACAATACGCCATCTTTAGGAGGCAGCAATGGGCCTCATCCTAGAGGCTAGAAACCTCCACCTCTCCTTCAAAGGGGTAAAGGCCTTGGTGGGGGTGGAGTTCAGCGTGGCCGAGGGCGAGTTCTTCGCGGTCATCGGACCCAACGGCGCCGGAAAAACCACCCTCCTGAACGTGCTTTCCGGGGTGTACGAGCCCGATAAAGGCGAGGTGATCTTCCTGGGCCAAAACCTCCGGGGGAAAAGCCCCCAGGAAAGGGCCCGCATGGGCCTCGGACGCACCTTCCAGGGATTGGAGATCTTCCGGGGCATGAGCGTTTTGGACAACGTAAAACTGGGAGCCGAGCTGGCCCTCTCCTCCTACCCTCTCGCCCTACCCCGGGCCGAACGGGAATGGCAGCTTAGAGCCTGGGCCGAGGAGGTCCTGGACTACCTCCACCTCTCCCCCTTCCGCCACGCCCCCGCCGGGATGCTTCCCTACGGCCTGCAGAAGCGGGTGGAGGTGGCCCGGGCCCTGGCCAGCAGGCCCAAGCTCCTCCTTCTGGACGAGCCTATGGCCGGGCTTTCCCTGGAGGAAAAGCAAGACCTCGCCCGCTTCCTCCTGGACGCCCGTGAGGAATGGGGGGTAACCCTCCTCTGGGTGGAACACGACCTAAGGGCGGTCTTGGAGCTTTCCGATAGGGTCCTGGTCCTCTCCTACGGGGAGGTTCTCTACCATGGCCCCCCGCAGGGGGTGCGCCAGGATCCCAAGGTGGCGGAAGCCTATCTGGGGCAGGTTTGAGGCACTATGGAAGGAACGCTGCTTGCCTACCTGTACCACCACGCCAAGGAAAGGCCCCATGCCCCCGCTTTACGGGTGAAGCGGCTTGGGGTCTGGCAGAAAACCTCCTGGAAGGAGCTTCTGGAGCGTACCCTCAGCCTCGCAGGGGGGCTTTGGGCCTTGGGCCTTCGGGAAGGGGAGGTCCTGGCCATCCTGGGGCATAACGCCCCCGAGTGGGTGGAGGCCGAGCTGGCCGCCCAGACCTTAGGGGCCCTTCCCATGGGCATCTACGCGGACGCCATGCCCGAGGAGGTGGGCTACTTCCTGGAGTTCACCGGGGCCAAGGGCATCGTGGTTTCCGACGAGGAGCAGCTGGACAAGGTCTACCCCCATCTGCACCTGGTGGACTTCGTCCTGGTCTGGGAGGAAGCGGGAATGTCCCGCCACTTCCAGGGCAAGGTGCTCCGGTTTAGCCAGGCCTTCGGGGATCCCAAGGTGGGGGAAGAGGCTCTAAAAAAGCGCCGCCCCGAGGAAACCGCCCTCCTCGCCCCCACCTCGGGCACCACGGGAAGGAGCAAGCTGGCCATGCTTTCTCACCAGAACCTTCTCGCCGGCCACTTTGCCGTGGGCCAAGCCCTAGGGTTCCAGAAGGGAGCCTGGGTCTTCAGCTATCTACCCCTTCCTTGGATCGGGGAGCAGATGCTCACCGTGGTGCAGAGCCTGGTAGAAGGCTCCACCGTGCACTTTCCCGAGGACCCCACCACCCTCCGGGAAGACCTTAAGGAGGTCCAGCCCGACTTCTTCCTGGCCCCGCCCAGGCTTTGGGAGGATATGGCCAGCCTCATCCAAAGCCGCATGGCGGACGCCGACCCTCTAAAGGCCTTCTTTTACCGGGTGGGGATGGGAGCCCTCCTGGAAGGGGCGAGGCGGGAGTTCCGGGGGGAAAGGGTGGGCCTTTGGCTCAACCTCAAGCGGGCCCTCTTCTATCCCCTGATCGCCAGGCCCCTCAGGGCCAGGCTGGGCCTTGCCGTCTGCCGCATCGCCGTCACCGGGGGAGCCCCTTTGGGCCCAGAGGTGTTCACCTTCTTCCGCGCCTTAGGCCTGGACATCCGCCAGGTCTACGGCCAGTCGGAAACCGCCGCCGCCACCACCGCCCACGCCACCGGGGATGCCCCTCCGGAAACCGTGGGTCCCCCGCTCCCCCACACGGAGGTGCGCATCAGCGAGGAGGGGGAGATCCTGGTGAAAGGACCCCAGGTCTTCCAGGGTTATTTCCGCCAGGAAAAGGCCACCGCGGAGAGCTTCACCGAGGATGGCTTTTTCCGCACCGGGGATGCGGGCTTCTTTGACGAGCGGGGGCATCTGGTCATCCTGGGCCGGGTGAAGGAGGTAGGCGCCCTTGCGGACGGGACCCGCTTTGCCCCGCAATTTCTGGAAAACCGTCTGAAATACTCCCCCTATATTCGCGAGGCTGTGGTGCTTGGACACGGAAGACCCTTTGTCACCGCCCTCATCGAGCTGGACCCGGAAAACGTGCAGAACTGGGCCAGGAAACGGGGCATCCCCTTTACCACTTACCTGTCCCTCACGGAAAGGCCCGAGGTCAAGGCCCTGATTGCCGAGGAAATCCGCATGGTGAACAAAACCCTTCCCGACAAGCTCAAGATCCAACGCTTCGCCATCCTCCCCAAGGAACTCCACCCCGACGACGAGGAAATCACCCGCACCCGCAAGGTGCGGCGCCAGGTGGTGGAAGCCCGCTACGGCCCGGTGATCCAGGCCCTCTACGGGGAGGGGGGACGGGTGGAGGTGGTGCTCCCCATCCGCTACCTCGAGGGGGAAGGGAGGCTCGAGGCCACCTTGGAAGTGCAGGAGGTCTAGGATGTACCGCCTTGCCAAACAGCTCACCGACGCCTTTAGCCGCCGCTTTGCTCGTGCGGTGCGGGAAACCTATCGGCAGGACGAAGCCTATGCTAGCACGCCCCTGGGGCGTTTGGCCCTGGGGGTTTTCCTGGTTCTCCTCCTTCTTCTTCCCCTTTTGCTTCCCCCCTATCCCATGTACGTGACCACCCTAGTGACCATCGGGGCCTTAAGCGCCTTGGGCCTCCACCTCCTGGTGGGGGGTGCGGGGCAGATCTCCTTGGGCCACGCCGCCTTCATGGGGGTGGGAGCCTACGCCGCAAGCCACCTCTATGGCCCCTTGGCTCCCTTGGGCATCCTCCTCGGAGGAAGCATCGCCGCCCTTTTGGGCCTCGTGCTTGGCCTTCCCTCCTTGCGCATCAAGGGGGTGTACCTGGCCATCGCCACCCTGGTCTTCCAGTTCCTGGCGGATTACGTCTTCAAAAACTGGGAAGCGGTCACAGGAGGTATCCGGGGGCGTACCCTGCCCCCTGCGGAGCTACTCGGTTTCGTCCTGGACACCCCCGGGAGGCTTTGGTACCTGGTGCTCGTGTTCGCCCTACCCCTGTTCTTTTACGGCAAGCGCCTCCTCATGACCCGGGCGGGCCGCGCCTTCATGGCCGTGCGGGATAACGACCTCTCCGCCCGGGTGGCGGGGGTAGACCTGGTACGGGTAAAGCTCTTGGCCTTTGCCCTCTCCGCCTTCTACGCCGGGGTGGCCGGGGGGCTTCTGGCCCAGCTCTACAAGGCGGTAACCCCCGAGTACTTCCCCCTCACGGTGAGCATCCAGTACCTGGCCATGGTCATCGTGGGTGGGGCGGGCACGGTGCTGGGGGCGGTTTTGGGAGCCTTCTTCATCCTCCTCATCCCTGAGGTTTTAAACAGCCTGGTGGGATCCCTTGGCCCCCAGTACGCCGCCACCTTGGCCGCCTGGCGCAACGTGGTCTTCGGCCTCCTCATCCTGGCCTTTCTGATCCTGGAACCCCTGGGATTGGTGGGTCTTTGGGGAAGGATCCGCAACTACTTCCGCACCTGGCCCCTCCCCTACTGACTAGCGGCGCCCGTCCTTGAGGTGGCGTAAGGCCACGGGAAGACCAAGCCCCAACCCAAAAAGGAGGTAAGCGGGAGCCGGGTGCAGGAAGCTGGCCAGGAAGGGCTGGGCCAAGGCCACGGCCAGGGCCACCCGGTAGGGCCTTCGGAAAAGGGCGAAGAGGGTAGCGAAAAGCAGGAGGGAAAGGAAGAGAAGCCGGGGGTCCACCGCAAAGAGCACCCCGGCCCCCACAGCCAGACCCTTACCCCCCTTGAAGAGGAGCCAGGGGGAGAAGGCATGCCCCCACACCGCTCCCACGCCCCCGGCAAGGCCGCTCAGAGGGCCTCCCCCCACTCCCTCTCCCAGGGCCACCGCCAGGATTCCCTTGAAGAGGTCCAGGAGGAGAACCATGAAACCCGGCACCGGCCCCAGCACCCGGTAGGCGTTCAAGGCCCCTGGGTTGCCCGATCCCTCCTGAAGGAGGTTCCTTCCCCGAAGGGCTCCAAACCAGTAGGCGATGGGCAAGCTTCCCAGGAAGTACCCAAGGAGAAGGGCTACGGACATGGGCTAGGAAAGAGCCCTTTGCACCTGGCCTTGGAGCCGCAAGAGGGCCGCCTCGAGGCCCCTCAGCCGTAAGGGGGTGAGGAGTTCCTCTAGCCCTGCTCCCCGGTAGAAGGTGGGGGGCACGGAAAGCACCGCCTCAGGGGGCTCCCCCTCGAGGCCCTCCTTCAAGAGGCCCGCAAAGGCTTTCACCGTGGGGGCTTCATCGGGGACGAAGAAGTGAAGCCTAACCCTTCCTCCCTCCACCTCCGCCCTCAGGAAGAAGGGGGTCTGGCATTCATGAACCCGCTCCAGCTCCACCCCAGGAGGCGGGGTGGGCACCTTTTTGGCGTATTCCAGGAGCACCTGGGCCTTGAGCTCCTTGGGCATGGCCCGAATCAGATCCAGGGCTTCCTGAAGCTTCTTGGGCAAGGCCATGGCCTCAGCTTAGCCCACCTTGGGGGCAGTGTGGGTGGGACGGAGCTCTATCTCGCTCACCATAGCCCTTTCCGGCATCTCCGCTGCAAAAAGCACCGCCTGGGCCACATCAAGAGGGGAAAGCTTCCAAGACGCCCCCGGGGTGTTGCCGGCAAAGCCCGTGTCCACCGAGCCCGGCAGGATATTCACCACCCGCACGCCAGCCTCCCGGAGCTCCAGCATGGCCGCCCCCATGAGGCCCAAAAGCCCGAACTTGCTGGCGTTATAGGCGGCCCCGCCCTTGAAGGCATTCTTGCCCGCCAGGCTGCCGATGTTCACCACCACCCCCCTCGAGGCCAAGAGGGCTGGCAAAGCCGCCTTGAGGCCCAAAAAGGGCCCCACCAGGTTCACCTCCAAAACCTGGCGGAACTCCTCCTCGCTGAGCTCGGCCACGGGCTTCATCACGCCAATCCCGGCGTTGTTGACCAGGAGGTCCAGCCGGCCGTAAGCCTCCAAGAGGCCCGCCACCGCCTTCTGCCAGTCCGCAAAGAAACGCACGTCTCCGGGCAAGGCCATGGCCCCTTCCCCCAGCTCCGAGGCCAAGGCCTTAAGCCTCCCTTCATCCCGGGCAAAAAGCCCCACCCTGTACCCTTTAGCGTGTAGAAGCCGGGCGATGGCCTCCCCAATCCCCCGGCTCGCCCCCGATACCAAGGCCACCCGCATGCCCTTTAGCTTAGCCCAAAACGCTCCTGGATCCGGGCCAGGATCTCCCTCAGCCCCTCCTCCAGCTCCTTAAGCCCTCCTTGATTCTCCAAAACCCAGGTAGCCCGCTTCCTCTTCTCCTCCTCGGGCATCTGGGCCCTTTCCCGGGCCAGGACCTCCTCCCGCGAAAGCCCAGAGCGCGCCACCACCCGCCTCACCCGCTCCTCTACAGGAGCCGCCACCAAAAGGGTTCCATCCAGATGGGCCTCCCACCCCTTCTCAAAAAGCAGGGGGATTTCCAGGAAGATCAAGGGGGCTTTTATGCGGGCCAGCTCCTCAGCCAAAAGCCTCCGCACCTCGGGGTGGAGGAGGTCTTCGAGGGCCTTAAGCCTTTCCGGGTCGGAAAAGACCAGCTGGGCCAGCGCCCTCCGGTCCAGCTCCTCGCCCGCAAAGGCCTCCGGGAAAAGCCGCTTAAGCTCCACCTTCTTGTTCTCCCTGGCCCGTGCCGCCAGCTCATCCAGATCCAAGACGGGGTAGCCCCAGGACCTTAGGAGAGCGGCCACCGTGCTCTTGCCGCTTCCGATGTTCCCGGTGATGCCGATAATGATGGGGTGCTTCGCCCGATCGCCCATAGGGACTTCCCCTTTTATACCCCCAAGGGGGCCATCCCCGTGGGAGGTGCCCTAAGGGACCTCCTTCTCGGGAGGAGGCCGCAGGACCTGGACTTCGTGGCGGAGGACCCAAGGAAGGCGGCACAGGATGCCCAAACCCACCTGGGGGGCACCCTGTTCCCCTTGGACGAGGAGCGGGGCCAGTACCGCCTGGTCACAGGTGGCCTCGTCCTGGACTTCTCCCCCTTGGAGGGGAGCCTGGAGGAAGACCTCCTCAAGCGGGACTTCCGCCTTAACGCTCTTTTCTGGAGGCAAAACCGCATCCTCGGCATCCGTGGGGCGGACGAGGATCTGAACCGGAGGGTGGTGGTTCCCGTACGGGAGGCCAATCTGTACGAGGACCATCTCCGAAGCCTCCGTGCGGTGCGCCTGGCCGCCAGCCTGGGCCTTGGCCTGCCTAGGGAAACCCGAGACGCCCTTTCCCGCCATGCCCGCTTCCTCCAGGCCCACCTCGAGGCCCTTCCCGCCCGGGAACGGGTGAAGGAGGAACTGAGCCGGCTCCTCCTCTCCCCCAGGGCAGCCTGGGGCCTTCACCTGCTGGAGCGCACGGGCCTTTTGGACGTCTACCTTCCCGAGCTTCGCCTCCTGGTGGGTCTTAAGCAGGGGGGCGTCCACCATCTGGATGGCTGGCAGCACACCCTCTCCGTGCTTTTCCACCTGGCCTGGCTTTGGCCCGAGGCCCCCTTGGAGGCCCGGCTGGCCGCCCTTTACCACGACGTGGGCAAGCCCCTGACCCGTCGTTTTGACCCGGAAGCGGGCCGCTTCCGCTTCCTCGGCCATGCGGAGGTAGGGGCCGAGGTGACGGGGACTTCCCTGGAATGGCTACGGTTCCCAAAGGAGGCGGTGGAGAGGGCCAAGGCCCTGGTGCGGCGGCACATGGACCGCCCTCCCGAGGGCAAACCGGCCCTTCGCCGCTTCTACTTTCGCCGCCACGACCTCCTTCCCGCCCTTCCCTACCTCATGGCAGCAGACCGCCTGGGCACGAAAGGTGTGGAGAAGGAAGCCTGGGAGGTACTGGAGGCCTACCGGGAAACCCTCTCCGAGCCCCTCCCCGAACGCCCCCTCCTCTCCGGGGAGGAGGTGATGGCCCTGCTGGACCTCAAGCCCGGTCCCCAGGTGGGAAGAGCCCTGGAGGCCCTCCTTCTGGCCCAGGCGGAGGGAAGGGTGCGCACCCGGGAAGAGGCCAAGGCCTTTCTCCTATATTGGAAGGACGATGGAACGAATACGCCTGCGTGAACCCCAGATCACCCCGGTGGAAGGGGGCTTTCTCCTCAGCGACCCCTACGGGGTCTTCCCCAAGCCCGTGGCCCTCACGGAAGGGGGGCTTTTTCTCGTTTCCCTGATGGAGGGAAAAACCCTGGAAGAAGTCCAGGAGGAGGTCTTCAAGGCCCATGGGGTCCTGGTGCCCAGGCAAGAGCTGGAGGACTTGCTCAAGGCCCTGGAGGAGGCGGGGCTTGTGCTTACGGAAACCGTGGAAAGGCGCCTACGGGAGGAGGAGGAAAGCCTAAGGAAAGAGCGCCCCATGCGCCTGGCAGGGCTTTCCTACCCCCAAGGGGAAAGGGAGGCCCGGGCCTTCCTCGAGGCCTTCCGGGCCAGCTTCCCGGGGCCTAGGCCCCAAGGGGGCCCCTCCATCCTCCTGCTTCCCCACTTGGAGCCGAGCCGGGTACCTGAGGCCTACGGGGCAGCCCTGGCCGCCTTGGAAGGAACCCCAGAGCCGGAGCGGATCTACCTGGTGGGGGTGGCCCACCGGCCCCTCAAGGAGAAGGCCGCCGCCCTCCCCGTTCCCTTCCAGACCCCCTTTGGCCCTGCAGAGCCCGACCTTGCGGCCCTGCAGGCCCTGGACGCCCTCCTGCCTTACGAGCTTTTCAACACCCCCCTGGCCTTCCGGGAGGAGCACAGCCTGGAGCTACCCCTTTTCTTCCTCAAGGGAACCTTCCCCCGGGCCAAGGTCCTTCCCCTCCTGGTCGCCCGGCGAAGCCCCGAGCTGGGGGAAGCCTTGAAAATGGTCCTCAAGGACCACCCCGGCCTTGTGGTCCTAGCGGTGGACCTCTCCCACGTGGGGCCCCGCTTTGGCGACAAGCCCTTTTCCCGACCCTTGGCGGAGGAGGCCAGAAGGCGGGACCTAGGCTTTCTGGAAAGGCTTGCCCAGGGAGAGCCGGAAGCCGCCCTGGCCCTTTTGGGAGGGAATCCCACCCGCGTGGACGCCGTGGAGGTGGTGGCAAGCCTCAGCCCCCTCCTCACCGGCCGGAGGGGCCAGGTCCTGGCCTACCGCCTGGACCTCGAGGCCCCCACCCTCTCCGCCGTGGGGGCCGGCACCCTGGTTTTCCCCACCCTTCCCGGCTAAACCCCAGGCGATGGCATGCCCTTTCCCGCTATATCGTGATCGTGCCCATAGGGGTTCAAGGAAAAGACCTGGGCAAGGGAGCCACCGGGGCCCCCACCCTGGCCTCGTCAGGGTGGGATGGCATCAGCGGCGCCTACGCCGCCTCTTGGCCCTGGTCTCCACCGGGCGGTGCACCCCAGCCTTTTCCTCCCTGGGAGTCCACTCACCGAAGTAAATGGTGTTCACCGTGACCCGCTCGGGCCGGCTGTCGCGGCTTTTATCCGTAGGCGGTCCTACCACCTTGCGCATCTCCTCCTCCTTTGCCTTTCCCTTCTTCACCAGGGTTTTTTCCCTGGAAGCTTCCTTCTTCTCCTCCTCCCGGTAGGGCAGGAGGTCGATCTGCCGAAGCCTCGGGTTGGCGGCGGCGATCACCACCTCCATCTCGTCCCCCAGGCGGATCCTCTTGCCCTTGGGACCCAAAAGGGCCAGGGCCTCCTCGCTGTAGGTGTAAGGGCCCAGGGCCTCGAGGCGCACCAAGCCCTCCACCCCGTTTCTCAGGGTGACGAAGGCGCCAAAGCTGGCCACCCCGGTCACCTTGCCCACGAAGCGCTCCCCTAGGTGAAGCTCCGCCCACTTGGCCATGTAGTACTTGGTGAGTTCCCGCTCCGCCGCCTCCGCCTTCCTTTCCATCTCCGAGGCATGCTCGGCGATGGCGGGAAAGGTTTCCTGCCAGCGGGCCTTCTTGGCTGGGGTAAGGCTCCGCCGGAGGACAGCCTTAAGCACCCGGTGCACCACCAGGTCCGGATAGCGGCGGATGGGGCTCGTGAAGTGCAGGTAGTGCTCCATGGCCAGGCCGAAATGCCCTAGGTTCTCCGCAGCGTACCGAGCCAGGCGCAACGAACGCAGGACCAGGTTGGCCACCACGGGCTCCTCCGGCCGGCCCTTGGCCTCGAGGAGGACCCGTTGCAAGGCCTTGGAGGAAAGCTTCTCCGGCAGGGTATACCCCAGCCGGGCCAAAGCCGTGCGGAGCTTCCCGTAGGCTTCCTCCAAGGGCTCCTCGTGTACCCGAAAGAGCGCAGGAAGCCCCTTGTTCACCAGGTGCTCGGCCACCATCCGGTTGGCCAGGAGCATGAGTTCCTCGATGAGGCTTCTCGCCCTGGGCTCCTCCTGGGGGATGAGGTGGAGGGTGCCGTCTTCCACCTCCACCTTCACCTCGGGGAAGGAGAAGTCCAGGGACCCCGCCTCGAGGCGCTTTTGTCTGAGCCTTTGCGTAAGGTCCAGGAGGAGGTTTAGATCCTCGGCCAAAAAGGCGTGCTCCTCGGGCAGGCCAAAGCCCTCGGCGAAGGCCTCCACCTCCGTGTAGGTCATCCGGGCCACGCTGCGGATAACCCCCTCGGCAAAGCGCACCCGCTTCACCTCGAGGTCCTCATCCAGCTCCACCAGGACGGAGAGGACCAACCGATCCTCGTGAGGCTTAAGGGAGCACACCCCGTTGGAAAGCCTCTCGGGGAGCATGGGCAGAACCCGCCCCGGCAGGTAAACGCTGGTTCCCCTTAGGAAGGCCTCCTGGTCCAGGGCACTACCCTCTTTGACGTAGTGGGAAACGTCGGCGATGTGCACCCCGATGCGATACCCTTTGGGAAGGCGTTCCACGTGAATGGCGTCGTCAAAGTCCTTGGCGTCCACCCCGTCAATGGTGAAGACCCGAAGGCCCCGGAAGTCTTGCCGCCGCTTCATCTCCGCCTCGGGGATCTCCAGGGGAATGGCCTCCGCCTCCTTTAGCACCTCCGCCGGAAACTCGGCCCTTAGGCCGTACTTGGCGATCACCGCCTCGGTTTCCGTCTCTGGGGCATCCCCCTCCCCCAGGTACTCCAAAAACTCCCCGTAAGGACGCCGGTCATAGTGCACCTTCACCACGATCCGGCTCCCCCGCTTAAGGCCGTGGAGCCCCTCGGGAAGAAGCCTGAGCTCGGGCAGACCCGGTTCATCCGGTAAGAGGACCGCATACCCCTTGCGGAAATCCAGGGTACCCACCACCCGTTCCCGGGCCCGCTTGAGAATCCGCTCCACCACCCCCCAGGGCTTCCCGTCCCGGCCAGGAGGCATGATGCGGGCCTCCACCAGGTCGTCGGGCCAGGCATCCTGGGTGTAGCCGGGCGGGATGAAGAGGTCCTTTCCGGGAAGGCGCACGAAGGCATACCCATCCCGGTGGAGGCTGATGGGCCCCTGCACCCGGGCGGGGAGGAAGTACTGGCTTCCCTTCTTCTCCAATAACCCTTCCCGCACCAGGGCCTTAAGGTAGGCCTTGGCCTCCCGCTTTTCCAGCCCAAATCGCCTGAGAATCTCCTCCAAGCGGTGGGGCCTGCCGGTTTTTTTGAAAAACTCCAGTAAGGTTTCCCGCATTCTAACCCAAGAGGCCTTCCAGGGCCTTCTCCGTAGCCTTAAGGCTCTCCGAGAAGGCCGAAAGAGCCTCGTCCACGTGCTCTTTGCCAATGATGAGGGGAGGCTCGAGGCGCACCACCTTAGGGTTATTGAGCCCGAAGGCGGTGATCACTCCCCTCTCCGCCAGCTCCGCCACCACCAAGGCGCCGATGTCGGCATCGGTGAACTCCACGCCCAGCATCAGGCCCCGGCCACGCACGTCCTCTATGAGGTGAGGATACTGGGCCTTAAGCTCCTTAAGCCCCGCCATCAGGTAGCCCCCCATTTCCAGAGCCCTTTGCGGCAGGTTCTCCTCTAGGGTGACCTCTATGGCCGCCAAGGCCGCCGCCGCCGCCAGGGGGTTACCGCCAAAGGTGGAGGAATGGAAGAGAGGGTTTTGCTTGAAGATCTCAAAGACCTCCCTCCGGCCCACGCAGGCCCCGATGGGCATCACCCCGCCCCCCAAGGCCTTGGCCAGGGTCATGAGGTCGGGGGCCACCTCCTCCCAGTCCACCCCAAAGAGCTTCCCCGTGCGCCCGAGGCCGGTCTGTACCTCGTCGGCGATCATGAGGACGCCCTTTTCCCGGGTAAGCTCCCGCACCCCCTTCAGGTAGCCATCCGGGGGCACCCGGATTCCCCCTTCCCCTTGGATGGGCTCCACGATCACCGCGGCGGTTTCCTCATCTATGGCTGCTTCCAGGGCCTCGAGGTCCCCATAGGGCACCGCCTTCACCCCGGGAAGAAGGGGCTTGGCCGGATCCTGATACTCGGGCTTGGGGGTAAGGGAAAGGGCCCCCATGGTCTTGCCGTGGAATCCCCCCTGGGTGGTGACGATGCCCGGCTTCCCCGTATAGGCCCGGGCCAGCTTGATGGCCGCCTCCACCGCCTCCGCCCCGGAGTTGCCAAAGAAGACCATTTCCAGGCCTTCGGGCGTAATCTCCGCCAGCTTGGCCGCAAGCCTCGCCGTGGGCTCGGAAACCCGGACCCGCACGGACATGGGCATGCGCTCAAGCTGGGCCCTGACGGCCTCCACCACCCTGGGGTGACGGTGGCCCAGGTTCAAGGCACCGTAGAGGCCCAAAAAGTCCAGGTAGCGCTTGCCCGTGGTGTCCCAGACGTAGGGACCTTCGGCATGGGACTCGACCCGGTCCAGACCGGTGAAGCGAAGCAACCCTGCCAAGCCGGGATTGATGTGCCTTTCAAAAAGCGTAAAGGGGTCGTGGCTCATGCCCACAATGCTACCCTAAGTGTAGCACACTCAAGGCTTGGTAGATGTCTTCCGGAATGCGGCCAGCCTTCTCCCCCACCTGGCATAGATGCCGGGTAAAACCCTCCGCCAAGAGCGTCCCCTCCCGCTCCACCCGGTAGCGAAAGAGAAGATCCCGCCGGGAAAGGTGGGCCAGGCGGGTTCGCACCAGAACCTCCTCCCCAAAGCGGGCCGGGGCACGGAAGGTCAGGCCCAGTTCCACCACGGGGAAGAACACCCCCCGGGCCTCCACCTGGTGGTAGGGCAGGCCTGCCTTTTCCAAAAACTCCACCCGGGCCGCCTCCAGGTACACCGCATAGACGGAGTGGTGGACCACCCCCATCTGGTCGGTTTCCGCATAACGCACCTTTATGCGGGTCTCGCTCTCCACGGCACGAACTCCAGACGAGGCAGGTGGCGTAGGCGCACCCTACGGGCGATCTCGGAAAGGAGCCTTCTCTCCGCGTGGCTTAAGGCCAGAAGGGCTTTCCCCTCGTCGCTGAAGGCCTCCACGTACACCGTGAGCACCCGGCCA
>Ga0101945_1001324_pt1 | contig 25969 bp, 18 predicted proteins | sample DewCreD2012metaG_2_FD_75246 | JGI IMG/M metagenome (GOLD analysis project Ga0101945, IMG submission 75246) | Hot spring sediment bacterial and archeal communities from British Columbia, Canada, to study Microbial Dark Matter (Phase II) - Dewar... ... | reverse complement strand
ACGTGGTAACAGGCCAACCAGAGGGGGTTGATCTAGTGTACATCACTGAGGGCGATGCTGGCACTCCGCCCGGCGCTTACCTGCAAGGCTATATCGCTTACAGTAACGTCGCCAGCAATGCCGTGCCCGTTGATTTGACGGTAAACGTTACCGTCAGCTTAGTGTCTAATCCTGCGCAATCGCAGACCCACTCCTTCACGTGGACGATAGCCGACACCAATCGTATCGCGCCGCTCAGTCCGTTTATGAACAAGGAAGGTGAGCGTGTCGGGATCGCGGTGCTGGCTTATGATGCCCTGGGCAATACGCTGACTTATCAGCTCAGCGGACAGCCCGGTACGCTTTCCATAGATACGGCGACTGGCCTGATTAGTGGCTATATTTCCTACCGCAACGTCTCCGCCAGCGAGGGAACTAAGACGTTTCGAGTTACCGTGTCGGTAACCGGCGGAGGTGCTACCAATTATCGCACCTTCGATTGGACAATCGAGGATGTGGACTGGTTTAGCCAGAGCTTAGTAGCGGAAAACCGGGAAGGTGAATGGGTGACCCTGGAGTTGCCGGACATAGATCCGGAAGGGAACCCGGTAAGCTACATTAGTGCCGAGGGTATGCCGATCGGCATAACTTTCGATGCAGCGGCAGGGCGATATACTGGTGGCATTAGTTACGCGAATGCCGACGGCGAAACGCCGCTAAGGGATTATCCAGTCGCGGTTACATATGAAGTGGCTGGTTCCACCGAAACCCGCAGTTTGGTCTGGCGTATCCACGACGTCAACCGGATTGCCGCGATCGGAGATCAGAGACATAGCGAGGGAGACTTTGTTGATCTATATTTAGGACCCATCAAGGATTCCTTTGCAAACATACTCAGTTACGTCGTGAATGGAGCGCCGCACGGTTTGTCGCTGGTATACGGAGAGGATCCTGAATTGCCTTCTGGCGGTGGTGTTTATTTGACCGGTATCGTCCTTAGCGACAATGCTGCCCGTGATCCTGGCGTAGCACATCTAAATGTAAGCATCACGGTTAGTGATTCTGCGAATCCGAGTGCCACTGACTCACTGTCCTTTAGCTGGACAGTATTGGACCGGCCGGTCCTGAACAACTTGGCTGATCGCATAAGTGCTGAACGTGATATTGTCCATGTAGACATTCTGGACGACAACATTATATGGGCAACAGGAGCTATAATTGTGGAAGGATTGCCGCCGGGACTTGATTTCATCCCGGAATCCGGTAAGATTAGCGGATGGATCAGCTATGAAGCAGTTCAAAATGAAGAGGTTAAGACATTTCAGGTAACCGTGACTGTTGGCGAGGGAGTTAGCCAGGAAACAGGTAGCTTTCTGTGGACAGTGATGGATCGCCCGGAAGCGCCTGTGGCGTCAGATGATTACCTGGAGGTGCGCTGGACTAAAACTCATGACGGTAATTGGGCCCTATATTTGTCCGAGGAACAGGTTGCCGATGGCTGGACAATCATTACAGACGACATGGGTCAACTCTGGCTAAGGATACCCCCACAGACCGGCATACTGCGGAATGACTATATTCCTTCGTCCACACCGACAACTTTGCAACCGGAGTCTGGCGCCGACATTTATGACGCGAACGGCGGGGTGGTGGGACGTTTCGAGCAAGGATCCGCAGGCACGTATACTGGAGGGATTCTCGTACGTATCCCTGCGCAACCAGGTGAAAGCTTCACCGCGGGTTATATGCTGGTCACGCCGTTGCAAGGCGTAGCCGCGACTTTCTTGGTCTCCCACGTCGCCGTTCAGCCAGTTGTTGACCAGTATGAGAAGATAGGCCACCATTTCTTTCCGCTGCAGTTAGTTACAAAATATGGCAATAGACTGTCAGAGGAGGCCAAACAGATTGCTCATGCCATGACTAGTGGTGATATCGGAGTCCACAACGGTTCTGCTGTGAATGGTATAACACATGCGGTTTATACGAAAGAGGTCGAGAAGGAGTTTGTTACGTTTTTAAAGATAAGAAAGATCCAGGGCGAGGTCGATGGGAAGACGATGCAAGAGTTCATCGACAATCTGATCCAGGGCAGGGGCGCCAATGGTAGGGTGAACAGAATCATCCAGAAATACAACCAGGGTATTCTTGCGAAGTGCAAGTTGCCAGAAGCCAGGAGGCCGTATAAAAGAGTTTTAGACGCGACCACTGTATCAGAGAAGAGGTTTGTCGTTGGTGAAATCCTCGGCCAGAAACCCTGGAAGCGTCGCATGGCGATCATCAGCTCAGTCCTGACTGTGGAAATCATGGGGGTATTTACGGAAGTAGCTGCCCAGCAAATCCAGGCCGGTATTGAGACACTGGGCGACGAACAGTTCCAGCGATGGTTTCAGCAAGCGATGATTGCACTTCAAAACGGGGACTTAAATACTGCCCGACAATACTTGATTGATGACAACAACAGCTGCTTGCAGGTGTTGCAAGACAAGGCCGGAGGCCTGTTCGGCTTGGGGGTTGTCCAAAATCTCCAAAAAGGCATCGACCGTATTTTTGACAAGTACGAACGCTACCGCAATAAGAACTGGAACGGCACGGAATTTGATTGGATCCGCCCCTAGACTACAAGTGGAGATTGGCTCATGAACTGGCAGATAGCGCAGCTATTGGTAATCCTGGCAAACTTGGCCCCGGCGCCCAATCTCGCTGACCGCGAACCACCAAGAAGAAAGGAGCCAGCACCCATGCCAACAAAAGCAGATAAAATAGATGAACTATTTTGGCGCTATGAGACCCTTCGTGAGCGCTTTAGAACTCCGAACGGCACAACAGACCATGATGGCGAAATGAAGGAATGGGACGAAATAACGAGTGCCATTAGGCAACTATGCCTGAAAGACACTCGAATTATTGGGTGTGTCTTGGATAGGATTGATGCTTTATTGACCAGCATGTCCCGAGACGATCTAGACGAATTCCAGATTCATTGTTGTGATGCTGATTATTATATTCGGCTAATAATTGGGGCCCTCAAGGTGGAAACCATCAAACCTTACTACCAACGCATAAAAGACCTAATGCGCAAGGCATCCAAGGTTATGGAACGCGTTCCACGTCGGGGGCTATATTCACCGGATTATGCGTTGTTGAACATCGTCGTTTTCCTAGACTTCCAACAGAAAAAGTCGCCGGATGTATTCAAACAGTATGGCAAGCTGGCGATAGGGGCGCTGTCAGAAAACGAAATAACGCCGCTCGACGATTGCAAAGAGCATCAACCGGAGGAAGCCCAGCGATATTTGCGTGCAGCCATGGATTATGTCTGCGAGCGCATGCTCGAAAGTCCTGAGGAAGCATGGGACCCGCTGGCTTGGATCGTCCGGGATTACGTACTTGAAACAAAGGTGTTTACAGATCTCGACTATTTCGAAGAAAAACTCGCTCACCCGTTTCCGGTAGCCAGATTCACTGCGGCGTTGATACTCTTGCTTAGGAAAGATCCGCAACATCGAAAAGCGCTTCAAGTGCTGCTAGAAACCTTGGAAGAGAATGCAAAATCAGGCACATTACAAGAATATGTAAAATTTCTCTATCATCTAACTAAAGGCTACAAGTACCGCGAGGAATCATCCGTTGAAGACCTCTTCGATGGTGGTCCCTACTTCGCACCGTTCTGGAGTCGTATGCCGCTTGCGGAAGCGCGCCGTGTGCTGGTGCTCCTGAAGAAGCTTGTGACAGACAACTATCGTGCTGATTTGGGAAAAAAGCCATTCATACTGGGAAAGACTTTCACCATAACAGACTTGGGTGTCTGGTTGATTGCTGGTTTAGTCATGCACCATCGTGAACTAATACCGGATTGCGAGGATTTGGTCCCTATATTATTGGAAATGCTCGAAGAAGGATATAAGCTAAAAGACCCCCCGTTCGTATCCCCGTTGTACTATGCCTCTGCCTTCGCTCTTCAGGCAATGGGCGGAGACGCAGCGAAGAAGGCAGTGGAGATCATTCTCACTCGGTTACTGAAAGATGAAAATCGTTTTGACATTCACCTAATAGGGGAACTCCGGGAATTTGGACCTGCGGCAAAAGAGGCAGTCCCTGTATTACGAAAGCTTTTCCACGAAACCACGGATGTTTATGTGAAAGCCTATATTTTGGATTCGATTCAACAAATCACCGGATCCTATACTAGCGTCTGGCCTCCTGCAAAACCAGAAAAATGATTAACCGGCCGCTAGGGGAAAGTACAACCCCGGCTTTCTAGGCCCTGACTGTGACAGATATAAGAGGCTCATAACAGAACTTGTGCACGTGGGCACAACTACCTATCATCGAGATTCTCGGGGAAGAATAAGGTGTGAAGCTCGGCAAGCTAAGTCTAAAGCATAACTAGCATATAAAATGCCAGGCACCCTGCTCAGGCGGATCAAGCAGAATCGTAATTTGCCAGCCGGATAAAGGAGGTCAGCCATCCTTTCGCTGATAACCTTACTGCTTGCCTTGGGATTTCAGGAAATGGCACAGTACGCTGTCTTAGCAGATGATCGGCAGGAGTCCACGCGACGAGAAATCCGCCATATCGTGGTCGGTATTGGTCAGCCTCTTCGTGCCAGTAGCGGCATCCCCTGGACGCTCGAGGATGAGGATGAGAGGGGAAACCGCTTCTACTCTTATTATTACCTGTACGATGAATTCGACGAGGAATGGCCAAAACCGCCCCGACCACAATTTGTGATGCGCGTTACTTCGCCCACTCAAAAAGAATGGACTTGGCGCTTTGAACCGGAGGGAATAGTTACCACAAGTGCTGGTGGGCCTAAAGACCTAGAAAAGGTGTTTATACTTTTCATAACTCGGCTCTATCCGGCAAATGACCTGCGAGAGCTGGAGGTTTGTTTGCGAACGGAGTTTCGCCGATTAGGTATCATCAACCAAAAAGACCCCCAGCGATTATTGAAACATCTTCGAGAGGAATGGAAAAGAGTAGGGGCAATGCCACACGAGCCTAAATACGAGTTTCGCAACAATGCTGAGGGCATTCTCGACTATAAAATTATTGTTATCTACACAATTGATGCGAGAAGAAACCAAGATGGACGATTCGAGGCTTCCGGCAATTGCTCGATTCCTATCATTGGCAGCTAAGAAAGAAAACGGAGCCCGAGCTATGGGAGAAGCTGACCCGCGAGGCGCAGCGATAGTCTGCGTACCGATTCAGGCAGGTTAAATCTAACAATCCCGCTGCAGGTAGTTTCTGTTCATGTAAATAACGCGCTCGGCTCAAGCCTGGGTGTGCGCATCGGCACGGTGACCCTAAGAGTCGAAAATCCCGCAAGGGCCTGATAGGCGACACTAATGGATCCGGCCCTGGCGGCATTAGCGAGAGCACTGAGACAACCCAGGGCGACAGCTCCCACACCGCGGCCGACGGCACCTTGGCGTTCAGCACCGACGGGTCATTCACCTATACACCGAACACGCACTATGTTGGCCCGGACAGTTTCACCTATACCTGGTCGGATGGACTGGATGTCGGCAACACCGCCACCGTCTCGATAGATGTGTATAACAGCGCACCGTATGCTTATGACGCCAGCTTCAGCGTGGTACATGACCACCAGCTGACCGGCCAACTCTCCGGCGATGATGCCGACGGCGATGTGATTACGGCGCGGCTGCAAAGCGATGCACAGTTCGGTAGGTTAAACCTAGAACCGGATGGGACGTTTATCTATACACCCGATCCTGGTTTTACGGGCACGGACTCGTTTAGATATTACTGGACGGATCCACTGGGCCTGGCCAGTGGGGTGGCCACGGCGGTGATTTTTGTCATGAATAATGCACCTCAGGCAAACAACGATGAATACTACGTGCTGGCTGGAAGTGCAGTCAAAGGTGATCTGTTGGCCAATGATATGGACCCAGATGGCGACCCCTTGCGCGTAGTCAAGATCAACGATCAGCCAGTGCGGCAGTTGATGCAACTGCCATCCGGAGCTCAGTTAGTTATGTCGCCCAATGGCCAGTTTATCTATGTACCTGCGGCAAGCCAGCAGGGCCAGGACTGTTTCACTTATACAATTACAGATAGCGTTGAGTCGGCAACGGCAACGGTGAGCGTCTGGACAGTGGGAATTCGTGGTGTCGAATGGGTTACGTTCAGTGGCGGGCATACGGTGTACTCCGACCCGACTAGGCACGAACCGCCTCAGGTCCCCAATTACACCAACTGGGAGCTACGCCGGTCCGACTGGCGCTTAGAACCCGGCATCGTCGTTGCCATCGAGCCAATGGTCAACATGGGACACAAGGAAGTGGTGACACTTCCCGATAAGTGGACGATCGTTACCCGCAACCGTTTGCCCAGCGCTCACGTGGAGCATACCGTCGCCATCACCGACCACGGCATCGAAGTGCTGACCCGCGATTAACTCAGCTTCTTTCTGGTGTGCAAAGTTTCCTGAATGCATCCAGACATTCGCGCAATTGTTCCAACTGGCACTGCAAATCCTTCCGCCACTTTTCCAGGCGCTCCAGAATTTTCTTGCTATGGTCGTGAATAGTCTGGGTCCAGGTCTGGAGCTGGTCCAGCATCTCCAAGCCTTTTTCGATGGCTTCGATGGATTTCTCCATTTTGCCGATGTCGGCCTCTGCACTGGAACGCTGCCGCGCCTCGCGAACACACAAAGCCTCGGCAACCAGAATAGCGGCATCCAGATAAACATTTGTGTACGGGTCGCCGCTATCCCAGACGGTGACTAGATAGTTGTTGCCCCACCGGAAGAGCGGAACCAGACCAGCGGGAGCCACTTTCTTGGAAAAAACGAAGATGCCGATTTGTGCCTCGCGGTTTTCACAGGCTTCGGCGATTTCCTTCAACGCTTTTTGCAGGGTGTATCCTTCTTCTTCCTTGGCCTCGATGACGATACGCGCTCCTTCGGCAGCAGACGTTTCGCCCAGGGTAATCAGAATATCGCCGACCTTCGAGCGCGGCTTTTTGCCCGGCGTGTCCCCGACAAACTCCACTAGGTACTGCCGCGGTGTCAAAAGACGCTTCAAATGATCAGCGAGGACGTGCTGGAATTCGATACCGTGGGCCACCGACTTTTGCATTTCCTCGCGGCGTGCTTGCAATTTGGCTAGTTCCTCGCGAACTTGCGCATGAAACTCCTGCTGCTGACGTTGCGACTTTACCAGCAACTCAACCAGCTCCTTACGGGATTCGGCCAGATGGTTGATCAATTCCTGGCGTAACCGCGACAATGCAGAATCGCCTTTATCGAGGGAAAATTCCGCAGTGATTTTCTTTTGTGCCTCCTCAACATTGCGAACTAACCGACTCAATGCGGAATCCGGCCGATCCAGCGAGAATTCTTCAAAGACCCGTGCCATTTTGGTCTCTAAGTCACCTGAGACCTGGTCATGGTGTTTCCGCAACTGTTGCAGGAACCGACACAGCGCACCGTCGGAATTATCGAGCGAGAATTGCCTCAGCAACTGTTCTCGTTGCTCGATGAGTTTCTGTTCCAGAAACGTGAAAAAACCGGATCGGTGCTGGGGTGAAAGGTATTGCATCAAGGGGCTATTTTCCCCTACATGAGCCAGCAAGGTTTTGGACATCTCGGAGTCTTCCTTGCCGATATAACGCCGGAGAAATCCTTCCAGTTCGCCCCCGTTGCCGAGCAAACGCTGAATCCGTTCCGGTAGCTTACCGCTATTGGGATCGAAATACTCGCGCAAAGCACTTTCCAACCGATCTTGCAGTGCCCGTTGATGCGTATTGAGGACCTGCTCAAGGCTCTCCAGCAGGCGATCGACTTCATTACGCAAACCCTGAGTATCCAGGTCGCCGCGAGCCTGTTTCAGAGCGAGAATCCCAATGCGTAACGCTGTACGGGCTAACTCGTCGCGTTCCTGTCCTTCGGGGAGCCTGGTCAGTTCCTCAATCACTTCCGCGTCCCAGATTTCTAATTCCAAACGCAGTGGACTCACGGCAGCAATCATAGAGTGCCCCAGTACTAGTTCAGGAAGAAAGGACTTTCAGGAATTGCGCCAGCCAGGCTGGATGAGCTGGCCAGGCGGGAGCAGTCACGAGATTCCCGTCCGTGATGGCCTGATCCACGGGAACTTCAATGTACTCGCCGCCTGCCGCTCGCACTTCGGGACCGACGGCCGGGTAGGCGGTCACTTTTCGCCCTTGCAACACCCCTGCTGCCGCCAGCAGTTGCAGTCCGTGACAAATTGCCGCGATCGGTTTGCGCGTCTGAGCAAAGTGGCGGACGATGTCCAGCACGCGGGCATGGAGTCGGAGGTATTCTGGCGCTCGACCGCCCGGCACGACTAGGGCGTCGTAATCTTCGGGGCGAATTTCGTCGAAGGTGGCGTTGAGGCGAAAGTTGTGTCCCGGCTTTTCGCTGTAGGTCTGGTCGCCTTCAAAGTCGTGCACGGCGGTGCGGACGGTTTGGCCAGCTCGCTTGCCCGGGCAAACCGCGTGCACGGTGTGGCCGACCATCACCAACGCCTGGAACGGCACCATCGCCTCGTAGTCTTCGACGTAGTCGCCAACTAACATCAGTATCTTTTTGGCCATCAGGTGCTCCTTGCGACTAGCGAAGCAGCGGCAGCACGTGGCGGAGTGCGTCCGCTTCGTTGGCGATTTTTTCTCGGAAAGGCTTCAGTTCCCAGGTCTCGGTGTGCAACACTTCTTCGCCCGGCTTGAGCGTAACCAGCGGCCCGAGCGTCTCCATCTCCAGCATGTCCTCGTTGGTGAAGGTCTCGTAGTTGACGCCGAAATCGGGATAAGTGCGATCGGGCAGGTGATGGAAGCGCTTGATAAAGAGGGCACCACGATTGGCGTAGGCCGCCCAGCCGAGCGTATGACGCAGACCGATTTTCGTTGGGCTACGCTTAGCATCCTGCCGCAGCAGAATCACCTGCTGGCCGAAAGTGTAACGCGGATCGGTGAAATCGAAGTAGGGCCAGAGCACGAGGACCTGATTCGGCAACAGGGCCTGGGGATGCGATTGTTTGGGCGGCAACGGGATAATCTCGACGCCACCTTCCGCCATAACGCTTAGCGCCCAGGGAGCCAGATGCGTTGCAGTTTTGCCGACATTGCGAATGCGATGGAGCACTTCGACGCGGGTGCCCTGCGGGCTTAGTTGGACTTCGATTTGCTTTTGCAGCCCCCAGGGCGGTTCGGGCGGCGGAGTAAGAAGGACTCGGCCTGCTCGCTCCTCGTAAGCGACGGGGACATTGTCGGGGAAATAGGTGCGCTTTTCGTCTTCGGGAGCAACCCAGAGACGGTGCCCACCGCGAATCTGCCAATCCTTTTCGCCGGACTTGCCAAGCTGGTCGGCGTATTCCTTGAAGACATTTTCGCCGCGGACAAAACCGTAGCGGATAATGCGAGGCCCAACATCGAGCGTGGCGATAAGCTCGACCTCGCCATTGCTGATGCGGAGATTATTCGCCCAACCGCCGTAGGCCACTTTTTCGATGCGGACTGACCGTGCGGTCTGGCCGTGGGTCGCTGCTGTAATCCCGGTGAGCAGGAACAACAAGCCAGAAAGTAGTGCTAGCGCCCATTTCCGTTGCCGCATGCCGGACTCCTCCTGCCGGGTCTGGTGGATCTGGCCTTGATTATAGGTAATGGGCGGCGGGTTGGAAGACAGCCGACCTGGAACGGTCACAGTGTGAGCAGCCGCTACGGGTTTCGCCGGCGGCAGCGCGAGACCTCCGCGGTCGCCACGGGGTTGTACAATGTAAACAGCGAAAGCGGTCGCAGGAACCAGGGCGGCTTCTGGATTGGTGCGCTGATCGCTGGCAGTTTGTCGGCACAGGTTCTGGGGAGGAAGAAGGCGACTCGCACACTCTGTCCGTCGAGGTGCTTTGCCCGACACCGCCATGGCCCGACGCGACCGCTAGCACCGAAGGCCCCGCCAACGTATCGGTAAACGGCGGTGAGCTGCCGGCCGCCGACTGCTGGCAATGGCAGTCCCGCTAAACCTCTACTGCCCTGACATCAGCGCCGGGCGAACGCGAGGGTCGGGCAACGGCACCGGCACGACGGACTCCGACGCCCACAGGATGCCATGCTCTGCGTCAGTATCGGACGCACCCGCCACAAGATGATGATTGCCGAAATTCACGAAGCCGCGCGGCGTGGTGCGGAATTTATCGAATTGCGGCTCGATTTCCTGGCCAAGGCCCCTGATTTCAACCGGCTGCTGGGTTTCAAACCCTGTCCGTTTGTCGCTACAGTACGCCGTCAGGAAGACGGGGGACGCTGGAGTCGTAGCGAACAGGAGCGGCAGACGTTACTGCGGCTATGTATTGCCTCCGGCCATTTCGATTGGGTTGATCTGGAGACCGACGTTGCCGACAAGATTCCGCGTTTCGGTAAGGTGAAGCGGATCGTCAGCTATCACAATCCCCGCGAATTTCCGAAAGACCTGGAGGCGATCTTGCAGAAGATGGCACAACAGGACGCCGACGTTCTCAAGATCGCCGTCCGCGCTGAACATCCGGCGGACAACATCCGCGTGCTCTCGCTGATCCCCAAATCGCCCAAACCGCTGGTGGCGATCTGCCTGGGCGATCTCGGCATACCCAGCCGCATCCTCGCGGGCAAGTTCGGAGCTCCGTTCAGCTATTGTGCCTTCAATAAGGAACGGGGAATTGCCCCGGGCATCCTTTCGATGGAGGAAATGCAGAAGGTGTACGCCTACGACCGCATTGGCAAGGAGACGCAGGTCTTCGCGGTCGTAGGGGACCCGATTGAGCACAGTCTCAGCCCACTGGTGCACAATGCCGCACTGCAAGCCCTGGGCCTGAACGCCGTCTATATCCCCATCCGCGTACCCCAGGGAGAACTGCTCGCCACACTGCGAGCCTTCGATCAGGTGCCCGTGCAAGGCTACAGCGTTACCCTGCCACACAAGGAAACTGCGGCCCAACTGGCACGCGATAAAGACGAACTGACGCAACTGGCAGGCAGTGCCAACACGCTGGTGCGAATGGCCAGCGGTGGTTTTCGCGCCTGCAACACCGACGCTCCAGCAGCATTGGCTGCTTTGCAAGAGAAACTGGCCACGCTGCCCGGCAAGCCAGGCTTGCAGAATCTGCACGTGCTCGTGCTCGGTGCCGGTGGTGTGGCGCGGGCCATCGTCTTTGCTCTGGTCAAAGCCGGTGCCCATGTCACTGTCGCCAATCGGACTCTGGCCCGGGCCGAAAAACTCGCCCAGGATGCCGGCTGCCGATTCGTGGACTGGAACGGACGCTACAACGTCAAGTACGACATCCTCATCAACTGTACCTCCGTCGGCATGTTCCCCAACCTGGACGAAACCCCCATTCACCATAGCGCACTGCAGCCGGGACAGATCGTTTTCGATACCGTGTACAACCCGGAGACCACGCTGCTCATCCGCGAGGCACGGGAGCGCGGTTGCGAAGTGATTACCGGCGTCGAGATGTTTGTGCGGCAGGCAGCGATGCAATTCCGCCTCTTCACTGACAAAGAACCGCCACTCGACTTGATGCGGAAAGTCGTTCGCCGGGCACTGCTTCCCGTTCATCTCCGCGAGGAAGAGGAATTACCGGAACAGACCGGCAACGATTGATTGCTCTGGCAGGAGCGGAAGACGCTGGCCCACGTGCTGACGAAAGCGGACTTTTTCGCCTGAAATGCGTCTGGTGCGTACTCGCATTCGCCCGCACGCAACGAACGTTCACCGGTGAAATGGCGACATCTACGATGCACAAACGCACGCGCACCAGGAGCGGCGGCCGCGCGATGCGCATTCCACGTGCGGGCTCGGCATGCTCAACACGGCTGGCTCACGCCAGCCGCTCTTGGTGCAGCGTGTGCCCGGGGAGCAATAGGAGGATGTAGCGTCATTGTGGCGTTCACCGCCTGGCACTGTCCCGCGGAATCAAACGACCGGACATTGAGCCGGATTGTGGAACGCGGGGCGACCAGTCCGCGACCCGGTACTGCGTCCGCAAAGCCCGCCAGCCTACGGGAAGTTGAAGATCTCAGAGCCGGCAAGCAGGCCGGTTACGTTCGTCTGCGTTAGTAAATCGCTCCCGTTGCCGCCGCCGTCTATCCGATCATTGTGCGGCGGCCCAGTGCGGAAAATGACGTTAGTTAGCGTCAGGTTGTCGGCCCCCTCTTCAAGCAAGATCTGGGCCACTCCTGCCGCAAACGAAGAGTTTCGAATGTTTACCGCATCGTCTTCACTCCCCGTGCGAATAGTGGTGTTGCCAGCGGTGACGGTAACGCCGTCCAGATTCAGCGTGTCCTTACCGCTGCCGCCGATTACGGTAAGCATGCTGAAATCGCTGTTCTGCAAAAGTAACTGGTTAGTTCCGTTGCCCAATAGGAAACTGGCTCCCGCTGCTACACGAATGCCCGTGGTGCTGCCTATCTGAATCTTGTCATCACCCGCTCCGCCGCGCAAGGTGAGAATGAGGAAATCACTGTCATCGAGAGTGAGGTCGTTGTTGCCATCGCCCAGGTTGATCGTGGCCGGACCATTGGTAACGCGCACACCGGTCAGAGTAACCACGTCGCCAGCCTGGAGGGTTCGCAAGGTCATGCTCTGCTGGAACCTGACGTTGTTGAGGGTGATGGCGCTTCCAGCTGCTCCCCCGAAAAGGGTGGTTGGCCTCAGGAACCTAGAATTGCTAATCGCTAATGACTCTTGCCCGTCGCCGCTATCCAGGCGAATGGTCGTCGTCCAGGCAAACCGCGAGTCGGATATGACGATGCTGTCGTCGCCAGCATTACCACGCACTGAAGCGGTTCTGCCCACCTGCACCTGGTAGAGTTCCAACACATCCTTGCCGTTGCCTCCCTGGTAACTGAACATGTTGCCGAGGTTCAAGCCCGTCACCGTACCGGAAGCATCTTTGCCCACGGCAACGCGATCATCTCCGTCGTTCATGCGGATATCCAGGCTCTGCACGAGGGCCAGATCGAAACTGGAGGCAGCAACCCCGTTGATGGTAGTGCCATCCTGTCCGGCTACGATCACCTTCCAGGCTGCATCCGCGATCCATTCTTTGTAAACAAGGATGCTGTTAGCCTCGCCATCGCCGGTGATGACCAATCGGTTGCCGACCAGGGCAGCCGTAACATTCCCGGCAGCGGTAATCCCCACCCGCACGTTCGAGGTGTCCGGCGGCGTGAAGTACAGCACCGCATCGTTGCCCGGAGAGTCTTTGATTGTGCCACCGTTAAGGTCGAGCGGCGACACAACAGCAATGCCATTGCTGTCCAGATCGCCGGCTTGCACCTTGTAGCGGAATAGTAGCGTGTTCGTCCCGCTGCCGGAAACGTAGTTGGCAAACCGTGTGGTGCTGCCGATGGTCAGTTGTAGCCGCGGTGTGCCGGTAACGTTCACCGCCTCGCTGAACTGCACGGTGAAATCAAGGTCATTGCCGTCGCTGTAGTTGCCGGCATTCGGGCCGGTAAAGCTGGTAATCGTCGGAGCGACACCGTCCACCCGCACATTACTGGTGGCCCAAGAGGGCAGGTTCAGATCAACGTTTTCGCCCGCATCGTTGGTCACGCTGCCATTGTTGAGGTCAATAGTCGAGCCGACCACGATGCCATCGGTGTCCAGATCCCCCGTTTGCACCACATAGCGGAAGCACAGCGTCTCTGGCGAGCTGTATGAGGAAAAGGCGGCGTAGCGCGTGTTTCCCCCAATGTTCAGTACCAGTCGCGGGGAGCCCGTAACGGTCACGGAGTCGTTGAACTGCACACAGAAAATGAGATTTTCCCCGTCAATGTAAGTTCGATCGGCAGGGGGTTCTACTTGCACCACTTTTGGTGGCGAACCGTCGCTCGCCCACAAACCCCTGGAATATGGGTCATCCTCAGCAATGAAAAATAGCGTGCCATGGAAGTTGGTGAGCCATTTAGGATCTGAAGGCTCACTGCCTATTCTAATGTCTCTAACCATTACGGTGCCGTTGGCGGTTCCATCGCTCCTCCATACTTCCTCGCCATGTGTGCCATCGTCGGCTGCGAAAAACAGCGTGCCGTTGACGTTCGTGAGGACGCTAGGGGACGAGCTGGCCGTGCCCGGCCGGATGTCGCGAACCAGCACGGTGCCGGTGGAAGTGCCGTTGCTCTTCCAGAGTTCGTACCCGTTTGTGCCATCGTCGGCTACGAAAAACAGCGTGCCGTTGACGTTCGTGAGATGCAAAGGGAACGAACTGTCTGCGCCCGGCCGGATATCTGCCACCAGATGAACACCAGTGCTGTCGTACTTCCACAGCTCGTAGCCGCTGGACCCATCGTCGGCTGCGAAAAACAGCGTGCCGTTGACGTTGGTGAGCCAGGAAGGATTGGAGCTAGCCGAGCCCGAGTTGATGTCGCTGACCCGCACGGTGCCGCCGGAAGTGCCATCGCTCTTCCAGAGTTCATAACCATTCGTGCCATCGTTGGCTGCGAAAAACAGCGTGCCGTTGACGTTGGTGAGGACGCTAGGGGACGAGCTGGCCGTGCCACTGTTGATGTCGCGAACCAGTGCGGTACCGAAGAAATCGCCATTGCTCTTCCAGAGTTCGCGGCCGTTGGTGCCATCGTCGGCTACGAAAAACAGCGTGCCGTTGACGTTCGTGAGATGCAAAGGGAACGAACTGTCTGCGCCCCCGTTGCCGGTGTTGATGTCGCGAACCAGTGCGGTACCCGAGCTAGTGCCGTCGCTCTTCCACAGTTCGACTCCCTGGGTATTAGTGCGGGCTCTAAAGTAGAGAACTCCGTTCACGTTGGTAAGGCTCCTTGGATTCGAACCGTCAGATCCTAGGCGGATATCTTTAACCATCATGGTGCCAGACGCAGTGCCATCGCTTCTCCAGAGCTCCTCGCCATTGCTGTCGTCCTTGGCGGAAAAATACAATGTGCCGCTGACATTGGTGAACTCGCTAAGCGTGCCGCTTGCGTGCATCCTTTTGACCAACTGAGTGCCGTCAAAAGTGCCGTCGCTTTTCCAGAGCGCCCAGCCATTGGTACTATCGAAGCCTTTGAAAAATAAAACACCGTTAACATTGGTCAGCCACTCAGATGCCCCTTCTTTGACGAGGAACGTGGCCGGCACAGTGCGGTCTTCGAGTTGCTCAAAGGCCAGCTGAGCCCTGCCAGATGGGCGGGACGGTTTCCCTGGCTCCGCCACTAATCCCAGACACATCCGCCAGACATTGAGCAGCCATTGGCGCATGCAATCCTCCTTTGTGCTGGTGGGTTGATGCGGAAAAGCCGCCGCAAAGTATTGGCGATGTAGCAACGGGCTGCAGATGCCAGACAACCGGAAAGGAGAGCATGAATGGCTGCACAGGCCAGCGATTCTCACCCGCCCAGCCAGCTGCATGACAGCCGTGGCTCGCTGCCAAGCTTCGATCCTACCAGACACGCCAACCGGCGTCAAACGAAAATCGTAAAACTTTCGCGTACCGACCCGCATGCGGGAATCGCCCCCCAACCGCCGAACAATTGCGTTCCGACGGTTCTGGTGATTTCTGGCCGGTTGGCTCCCACTTCGCAGAAGCACCTATCGTTCCCGAACCACGGGGGCCATACGCCAGCCGCTCCTGGTTGCCGTGACGGTAGCCGGCCGCGCGATGCGCGTTCCACGTGCGGGCTCGGCATGCTCAACACGCCTGGCTCACGCTAGCCGCTCTTCTTTGCGCGTTCGTCCGCCGACCGAATTGCGACTTTTGCGATGTACGAACCCACACGCGCTAAGAGCGGCGGGTATCAGCCCGCCGTGATTCGGAAAGCAAGTACCCAGGCGGGGTGCGCTGACTCCACCGCGCGCAAACCCCCGCCGCGAGAGGATGAACTGTTACAGTGCCGCGCTGACAACACGGGAGAGCCCGCCAGTGAAGGTTACTCGCTCGCGGAGCCTTCCGGCGTCGCTGCAGCGCCCGCTGGCTTTGGCCCAGTCGGACAACATTCGCAGCAGTAAACATAAAGTCGCCAATAGTCCACGGCGTGGTCATCCTGACTCAACAGACACAAAAAGCAGTCGCAGCCTTGGGCTTCTTCAAAAATGTAGCGGTTGATGTGCTGAACCGACGCGGGCGGCAGCCACCAACTGAGCGTGAAAACCTGACCCGTTTTCCCAGGCCATGCCTTGTCCAAAGCGCTGATATCCGAAGACCAGATAGTCCGGCACCTGGCTCCAGGTATCGCTACATATACGCGGTCGTTGCTGGGGATATCGCCCTCGTTGCGGATGCGCACCTCACACCGGATGGCCAGAATCTTGCAGCATGGTATCCGCACCCGGTGACTGAACGGCTTGTTGACACCAGGTTCGTCAAAGTTGCGAGATCTTACGCCTGTGAGGCAACAGGGAGAAACTTGGTCGGTTTGTGGAGTGTATTGGAAATTATCCACGTCGCCTGCGGTGATTACGCATGGTTTCGGAATGACCGGGAGAGGTGTTGGCACTAGCCTACGCAGTGCCGCCTCGGGGTCCCCATCAATAATCACTTGCCGGATACCCGGGTCATCAATAAGAGGCGGAAAGGCCTTGACCAACTTTTGTTCGAGCGCCTCAGCCTCAGCCCTGGCCGGGTCCGGTGGCAACTTGACCGGATCACGTTTTGGTTCAGGCGGTTTTGCTTTTTCCTGCTTTTGCCCCTGGGAGACAAGCTGGCTGGACGCAACCAGCAAGCAGGCACCCAACGCCACTCCAACACCGACGAACATGAGCAAGCGACGGTTCATGAAAAGCTCCTTTTGCCGGGAGACGCTCAGTTTACACTGCGGAGCTGAAAGCATGGGGATCCCCGGCTCGATCGCCCCGGCTCGGCCGCCAAGCGAAGTCAGGAGCGCCCTGACTTTATCCGTCACTGGCGACCTGACGCTATGCTACGCTACAGACAAAAAAAAACAAGATCTCGCTCCGTCCCTCTTTAGCCACCCGCCACTATCCGAAGAGCAGCATAGCCAGCCAATACCAGTTCCAGTGAGTTACGCGACCTACTTGCTGTGGCCGTTCATCACGCTGCCCCAGCTGTCAACACCTTTGCGCCCTTCAAAAAGCGTCCGTGAGCGCGGCAAGCGCTACGCACTCCGAGGCTTGCAGTAAACCCGTCACTCTCCTGCTGGAGAATACGACTTCACCAAGCCTCCGCGTGATGGCTGCATGAGCACCGGCTGGGCGCCGCTCCCTGAGCCTGCTGCAACCTATGCCGCAAGGCTGGGCGATTGAGCTGCATCACTGGAGGCTGGTAACTCCTGGCTACTACCATACGAAGCCAGCGTTTGCTCCAGGGGCAGCGGGCGTAAGCCCACCGTGGGTCGGGCAACGCGCTTGCAACGGCGTACGCCCACTCGTTAGGAGACCGACACCGCGCGGCAAGAGCGGCGGGCGTAAGCCCGCCGTGGCGATAGGGTAGCGCGCCTGCAATCGAGATTGTGTAATCGCACAGGAGAGTGTCGACGGTGCGGTGAGGCTCGCCGTTGCATGTGCGTTAGCAACAAGCACTGGGGGCTGACGCCCACCGCTCCTGTACGCTCCGCAGACCTGCCCCTGCTTGCGATTCGCAATCCCCGCAGCAAGCGAGTTTCCCGATTCCACGGGGGGCTGACGGCCCCCGCTCCTGATCGCGCAGCGTTCGCTTGCCGGTGAAAACGCGACTTTTGCGCTGCACAAACGCGTACTCCCGAAAACAGGGGTGAAACGGTGACGTAGTGAGCAGAGGAGCGATGGAGTCGGCGGCGCCCATTTTTTAGCGGCCCGCAAAACTGGGGATGGGCCAGACTTTGCTCGGCTTGACCGCGATCGCCGGTAGCCTTATAATTGGCCGAGCTTGCGGAGGATGGGTGGCCTGAGGTCACATTTCGCAATGCGCTCAGGTCGCCAGGTAACGGCGCAGGTGTCCGAGCCAGTGCTGGCATGGAGGCTGGCCATGGAAAAGCAGCTGCCCGGGGCGCAAGTCCGCACGGTGGGCTTATTTCCGCCGCTATTGCCCCTGGCTGCTTTCAGGGCTTGCGGTGGGTCGTGCGACCGCTGGCCCGTAGCGCTTGGAGCCAGGGGGAAGTGTTAGCTTATCCGCTGGAGCGCACCGTGGCCGATGATTTGATCGTCCAGGTCAAACAAGCCAACGACATCGTTGACGTGGTTCGGGAATATCTACCGCTGCGACGTCAAGGGCGAACCTACAAGGGGTTGTGTCCGTTCCACGATGACCATCATCCATCGCTGGATGTGGACCCGGTACGGCAACGCTTTCGTTGCTGGGCGTGCGGCAAGTATGGCGATGTCATAACCTTTGTTCAGGAGCGGGAGCGCTGCAGCTTTCGCGAGGCCGTCGAAATGCTGGCGCGTCGTGCCGGCATCGCCATCGGCTGGGGCAATCCACAGCGCGACCAGGAACGCAGCGCCTGGTACGAACTGTTGCGCTGGGCCGAGGAACAGTATCGCCGTTTCCTGTGGGAATCGCCACGTGCTGGTGTGGCTCGGGAATACCTGGCGGCACGCGGGTTGAATAAGGAAACGCTTGTGGAGTTCGGCATCGGCTTTGCTCCGCCGGAATGGGACTGGTTAGCACGGCGGGCGTTGCACGTGGGTTGGACGCCGGCGCAACTGGTAACGGTTGGGCTATGCGGGCAACGGGAATCGGACGCGGCGCTGTTTGACCGTTTTCGCGGTCGCGTTCTGTTTCCGATTCGTGACGTGCGTGGCAGGACAGTCGCGTTCGGCGGGCGAATTTTGCCCGGCAGCGAAGAACAACCGGGAGTTCCCAAGTATTATAATTCCAGCGACACACCGCTGTTTCGCAAAAGCGAACACCTGTACGGGCTGGATCGGGCCCGGGCCGCCGCTGAGCAATGTGGTTACCTAGCCGTGGTCGAAGGGTACACCGATGTGCTGATGGCGCATCAGCATGGTTGCCGGGCGGTGGTGGCCACACTCGGCACCGCGCTGAATCAGGCTCACCTGCAACAGCTGAAGCGTTACGTGCCGCGGGTGGTGCTCGTCTTTGATGCGGATAGTGGCGGAGATCGCGGCGTGGAGCTGGCCCTGCAATTATTCCTCGAACAGGACATCGAACTGGCTATCGCCCAACTGCCCGCCGGACTGGACCCGTGCGATTTTGTGCGGACTCACGGAAGGGAAGCCTTCGAACAGGTGCTCACCCAGGCCGTGGACGCGCTGGAGTACAAACTGCGTCAGGAGCTCACGCCCACCGCCCTGGCCACGCTCGCCGGCCGGCGACAGGCTGTCGAACGCGTCTTGCAGGTGCTGGCGCGGTTACCGGCACGCGGTTCGCATGCCACTCAGGTCAAACGCGAACTGGCCATTGCCCAATTGGCTCGCCGTACCGGCGCCAATGAGATCACCCTGTGGCGTCGCTTGCAGGAGCTTTACCGCCAGAGCCATCGCGTTCCTGGTGACCCGGAAGAACCACCCGTTCGACAGGTCGCCGTCGACCCGCTGGAACGCCAACTGCTGGAAATTCTCCTGGCGGAACCGACTCTCATTCACCAGGTGCGGTCGGCATTACCGCTGCCGGAGATTCAACATCGGGGGTTGCGGCTGGTCCTGACACGGATGTATCGCCTGGCAGAGGCCGGTCTGCAACCGACCGTGGATCGCTTGCGCCAGGAATTCGCCGACCGACCACGCCTGGGAGAATACCTACTGCGCCTGCACGATCGCGGCCAGCTGCTACAGAACCGCGACCAGTGGCTGCAAGCCTTGCTGGCGGCGTTCCAGGAACGTCGCTCCCAGCGGCTGCGCGAGCAAGTCCAGGCACAACTGCGTAGCCTCGACAGCGACGCCCCGCCACCGACCGAGCTGCTTCGCCAAATTCAAGAGGGACATTCTTTTCCTTCGTGATCGAACCAGCTACGCTCATCGGCTGAATGGGTACCGCGTATCCAGGAGCGGCGGGCATAAGCTCGCCGTGGCTCTAAGGTAGACAACACACTGCAGCGGGAGGCGCCAATCTGCCGTAACCCAAAAAGCGAATTCGAAACCCGCTGAGCACAACCACCCCGCGACTGAACGCGGCTCGGCCTATTCCTGACAGAGAGGAGGGACTCCATGCAAAAGCTCGATGAGTCGCTCAAACCGTTGATCGAAATGGGCAAACGCAAAGGCTATCTTACCTATTCGCAGGTCAATGAGCTGTTGCCCGAAGATTATACCAGCGCCGACAAGCTCGATCAGTTGCTGGTGTTATTGGAGAAGCACGGCATCGAATTGATTGACGAAGGCGAGGCCGAGGAACGCGACCGACTCGCTGACGACGACGCTGGGGTTTGTGCTGAAGAGTTGGAGCAGCATCTGTTACAAGAGGAAGGGAATTTTCCGCACGGCAGCGATCCGGTGCGAATGTACCTGACGCAAATGGGGCAGATTCCTCTGTTGACCCGCGAACAGGAAATTGCGCTGGCTCGTCGTATCGAGATCACCCGCAATCGTTTCCGCCAGAAAGTTCTGGAAAACGATTATGCCCTTTCCACGGTGGTCGAAACGCTCAAGCGAGTGCATCATGGCGAGTTGCCTTTCGACCGCACCATGAAAACATCGCTTACCGAAAATCTGGAGAAAGACCAGATTCTTCACCGCATGCCGCACAATCTGCGGACTTTGGAGTTTCTGATGCAGCAGAACGTGGAAGATTTCACCCGCAGCCGCGATCCGCGTTTGTCAGAGGAAGAGGTGCGTCGGCTGCGTAGGCAAATCCGTTTGCGTCGGCGGAAGTGTGTTCGTCTGGTGGAAGAACTAAGCATCCGCACGCAGCGATTGCAGCCGCTCATGAAACGCCTGGAGCAGATCAGCCAGCGCATGGATGAACTCGAGGCCGAACTCGAACGCCACCGTCTTCGTGGCGGTACCGCTGAAGATCGGGCCAACCTCGAAGCGGAACTGCGCGACCTGATGCTCATGACGCTGGAAACCCCAGCCAGCTTGCGTCTCCGCGTGCAGGGCATTCGCCGTCGCTTTGAGGAATACGAATCCGCGAAACGGCAACTGGCGGACGGCAATTTGCGGCTGGTGGTCTCCATAGCCAAGCGGTATCGTAATCGCGGGCTGAGCTTTCTTGACCTGATTCAGGAAGGCAACACCGGGCTGATGCGGGCTGTGGATAAATATGAATACCGCCGTGGTTACAAATTCAGCACCTACGCGACGTGGTGGATTCGCCAGGCCATCACCCGGGCCATTGCCGACCAGGCGCGCACCATCCGTATCCCGGTACACATGGTCGAAACCATGCAAAAGCTGCGCAACGCCCAGCGTCAGCTTTACCAGCAGCTTGGCCGCGAACCGACCATTGAGGAAATCGCCGACTCCGCTCACGTCCCCGTGGAAGAAGCGCGGCAGGTGTTGCAGGTCAATCGTCAACCGGTGAGTTTGGATCGACCTATCGGCGAGGGCGAAGAGAGCCATTTCGGCGAATTTTTGCCCGACGAAGGCGCGCCCTGCCCCTGGCAGAGCGCTACCCAGGAAATGCTCCGCCAGAAAATTGAGCAGGTGCTCAAGACCCTGACCTACCGCGAGCGCGAGATCATCAAACTGCGCTACGGCTTGGGAGACGGCTATACTTACACCCTGGAAGAAGTCGGCCGCATCTTTAAAGTAACGCGGGAGCGTGTACGACAAATCGAAGCCAAGGCCGTACGCAAATTGCAGCACCCGGCGCGGAGCCGTCAGCTCGAAGGATTTCTTGACCAGCTGCGTCACTGAGTGCCACGGGGGCTTACGCCCACCGCTCCGGACTGTCCCGGGAGCGAATGCTCCCCAGTCGTGCACGGTGGCGGCAGCGGCGTCTGTGATGCTGCAGAGCAATCAGGGCAGGCGCACGCCCGATCGCCTGTCTTCCGATTCGCCCGGCGGGCTTACGCTCGCCGATCCTTGCGATGAAGACGAGCAGCGGCTTTCGATCCAGCGCTTCTGCCCCTTGATAACCGAGCCCAGGAGCATGGTCAGCGATGAGCGGGAGCTTGTCGGCTTTATTGCGCTCGTTGCATGAGGCCCATCAGCGTATCAAGATGCTCTCCCAGGAGATGGACGAAAGCCAGCGTGCTGTCGCCCGGTTGCAAACCCAGCTCCAGGATCGCGAAAACCAAGTGCGGCAACTTCAGGAAGAGATCCGTCAGCTCAAGGTTACCCTGCATGACCGCGAAGTGACCGAAAAACAGCTCCACGAAAAATTGACCCGCTGGCAACGGCAACTTCAGGCCGCTTCCACTGCCAAAGAGTATCAAGCCTTGCAAACTCAGATCGAAAATGCCCGGATTCAGCTCAGCGCTCTGGAAGACGAAATGCTCGACCTGATCGACAAGCTCGAACGCCGTCAGCAGGAGTTGCCCGAACGCGAACAATCCCTGGCTTCGCTCCGCACGGAACTGCAGCAGTTGCAGGAACAGCGTGCCGACCGTCTTCGCCTTATTCAGGAACGCTTAGAGCAGGCCCGCACTGAGTTGGGGCGGCTGGAAACGGAGTTGCCCCCGGAGTTGCAGGAGATTTACCAAAGGCTGGTTCGTAGCAAAGGACACGAAGCCCTGGCACCGGTGGAACACGGCAGTTGCATGGGCTGTTTCACCGAAACCACCTTGCAAATGCTCCAGGACTTGCGTTTGAATCGCCCGGTCATTTGCAAGAACTGCGGCCGCATCCTGTATCTTGCTGAATAACCGCAGCGGGCCACGCCTTCCGTTCCCCATGGCGGGCTGATGGCCGTCGTCCTGGCTTCGTGCCAATTCGTTACCCCGCAGGTCCGCGGTGCAGGCATTTCACGGCGATTAATCCAGCAGCAGGGTTGCGGCTTCTTTTCTTCTGGAAGCGTCGGACATCCGCTCGCAAACGGCATTGACGGTAGGGCGAGGAGTTGGCTATAGCACAGTCCTCCCTTTCCGGCCCCGCTTATCGCGGGAGCAATTTCGTGGCCTCGGCCAAGACACGGACACATATCAGCGCTGGCACGCTCTCCACACGGCAACATGGAAGCGGTGGGCGTTGTTCCACTGTGCCCTGTGCACGCCAAGCTGACTGCTGCAGGTCTGCCTCGGGTTGGTCTGGTAGGCTGGCCTGTGTTATCGCACTCTGTGTCTGCGGGGTCGGTTGTCAATTCTGGGGCTGGACAACGCGCCACGATGCCGTGGCGGACACCGCGAAACCCCCGATCGCTGCCGGCCAGTTAGTACCTGATTCAAACCGTGTGGCACCGACGCCGCCGGCTACAAGTCCGCCGGTGAATATCGAACCGAGAAGCCGGAGCGCGGAGCGGAATCCGCCCGTGGCAGAGCAAACCGCCGACGCGACGGCGGGCCCTTGCGCCGGGGGACTCGCGTCCGGCGTTCGGCAGGAAGTACCGTCGGCGGCCAACGCGGAACCATCGGCTTCGCCAGGCCGTCCGCCATCCGCACCGGTCCCTTCACCGCGCGACGATTCGCGGCCGGCGCGAGTAGCACACACGCAGCTGGCGGCAGGAACCGGCGGCGTCAACGCAACCGGAGAATTGGCAAAACTGCAAGAGCTTTATCAGCAGGCAGCACAGCGCTATGCTCAGATGGACGATTATGTCTGCCGATTTCGCCGCCGCGAGCTGTTGGCCAACGGCGACGTTGGCAAGGACATGATCCTGCTGCGCGTGCGCAAACACCCTTTCAGCTTGCGGTTCACCTGGCCGAAGGGCTCCCCTGACGAAGGCCGGGAGGTGGTGTACGTGCAGGGACGCTTCAACAATCAACTGGTCGTGCGTACGGGCAAGGGAGATTGGCTCGCCGGATTACGCATCGAACTGGCTCCCGATTCACCTCGGGCCAATGCCAATACTCGTCGCAGTTTCCTGCAGGCGAATGTCGGTTACCTGGTGGAATCGCTCGGCCAGGCTGTGCAATCGCAACAAGAAGGAAACTACCGCTTCGGGCGGATTCGCTATCTCGGCCGACAGCCGCGACCGGAGTCAGCCACACCGCTGGAATGCGTGTTGCAGGAGATTCCACCCGGTCTGGAGAAGCTTTTACCCCGTGGTGGACGGCGATATTTTTACCTGGCGACGGACTCGCGGCTGCCCGAATGCGGATTGCCGGTTCTGATCATCACCCAGGACGATTCCGGCCGGGAAGTCGAGTATTATTGTTTCGACCGGTTCAGCATCAACATCGGCCTGCGCGACGAGGATTTCGATCCCGATCAGCTCTGGGGCAGGAAGTGAACCGGCACACCGGTTCTGCCCTGAAAAAGCCGACGCGGCCCGCAAGTTTTTCGGAAAAACTCGCCCCACCCCTTGCCAGTATCGTCGCGAGTTTGCCTATTAATAACAGGGATGCGTCGGGAAGAAGTGCCCAGGGCGACGGATCCCGGCCCGTCCGCATCCGATGTCCCGACCACAAGCGACGAGGTGCCTCCATGACGCGGTTGCGGGAGTTGCTGGACTATAAGGGGCGACAGGTGTTTACCATCACACCTCAGGCGAGCGTGCTGGCCGCCGCCGAACTGATGAACCAGCATCGCATCGGTTGCCTGTTGGTGTGCGAGGGCATGCGGGTGCACGGCATCCTTTCCGAGCGCGACATTTTGCAGCGGGTGGTGGCAGCGCGCCGTGATCCGAGCACGACCACGGTCGCCGAAGTCATGACCGTCCACGTCATTTTCGCTTCGCCTGATATGCCCATCGAGCAGGCGCAACGGATCATGATGGAGAAGCGCATCCGCCATCTGCCGGTCGTTAGTGGTGATGGTCAGCTGTGCGGCATGATCTCGATCGGCGATCTCAACGCCTGGGAAACACGCAGCAAAGACGCCACTATCCACTGGCTGCAGGAGTATATTTACGGGGCACCGGGCGTCGCTCGATGACCAATACACCTGCCATGACCAGGAGTTGCCGTTATTTTCGGTGATAGGACAGTTGAAATGGAAGAAAAGCTAGGTCTAACGGATTCGGCTAGGCATACTTTCGCCAGACAAGCAAGCGGATCGGGTCAGCACTCCTGCCGCCCGACCCGCTTCCGCTTACTGTTAGAGCCGGCTGACCAGGCCAGGTCGCCGTGAAGCTTACTCGAGGTTTTGCAAGTTGAAAACCTGGCCATCGTCGCGGACTAAGGCAAGCGCTAGCACCCTAACATCCACAGCGTAGCGGATTCGGCGAATCGAGCGGTCTGCCATAACCGCGTTGAAGCTACCGGGATGCGGCGAACCGAAGCGGGCAATGTCGCAGCAAGGATCGCCCGTGCTGCCATCTTGCCTGGGTTGCGACATCGCCACGTCTATCTGGGAACCATTGCTAATCAGGCGGCGGAAAGTGTCCGGATCACTGCCTTCCTTCCACCCCATGTCATCATACCATGCACCGCGGTTGTATTGCGTGGTCGCCAGATACTTCTCCCCGATAAGGACGGTGTTCGACGTCCCATCCGGCACCCCACCATCCAAACTTACAGACCGGAAGCACGTCGGGACAGAGTTGACATTCTGATCGATACCGCACACAGGACTCCGCACGACCATACCGGTTTGAGTCCAATCGTTATAAGGGGGCGAGCTGTAAACAATACCAGTAGGTCCAGAGAAAGTAGCCGACACGCCGAGATTGCCAGCGTAGTCGGTCTGAGCAAAGCCGTTTTGGTCAACACTCGGTCTACGGCGGCTTGGGCAAAAGTAACCCGGTATTGGTGTTCTGATAATGACGCTGTTATCCAGATTGCGGAAAAGTGCATCCTGCTCGATATAAGGCAGAATCTGGTAGCCCCAGCCCCAAGTTTGGTGCGGCGCCTGAGCGGGCTGAACTCCGGCCGGCAGGGTTCCCGAATTCCATGACGGAGGCTGTCGCAAGAAACCGGCCGAGTCTATATACGAGCGGCCACCACAACAACCCGGACCGCCAGCCGTCGGGAAGATGTTGTAATCATTGTGGAAGTTATGGAAGGCCATGGCGATCTGCGACAGGTTGTTGCCGCAACGCATGCGATTAGCAGCCTCGCGGACACGTTGAATGGCCGGCAGCA
>Ga0101945_1001317_pt1 | contig 26048 bp, 25 predicted proteins | sample DewCreD2012metaG_2_FD_75246 | JGI IMG/M metagenome (GOLD analysis project Ga0101945, IMG submission 75246) | Hot spring sediment bacterial and archeal communities from British Columbia, Canada, to study Microbial Dark Matter (Phase II) - Dewar... ... | reverse complement strand
TCGTCGGGGTTGGTTGTTGGTGTGGTTGGAGATTTTGGCGTGTGTGGAGGGATTGTGTTGCGGTTGGTTTCCTGACCCGTTGGAGCCTGTTGAGGATGGAGGGGGTCGGGTATGAAAAAAAGTACCCTAATCAGACCTAAAGGAGGGGGTCATCAACTGCTGTTTTTGTGAACTTTGGCTTGGCGATTGGTATAAGAGTGTAGCGCGTGCGGAACGGGTGCGTGAAGATTCTCAAAAGTGCCCCGTGATGGGCGAGTAAGTTTGGCTCTCAACGGTAGAACGGAAAAGCGACACGCAAAGCCTTATCTGCCTGCCTATATTCTGCCTCTCGGGGCGTTCTGACCTCCGCCTCGGGAGGCTTTTTTGGTTTGCCTCTGCAGGTACAATTCGCGCGTGGCGACTCAGACCCCTGCGCTCGGCTCCCTTGCGGAACGGCTGCGCCTGCGCCAGGTAGATGCGCCCCTGCTGCTGACAACGCTGCTGCTGATTGGCGTGGGGCTGGCGATGCTCTACAGCGCGACCTACCAGTGGTCGCCTGCGGTGTTTCGTCGGCAGGTGATGTGGCTGGCGGTGGGGGCGGTAGGCGCGCTCGCGCTGGCGGCGATTCCCCCGCGCGTGTGGATGCGCTTCGCCAAGCCGCTGTACGCGCTGAATGTGCTGATGCTGCTAAGCGTGCTGGCGTTCGGGGCGGAGCGCAAGGGCGCACAACGCTGGCTGGAGTTGCCCGGCGGGTTCCAGTTGCAGCCGTCGGAATTCGCGAAACTGCTGCTGATTCTGACGCTGGCGGCGTGGCTGGCTCGAAACGGCACGGCAATTCGCACGCCGAAGGGGTTTATGCTCTCCGCGCTGCATATGGCGGTTCCCGCGCTGCTGGTGTTCAAGCAGCCCGACTTGGGCACCTCGCTGGTGTTCGCGGCGGTGTGGTTCGCGATGGTCTACTTGGCGGGGGCGCGGGCGCGCTGGCTCTGGCTCACCGTCGTGGCGGGCGCGCTCGGCTTCGCAGGGCTATGGCACTTCGACATCCTGCGCGACTACCAAAAAGCGCGGCTCGTGTCGTTCCTTGACCCCGAAGCCGACCCGAAGCAGAGCGGCTACCACATCCTGCAGGCGCGAATCGCCGTCGGCAGCGGGCAACTCACAGGCAAGGGCTACCTGCACGGCACGCAGAAGAACCTGCGCTACATCCCCGAACAGCACACCGACTTCATCTTCGTGGTGGTCGCGGAGGAGTTGGGCTTCGTGGGGTCGGTCGGGCTGCTGGGGCTGTTCGGCGCGTTCCTCTATGCCGTCTGGCGGATTATGGTGAACACCCGCAACGAGTATCACCGCTTGCTGGCAGGGGGCGTCCTCACCCTGTTCACCTTCCACCTGCTGACGAATGTCGGCATGACGATAGGGCTGTTCCCTGTGGTGGGCATTCCGCTGCCGTTTATCAGTTATGGGGGCACCATGCTGATTACCGCGCTGGCGGCGGTCGGGCTGCTGCTGGCGATTCGGCTGCACGAGTCGCCCGTGCGCCTGTAGCGGGTATCCTTTGGCTATGGACTGGCAGGCGCGGCTGCAGGAGTACCTTGCCCCCCGAACGGCGCAAGTGAACGCGGCGCTGGAACGCTACTTGTCGGAGTCGCCCCCGCTCCCGCGCGTTCTGCCCGACGCGATGCGCTACGCGGCGCTGACGCCAGGCAAGCGGTTGCGCCCGATTCTGTGCATCGCGGCGGCGGAGTCGCTCGGCGGCACGGCGGAACAGGTGATGCCCACCGCCTGCGCCCTCGAACTCATCCACGCTTTCAGCCTCGTGCATGACGACCTGCCCGCGATGGACAACGACCGCCTGCGGCGCGGGCAGCCCACCGTGTGGGTCAAGTACGGCGAGGCGATGGCGATTCTGGCAGGCGATGCGCTGTTTGCCAAAGCGTTCGAACTGCTGGCGGAGCAGGCGCGCCTCAGCCCGCCCGAGCGCGTCGTGCAGGTGATTGAGCTGGTTGCGCAGGCGTCGGGCGTGCAGGGCATGTGCGGCGGGCAGGTGGAAGACATCCTGTGCGAGGCGCAAACCGTGTCGGCGGAGCAACTGCGCTTTATCCACACCCACAAGACGGGCGCGCTGATCCGCGCCAGCGTGCTGGCGGGCGCGTTGCTGATGGGCGCAGACAAGCCGACCCGCGACGCGCTGGACGCCTACAGCCGCGCGCTGGGGCTGGCGTTCCAAATCGCCGACGACCTGTTGGACGAAACCGAGTCTACCGAGCAGATGGGCAAGCCTGCAGGCTCCGACCGCGCTCACGGCAAAGCGACCTACCCCGCGCTTTTTGGCATAGACGCAGCGCGCGCCCACGCCCAGCACGCCATGCAGGAGGCGATCGACGCGCTGCAGCCGTTCGATACCCGCGCCGACCCGCTGCGCTGGCTAGCCACCTTCGCCGTTGAACGCAGGCAGTAGGGGCGCACGGCGGTGCGCTCCTACAACGCCAACGTGTATCGCGCCACCGCCTCTTCGTCGATGTCCACGCCCAAGCCAGGTTTGTTGGGCACGGGCAGGTAGCCCTCGTGGTCGGGCACAATCGGCTCGGTCAGGAAGTAGTCGCGCGCTCGCAAGTCCCACCCCGGCGGCTCATACGGGAACTCCGCCCACGCGCAGTTGGGGCACGCGCCCATCAACTGCAGGTTCGCCGCCAGCCCCAGCCCGCTCGTCCAAGTGTGCGGGGCAATCTGCTTGCCGAACGCTTCGGCGAGCGCGGCAATCTTCTTGCCCAACAGGATGCCCCCCGACAGCGCGACATCGGGCTGCAGCACATCCAGCGCGTCGCGCACCAGATACTCGCGGAACTCGTGCAGGTCTTGGTTCATCTCGCCGCTGGCAAGGGGCACGGGCGATTTCTCGCGCAGGCGTCGGTAGCCCTCGTAGTCGTGCTTGTCCAGCGGCTCCTCCAGCCAGCGCACGCCCAACTCGCCCAACTCTTCGGCGACGCGCAGGGCGGTTGCCAAGTCCCACTTCGGCGCAGGCGCCATCCCCGCCACGCGCCAGCCCATGTTCGCGTCCACCATAATCTCCATGTCGGGATACTGCTCGCGTATCGCCCGCACGACCGCCATATCCTCGCGCCAGTCCCAGTTGTGGAAGCGGATTTTGACGGCGCGGAAGCCCATCTCGCGGATGTGGGCGATGTATTCCAGCCGTGCGCTCGGCTCGCGCAACTCGCCCGTGCTGGCGTATGCCTTGACGCGCTCTTGGTAGCCGCCCAGCAGGCGGTACACAGGCTGCCCCAGCGCCTTGCCGATGATGTCCCAGAACGCCATCTCGATCCACCACAGCCGCAAGCCGAGAAAGGTCGCCGAACGCGCGATTTGCACGACCTCTTCCACATTCATCGGGTCGCGCCCGAACAGAAACGGCAGCAGCAGGTCTTTCAGCCCCGCGCCCTCGCGCAGAAACGCCACGCCCGCCGCGTAGCCCTTGATGCCCTCGTCGGTCTCCAGCGTCAACAGCAGCACGCGGTGCGCCGTCTGCGGATAGCCCGGCAGCCACGACGGGTAAAACGGCGTCTCCAGCGGGTACTCCAGCAGTCGCAGGTCAATATTAATGATGCGCATCCTTGCGTCCTCCTATTCTGCCGTGCTGTATGCTCGCACGATAGACCCTGCGCCCAGCACGGCGTTGCGCAGGCGCACATGCGGCTCGATGACCACCTCGTCATCCAGGATGCAGTCGACCAGGTGGCAGCCGTCGCCGATTTGCACGCGCTCGCCCAAGATGCACCCGTGCAGGCGACTGCCGCCGCCGATGGCGCACCCTGCGCCGACGACCGTGTAGCCGCTCAGTTGGACTCGCGCTTCGATGCAGGCGTAGTCGCCGATGTGGCAGCCCGCTTCGATCTCAGCGTCGGGTTCAATCTCGGTCTCCGCGCCGAGCCAGTAGCCCTGTTCGGTACGGCGTCCTGCGGGGGTCAGGGCGGTCTTGACCTCGCCGCTGAGCAGGGCGCGGGTGGCGCGCAGGTACTGCGCGGGGCGACCGATGTCCAGCCAGAAGCCGCGCCCCTCCACGCCATACACCCGCTCGCCTTCTGCCAGAATCTGCGGGTAGAACTCGCGCTCAATCGAGCAGGGGCGCAACGGGATGCGGGCAATCACCTCTGGCTCCAGGATGTAGATGCCCGCGTTGATGAAGTCGCTGCCTTCCATCGGCTCACCGCGGTCGGCGGCGCGTTTCTGCTCTTCGGTGGGTTCAATAAATGCCTGCACGCGCCCGTCGTCGGCGACTTGGATGACGCCATACGGGTGCGGACGGTTCACGCGGTACAGCGTCAAGGTGACCGCCGCGCGGTTTTCGAGGTGCTGGCGCACAAGCGCGCCGATGTCGAAGTCGGTCAGGATGTCGCCGTTGAACACAATCGCGCGGTCGGGGGGCAATCCCTCGACGGCGTTGCGGATAGCGCCTGCCGTGCCCAGCGGCTCGGTCTCCACCGCATAGCGCATGCGCACCCCGAAGCGGCTCCCGTCGCCGAAGTGCGCCTCGATGCGCTCCGCCAAGTAGTTGGTCGCGAACACAATCTCGTCCGCGCCCGCCGCTTTGAGTTGGGCGACCTGATACTCCAGAAACGGGCGATTCGCCACAGGCATCAGCGGCTTCGGACGCCGCAAGGTCAGCGGTCTCAGGCGCGTGCCAAACCCTCCTGCGATAATGACGCCTCGCAAAGTATGTGCCTCCTCTCGGTGTAGAGTGTACCCGCTAACTGGGGCGCGGGAAACTCAGCGTCGCAATCGTCTGCCCGTCGTGGCTGACCATCGTGAACTTGCCGCGCAGCGTGCCCCGCGTCAGGTTGTCGATAATCTTCAGCCCCAGCGTGTTGCTCTTGCTGGGATCGAACTCTGGGGGCAGCGGCGCGCCGTCGTTGGACACAATCAGCGTCACCTGCCCGTCCGAGTCCTGCACCTGCACGCCGATGTGCCCCGACTCTTGCCCGCGAAAGCCGTGTTCGATCGCGTTCTGGATGAGTTCGTTCAGGATGAGCGCGACGGCGGTCGCTTGCTGCAGCGGCAGCAGCACATCGTCGCCCTCCACGCGCGAGTGAATCTGCTTGCCTGGCGGGGTCAGCGCCTGCTTGGTGTTGTGCAGGATGCCCGACGCGATTTTGCGCAGGCTCACCATGTCCAAGTCCTCGCGTGAGAGCAACTCGTGAACCTGCGCAATCGCCAAGATTCGGCTCAGGCTGTCGTGGATGACCTCCTCGATGGTCTTGTAGCGCGAGTAGTGCATCTGCAAGCGCATCAGGCTGGCGATTTGCTGCAGGTTGTTTTTCACGCGGTGGTGCATCTCTTGTAGGATTGCGCTGCGCACCATGAGTTTGGCGTGGTCAATCGCGAGCGCGGCTTGGCTGGCGACCGCTTCGAGGGCGCGTAGTTCCTCGTCGCTGAACAGGTGCGGGCGGTCGGTGTAGCAGTTCAGCACGCCGATGACCTTCTCGCGCACGCGCATCGGCACGCAGACCATCGAGTGCAGCCCTTCGCGCTGGGCGAGGTCGGGGAATCGGTAGTCGGGGTGGGCGCGCACATCGGGCACGACAACGATGCGGTCTTCGGCGACGGCGCGTCCCGCGATGCTTTCGCCGATGCGCAAGGGTGGCTTCTTGCGGTACTCCTCGCTCTCGGCTTGCGTCGCCTTGACCTCCAGCACGCCGCGCTCCTCGTCCAGCAGCATCACCGTCACGATTTTGTAGCCCATCGTGCGCGCGGTCATATGCACCAGCAGGTGCAGCACCTCCTCCAGGTAGAGGTTGCCCGTCAGCGTGCGGCTGATTTCGGAGAGCGTGGCGACCTGCGTGGCGGTGCGCTCCAGTTGCTCGATGCGGCTGAGTTGGTTCAGCGCGCCCGCCAAGTGGCTGGCAATCCCCGACAGCAGGCGGATTTCGTCCTGCTGGTACTCTTTGGGCGCGCGGGTGCGCACGCTGATTACGCCGAACACCTCGTTGCGCGCCAGCAGCGGCACGGCGAGCATGCTCTCGTACTCCTCCTCGCGCAGGTCGGGATAGAGTTTGAAGCGCGGGTGTCGGTACGCTTCACGGGGGATGGCGACGGGCTTGCGTTCCTGCGCGACCCAGCCGACGATGCCCTCGCCCGGCTGGAGCCGTATCTGGTTGATGAATCGCGCGTCGTCGCCTGTGGCGGCGCGCAGCACGAGTTCGGTGCGCGTCTCGTCGTACAGGAAGATGTGGCAGATGTCGGTCTCGGTGATGCGCGTGGCGATTTCGGCGATGGACTGCAGCATGCTCTCGGAAGCGAGCGCGCTGCCCGTCGCCTCGCTGATACGGCGCAGCGCTTCAATCTCCGCTTCGCGGTCGGCGAGCCGATGCTCCAAGATGTGGATGGCGCGTCGCGCCTCCTGCAGTTCCAGTTCACGTTGCTGGAGCGCGAGCTGGAGCGCGTTCGGGTCGTCGATATTCAGCGGCGTGCGCCGCCGCTTCCACGAGCGCAGGTATCGCATCGGTTAAAGTATAGCCGATGGGGGCGGGCTGTGTCTTTTGGGAACCTAATCCCCCTCAATCCCCCACTCAGGCACGAGGTTCTGCTCGACGCCAAGCGCCTGAAGCGTGCGGGCGACGACGGTATCCACCGCCTCTTCCAGCGTCTTGGGGCGGTTGTAGAACGACGGGTTCGCAGGCAGGATGACCGCGCCCGCCTCTGCCGCCTGCACCATGTTGCGCAGGTGAATCAGGTTGAACGGCGTCTCGCGCACGACCAGGATCAGCGGGCGTCGCTCCTTGAGGCACACATCAGCGGCGCGGGTCATCAAGTCGTCCGAGATGCCCTGCGCAATCCGCCCCAGCGCGCCCATCGAGCAGGGAATCAGCACCATCCCGTCATGGCGGAAGCTGCCGCTGGCGGGCGGCGAGAAGTAGTCGCGCGGGTGCAGCACCTTCAGCCCCGCCCACGAGTAGCCCAGCAGCGTCTCGGCGGAGAGCGTCTCGCGCGTGACCTGTAGCCCCAACTCGGTCTGCATCACCTGAATCGCCTGCTCCGAGCAGATGAGGTAAATCTCCTGAAAGTGGCGCGTCGCCTGCTTGAGGAACCGATTCGCATATATCCCGCCGCTGGCGCCTGTGATGCCCACCACCAGCCGACCTGTGCGCGTCATGGCAGGATTCTACCTCGCGCAGGACGACCCGCTCCGTGATTCGTATCACGCAGGCAGGATGCGCGGGCGAGGGCGCGAATCGGATGGTATGCAGGTCGCCGATGTCTCGTTTGCGCGGTTCGTCTACCCGTTCGTGTTCAAGGACGCCGACGCTTCGTCGCTGCAGGCGATTGTGCATCGGCTGAAGGCGGCAGGCTGGGCAGCGGGCGCGTTCCCCGAAGGCGACCTGTTGCCCCATGTGCGCGATTACCTCAACCCAGGCGACGACGGGGAGGCGACCGCGTACCTGCTGACGCTGGCGCAGGCGAATCTGGAGCGCCTTGCCCAGCAGACCCTGTGCCCCGTGCATCCAACGCCCCCGCAGTGGCAGATTGACTTACCGGACCGCTGCCTGCCCTTCGTACTGCAGGGGGCGCAGCTGGCGATTTTTCGTGGCGGGATTGCCCTGCTCACGCTGGACGCGCGCCCCGAAAGCACCGCCCTCAGCGACTGGCTGGACTTCGTGTACCATTTTCGCGCCTTCGCAGGCGAGGCTGGCGAAACGCAAGACCTGAGCGCGCCCACCCTCCACTGCGGCGACGCCACACTCAAGGGCGTCAAGCCACTGATTGACCATCTGCTCGAACCCGCGCACCCGCACGCCGTCAAAGACCTGTTCATGCGCAACCTGATGCTACCGTTCACCGCGCTGTATGTGGAGGGCGAGCTGTCCGAAGCCGAGAAGTATCGGCTGCTGTACCGTGTGCGCCTGTGTTTCAGCAGTCAGCACGAGCTGTACCCGCCCTGCGCCGAGTTGCGCCCCGACCATCCCTGCCTGCTGGAGTACGCGCAGGACATGTGGTTCACCTTCGCGCAGCAGGCGGCGGGCTTCGTGGCGTTCAACGCGCCGAGCGACCCCAAAAGCTTCTTTCGCGCCGACCTGCCCCGACGCCTGCGCAACCGCTACTTCCTACTGTATCAGCTCGCGTTGCACCAGAAGTTTATGCTGATGCACCTGTCTGACCAAGTGTCCGAGTCGTGGCTGCGGGGCGACGAGGCGACGCGCATGGCGACCTTCACGCGCATCCGCGACGCGCTGCTGGAGTTCACTGCGCGCGGCTACTTCGCGCAGGTGATGCAACTGGAGCAGCACCACAGCTACTATTGCCGCTGGCGCGAGACGCTGCAACTGGAGACGCTCTACCAAGAGGTCAGCGACGAGGTGCGCGAGATGCACGACTACCTGCAGCTGCAGCTGGAGCGTCGGCGCGTGGAGCAGTCGGAGCGGCTGAACCGCACAGTGTTTGCACTCACGGGCGCGACGGTCTTCTTCGCCCTGCCCAGTCTGTTCGTCAGCTTTCTGGGCGCGAATGTGAGGACGCTGGAGCAGTGGGACAACGCTTGGCAACCGTATTGGTGGGGAGTAGGGCTGGCGTTGTTCGCCCTGCTGGGTGTGATGATTGTGGCGGCGATTGCGCTCGCATTCGCACGCACGAAACAGAGGTAATATCATCAACTCTCCGACGGGTAACGCACGCCCCACTGCGCCCGCAGCGTGTCCAGCACGCGCATAATCGCCAGCGTCTCATCCAGCGGCATCCACGGGCTCTCGGTCAGCCCCTGACGCAGGCAGTCATGCACATGGCGGATTTCGAACTGCAGTCCGTCGCCTTCGTAGGGGTACAGCAGGTGTTCCGTTGTGCCGTCGTTGCGCACGAGATAGGCTTCCGACGGCTTCCACCACGGGGCGGGCATGTGGATCCGCGCCAGTGTCCCGCAGATGTTCGCCTGCTTGGGCATCTCCACCTGCAGCGACGCGCTCAAGACCGCCTGCGCGCCGTTGTCGTAACGGAACAGCACGCTGCACAGCTCGTCCACGCCCGTTGCGCCGAGCGTCGCGTGCGAAACGATTTGGGCGGGCGCGCCCAGCACCAGAAACGCCAGCGCGACGGGATAGACGCCGACATCGAGCAGCGCGCCGCCGCCCAACTCAGGCGCAAACAGCCGACTGACCGGGTCGAACGCTGGGCGGAAGCCGAAGTCCGCCTGAAGATAGCGAATCTCGCCTAACTCGCCCGCTTGAATGCGCCGCACTATCTCGCGCACGACGGGGAAACAGCGCGTCCACATGCCCTCCATCACGAACTTGCCCGACGCACGCGCCGCTTGAATCACGGCTTCCGCCTGCTGCGCGTTGACCGTGAACGGCTTCTCGCACAGCACATGCTTGCCCGCCTGCAGCGCGGCGAGGGTATTCTCGGCGTGCAGGGTGTGTGGCGTGGCGACATACACGATCTCCACTTCAGGGTCGCTGATAAGAGGGTCGTAGCTGCCGTAGCGTTTGGGCACGCCATACTGTGCGCCAAACTGGTCAGCGGTGTGCTGCTCGCGCGAGCCGACGGCGACCACCTGCGCTTCGGGTACATAGAACGCTGCCTGCATAAACCGCTTGGCGATTTTGCCCGTGCCCAGAATGCCCCACTTGACTGGCATAGCGTAGAGGATACCCGTTGCTTATCCTTGCCATGCCCCCACCAGATAGAATGACCCCGTAATTAGCACGAGGTCGTCGGGTTCGGCGAGGCTGAGGGCGCGTTGGAAGGCGTCTTGTGGGTGCGCGGCGACGAGCAGCGTGCGCGGGGTGCGGGTCGGCTTGCTGGCAATCCACGCCTGCGCGCTTTGCAGTAGCGTCTCCGCCGTGTGCGTGCGCGGGTTGTCGATTGGGGTGAAGACGGCGCTATCGGCGAGCGGCAGCAGGTGGCGCAGCGTGTCGGCAGGCTCGTGCGGGGTGAGCATGCCCAGCACGAGGATCAGTCGCTGGTACTTGAACAGGCGGGGCACGGCGCGCGCCAGCACAGCGGCGGCGTCGGGGTTGTGCGCGCCGTCCAGCACCACGCGCGGCGACTCGGCGACCACCTGCAGGCGTCCGGGCAGGCGCGCCTCGCGGATGCCCTGCTCGATTGCCGAGTCGGGGATGGTGTAGCCGCGCTCGCGCAGCAGGGTCGCCGTCGCCGCCGCGCACGCCGCGTTGTGCCGCTGGTAATCGCCAATCAGCGCGGGCTGCAGCGCAAACTCCCAGTCGCCCCGCCGCACGCGCACCGCCGAATCGGTCGGTGAGGGCAACGGCGTATACACGAAGTCGTCAGCGGGCGACTCCCCGTCAGGCTCCGCGCGTATGACCCGATAGAGCGGCGCGCCTTGCGCATCGGCAACCCGCGCAATCATCTCAATCGCGTCGGGGTGCGCCGCGCCGCTCACCACAGGGCGACCTGGCTTGATAATCCCCGCCTTCTCGTAGGCGATGTCGCGATGCGTCGGTCCCAAGCGGTCTTGGTGGTCTAACCCAATGCTCACGATGATGCTCGCTTCGGGCGTGATGACATTCGTGGCGTCCATGCGCCCGCCGACGCCGACCTCCAGCACGGCGATGTCTACCTGCGCCTGTGCGAACGCCCAGAACGCCAGCGCGGTCTTAATTTCGAACTCGGTGGTCTGCCCGTACTCGGTGTCTGCCAGTCGCTCTATATGGGGGCGTAGGTAAGCGACCCCCTCAGCGAACGCTTCGCGGCTAATCGGTTCGCCATCGATGACGATGCGCTCGCGAATGTCGAACACATGGGGCGAGGTGTAGGTTCCGACGCGGTAGCCCGCCGCACGCAAGATCGCGCTCATCATCGTCGTTGTGGAGCCTTTGCCGTTCGTACCCGTGATGTGGACGCACGGATACTGCAAATGAGGGGAGCCAATCTGCTCCAGCAGCGCCTCGAAACGGGCGTTGCCCAGCCGCCAGCCCTGTATCGAGAGGCTCTCGATATACCGAACCGCACTCTGGAAGTCCATCGCCGTGCCGCATGAATTATAGCGCATGTGCCATAATAGAGGCATGCGGGTCATTGGGCTTTTGGTACTGGTGTTGTGGCTGGGGTGCGCGTCGGCGCAGACGACGATTCGTTCCGTGCAGTTGGAGGGCGTGTCGGTCGCCGCGCCCGAGCAGGTCGGCGCGTCGCTGTACGCGCTGGTCGGAACCGCCCCGACCGATGAGCAGTTGCGTGCGGCGCTTGAGGCGGTAGAGGCGTGGTATCGGCAGCGGGGCTACACGCTGGCGCGGGTGGCGGACTACCGTCTGGACGAGTCGGGGCTGCTGACCGTGCAGGTCGCTGAGGGCGTCATCGAGCAGATTGAGGTGCGCGGCAACACGCGCACGCGCACAGAGGTGCTGCGCCGCTTGCTGGGCGTGCGCCCCGGCGAGGTCTACAACGAGGAGCGGCTACAGCGCGTGCGCCAGCGCATCGGGCGGTTTCCCTTCCTGCGCGACGCCAAACTGGGCGCGGAGCCTGGCGAGCGCGTCGGCGCGACGACCCTGCTGCTGCAGGTGGAAGAGGAGCAGTCGCTTGACTTCGCGGTCGCGGCGGGCTACAGTAGCGAGCAGGGGTTTGTGGGCTACGCCGAGCTGATAGAGACGAATGTGGGCGGGCTGGGGCATCGCGCGCGGGTGCAGTGGCAGCGCGAGCAGGTGCGCAACCCCGCTACAGACGAGTACGAGGCGTTGCGCCCGTCCTACTTGCTGAGCTACGAAGCGCCCCGCGCGCTGCCTGGCGCGTTCAACTTCGGCGTTGAGCTGTACGACCGCGCGCCGTTCTACCCCGTGTTCTACGCTGACCTTGACACCGTGCGCCGCTACGAGCGACGGCGCGGGGTCGCCGCCTATATCGGCTTCGATTGGCGCGAGCTGTTCGAACTGCGCCTGCGCTTTCGCGCCGATCGGGTGGACTACGACGATGCGCCCGACGCGCTGCTGACGCCGACCCTGCGCGCCGCCAATCGCGGGCGGTTCGACGCGCTGGGCGTGCAGGTGATTTACGACACGCGCGAGGGACGCTTCCCGCGCACAGGCGTGTACGCCAGCGTGCTTGCCGAGCGCGCGTTGTCGGGCGACTTCCGCTTCACCCGCGCAGTGGGCGAGGCGCGGTACTACATCCCGCTGCGCCGCGAGCAGACGCTTGCCCTGCGCGGGGTGGCGGGCGTCGCCTCCGAAGACGCGCCGCTGAGCGAACTGTTCTGGGCAGGCGGCTACGACCTGCTGCGCGGCTACGCCCAAGACGAGTTTCGGGGCAACCGTCTCGTGGTCGGCAGCGCAGAGTACCTGTTCCCCGTGCTGGAGGCGGTGCAGGCGGCGGTGTTCGTGGATGTCGGCGCGGTCTGGAGCAGCGGCACGGAACTGTCCGATGTGCCCGTGCGGGCGGGCGTCGGCGCAGGACTGCTATTCGCCTCGCCGATTGGGCTGATTCGCCTCGACCTCGCCTACGGCAAGCGCGGGTTCGTCTACCTGAGCCTCGCAGGGGTCTACTGAAGGTACAATTGCGCTATGCAGGAGCGTCTGTGGGCGCCGTGGCGGATGCAGTATGTCAGCGAGGCGGGCAAACCGAGCGCGGCGTGCATCTTCTGCGTCAACCCTGCCGCCGACGAGGACGCCCGCACCCTCATCGTCTGGCGCGGGCAACTGTGCTTCGTGATGCTGAACCTGTATCCGTACACCAGCGGGCACCTGATGATTGCGCCCTACCGCCACACGCACGACTTGGCGAGCCTGACCGACGCCGAGTGGCAGGAGTTGGGCGCGCTGACACGCCTATGCCTGCGCGCGCTGGAGCGCGAGTACCGCCCCGACGGGTTCAATGTCGGCTTCAACTTGGGGCGCGCGGCGGGCGCAGGCATCGAAGCGCACCTGCACATGCACATCGTGCCGCGCTGGCACGGCGACACGAACTTCATGGCGACCCTCGGCGAGACGCGCGTGCTGCCCGAAAGCCTGGAGCAGACCTACGCGCGCATCCGCAACGCCCTGCAGGAGGTGAGCGCGTCCGATGACGGAACAGCCCGTTGAGGAACTCTTGGCGGCGGTGGAGGCGCGCGCGAAGCAGTGCGTCGCCTGCCCGCTGGCGCAGACACGCACGAATGTCGTGTTCGGCGAGGGCAACCCGCGTTCGCCGCTGGTCATTGTCGGCGAAGGACCTGGCGAGCAGGAAGACGCGACGGGGCGTCCCTTTGTGGGCAGGGCAGGCGCGCTGCTCGACAAAGCCCTGCGCGAGGCGGGCATGCTGCGCCGCCATGTGTATATCTGCAACATCGTCAAGTGCCGCGCCTGCGTCGTCGAAAACGGGCGCGTGCGCAACCGACCCCCTGCCCAAGACGAAATCCAGGCGTGCTACCCGTGGCTCGACCAGCAACTGTCGCTGATTAAACCGCTGGTGATTGTGTGTCTCGGCGCGCCTTCTGCCTCGACGCTGATTCACAAAAACTTCAAGATTATGCAGGAGCGCGGGCTGTGGTTCAGCAACCGCTATGCGCCCGCCGTGATTGCCGCGTTGCACCCTGCGTATATTCTGCGCCAGGCGGGCGAGGCGTATGACCGCGCGTACCGATCGCTGGTGGACGACCTGAGCGCCGCGCGCGAGCGCGCCCGCGAACTGCGCCGCCTGCAAGAGCAGATGCAGCCCCTTCAGCCCGAAGGCGACGACCAACTACGCCTGTTTTAGACCCTACGCTGTCCGCTTTCGCCCCGCTTTTGAGTCTAATGCATGCGGTATGCATAGGAGCAGGCTGTTTTGGGCAATTCTGGGCGTGGCAGGGGCGTTGCGCCTCGCGCCCGCGCAACTGTACGACTTCACGGTCGTCGCGCCGCCGAGCGGTATCAGCGGCAACCTTTCCATCTCCGCACGCACGCAGGGCACGCTGGTCGGCAACTACGACCAGACGAACAACCCCAACGGCACACCACCAAGCCAGGACTGTTCGGGTCGTTCGATCCAACGGAGAATGTGCCTGTCAATGTGAGTATCGGCGCGGCGATTGGCGGGAACATCAACCGTCAAGCGGGCGGAACCTTCCGCGCGACGGTAGACGGCGGCAACAACACGATTACCTTCGAGAACCTGTCGCTGAACTTTCTGGCGAACGGTCCCGCCGTGCTGCCTGTGACGATTACCTTAGCGGGGCAGTCGTTCCGCACGCGCAACCCGAACTCGACCTACATCCTGCCGTCGCAGGGGATCACGCTGCCGATTAGCACAGTGAACCTGAGCCAGTTCACGGCGGTGCAGACGGGCGTCGGCGTGGGCGTGCTGACCCCGACAGGCGTGGACACCTACGACTTCACGGCGGGCGTCGCGGTGGACCTGACCCTCGCCGCTAACCTGCTGGGCAACCCGCTGGCGCAGACGATTCCGTTCGTGCTGCCGTTGCAGGGACAGGTCGTCGTGCTGGGCAACTCGGCGGTGATTACCTCGCTGCAGCAACTCAACTTCTTGCAGTCGTTCAACCCCAACTTGGATCTGCCCGCCTTCGAGTTCGGCTTTCCGACCATCCTGCCGCCTGGCTCGACGGCGAACCTCATCTTCGACCTGACGCTGGAGGAGATCGGCTTTGGGGTGGACTTGGACATCAACCTGCGCGCGGAGGGGACGCTGGTGCCTGAGCCTGCGAGCCTGAGCGCGTTGGGGCTGGGGCTGACCGCGCTGCTGCTACGCCGTCGGCGTCGGGCGTAAAATGTAGGGGCAGACCGATGTGTCTGCCCCCCGCAAATTCTACAGCAATTTAGCACCCGCTGCCGAAGTTGAACAGCACGGTCAGCAGGTCGGCGTCGTCCACAATCCCGTCGCAGTTGGCGTCCTCGCGGATCCAGCGCGCCGTGCTGCCGAGCTGGAACAGTACTGCCAGCAGGTCGGCGTCATCGATGCAGCCGTCGCTGTTGACATCCCCGTTGTGGCTCCAGCACCACGGCAACACCGCCAGCCCGACGCCGACCTTCAGAGTGCCCACCTGCACGCGACGCAAGAGCGCGCCATCCGCCGCCAACTGATACAGCAGCCCGCGGTCGTAGTTCGTCATCCAGAATGTGCCGTCGGGCGCATGCTCGATTCCGAACAGGATGCCCCCGCGGTCGGCTTCGGGATGCTCCGACAGCGTGCTGGTGCGTCGGCAGCCCGCCTGCGGCTGGTCGAACGCGTACAGCCCCACGCGACGGCGGGGTGGATCGTTCAAGCGCACACCTGGGTTCTGGTCGGTCGCAACCAGGCGCACCACATCAGGCGTCATGCCAACAACGCCCACATCCCACGGCGCAGAGAATGCTCCCGAACCGCTTTGGCAGCGCACAGTGTTGGTTAGCGAGCCGTCGGGGTCGGCGACAATCTCCGCCACGCCATTTTTCGCCGCCGCATACAGGTAGTCGCCGTTGGGACTCCACTCGATGCCATAGATGCCGTCGAGATAGACGACATATTCCTCCAGCATTTGATCATAGTAGTAGAAAAGGATCGGACGCTACTGCCCTGTGGAGATGGTATATTCCGCCATCGCAAAGGAGTTGTGCGAGAAGACTACCTTGTCTCCATCGGGGTGGATGGCAATCCCATGCGGGCGCGAAAAGCCCGACGACATCGTGCGCAGGCAGTTCCCGTCGAAGTCCAGTATATCGATACGGTTGCGCAGCACATTGCAGACCCAGATTTCGCCGCGCGTGTGGTGGATCGCGATCCCGTAGTAGAAGTCGTTGGCGTTCGGCGACGGGTCGCAAATGCCCAGTGCGCCGAAGTTGCCTGACGGATAGTCGTAATACAGCACGCCGCGCTCCGCGTCGCGGTCGCCAATCAGCACGCGATACTGGTAATGCTGTCCATATGCTACGGCAGCCCAAGCAAGCAACCCAGCGATAAGCACTCCTCTCATGGCTCTTCTCCTGTGCGGGCAAATTAGACGGGAGTGCTGGGGTAGCTGTTTCGGAGGCATGCCTGTATGCATGGAGTACTATAGCACACGCTCTGAAAGTGTGGCTTACTCAGTGGTTTCCAGAGCGAGCTCCTGTAAACTATCCCCGTTAGGAGGGGTGGGGTATACTATAGCCAGCGTTGTACCTTGAGTCGACGATGGGGAACGGGAGTGTGCCAATTCTGGCGAAGACACCTACCTGCACTCCACGACGCCCTGTGCGCGCTCACAGGTAGACCGCTTGAGGAGGCGCTACTATGAAGTGGCTGATGGCTGCGAGCTTAACGCTCTTGGTAAGTGTGTATGTCGGCTCTGCCCAACGAGGCACGCTACAACGAGTTTCAGTGGGAATACCTCGTGGACTTCTCGGAAACACTCCCAGCTACGAACCTTCTATCAGCGGCGACGGGCGATGGGTCGTTTTTTCCTCAGGTGCCAATAACCTTGTCCCGAACGATGCCAATAACGCGCGCGATGTGTTCGTGTACGACACGCAGACTGAGACGATTCGCTGCATCTCTCTTAGCAATACAGGGGCGCAGGGCAACGACGGAAGTTATGACCCGCGAATTAGCCATGACGGGCGTTATGTGGTGTTCCGCTCGGCGGCAACGAACCTGGTTCCTGATGACACGAACAACTGTATTGACGCCTTCGTCTACGATTTGCATACAAGCCAGATTACCCGTGTATCTGTCTCAGGCACGGGAGAGCGAGCCAACGACTACATCTGGGCAGTAGACATTAGCGCGGACGGGCGATTTGTGGTCTTTGAGACGCGCGCCTCGAATCTGGTTCCTAATGACACCAACGACGCCTATGATATCTTCGTCCACGACCTCCATACGCGCCAGACGAAGCGCGTCTCCATCGCGAGCGACGGCAGCCAATCGAGCTTGGACAGCCGACAGCCCCGAATCAGCGGCGACGGAAGCCTGATTGTCTTTTCGATAATGGCGAGCTGGTTCCCGATGACACGAATTTCGTGGAGGACATCTTCGTGCATGACCAGCGAACGGGGATTACCCGCCGCGTCTCGATCGGCTGGAACGGTCAGGAACCCGATGAACGCTGTGTTAACCCTGCCATCAGTGTTGATGGACGCTATGTGGCGTTTCAGTCCTCAGCCACCAATCTGGTTCCTAACGATACCAACTATATGGAGGACATTTTCGTAGTGGATTTGCAGACGAACCGTATCGAGCGTGTGTCGGTCTCCAGCAGTGGTGCGCAAGCGAATCGCTACAGCTGGTACCCTACACTCAGCGCGGACGGGCGTTTCGTCGCGTTCCAGTCGACGGCTACGAACTTGGTGCCGAACGACACCAACAACGGCTGGGATATCTTCGTGCATGACCGTCAGACACGGCGCACTGTTCGGGTCTCTTTGACTTTTCTCGGCGCGGAGGCGGTGCCTGACAGCACCCGCCCCGACATCAGCGCGGACGGACGCTATGTGGTGTTTCAGTCCAACGGGTTCAACCTTGTTCCTAACGATTGGAATGTCGGCTCGGACATCTTCGTGCGCGACACGCAGGCAGGCACAACGCGCTGCGTGTCCGTTTCGAACCCTACCCCGCAAGCGAACGGCGACAGCAACTTGGGCGCACTTAGCGCAGATGGGCGATTCGTCGCCTTCAACTCGACGGCAACGAACATGATTGATGACGATCGCAACTACTGGCGGGACATTTTCGTGCGCGATAGGGTGACGGGCACGAACCAGCGCGTCTCCCTCGCTTCCAACGGCGCGGAGGCGGATCGGGATAGCTTCACCCCCGCGCTGTCGGCAGACGGTCAAATTGTCGCGTTCGTATCCACGGCAACGAACCTGGTTCCGAATGACACCAACAACGCCCGCGATATCTTCGTCCATGATGTGCGCGCATCCATTATCCGTCGGGTCTCGGTCTCCAGTAGTGGCGTGCAAGGCAACGGAGACAGCGACATGCCTGCGGTCAGCGCCGACGGACGGTTCGTCGCCTTCTCTTCCGCCAGCAGCAATCTTGTGCCGAACGACACGAATCGCGTCACGGATGTGTTTGTCCACGACCTACTGATAGGTCAGACGGAGCGCGTGTCAGTTGCCAGTGACGGAAGCCAAGCGAACGGCGCCTCTGGGTTCCCCGCGCTTAGCGCGGACGGGCGCTATGTCGTGTTCGAATCGGCGGCGTCCAACTTGGTTCCGAACGACACCAACAACGCCTACGACATCTTCATCCACGACCGCCAGACGCGCCAAACGCGCCGTGTGTCGGTCTCCAGCACGGGCGTGCAAGGAAACGGCAACAGCCGATTCCCCGCCATCAGCTCGGACGGGCGCTATGTGGCGTTCGCCTCGAACGCTTCCAACTTCGTTGCAGGCGATGTGGGAATCAGCTGGGACATCTTCGTCCACGATACCCTAACGGGTGAGACCCGATGCGTCTCTCGCTCCAACACGGGCGCGCTGGGGAATAATCATTCCTCGGGGCGACCTGCCATCAGCGGCGATGGGCGATTCGTCGCGTTTAGCTCCTCGGCATCCAATCTTGTGCCAGGCGATACGAATAATGTCGACGATATCTTCGTCTACGACACCCGTACCGAGACCATTCGCCGCGTTTCGGTGTCCGCTACAGGCGAGCAGGCGAATGATCCCAGCATGCAAACCCAAATCAGTCAGGATGGGCAATTTGTCGCCTTTCGTTCCGAAGCAAGCAACCTTGTACCCGACGACACCAACGGTTTCGCCGACATCTTCCTGTACCAGTTCGGCGCGTGCAGCGTGCCAGGCGACATCAACTGTGACGGTTGCGTTGATGAGGCGGACTTGAGGGCGGTTCTGAACGCTTTCGGAACGACGCGCATTCAAGAGGATCTGGACAACAGCGGAACGGTTGATGACGCCGACCTGCTTCTGGTGCTGTTCAACTTCAGCGTGGGATGCTGAACGCGCTCTGGGCGAGACGCCCGCGTCCCCAGCGTGGCGATTCTGGGGGCGCGAGCGTCTTGCTTGCTCACTCATGCACAAGCATTCCTCTCCGTGAGTGCTTTATACCAATCGCCAAGCCAAAGTTCACAAAAAACAGCAGTTGATGACCCCCTCCTTGAGGTTCCCCCTGCGAGCAGGGGGAACCGCGTGGGCGCGCGGCTTGGTTCCCCTCGCGAAGCGGGGGGAACCTGCAGGAGGGGGGCAATTCACGAACTTTGGACGCGCAATTGGTATTAGACCTCCTCTCTGTGCATATGACCTGCGACTACTCGTTCACCAGCGCGTGTGCGCAGTCGCTGCACTCCAGCCACTGCTCACGCGGCAGGCGTGGCATGGCTTGTGGGGCGCGCCCCTTGCGGAACACGGGACGGTAGAGCGTCTCGCCAGGCTCGAAATGGCGGTGGCAGGTGTGGCACTCGGCGTCGGTATCGACTTCAACGGGCACGAACCCCGCGACGACCCAGCCTTCGTGCCCCAAGTGCGCCGCCAGCGACTCGACCGCCGCCCGCACTGCCAGCGACTTGTTGCCGTGATAATACTGCTCCGCGATTCGGTGCAGCAGCGCAATCGTTTCGTCATCCAGCGTGAAGTTGAGCCGTTTCATGGTGTGTATTATAGCATACCATGCGCTGAGCCTATGGCAATTGGTCGGTCTTCGGATCTTTGACAGCGCACCCAATCAGATAGGCGCGAACCGCTTTTTTGAGGTCATCGTCGGAACAGACAAACACCAATTGGCGTCCCTGCCCCGCTAAGCGCTCTTGCAAGCGGCGCAGGTAAGCCAGTATCAGCGCGTCGCTGGAGCCCATAGGGTACTGCTGTAGCAAGGTAAGCACTTCTCCGTCAATCTCGTCCAGTAATCCTTGCGAATCGAGCAAATCCTTCACCTGTGTCATGTGGCGACTGTCTGCCTCCAAGACACGCTGCAACTCACGAGGCGAATACTTTAGCAGGCTGCGGTTCATCGGGTCATTGGCTGCGCGAATGAATTTCTGGATGTTCCAGAACATCTCATAGTAGACCATCGGCAGTAAGCAGGACTCTACCTCTCCTTGCTCCAGAGCCTGAAAAAGCGCATCGATGGAACTGCTGCCTGACTCGTTTTTATACCAATCGCCAAGCCAAAGTTCACAAAAAACAGCAGTTGATGACCCCCTCCTTGAGGTTCCCCCTGCGAGCAGGGGGAACCGCGTGGGCGCGCGGCTTGGTTCCCCTCGCGAAGCGGGGGGAACCTGCAGGAGGGGGGCAATTCATGAACTTTGGACGCGCGATTGGTATTATATCGCTTGACCCACGCGCTGGCATCTAGAACATAGACCTTCACTCTTTCATGGAGCCTCCTATTTTGGGTTGTGTCCGCTTGGCTTGTCGCTCCGCGATAATCTGCTCGCTGGAGAGAATGTTCCCCAATTGCTCATCTAACGCTGTCCAGTGTTCTCGCAAGCGTTGTATTTCCTCGGTGGTGTAGACAAACGGGCGCACCCAGCCAAGTCGCTCCAAGCAGTCCCGCACACCCCACACAGAGCGTTTGTAGAGTTGGTTCATAAACGCTCGTTCCTCTTGGGGGGCGTCTATCGCCTCGCGCACGGCAGGGTGAAGATAGCCGACCTGCGCATCGATTTCCTGAATGAGCAACGCGCCGTAGACAAGGGACGCCACATTCAACTGGGATACCTGAGACGGCTGACCGTGAGCGTCTACAGCAGGGTAGTAGAGCAGCTCGTCAGATTGGATGCCCTCATGAACGATGGCGCTGCGGCGCGCGTAGAAATCTGCTGCCCACTGACCTGCCACTGTCGTTGGGATGCTGCGCTGATGGTCTGTACTCTCTTCGCTGCGCACAACATCCTCGCCTTCGGTAGTAGTAATCCACTGCTCGACGGCTTGAACGAAAGCGCCCCCTTTGCCACGCTCTGGAAGGTCTAAAAGCACCTCCAGCGCCGTGCAGATTTCCACAATTTGTATCTCCGCATCGAGGGCTTGCGCCTGTCGATGAGCAACGCGAAACCATCGAAGGCTCCGCAATAGGCGCTCTCGCAACTTTGGGTCAAAGGATTCGGCGAAGAGGTGACTGAGTAGATCCATCAGCTCCAGATTGGGCTGGATTTTTCCCCGATGGTGCGCAGGCAGCGGGATTTGGAAGAAGACCTTGGCCACCTGCTCGGTATGCATAAGCCCGTGCGTAATCAAAGTGACCATCGGCGGGTCTGCCAGCACATCGGGACCGAAGCGATGCGCGCGGCATTCCAGCGTTTCGGAGTTGGGCGGCGGCAACAGTCGCCGTCCCCAATTGAGAGCCTCGCGCAACTCGCCCCAGATGCAACAGAAAGTTAGCGCGTCGATGATGCCTGCGAACTCTGCCTGCTGCGCGTCGCTCATCGGCTCCAGCAACCCACGATGCTCAGGGGCGTAATGGCACAAAGTAATCGTGTCTACAGGCGCGTTGTAAAGGTCGCGGTATCGGCTGAAGTAAAGGCGGAGGTATTCAGCTATTTGTTGGTCTATGCCTTGCAGCGCCTCGTCAATCAGTGGACGGAAGACCACCTTGCCCAGTCGCAGTTCACCCCCAACATAGTTCCAATCGAAGGGCGCCCACGGCAGGTAATAAACTTCGTATTGGCGGTATTGCGTATTCATTCCAATCACCTGACGAATTATACCGAGTGGGCTTCGAGCGCGTTGCAAGGTGCGTGGGCTGCGACTATCGCCCCGCCAATTCCGCGCCCGTCTGCCGCGCGTAGGGCTTCGTCCACTCCTGCGCGGCGCGCTCCATCGTCTGGGTGAGGCTGATGGGGCGCACGCCAATCCAGAAAATCAGCGCAATCAGCGGCAGCAGCAGCGCGAGTTCCGCAGGGCGCAGGTCGGGCAACTCGCGCCAGCGCGTCGGCGTCGGTCCGTAAAACACGCGCTGGAACATCCACAGCATGTAGACCGCCGCCAGCACCGTGCCCAGCAGCCCCAGCACAACCCAACCCATCGGATACGCGCCCGCGTGCGCCGACTGGTACGCCCCCAAGAGGCACAAAAACTCGCCCACGAAGCCGTTCGTGCCCGGCAGCGCGACCGCCGCCAGCATCACCACCAGAAACAGCGCGGCAAACAGCGGCATCTGCTGTTTGAGACCGCCTAGCTCGGCAATCTGCAGCGTGCGCGTGCGCGACTCCAGCATCCCCAGCAGCAGGAACATCGCGCCCATCGTGACGCCGTGATTGACCTGTTGCAGCGCGCCGCCCACAAACCCCTGCGCCGTCAGCGAGAACAGCCCCATGATGATGAACCCCGCGTGGCTGACCACCGCATAGAGCGCGAGCCGCCGAATCTCGCTCTGCATCGCCGCCACAATCGCGCCGTACACGATGGAGATTGCCCCCAGCGCGACGAAAAACTCCGCGAACGCCTGCGCCGCGTCAGGAAAGAGCGGGATCGCAAAGCGCATAAAGCCATACGCGCCCGTCTTCAGGAACACCACCAGCAACGGCATCGGCGCCGCGCCCATCGCCTGCGGCCACCAAGTGTGCAGCGGAACCAACGGCAACTTAATCGCGAACGCCAGCGCGAAGCCGAAAAACAGCAGCGTCTCCAGATTGCCAGGCAAGCCCCGCTCCCACACGAACGCCTGTAGGCGAGGCAACTCGAAGGTCAACACGCCCATCGCCTTCTGATGCTCGAACGCCAGCACAATCGCCGCGAGGAGCATCCACAGCGAGCCGAAGAAGGTATACAGAAAAAACTTTAGTGCAACCGCCGCCCGATCGCGCCCACCCCACAAACTAATCAGAAAGTACGACGGCACAAGCGTCAGCTCGAAAAACACATAGAACAGAACCACATCCAGCGCCATAAACACGCCCAGCAGCGCGCTCTCCAGCACCAGCATCCAAATCAGGAACTCGCGCACGCGCTCGTGGATATTGAACGACAGCGCGACGGCGAACACGCTCAGCAGCGCGGTCAGCCCCACCAGCCACAGGCTCACCCCGTCGATGCCCAGAAAGTAGCTGACGCCGTAGTCGGGCAGCCACGCGAACCGCTCCACGAATTGGTAGCCGACAACATTCGGGTTGAAGCCCAGAAACAGCACGCTTGCCATGCCCAGCGTGATGAGCGTAATCGTGAGCGCGACCGCGCGGGCGACTAACTCCTGCCCTTTGGGAACCAGCATCAGCAGCACCGCCCCAATTAGGGGCGTCCAGAGCGTCCAGCTCAGCGCCAGCGATGTCCAATCCATGACGGGCAAATTGTACCTGACGCGCCTTAGACCTCGCCCACCTGCGCCGCAAGCGCGTTCAAGATACGCCGACGGTAGTCCAGGTAAGCGTCCTTCTCGCGCGTGTAGTAGACATGGTTCGTCAGCAGGATGACCGCCATCTCCACCTGCGGGTCGAACAGCAGCAGTGTGCCCGTGAAGCCCGAATGCCCCACGCAGCGCGTGGGGAACAGGTCGCCGCGCGGCAGCAGCGGGTTCGGGTGCGCGAACAGCGCAAGCGTGTGCATGCTGGGCGGCTGGTTGCCCACCTGCGCTTGGGGCGTCAGGAACAGCTGCACGGAGTAGTACGACAGCAGGGGACGCCCGCCGCTGAGAATCATCCGCGCGTAGCGAATGAGGTCGTCCAGCGCGCCGAACAGCCCCGCGTGCCCTGCGACGCCGCCAAGCGCGTGCGCGTTCTCGTCATGCGCTTCGCCGCGCAGGACGGCGTTCGGGCGACTCTCGGAGTGCGCGGTAGGCGCAATCCGCTCGCGCCACTCCGCTGGCGGGCAGTAGGCGGTAGACTGCAGCCCCAGCGGCTCGGCGATCTTCGCGCGGAACAGCTCCGCCAGCGATTGCTCATAAACTTGTTCCAAGATTGCGCCCACCAGGATGTAGCCGAGGTCGCTGTAGGTGTAGCCTTGCGCGGGCGGGCGCGTGCGCGGGATATTCAACGCCGCATGCAGCACCGCCTCGCGCGTGTCGGCGTTTTTGTAGAGGGCGCGCCACGCGGGTAGCCCCGCCGTGTGCGTCAACAGGTGCTTGACCAGCACGCCCTGCAGATGCTTCGCGTCGGGGAAAAAGCGCGTGACGGGCGTCTCCAGCGTCAGTTTGCCCTCCTCCAGCGCAAGCAGGGCAAGCGTCGCCGCGCTAAGGGGCTTGGTCAGCGACGCGAGGTCGTATACCGTGTTGGGGCTGGCGGGGTCATCGCGTTCGGGGTCGGGCTTGCCGAACGCGCCCTGATACTTCACGCGCCCGCCCAGCAGCACGGCGCACACCGCGCTGGGGAACACCTTCTGCTCAATCGCTTCCTGAATCACGCGCTCTACGGTTGACATAGCTCGCTTCGCTCCTTTGGGACCTGCATCAGCGCGCCGACACGCACGCGGTTCCCCTCGCGAAGCGGGGGGAACCTCAAGGAGGGGGGTAAAAAAGCTTCTGGATTCACCTCCCGTGCAATCTGTTGCAGGTAAGTTTCGCTGCCGCCGTTTTGGGTAATGGCGTCATACGAAAAGAGGCAGAACCCGCGTGCGCCTTGTTTGCGGATAGCGCGGATTTTGTTGACCGTGCTTTCGGGGCGGATTTGCCACGCGCCGACGCCGACAATCACGGGTCGCCCCTGCGCCTGCTCCACCACGCGCGCCGCCTGCGCCTGCACAACGGCGGTGTCCTTGTCATACGCCATCGGCATCACGGTATCCAGCCAGTCGCTGCGCAGCCAGTGCAGCCAGTCCTGCAGTTTGTGGCGGGCGGCGAGCTGCGGCACGGGCCAGACCGCCGCCGACAGGATGAGGCTTGGGTTAATGCGCCGCGATTGGCGGCTGAACGCCCGCACGAACGCGCTCACCTGCTCGCGTCGCCAGTCATCCCACTCGGCGGGGAAGGCGTGTATCCACGCGAAGGGGTTGCGCCCTGCGGCTTGCCTGTCCAGTTCCGCGCGGCGAGTATCGGAAACGCGCTCCCGCATCGCCTCCCGAAACCGCGCCCGACAGCCCGCGCAGTAGCAGTAGCCCTCGTAGGGGTAGCGCACATAGTCCAGATGCAGTCCATCCAGCGCGGGGTAGCGCTCGGCGACATCGGCGAACACCTTCAGCAGGTGCGCCCGCACATTCGGGTTGCTGGGACACAGGTAGACGCCCTCCACCTTGCCTGCGGTGGTCATCTGGTAGCGGTTGCGCTGGTCGCGGGCAATCCACTGCGGGCTGCGGCTGACCACATGCCGACGACTGCGCGGGGGCTGTGGCTGGCTCCACACATAGAACACATTCAGCCACGCATGCACTTGCAGCCCCATATCTTGAGCGCAGCGCAGCAGGTAGCCAAGCGGGTCAAAATCGGCAGGCTGGCTGGCGAGCGGCTCGGCGCGCGGCTCGTAGCGGGAGCGATAGTACGCGTCGCCGCGCCCGCGCACCTGCGCAAATAGCGCGTTGAACCCGTAGCGCGCTGCCAGCGCCACCGTGCGCTCTATCGCCTGCGGCGAGACCATCGAAGTGCGCACCACCCACAGGGCGCGCGTCTCGTCGGGCAACCGATGTCGTGCGGAAGTGTGCATCGGGGGCATAGTTCGGCGCAGGGCGGGGAGGTTCCTGCAGGTTTTGGATGCTTGCTCCCACCCTGACCCCTGATAAGGGTACATCACTCAGGTTCAGGTAGTCACCCCTCCGAGTAATGATTCATGGTATAATCAAGGCAGGAGGTAAACAGGATGGCACGAAAACCTTGTTCAGACAATCCCCCATGCCCCCGATGCGGCGCCACCCATGTCGTCAAAAACGGCAGCAAAAACGGGCGACAACGCTGGGTCTGCCGCACCTGCAACCGCTCCTTCGGCGCCACCTTCGGCACACCGATGTACCGCTTGCACAACACCCCCACCGAAGTTGCCCGCACCCTGCTGGTGGTGATGCGCCGCGGGAGCCTGAGCGCCGCCGAAGAAATCACAGGACACAAGCACGAGACCATCGGACGGTGGCTGCGCGCCGCCGCCCAGCACGCGCAACAGATTACTGAGGTGTTGGTGCGGGATCTCCACTTGACGGTCGTGGAGGTCGACGCGTTTTGGTCGTTTGTCAAAAAAAATCTGCCCCGTCCCGCGACGCCTCTGCAGCGACAGGACCGCGTTGGGGATGCCTAAGTGTGGATCGTGCCACGCGCTTTGTGGTGGCTTGGGCGTTTGCGGGTTCGGAGGATGCGGCGGCGCCGTGTGTGGTGGCGCAGACGCGGCGACGGACGGCGGG
>Ga0101945_1001302_pt1 | contig 26471 bp, 19 predicted proteins | sample DewCreD2012metaG_2_FD_75246 | JGI IMG/M metagenome (GOLD analysis project Ga0101945, IMG submission 75246) | Hot spring sediment bacterial and archeal communities from British Columbia, Canada, to study Microbial Dark Matter (Phase II) - Dewar... ... | reverse complement strand
AAAGTGAAGTCCCCGTGGAAAGCCCACGGGGTGGCCATCTGGGGGGCCATCGTCGGGGGCATCCTCGGGGTCAGCTTCGACGCCTGCGACAGTGCCGCCAAGTCGGACAACAGCAAGCGTCCAGGTCAAGAAAGCGGGGCCAGCGACGGACCCATCTGGGGGGCCATCGGCTCGGCCATCTTCGGGGCCATCTTCGGGGCCATCACGGGCATCGGCTCGGCCATCGGCTGGGCCATCGGCGGGGCCATCGGCAGCGCCATCGCCGGGGCCATCGCCGGGGGCATCCTCGGGGGCATCCTCGGGTTAACAAAGTGAAGTCCCCGTGGAAAGCCCACGGGGTGGCCATCTGGGGGGCCATCGTCGGGGGCATCCTCGGGGTCAGCTTCGACGCCTGCGACAGTGCCGCCAAGTCGGACAACAGCAAGCGTCAATGATAAAGAATAAATTAGCTCTCCTGCGGCAGGAACAGGCCCAGGCCAAAATGACTGCCGTAACCCAAACAGATCGGCCCCCGCACGCGGACAGGCTGCCCCGCGGCGTCCACAAAAGTCAGCCGGAAGAAACCGCAGGGACGATGGTAGCCATCAGCGCTGCGGCGCTGGCGCGCCCGCCGATACTCCAGCGCCGGCAGTCGCGCCGGGGTCTCTCCCAGCGTGATGGACGCGGGCACTGCCTGGATAGACTGTCCGGGATACTGTCTCTCCAGCCAGCGTCGCAGTTCGCGGCGCAAGGCCTTGAGCAAATAGCGCTGCTGCTGCCTGCGGCCAATATGGGCGGGGCCAACGAAGGGCGTCGCGGAGATCCACTCGGCTGACTCCTGCACTAACGCCACCGTAAAATCTTCCGCTTTGCCCAGGCCGACCTGTTGACAGCGCAAGTGTTCTTCGACCACCCCGGCACCGCCAGCACACGCAAACCACTCAGGGCCGCCACCTCCTCCGCGCTGAAGCCGGCGCGGGCAAAGACCGTGATATGAGTAATCCGGCGGGGGTCCGTCCCCTCGGCCGTCGGCAGATAATAGGCATGCAGATGATTCTTCAGCGCAGTACCCGTGTGGTCTTTGCCGGAAAAAGTCGGTGAACTGTAGGCATCCTCCTGGCCCGGTCGGCGATAGTGATGGGCACGCTCCGGGTGACGCCGGCACCAGTGCGCGAACTGACTCATCAGGGCGCGGCGGCAGGACTCCGCCACCCGGACGACATCGGTTACCGATGGCAACACCGCCGCATCGAGCAGAAAGCGGGCCACCGTTGCTGGCCGACCGGGCGTGCGCTGTATCGCAGGTATCATGGCCAACTGCCTCGCTGGCGCCGCCAAGGCTTCTGCCGGACGCACGTACCACTGCCAGCGTGCCCCGGGCATATTCGGCCAGCGCTGTTGCTGAAAGATTTGCGTGTCCAGACATAGATGCCAGCGCGGGCAGTCGAAAAGATAGTCCTTCGGGTCCACGGTTTTGCGCCGACCTTTTCTGGCTTGCGGCAAGGGATAATGAGTGCTGGCAAAAGCGGTATCGGGGTCGGGACAAAAGACAGCGACCAGTTCCTGGTTGGCTCCCGCTTGCTGGGCGGGATAGCAATTGCAGTCGAGCGAATCGGCGTCGGGGGCGAGTGCGGCCTGAACCCAGCTTTCGGCGCGGCCCAGGGTGGTGAGATTCGCCAGGAGACGTTCCAGGATCGCGTGGTCGGATTGCTCCAGCCGAGCCTCCGGCCAATACATGGACACCGCCTGATCCGGCGCCACCACCACGAAGGTGTCGAACACCAAGGTTCGGTCCTGGGGGCCTTTTTTCTCCCAGGGCAGGTAATAGCGGACATGAGCGACCCGCGCGGGAGGTAAGTGAAAGCGGGGCGGCTGGACGAGTTGCTCCAGCACCCGGCGAACTTCCGACTCACCCAGTTCGGGGCATTTTCGTCGCCAGGTCGCCACCAGGGCACGCAGGAAGCGCCACGGCGACGGCGGCCACTCCGCCACCCTTTCGTTGACGTGCCGACCCCACACCGTGGCGTGATAGCGACCGCTCAGGAAAGAGATTTTGATGAGAATTGCCATAGGATGCCCAAGCATTAATCGGCGGGCTTCTCCGCACCGGCCTTCTTGCCCGATTTTTTCGCTTCCGCAGTCCAGGTCAGTTCGGTCACCGGAGGTTTGGCGAATTTCGCTTGACAAGCCTGGATCAACTGCTTCAGCGCTGCCGTCAGCGCTGCCGTCGTGGGTAGCTGGAATCCTGTGGGCTGTTTGACCACGGGTTCGCCGACCAGTTCCAGATCGCAGGCGGTGCGCAACCGCAAGCCGGTCTCCAGGAAACGTCGGATTTTCCACAGCGACAGGGCGATCAGCAAGTCGGTGGCATGATCGCCCAGGCCGTAACCACGCAACTGGGCCAGGTCAAGCGTGAAATAGGCGGTGATCGCCTCGGCAGTGAACTCGCGGCGATGGAAAGGAACGTTGCCATAGCCGGCCTCGGCACCAAGTCCGGCGACGCTCGGTTTAGGCAAGATACGATCGAATTTGACGCCGCCGCTATCCGCTGGTCGGGCGCCGCGTGCTTCAATGAACGCCGACAGGGCCCGGGGATGCCGCAACCGCCCTGCAATTTTCTCCAGAAAGACTCCGTGAATCAGCGAATTGGGATCGTACTTGAAACAAACTTCGGCCAGCCGACGCAGATTGACGCAACCGGCGACCTCGGCCTCTTCCGTGTCGCCGGCAGCAGCTTCCCAGACCGAAAAGATCACCAGCTTCTTCCCATTCGCCAATTCTTGAATACCGAAGTAGCCTTTACTCCACCCGCAGACCATGAAGAAAGTCCCGTCAGCAGATTTATAGACTGTCAGTTCGTTGTAGAATGCCGTGCCGACAGCGGCCGGATACCACAGATGGACGGATCGGCAGGCGATGCCTTTCAGTTTCTCGCCTGCTGGCGAGGCGCCGATCAAAGCCCAGGCAAACACCGAAAGAAAAGCGGCGACACGGCACATTGGAACTCCTCATTAGTGATTGGTCTTGGTAACAATTTACAATTCAATCCTTGATTACCGGTTTATGTCAATAGCATGAGGTTTCGTTGCCAGGGCTGTTTCCCAGTTGGGCTTGGAGAAGACACGTGGAGTGGGTATGTCCTGTCCAGGTTGCACAGGAGGAGGAAGTCCGTTCTAACCCGTTGTCTTTTGTCGAGGAACTGGCCACCGTCCCTGACCCACGCTCCCGCAAGGGACGGCTCCACCCGCTGACCGCCATCCTCTCCCTCACCATCCCCCCTCGCGGGCCTGAAGAGCTTGGAGGCCATCGCTCCGTTCGGCCGCGACCACGGACGGTCCCTGGCCCACGCCCTCGGCTTCACCCGCGGCACGACCCCCAGCAAGAGTTGCCTGAGCCAACTCTTCCGCCGCCTGGATGTCGCCGCCCGCGAGGAGGCCCTGGGGCGTTGGCTCTTGGGGCGTGTGCCGCACCCCGGCGGGGACGCCATAGCTCTTGACGGCAAGACGGCGCGTGGCTCGGCCGACGGCGATGTCCCTGGCGCCCGCCGGCGGACGGCCTACGTCCCGGCAGCGGCTGCTGTGCTGAAGCAACTGCGCGTTGCGGGCAGGACCAACGAGCACCAGGCCGCTCTGGCGTTGCGCGGCGTACTGCCGCTGCGTGGCAAGGTGTTCGAGCGGTAAGGCGGCGGCCAGGCGCCGCCTTGCTGCTCACCCGGAGGAAGCTGTCTCTCCTCCTTACCTGAACCCTGCCTGGAAACGACTTTGGGCCAGCGCTTGACGAGGTGGAACGGTTCACCTACAACCAGAACCGCCAGCAAGCCCCTGGCAGACTCACCACTGAAACCTCGAACCGGAGTTGTGTATGATCAACATCTCCTGCTTCTACCGAGTTATCGTCGTCCTGGTTCTACTTGGCGTTATCGTCGTCCTGGTTCTATTTGACAATTCCTATGCCCAGTCCTTGGAGTGGAAGAGCACGCCCATCGGGGCCGCCAAGGGGGAATATACCTGGAAGGGGGCCACGCTCGTTATCTCCGGATCATCTGCGGGTTTGAATATCAAAGACGCTGATGAAGTTTACTTCGTATCCTTCACCAAAGAAAATGCCGATTTCGAGGTCGTCGCCCGCGTGGTAGCGTTCGATGCTCCCAAGGGTGCTTATGCAGGCATCATGGTGCGGGCCGATCATTCACCCCAGGCGAGTTCCGCAGCTACTTGGTATACCAACGACAAGCCCGGCGTCGGATGGATGTATCGTCTTTCCATTCAACCTGCCAACAGTTGGCCCCGGGTGAACTTCGGCGGTATTGAGCTGCAACAGCCGGCCCCGATCTGGCTCAAGTTCGTGCGCGTCGGCAGGAGCTTCGCCGCCTTTCGCTCTCGTGATGGCAAGCTCTGGGCTCCCATGTCCAACGCTTCCGGCGGCGGCTTTGATATCAACGGACCAATGCAGGTTGGATTTTTCGTCAGTTCGGGAAACCCGCATGTTCGGGTCACCGCGACGTTTGATTCCATCGAAATCACGCGACCCCGAATGACCTATCAAACCACTTGGGTCGGCAATTCCTGCGGCTATCGGTGGTTTGATGGCCATGTCTCCAACGGCGCAAGCGCCATGTGGGTCGCACCAGACGGTACCGTTTACACGAGCAGCTACTGGGATGAGGCTGGACGTCCGGTGACCAGCTACAAGAATGGAAAAGTCGCCCGGGCTCTGCCGGTGGGCACCCCCCAGACCGCGGACGGAGGAATTACCGGTGATGAGCGATATATCTATGTTGCCTGGGTCGATCGCATTCTTCGACTGGACCCCTCTAAGCCTGATTTCGCGCCCCTGCCTCTGACATTATCAATCAATTTGATGGACAAGACAACGAACACCAGTGTCGTGGCGGGGATGGCGAGCAACGGCAAGAAACTGTATGTCTCCGATGCACGAGACAACGTGGTGCGGGTGGTGAACGTGGAACCGGTGCAGACCTTGCACCAGGCTGTCGCAGCCAACGACGGCATCACCTTGGCTCCGGGCCCAGTTGAACTTCCCAGAGGCGAAGCGAGACTTGCCCCAGCGGTGGTTTACCAAACCCAGCGCACTGGCGAGGGCATCAGGTACCTCCTCCCGGGTTTCGAAGCTGACAAGAGCTATACGATCCGCGTTCACACCGTCGACTATCTTCAAGGGGCGGAAAAAAATGAACAGCGCCAAATTCAGATCCGCGGGAAATCGTTTCATGTCGCCAAGCTTGCCGGCGGACCCATGAAGGCGCTGGTGCTGGATTTCACCGATTGGAAGGCTGACAAAAACGGCCGCATCGACTTCACATGGACCGCTCCCCGCAGTGCACCGGGCGTATGTGCCATCGAAGTCCTCGATGGGTCGGGTAAACGCCTCCTGGGCATCAACTGCGGTGGACCCGCCGTGGAGGGGTTCCTGGGCGAAACGCAAGAAGACGTGCACCGCGCCTTCGCGGTCGAACGCCCCGGAGCTATGGTCTTTGACAAGCGAGGCGACCTGTGGATCGTGCAGCGCGGGTGCGATCATCCCGGTACACCCATGCCCAAGCATCCCGCAGCTATCAAGTGCTATAGCCCCGACGGCAAGTTCACCGGGCGGGCAATCACCGATGTCTCCAATCCGCGAGCACTGGCCTACGATGCGGCTAAAGATGAATTGATTGTCGGCGAGAACGCCCCAGACTTCAACGTGCGCTTCTATGGAGCGCTCGACAGCCAACCCAAGCTCGTCCGGACTTTCGGAGAAAAGGGTGGGATTTATGCCGGCACGAATCCGGGATTAATCCATGATCCTACCAGGGGTGGTTACGCACGCTTCGCCGGGATCACCGGTGTCGGCAAGGATGCCTCGGGCCATCTATATGTCGCCGGCGGATTTCAAGGCACAGACCTCCGCGCCTTCAAGCCTGATGGCACCCTGGACTGGATGCTGTACAGCAACGTATTCGTTAGCACCTATGATGTCGACCCCGCGAGCGACGGCGAAGACGTCTATGCTACCTACAACCATATCAAGCTCGATTTCAATAAACCTCTGGGCCAGCACCAAACCTACGTCAGCTACAACTACGACATTCGACGTTTTGGCGAACCCAAGCGCGCGAGTTCCTCGCAGGCGATTCTTCGCCGACTCGGTCCACAAAAGCAACTGGTGATGTACACCAGCGGTCAGGGGACCATCGGCGATGTCCTGATCTTCCGTTATCAGGGTGAACTGGCAATTCCCTGCGGTTCCATAACAACCGACGGTAACTTCTGGATCGACAGCAACGGCAACGGCAAGGTAGATGCCGGCGAAGTCACCAAGCACGAGGGAAGGATCACCTGGGCCACCGCACTGGTGGTCGATTCTAAGGGCGATCTGTGGCTTGCGCACCCCGGCACCGGCGGGTCGTTTATGCGACGCTACTTCTTCAAGGGGCTGAACGAGCACGGCGTTCCCATCTACAAATGCGAACCGGGAGTGGGTTACGAAGACATTCCCTTCCCCGAAGAAGGTGCCAAGACCAGCGCCTGGGGCATGTCAGTACGTTTCGACTACGATGCCGACCGTGACGTGCTCATCGCCATGTATCCCGCGGTGCCCCGTAAAGGGGAAAGCGATACTTCGGCCCCCCAATATTTCTTCGCCCGTTATGACAACTGGCTCAAGGGCAATCGCACGCCGACGTGGAAGGTCAAGGCGTTTGATCCCATAACCCATCCGCAATACTTCCTGGTCGAGGTCAATCCCTATCCCTATCGCGGCTACATGGGACTGCAATATGTCGGCGACTATGTATTTTTGGCTTATATCTTCGGTGAAGTACACGTATTCGATGCCAACACGGGCCAGCTGGTGGATATCCTCTTCCCCGGTCCAGAAGTCGGTGGCCATAGCGCCTGGGAAGATGCAGCTATGGGCTTGCGGGCATTCAAACGCAAGAACGGCGAATACCTGGTGTTCACCGAAAACAGCGGTTGGGGCGGTAAAAACAATGTCTTCCGCTGGCGACCGCCGAAAGCAAAGAAATGATCGGTGCACGGTTTCGCCAAGCCAGAAGCAAAATTCTATTGGACGCTGTGACAAAACTGTCTTGATAGCCATGCACGCCGCCGCGCAGCAGCCGCAAGCCAATAACGCGAGTGGCCAGAGGGTTCCAGGTCCGTTGGATGACGGCGAGGCGATCATACTTCAGGCGCATGCGCCGCATGCCCTTGAGCTAATGAGCTAACAGATCGTCCGCTCCACACCGCAGCGGACCACCGTGTTTCGTGTCAGCGGATGCGTTCGCCTTCCCGCAGTTGCCTCGCCACAGCGAATTCCCGCTGATCTTCGCTCCAGAAGGGGTGATGGGCCATGCAGCCAGGCAAGGAGATTTCAGGCATAGCCGTTCTCAGTTTTCTCGCGGCGGCTGGCGCGGCCATCGGCGCTGCGCAGGAGCGCTTCCAGATAAGCCAGCCGGAATGGCCCCAGCTGGTCACGCAGTTGCACAGCTCGTTCCGTCCAGCTCTGGGCAGCGCCCAGCAGCATGGGCGTCAAATCCAATCGCGTGGCCGGGCAAACCGCCCCATTTCCCAGCGACACCGCAGGCAATTCATCTCCGTCCCAGATTCCCAGGGCATAAAGCCGGTCGGGGTCTTCCGGCGTCTCTTCGCCTGGCAGAGCGCGGAGCGACAGCCGAACCCGACCATGGTGAGCAGCGATGAGGTACGCGGTTGGGAACGGCAAGCCGTTTTGCAACGCTGCCAGGGCAGACGCCAGTTCATGGCGAAAATGTCTCCGATCATGGCGTAGTGAGCATGAGCTGCCCGACTTGGCCCAGTACTCGTGGCGGCTCAAACCTGGATTCGCCCGCCGCAAACTCTTTTGAAAGACGGCATGGGCCTTGCCGACATCATGCCAGCATGCTGCCTGCAACAAGTGCTGTCGCCAGTCCCCCGCCTGTGGCCCCGTGTCCAGCAGCGGGCCCAGCGCGTGGAGTATCTCTTGCAGTTCGCGACAGACATGCTCGGTGTGCTGGGCAATCGTCCAGGGCCGTGTCTGCCCGATGGAATCCGGGTCGGAGCCGGTCGCTTCCTCCGGTTCCCTTTCAGCGTCTGGCACGGGAATCGAAGGCACGGGCGCCTCGGCCTTGACATCCCAGCCCCGCCCGCTGCCGGTTTGTGTGTCCCAGTCATAACCGCCCGCCTTAGCCGGCAGCAGGATCACCAGGCCGGGGCGAACTTCCTCCCGGCGAATTTTTCGCCAACGTTCCTCCAGATGATCCCAGACGTAGCCGACACGGTTTTTCAGGAATTCGCGCACCTCGCCGGCTGGCACGCTGCACAATTCCTCGGGCTGCGGCGCCGGCTCCTCCGGCGCGGGTTCCTGATCGCCTAAATCACGCCAGAACACCTGCACATCTATGTCGGGATCGTCGCCGCGAACGAAGCGGCTGATGTCCACGTCGTTGCCCGACAGATCGGCAGCGGTGTCGAAAAGTTCCAGCAGATCGCGGCGGCGGAGCACCTGACCGCTGGGCAGCGACAGAACGATTTGCTGGGCACGCTGGAACTCTTCCAGAGCCAGCGGCGAGATGTCCCCCTCTTCCAGCTTCCGCAACTGTTCACGAGCGAATTCTAACTCCTCCGGTGTGTAGGGAGCGGCGCGGTCCTCGGCCACGGCGATCCAGTAAACCTGTCCGGGGCCATCCTCGCCGGTGCGGTTGCAGCGACCGAACCGTTGCACCAGACTCGACCAGGGCGCCAGTTCGGTCAACAGCGTGCGTGCGGAAAGGTCCACGCCGGCCTCTACCACTTGCGTGGCGACGAGGATGCGATCGCGGCCAGCGGCCTGCAATTGCTCTTGCAGGTGTCGGCGTTCCGGCGGCCGGAAGCGACTGTGCAGCAGCAGACGATTCGGCGGAACATTTTTCATCCCGGCCAGTGCCTGAAACAGGGCCTGGGCGCGACGAACCGTGTTGACGATGACCAGGGTTTGCGTTCCCGGCACGTGTTTGCTGGACACCAGCTCGGCCAGTTTACGGATTTCGTCCCGGTCGGCCTCTTTCGTGATCGCCAGCGGGGCCGCCTGCAACTTCTTCTCCGCCGTCAGACGCTTACGCAGCGCGGGCATCTGGTGATCGGCCTGCTCCAGCCGCAGTTCCTGAAGCTGCCCCATCTGGCTGCGGAAGTCGTAGGTGTCGAGCCACTTCTTTTCCAACGTCGCCGACATCCAGACCGACGGACATTCGCCGAACGTACCCAGGGCCTGTCGCAACCCGGCCAGTTGTGCCGAGGTGGTCACGCCCGTCCCCATCAGGTGCGGTTCGTCCAGAATCCAGAGGCAATCGTTGTTCAGCCAGGCGAAATCCACAGGCCAGTGGAACCGGCTGGCGGCATAACCCCGGTTCAGCGCTCGCGACAGCAACATGTCCTGGGTGCCAATCAGAATGGCCTCCCGCTCGGGATAAAGAAACCAGGGCTCGATTTCGCTGCCGCCCAGGAGCAGATACACCGGGATGTCCAGGCCGAGATTCCGCACCCAGGTTTTCGCTTGGCGGAAGGTTTGTTCGACCAGAACCCGCATGGGCAGACAATAGACGAGTCGGCGCGGCGTGCCGGAAATGTGACGACGCCGCCAGAGCCAGCCCAGGATCGCAGTAGCTGTCTTGCCGGCCCCGGTGGGAATACAAACCAGTTCCGGCAGGCGCTCGCCGACAGCAAAACGCTCCTGAAACGGATACGGTTCCGCTGCTCCGTCCCCCATCGCCTGCCGGAAAAAATCCCCGAAAGTCATAACACCACACTCCCGCCGCTAACGTGTGGCCACGGCGATCCTATGGGCAACCCGCAAATGGGCAATCGGATCTGCCACGAAACTATCCCCGCTTGAGAAAGTATGACGCACAGGATTTCCCAGTACAAAGCCGTCCCTGTTTACAACATCTACTCCCTGTGCCCGGCAGAAAAGCACCCCGGGGTTGGGCAAGTAACTACACCACCTGAGAGCCAGAGTTAACCGCAGGAAGTCAGATTTTCTCCTGTTCCATTGCAGCGCCTTCGGCCCGCTGTTCCACGGGTTCGGGAGCACAGTTGGGTTGGGTTGCTCCCTTCCGACACTCGAAAAACAGCAGCCAAATGCCCCAAACGGTTCCTCCCAGCATGGCACCCAAGACCTGACCGCTGATCTCCCCGATTCCTCTCCAAGGCACTTTGCCGACGACCGCTCCAGCCGACGCGCCCGCGGACGCTGCCATCAGCAGCAACAACAGCCGTGGGTTAGTGATCAACCCCAGCAGCGCCCCGAGACCTGCCCCGACGGCGCCCCCGACCGGGACAGCAATGGAGACCGCCCCCGTGTCCCACTCGAGGAACTGCCAAAGACTCTGCGCTACCCTATCCCCGCCGCTCCTCCTACCAGCATCCAGAAGGCCATCATGAGTAAAGGGGCTACGGGCGCTGGGATAGAGGGGGTTGATTGAGGAGTGCTAGGAGCTTTTTGTCCGGTCTCTGCCATCTGCGTGCTCCTCCCCACCGGTCAGCTGCGAGCCCGCATCACCAACCCGTAAACGAACAGTACGAGCAAAGCACCGCCGACCGCGATCGCCATGCTCCGCAGGTCAAACCCACTGATGTCCCCGATGCCGAGTAAATGGCTGCTGATGAAGCCACCGACCACCGCTCCAACGATACCGAGAACAATAGTGAGCAAGATGCCTCCGCCCTGTTTGCCCGGCATGATGAGCTTCGCCACCGCGCCAGCAATCAGACCGAAGATGATCCACGCCAGGATGCCCACAGTTACATACCTCAGAGGTTCAGAAAGCTGTTGTTATTCTCAACCAGCGTCCGAATCTCCGTCAAGGCAACGCGGTTCTTTTTCAGTAGTTCTGCCGAGATCGCCAGCACCCTGCAAGGACACCAGGAAGATACGCGGGGCAATTGCAGGCACGCCGGTGTCTCGAAGGGCTGACCGACACGCGCGCCGCTTTCGCTGAGGGCAACCCTCACGGTATTTTTGCCGTGCGTTTCTCAGCTGTACGAGCGAACTAGCAGTCGGCTCCACCCTGCAATGGTGGAGAGGAACCAACTTGCCACATCGGTCAATGCAAAGCGGCGACACATTCCCGCAGGTAGCGGATACCGTGAGCAATATCCCGAAGCCGTTCCGCTTGCGAACCGACTTCCCGTTCAATCAGCAACGGCCCACGATAGCCAACCTCGTACAAGGTTTGCACCCAGAGGCGAATGTTGACGGCTCCCTGACCGAGCGGCACTTCTTCTCCCCAGGTGCCTTGGACATTGGGTCGGAAAGCATCCTTAGCATGCACACTGCGTATATCGGCGCTGAGAATTCGCACCGCTTCGATCGGGTCGCCCATGTCGTACAGCAGCATATTGGCGGGGTCGAAATTGACTTTGACATTGGGGCAACGAAGTTCGTCGAGAGTGCGGCGAAGCAACTGCGCGGTTTCCTGGCCGGTTTCAAACGCAATAGTAACTCCGTAACGAGCCGCCAAATCTGCCGCCTGCGCCAGGGTATCGAGAAATTCCTTCCGCTCCGGGTCGCCCGGTTCGGGGATGAAACCGGCATGGAACATCAGATCGGTCAGGCCAAGGTCGCGTGTGCGCTGCAAGGCCCATTCCAGGCGGCGTAATCGTTCCGGCCGCAAATGTTTCGGCCCGAATCCTCCTGTCTCGCGAATGGTCTGCGGTGTAGCGTAATCCTCGCCGGGAAAACCCAGCATGGCACCGACCATGCGAAACCCGGCTGCCCGGGCTGCTTGCGGCATCGCATCGCCTTCTTCCCAGCTGGCGTGGTGCGGGTCGCCACAGGCAATCTGCACCACGTCCACGCCGAGCTGGTCGAGAAACCCTTTCAGTTCGGGAATGCTGCGAACCTGCAAGGACCAACTGCACACACCAATGGCTAGCGGCTCTACGGCAGTCATGGCGGCCCTCCTCTTGCGGCTGCTCTCCACGGCGGGCTGACTTCCGACGCTCCCGCCAGTTGCCCGATCCAACGGCAGGCGGACGCCCACCGCTCCCGGACTCCCGACGCTATCGGTGGTCCGAGTTCGCCATTAGCTTAGCAAAATTTCCTGTCCCCGCCGAGGAGCATCGCGCCGGTCTATTCTCCCTGCTTTTGCTGTGGCAGCTAGCATCGTAGGTCTCAACAACGGCAAGCGTTGCTGCAAATCGAGGCCGGCGATCAGTCGAAATTGCCACCCTCCCGATCCGCACGAGGGGCGTTAGCCTGCCGCTCCTGTGCACGCGCGTACGTGCATCACAGAAGCCGCACTCGTTCGCAAGCCCGTTCCCCGATCCGCACGGTGGACTGACGCCCGCCGCTCCTGACGTGCGAGGTTCGCTTGCGGCCATAAAGCGACTTCTACGCTAGACAAACGCGTGTTCCCCGCAAAAGAGCGGCGGGCGTTAGCCCGCCGTGGTGAGCGTAACGCAATTGCAACTGCGGGTCGCCCCCACACGCAGTCGGCAGCCTCCTGAATAATCGCGGAAGCGCCTTGGCAAGTGCGACCCCCGATCCGCACGGCGGGCTGACGCCCGCCGCTCCTGGGCTTGCGCGCGACGATCGTGCACCAATGTGTGCGGAATTGTCCTCGCAGGCGCGGTTCCCGAGCCACGGCGGGCTGACGCCCGCCGCTCCTGGCGTTGCCTGCGTCTGCACTTGCTGATTGCGAGATCCTTTCCATGCGCGTCATTGCCGCACGGTGGACTGACGCCCGCCGCTCCTGACGTGCGAGGTTCGCTTGCGGCCATAAAGCGACTTCTACGCTACACAAACGCGTGTTCCCCGCAAAAGAGCGGCGGACGTTAGCCCGCCGTGGTGAGCGTAACGCAATTGCAACTGCGGGTCGCCCCCACACGCAGTCGGCAGTCCCCTGAATAATCGCGGAAGCGCCTTGGCAAGTGCGACCCCCAATCCGCATGGCAGGCTTACGCCCGCCGCTCCTGGGCTTGCGCGCGACGATCGTGCACCAATGTGTGCGGAATTGTCATCGCAGGCGCGGTTCCCGAGCCCCGGCGAGCTGACGCCCGCCGCTCCTGGCGTTGCCTGCGTCTGCACTTGCTGACTGCGAGATCCTTTCCATGCGCGTCATTGCCGCACGGCGAGCTGACGCCCGCCGCTCCTGTGCACGTGCGTGCGTCCATCACAGAAGCCGCACCTGTTCGCAAGCCCATTCCCCGATCCGCACGGCGGGCTGACGCCCGCCGCTCCTGTGCACGCGCGTACGTGCATCACAGAAGCCGCACCCGTTCGCAAGCCCGTTCCCCGATCCGCACGAGGGGTGTTAGCCCGCCGCTCCTGTGCGAGTTCGCTTTTAGCTTGACTACCCGCTGGACACCAACCATGTCCGAGAGCCCGGGTATTCGCCGGACGCGGTTCGCGACAGTTGATCCGATTGTGAGGGGCATCGGTGCTGCGTAAGTCAGCCATGTTGAAGTGTGGTTGCTGAAAGGGCTTGGCCAGGATAAACTTACTTCGGATGGCGAGTGGCAGGGGTCGTCTGGCCGTGTTACGCCAGGGACTGCCGCCGGAATTCGCCGATGGGGGTGTGGGGGCGCTGCGACCCAACCGAGAGTGGCTGGCGTTAGCCTGCCGTGGCATTGGAGGGCCGGGACTATGAGTGCCGATACTGCCGAATCCTTCCTCAAGCAGGCGCGGCAGGCCCTGGCCCAGGGGGACCCGCGTCAAGCCAAGACCCTGTACTTGCAGGCGCTGGCGTTGGAGCCCGAATCTCCCGACTGTCATTACGGGTTGGCGACGACGAACTTTCTGCTCGGCGACCTGGAAGGGGCCGCTTATCACTATAAGGAAGTCATTCGCCTCGACCCGACCCGGGCGGCGGCTCACGTGAACCTCGGGGCAGTTTATCACCGTCTGGGACGCCTTCAGGAGGCTGCCCAGGCGATTCTTCGCGGCATTCAGCTCGACCCAAAACGGGCCGAGTCGCACTACAATCTCGGCATCGTCTATCGTAAACTCGGGCAGTATGAAAAAGCCGTCCAGGCCTATTTGGAAGCAACCCACCTCAAACCGGACATGTACGATGCCCATTATAATCTGGCCAACTTGTTGATGGAGTTGCGGCGATACTCGCAAGCGGCGCACCATTACAAGCTGGCCCTGGAAATCAAGCCCGACCTGGAAAAGGCCCGCATTGGCCTGGAGGCAGCGCAGAAGGCACTGGAAGGGGAAACCCGCGTCTTGGCCGGCACCGACACCGCGCACCCCACCGCTGATACTGCCTGGCAGCGCCATCTCGATCCCCAACGCGATGGGCCGGTGCTCATGCGCTTGCATCAAACCTGTATCGAGGCCGAATCCCTCTGCCGCGACTACTGTTTGCACGTCGAGAAAGAATTGCAGCCCTCTCTCGATGAATTGTCCGGACGATTGCTGGCGCCGGCACGCAGCGGCGATGGCTTGGAGAAAGTAGTGGAACAATTCCAGCAACAGGTGGAACGCCTGCGGCAGTATCAGCGGCACTTTCGGGAACTCATGAAACGCCTCCGCGAAGCTAGCGCTGGCCTGTTCTCCACCAGTTGACAGCGGCAGTAGCCAGAAGCCCGCCGTGACCAAGTGGGGAGCGTAAATCGTCCCGTGATCGTGGCCTGGCCCGTATGCCTTGCGGTCGCAGAGGGAAACGTCGCCTAACTGTCCCAAACCAGGTGGGAATGTTCTTCCGCTCCTAACAAATGACGGAATCGTTCCAACATGAGGGCATATTCCGGCTGCGAACAATGGTAGTGGACGCCTTCCAGGATTAACCGGAGCCGATCGTTACGAGGCAGGCGAAAACTCTCGAAGACTTGGACAAACGGCTGCCACTGCTGGGCGTACACAATCAGCACTTTATGCTCGTCGAAATGGACCTCGCGACCACTACGGCGATCCACCACGATTATGCCGCTGTACCCGTCATGCAGCAGCAATTCTTCGAATTCCATCAGGTAGCTGAGCAGCACCGGTCGGTCTATGCCTCGCCGCAGGTAATCGCGACGGATGCGGCGATGACTGCTTTGCAGATATACGTCAGTTTCTTCGCCCAGCAACGCGACCAACTCCAGAAACACTTCCCACAGCGCTTCAGCCGAAACACTGGCAGCTAAACGCGGCAAAGGTGCTGCGGTCCTCTCCAGGCGGTAACCCGATTCTGGAATCACTCCCGATTCCGCTCCCGGACGGATCGCACGGGTGAGACGGAAATCTCCGTAACGATCCCGCAGCAGATGCGCTGGCAGCTGACCATCATGGGCAGGCGGAGCGGCGCGGGCTATCCGTTTCATGGGGCTTCCATCGGGATTGCCGGTAGGAAACTATGCCCAGGTGGGAGGAGCTTCCAGGTGTCTGTATCATTGTATCGCTCCGGCACTGGTTTGGCTGCATGGTCAGTGAGAAGAAAAATGCTGCCACAGCAGCGGCCGTGACGTTAGCCGACGATCCTGCCGAGTATGCCTGTCCCGCTTGTTAGGCACAGAGCATCGGCGGCGCCTGCGGTGTGCCTGGCCCACTGTACTGCTCCAGAGCGTCAGCCCGGCGAACGGTCGGCTATGATATGTGGAGGAGCGCGGCGTGTCGGAAACCTTCAGGGCGATGGTTACCGGCTCGCCCGGCATTACGGCAGATGCACACCCGTCGCTCGCTCACAAGAGCAGCAGTGGCGAGCTCGCGGTGATCCCCCACTACGAAGGGACTCACGCCCCTCGCATGGCTTCGCTGTGACCCGGAGCACCTTTCCGTGAGGAAATTCGCGATGACACTAACCCTGTTCGTTTCGCGAGCGCTGAGGTTGCTGGCAGGCAAGCGAACATGGAGCAGTGGGTGTAAGCCCACCGGGGTTCGGCAACAAGAAGAAAGCGGTGGAGGTAAGCCTCCCATGATTGAAGCGGCAAATGGCTCCGGCCCGGCCACTGCCCGCCGCATCTGGACACCATCGGTGTACACCATCTGGCTTTTCTGGGCCGTGGGCGTAACGCTGGGGTTACTGGCCAGGCTTGGCTCTGCACCGCCGGTTTGCCTCGCGCAATCCGCAAGCGCCAACACGGAGGTCCAGCCCGGCAAAATCCTCAAAGAGGTTTGGGAAGCGCTTTACCTGGAGGGAGTCAAGTCGGGACATTTGCACCATGTGTATCAGGAAGTCCGCATTCGTGGCCGACCCTTCGTTCAGGCGACCAGCACAATGGAACTGCGAGTGCGACGATTTGGTCAGGCCCTCACCTTTGCCGTGCTGCTAGCTGACTACGAAACGCCCCAGGGGCAGGTCGCTAGCTTGACTATTCAGATGCAGATCGGTCGCGATCAGCGGATCGTTCGCCGGGGCACGGTAATTGGCCAGGAACTGGTAATGCAGGTACAGATCGGGCAACAACCGCCCCGCGAGGTGCGTATCCCCTGGACGCCGGAAGCCCTCGGTTTGTATGCAGAAGAGCGTTTCTTCAGCCAGCAAAAATGGCAACCCGGCGACAAACGCAGTTATTGCAAATTTGTGCCCGAACTGGATCGCTTTGTCCGGTTGGAAGCAATCGCGGAGGACTTTGAGACCTCGCCACAGACCCGCGGACAGAAATGGTTACGATTGCGGTTACGCTACGAGAAAATCCCCGGTGTCGAGCTCGCGGATACGTTGCTCTGGTTGGATGAACGAGGGGAACCGGTGCGCCAGGAAATGAACCAGGCAGGGCTTGGCAAAATGTTATGTTTACGCACGAGCAAGGAGGACGCACTGGCCCCCGGTCCAGCTGAAGCCGTGGATATTGCCCTGACCCAGATGATTCGCGTTTCCCGGCCCATTGCACAACCGCTGCAGGCTCGGAAAATCACCTATCGCCTGACCCTGAAGTCGGGCCAGTTTGCCGAGGGTGTCTTCCCGCAGGATGACCGGCAACGGCTGCGACAGCGACAACCGGCTTTACTGGAACTGGAAGTGTCGCGTAGCGGTACGCCGAGCGATACAGACCTAACCGAGGCTGAACTACCTCGGGAGTACTTGCGGAGTAACCCCATCGTCAATTGTGAAGATCGCCTGGTGCAACAGTATGCCCGCCAGGCCATCGCCAACGCTACCGACGCCTGGCAGAAAGCCCTGCGGATCGAGCGCTGGGTACACGAGCACATGCGGGAGAAGACCTACGCCGAGGCATTTGCTTCTGCGGATGAAGTGGCCCGTACGCTGGCGGGCGACTGTACCGAGCATGCCGTGCTGGCCGCAGCTATGTGTCGTGCCGTGGGTGTGCCGTCTCGACTGGCTATGGGGCTGTTCTATGTTCCCCGCTATCAGGCCTTCGTACCGCACATGTGGCTGGAAGTCTGGATTCGCGGCCGGTGGTATGGACTGGATCCAACTCTGGGCCAGGGACACATCTCGGCCGTACATCTCAAGGTTGCCCATCACAGTTGGAATGACGTACAACCGACGCGCCCGCTGCTGGTCTTCCAACCCTTGCTGCCGCATTTGCAGATAGAAGTCTTGTCCGTGGAATAACCCGCGCGAACGTGCACCGACTTCTGAGCCGGTGCCAGATGCAAGGGAATTATTCTTGTTCAGCGTGTCGCTGCTGCCGATTCGTGCGCCAGAAGGACGGCGGCGACGATAGCGCGTTCAGCCCCTTGCAAAGAATCGGCCCAGCGCTGACAGCGTTGGCGATCCTGCCGGGCATTGTGCCAGGCTAACCGTTTTAGGCAATACGCCCGTTCCGCGGGCTGTAACTCCTGCCAGGAGGGAATCTGTTCCGGCAGCAGATACTCCCTGGCCCGCAGGATGACCGTCTCCGCCTGTGCCAGCCGCAACATGCGCCGCATCGGTTCGGGACTGGCCTGTTCGACAAGCTGTTTAGCAACATCCTCTTTTTTGGCTGCGGTGGCCAGACGAACCTGCCACAAACGTACTTCCGGAAGAATCCGCGGTGGAGCCGCTCTTTCCAGACCCTCGCATTCACTCAGCAATTCCGCTAGTATCTGATCGTCGCCACGAGATAAGGCGCTTTCGGCCAGGAGTTGCAACCCGGGCCAGCGTTCGAGCACAGACAAACTTGGCGGCCAGTGTTTTTTCCAGTGTTGCACCGCTTCCGACCACCGGCCTTTCCGTGTCAGCACCTGTAAATGAACCAGGGCACTGGCAGCCGGACTCAGACCGACGTTGGGACCCGCGCCAGCCACCGCGGCAGTCTGCCCCTGCCCAGTTTCAGAAGACTCCAGCATAGCCCGGGCGACGACTTCGGCTAAAGAACCAGGGTTCTTGCTGGCGTGAACGGTCGGCTTTGTTTCTTCGCCTGGCTTCTTGGACGGAGCCGGTTGCTGGTTCGCCAGAGCCGTCAGCATGGCCCGTGCGGATTCGATATCTCCCAAAGCGGCAAATTCCTGAGCAGCGACGGCCAGCAAATCTGCTGACGACTGCGCGGAAGCGACAGGTGGCTTCGCGGGTTCGGTCCGTGATGCAGCCAACGCCTGCTCCAGCATTCGCCGGAAAACCTGCATACCCCGCCGCTGGTTCGGTGTGTCCGCGTTCAGATCCGCTAGACGCGCCACAGTCTTTCGCAGCAATGTTTCCGCGTCTGGCCGCTGCAGCAACGTGTTCAGGGCCGGGCCGATATCGTCAGGTAACAAACCGGCAGCACAGCACTGGGCAACGTATTCGACGAGGATGCCTTCATAAACACGGAGGCTGACCGGATCGTTGGCCTTAGCCAGTTTCCCGAGTTGTTCGCGGGCCGCCGCCGCCATCTGTCGGGCGGTCCTGGACACGCCACGGACACGGTTATTGTCCGGTTCCGCATTCTGCCAGTAGCGCATCAGGGCGAGTTGCACTAGCACGCTTTGCTCCGGAGAGCGCTGGGGATTTTCCAGAAACTGCTGCGCTTCAGCCAGCAAAGAACGCTGCCAGCTTTCCGTCCGATGGGCGGTGAACCAGCGATACCCCGCATACAGTACGAGGAGTGTCAGCAACGCCAGGCCAATGCGTGTGGCCCACTGGCCGAGCGTGAGTGGCTCACGTTCGACCGGTAAGGCCTCGGCCTCCTCGAGAGCCTCCTGGCTCACGTGACTGCGGGCCGTCGCCGTTCCCCATTCCCCTTCCAGTTGCTGTTGGGGGATCACCGCAGCGCTGGGCGCCCGTGCTGCCTGGCGCCAGTCGCGCGGACTCTGCGTATGTGGAGTCGGCACGCGCACAATCCGGCGACATTCGGGGCACGGTGTCTGCTTGCCCGCCAGCGCCGCCTCAACTTCAAACTGGTGATCGCACCAAGAACAGGTCACTTGAATTGGCGCAGCCGGCTTACCCGGCGCTACTGTTTCCGCTCCGCTGACCGTCTCGCCGCTACTCAATCCCAGAGCCTCCAGTGCCAGACTTTCCACATCCGGCTTACGCGGATCACGCACTGGGGCAGTGGCCCGACTGGCCGGCACTACGATCACTTGCTTGCAATAGGGACATCGCCCCCGCTTCCCCGCCAGTTCGTCTTTCACCGTCAAACTGCGATTGCAGTGCGAACAAGTAAAGCGTATCGCCATCGGTGCATTTCCTGGTACTGGGATCGCACAGGCTTGCGCACGCTAGGGAAATTCTTGCCCTTTTCAAGCGCCGCAGCCGCACGCTCGCCACTTTCGTTCTCGGCTGGCCACGCAGCAATATGTACCACTAATCCGCTTTCAAACAAGCGGCAGGGAGACGCTGTCCCGTCGGGCTGTTGCCGATTCCATCGGACCATCGCGCCCCCCAGCCTCAGCCGGCGATCCTTCGGGGGATGCGGTCGTGTCGTTTTGGGTCTGTCGGCGGGCCTGCTCTTCCCTCTCCCAGCGGTCAATCTCTTCCAGCAACGCTTCCACCATCTCCGCTTCCGAAACGGTGCGGATCATCTGGCCCCGGCGGAAAATCATTCCCTTACCCCGACCGGCGGCGATGCCGATGTCCGCTTCGCGAGCCTCGCCAGGACCGTTGACCACACAGCCCAGCACACTGATTTTGACAGGCGTTTTCCGACCGGCCAGACGTCGTTCGAGTTCGGCCACGATCTTTTCCAGGTCAATTTCCAGCCGACCGCACGTGGGACAGGCGATCAATTCAGGCCTGCGGACTCGCCGACCCGTCGCCTGCAGAATATCGAAGGCCGCCTCTACTTCCGGCACCGGGTCGCCCAGCAAGCTGACGCGGATCGTGTCGCCAATTCCGTCCAGCAGCAACGGTGCCAGCCCGCACGCCGATTTCACCACCGCGTAAGGGGGTTTGCCCGCCTCGGTTACCCCGATATGCGTCGGATAATCGCACTGGCGGGCATACAGCCGATATGTCTCCACCACCGTTGGCACATCCGACGACTTCAGCGAAACGATGATGTCGCGGAACCCTTCTGCCTCCGCAATCTCGATATAGCGCAGGGCACTTTCCACCATCGCCGGCGGGCAAGGATAGCCGTACTTGTCCAGCAAATCCTTTTCCAGGCTCCCGGCGTTGACGCCGATCCGCATGGCCACGCCTTTATCCCGGCATTTCCGCACTATCTGGCGGAACCGCTCATACCCGCCGATGTTGCCCGGATTGATGCGAATCTTATCAACCGGGTGCTCCAGCGCTGCCAGGGCCATGCGATAATCGAAATGGATGTCGCAGATCAGCGGGATGTGAATACGCCGCTTGATTTCCCCCAACACCGCCGCATCTTCCGGTTTGGGCACGGTAACCCGCACCAGTTCACACCCAGCTTCTTCGAGGCGATGAATTTGCGCGACGGTGGCTTCCACGTCGTGCGTGTCGGTGGTGGTCATGGACTGCACCCAGATCGGATTGTCACCACCGACCACCTTATCCCCGACCCGCACCTCGCGAGTCTTATGCCGCCGAAACTCTCGCTGATACATCCGCCACCTCGCTGTCATCCCATTGCAATACGCCAAGGCTTAACCTTGGCTGCGCTATCCTACCTGCCCCAACAAACCCCGTCAAGCAAACCACCTTCGTTATTTCAGGAAATCCTTCACCAGCGCATTCCATTTCCGCCGGTGCGGCCCCCGATGTCGCCGCTGTGCGAGTTGTCGTCTCCCGTCATGCCGGTGTGGCCATCGTTGATGGTCGTGCCGTCGCTGCCGGTGTGCGAGTTGCCATCGCCCATCATGTGGGTGTCGCCGGTCAGCCCCGTGCCACCGATGTCGCCGGTGGTTCCAGTTCCGCCCGTGTCGCCGGTTGTTCCGTCGCTGCCGGTGTGGCCGGTGGTGTCACCGGTCGCGCCAGTGCCATCGTCCCCGTGTGGCCGGTGCTGTAAGTTTTGTCATCGTTCGTGTCAGCTCGCATAACGCTTATTGCTCTAGCTCGCCTCTTCACTTCTTTCTCGTAGAGTAAGTTTTTCAACTGGATCAGCAGGCTTCACTCATCGAGGCACAAGGAATTGATACTTAGCTGTTCTCCGGGACTAGACACGGTGAGACCCTCCAGAAGGAATGCAAAAGTGAATCCTTGCTGACCGGGGCATTCTATCAAAGCTTAGTATAAGTTACCCGATAAATGCAGGAACTGGATAAATGCAGGGACTAGTCGAAATATAGCTCAAGGTGGCAAGGCTGGAGAAGGCGGCGAAGATAGTCACTCTAGGCTCTCCTTAGCGGCAATAGTTAGTGGGGCTTCGCCTATACCACGATCTAGTTTGCGAGGAGAATCCTGAGATAGGTCTACTAGTGATGGAGTAGCTTCACCTATACCACGGTCTAGTTTGCGGACTAAGGCAATTGCTACCTCGCCACGGAGGCACTCCAGGATTTCCAAAGCTCGGCGATCACGCAGATTGCAAGTGCCCTCGTATTCTAAGTCTCGTAGCAGCAAAGTGCGCCAGCGGCGTACTTCCGCCTCTTTGTGCTCTTCTCGGGCCCGTTTCATCAGAGGAAAAGCGCGCCAGCCGAGGCGCTAGAGCTGTTCCGCCGCTTGGCGTCGTATCTCAGGCTCGACCGCGGCAAGTTGCTCGATAGAGCGAAAGGCCTGTCGGGTCTCGTCGGGAGTTAGTGGCAGCATCGGCACTAACACTTTCTCCAGTAAGCTAACCGCCCGTTCAGGACAGGAAAGAAAAGTCCGCAAGGCACGAAAAGCGCGACTGCTATCTGTGTCAGCTAAGTCATTCCATGCCTTCTCAAACACCGCGGTCTCGATACGGGATTTAGGCTCGTCGCCCCACTTCCTGAGGTATAAATAATGTGGTAACAGATAAAGTTTTGTGCCACTGACGATTATTAGGTCTCCCGTGGCTGGAACAACCTCGGCGAAAATAGATGCGTGACCCTTCAGGCGCAGTACCTCTTTGTCTTCTGCAAGGTCCCAGATACTAACCGCACCTTCGCAGGTTACAACGACCATGCGCCCATCGGGAGTGAAGGCGATGTGCTGAACTGGGTCGCCACTACGTGCTTTGAAACGCATTCTGTTTGAGGCTGTTTCTATCACGGAGATTGCCGTGTTGCCAACGGATCCCAGGGCAAACATATGCCCACCCTTTGTTATCGCTACCCAGCAGTACATCATGAAGTCGTCCGGAGCTTCGGAGAATAAGGTTGCACCGGTGCGTGCGCTCCATACTGTCGGCTTATTACCCGCACAGGCAGTCGCTATATATCTACCCTCGTCACTGATATCTACGGAACTGAGGATACCTGCGATATCCCTGAGTTGCTGTACGACTTTTTGGTTAGGCCAGTCATAAGCCAGTATATCGCCACTCCCCTGGCGAACGGCTAGCCAGCGCCCATTTCTTGAAAAACCAAGGTGAACAACTCGCGACTTAGATCTCAGAATATCCCCTAAATAACGCTTGTCTATAACGTCCCAGTGCCTGACCCGGCCATCTACAGAGGCGACGGGGAGAGAATGGCCGTCTCCGCTCAAAAGCAAGTTTCACATTTGGATCCCCGAGTTCCCGGATCAGTTCTGAGGAGTCAGTCAGGAGTAACGAACTACCCTTGCTCACGTCGAGTATCGCTGGGAACCCGCAAGTGATGAACCGACCATCGCTGGAAGTAGTTGGAGGCCACCCCCTAAACGGAAGCGAACAAACTTTTGCATATTTGCCTTCTAAATCCGTAACGCTTATAGTCCCGCGAACCTTACCGTGGTGTTGGAGAACTACCTTGTTGAATTGGGCTACGTTTACTCCAGCCAATGCAAGGATGAGCGGCAGTGTTACCTGTGGCACACCGAGCGATCGCCACGAAAGAACAATCGTCGTTATTCCTCCCGCTAGCCTGAGGTCCTTGCTGGCCCCATTAAGTGTAGACGGAGCGTAAACTGATATCCATTCTGCCTACGGGCGCTTACTGGCATTCGTTCCTTATCGAAGTCCGGAATATCAATGACGACAAAGAACGTGCCTTGTGATAGACCAGCGCGGTTGGAATCGTCAGGGTCGTAAGATTGCCAGATCCGGTTGCCGTTACCACGTGACCAGCCGACTTCGTCTTCGCCCCACCATTACCAGCCTTCAGGGACTGCTTCCTTGTCGTACGCTCCGTTCTCTAGTTCCGCGTAGTGTACAAATCTTTGGTTGGCATCAAAACGAAGGTCCGAATCATCCGGGATCGGTCCGTCAAAATCCAGCTCATCACCAGCATAAAAATTCGCGAAGTTCTCACCGCTGTCAAAGCCCAACTGTAACACGAGACCCGTAGCGGGTGCCCCGGTCCTGTTTGATAAATGCAATTCAACCCAGAATTCCTATGTTCCGCCGGTATCGTTCACGTCGAAGACGATGTCCGTCGTGTCAAAGGCCACCAGGCCCCCGGTAAAACTTATGAAGTTGACCTTACCTGATCGCTGTCATTGTTCGGCTTGCCCTGGCCGGCTGCATCTATGCGAAGACTTCCTGCCTTGCCGTGGACTGCGATATTATCGAGATTTAGTTTGGGGCCAACACCGGCAGCGTTGTTTGAATGATCATGTGCTGTGGTTCCGCTTCCGCCCGTATCACCCGCAATCCCATCGTCTCCCAGTTGGCCGGTCGTGTCACCGATGCCACCGCCGCTGCCATCGTTGATGGTAGTCCCGTCACCGCCGGTCTGGGGTTGTCATAACCGATTGTGTTAGTATCTACGGTGCCTGGTACTGCCCAGGTCGGTACGGGAACTGGTACATCCCCACTTTTGCGGGCGACTTGAAAAAATGGGCGGTGTCCCTTAACTCGTTCTTCACGGCCGAGTCAAGCGCTTCACCAATTTGGCAGATTGTGGCCCTGGACTGGGTTGTCGTGCGTCGCTTCCGTACCTTGATGGCTGCTGCGGTTATCCAGGGCCGTGCTCTCCCCTCGCTCTGGGTCAGTTATCGCGACCGGCAACCCCGCACCAGTCAAAACCGCCTCGAAGAAGACTTGCTTAGCTTGCTGAGGGTCTCGATTCTCCGTCGAGTGCAAGTCATCGCGGAGGCAGAGCGCCTTTTGGACGTACGTCGCCAGCACGAATTCCTGGACCTCCGAATTTGGACCGAAACTAGCCCACGTTTCAGACGAACATAACTGGCCCGCGTGTGCCAGCAGTTAGGGTTTTATTATGTGACGCGCATTCGGCCTAAAGTCTATATTCGCTGCGGCGAGTTTCGAAAACGACTAGGTATTGTACAGCCCATCGAGCCATATAACCTGTGTTGCATAACGTGCAATTTCGCAAGAACGACTCCATGGCCTATCTAACCACTAAGACACGAAGGGAAGATAAGACCTAGGGCGTTTGTGCCCTTAGTGTCTTCATGGTTACCTGATGAGCAACTTGTCATATTCGGCGGAAAAACTGACGAAGCTATATAGGCGCTGGATGCGTACTGAGGAGTCATTCCGCGATAGCACAAATCGGCACTATCGTTTGGTAGTGCCGGGCACCTCGTTCGCTCCGTCGTTTCGACTGCCTGCTGCTAATATTAGTGTTAGCCTGCTGGTTATTAGTCTAAGTCCTGGTTTCCAGCGGGAGTGGGCTGATGACGTTGGCATGACACTAAGCAGCGCTTTGGTGCAGCAAGAATCATCCAAAGGCCTCCAGTGTGTTTTTCATAGGCCGCTACACGATACGCCGTTTGGAAATCCCTTTCCTGCAAGCACTAACCGCCGTAGTGGACGCACTTCTCACGGAGGCAGAAAACTGGGGGTGAGATAGTGCCGAGAGTTTACTGGCCCCTCTCCTACTGGCCTGCTCGCTCATCCTCCCGCGAGCCATTTCGTGATGGGTTCTAGCATCGAGCCGCCCCCGTTTCAATCCCACGTTGGTTCGATTAGCACCTTCGCGTCAAGAGGTTACCGCACTGTGTGGCTCCGGTTTCAATCCCACGTTGGTTCGATTAGCACTGCACGAAGGTCGAGCGATTACACGCATCGTTACAATGTTTCAATCCCACGTTGGTTCGATTAGCACCCAAATCGCCTGAAGTGTCTTGTATCTGTATCCACGTTTCAATCCCACGTTGGTTCGATTAGCACTTACTGCAACATTTTCGCGTTTATCAGCAATAGCGCAGTTTCAATCCCACGTTGGTTCGATTAGCACGCCGGCAGTGACACTAGACGTGAAAGCAAATAGTCTGTTTCAATCCCACGTTGGTTCGATTAGCACACTTGCTTAGCTATCTCGCTCAAGCGGTTGACATATGGTTTCAATCCCACGTTGGTTCGATTAGCACAGGCTCATGAGCAGCGTATTTTGCTTACGAGCCCTAGTTTCAATCCCACGTTGGTTCGATTAGCACGACATCCTTCCTACAGCTAAAGCCGAGAGGTTCCTACGTTTCAATCCCACGTTGGTTCGATTAGCACGCAGCACAGCCTGCAGGATGCGCGCCAACATAAAGCAGGTTTCAATCCCACGTTGGTTCGATTAGCACCCAGATGTAGCAAATATCAAGTCCTACGGAATTGAGTTTCAATCCCACGTTGGTTCGATTAGCACAAGCGCTTGCGTCGCTACGAGCGCTTAGACTTCCCGGTTTCAATCCCACGTTGGTTCGATTAGCACCACAACCGCAACCACAACCGCAACCGTCGCCACAACCGTTTCAATCCCACGTTGGTTCGATTAGCACCAGATGTAGCAAATATTAAGTCCTGCGGAACTGCCTGAGTTTCAATCCCACGTTGGTTCGATTAGCACGTAACGACGCGATCAATCGCGATGTCGCCCGGGCTGGTTTCAATCCCACGTTGGTTCGATTAGCACTGGTGCTCAACAGCCGGTAACTCTCCTCGCTAAAGAACGTTTCAATCCCACGTTGGTTCGATTAGCACCGCGCTTGCCCATTTACACGCGCCGCGCCGCCGCGCGGTTTCAATCCCACGTTGGTTCGATTAGCACACGCGAGACGCGATAAGAAGCAGATGATAAGCGTCTGTTTCAATCCCACGTTGGTTCGATTAGCACAAACGCAAGCACTCGTAGCCTAGCCGCCGTTTCACGGTTTCAATCCCACGTTGGTTCGATTAGCACTCCCGCATCAAGGACACTGACCGGTACATCGGGACCGGTTTCAATCCCACGTTGGTTCGATTAGC